>Ga0208863_1000830_pt1 | contig 24102 bp, 17 predicted proteins | sample RifOxyD3_FD_184040 | JGI IMG/M metagenome (GOLD analysis project Ga0208863, IMG submission 184040) | Soil microbial communities from Rifle, Colorado - Rifle Oxygen_injection D3 (SPAdes) | ecosystem: Environmental > Terrestrial > Deep subsurface > Rock core/Sediment | place: Rifle, Colorado...
CATTTTCTCCAAGAGTAGTTGTTACAACAGTGTTGTCACTATTATCACTTACAGAAATAGTAAGTACTTCTTCATCTTGATCAATGAAAGCACCACGAATTGTATTACTATCTATTAACAAACTAGATGACACTTTCAAATCAATTTGTTTATTGACCAAAGTATTTGCTGTTAATTCTGGTGGAGTATTTACTTTCAAAGAAAATGTATCAGAGATACTAGCACCATGACTATCTGTGGCAGTAACAATTACTTGGACTGTACCATAACTATGTGGTGTCAATGTTAGCTGACCTCCGGCATCAATTCCACTTGTCACGATAGAAGCATCAGTTGTAGTAGCTGAAAAAGTTAATGTATCATCCACATCAACATCTTCGAAATAAAGATGAAGATTAGCGCCTAATGTTTCTTGTAAAGAAATTTCGTTATCTACAAATACAGTTGTAGTTGATAATGTAGGAGCATTATTTCCTTCTATAGGAGTAGAATCACTAACAATTACAGCAAAAGTAGAAGTAACCATACCACCATGTTGATCATCACCAGTAAGTTCAATAACGCTTGTTCCAACTTTCAAACCTGTCAACATTAAACTAGAAAATTCTATGCCTGGTGTTGTTGTCACAACAGTAGCATCTGTATTATTAGTCAAACTAATACCAACTACGTCATTAACATCAGCATCAGAAAATAAATTTTGCAATATTGCATTATTTATAGTTAATGTGGAAGTAGTATATAGATCTATATATTGTGTGGCTATTGGAATATTTACTGTTGGAGTATTATTTCCACCACCATTATTATTTTCTACAACAGTCAAACTAAATGTTGTACTAGCACTCAATCCATCAGGATCTGTAGCAATCATTGTTACTGTTGTTGTACCGACACTTGTGCCTGTAAGTACCAACTCACCTGCTGTTATTTGAGATGTTGCAATTGCAGGATTTGAAAGTTCTACACTATATGTAAGTACATCTGAATCAGGATCTGAAAAAGTGGTTGAAAATGAAACAGGGGTTGAGTTTGAACCAACATTAACATTACCCAAAAGTATTGGTTGCATAATTGCAACAGGTGCATGATTTACAGGTGGTTCAGCCGTATCCAAAATTGTCAAAGTGTGTGTTTGTGCATTCGGCAAAATAGGAGTAATATTTCCATTTTTAATAGTACCATTATCATTTAATAAATCTATTTGTGTAATTGCAAGCACTAAATTTTTTTCACCAGTTACATTCAAGATATCTACAGGAAAAGATTTAATAGAATTTTTTGGTACTACCCAAGTAGAACCTGAACTTAATTCATTTGTTCTTACAGTATAATCTGTTAAAGAAGATGCTGTACCAGAAAGTTCAAACGTTAAAGATACATCGTTGTCAGTACCATTGTTGTACACAAGTGATGAATTAGAGTCATTCAATGAAGTTCCTTCTGCAACAGATGAAGCTGAATTCAAAAAACTTACATCATTTTCCTCATCTTTTATATCCAAAGTAAAGTTTATATTACTTAAAGATAAATCATAATCAATATATATACTCTCATCAAACGCATTTGTTATAGTCCAAATTGTCTGTTTTGCAACGTTGTCAAAAGACGAATTATCATAAATACCATTTGTACTAACAGAAAAAGTAGAACTAGAATTTCTTGGTACAAAAAGATTGAAAAAACTATTCGTGATTGGTGTAGAGATATTTTGTTCATCAATAACAGACAATCCAAATTCTTGTTCGAGTAAAGCATCACCAGTAAGTTCAATAGTATAAATTAAATCAGTATTATTATTGTTTACCAACTTAGTAACATTAGCTCCTGTAGCAACACCTTCATAAACAACAGAAGTGACAGGAATAAATATTGGTTCAATAATGGTAGGAACATCATCATCTTCAATACTCAAAGCAAACAGCTGATCAGGTTGTTCGATAGTAATACCTTTTATGGTAAAAATAATGTATTTGAATAAAACATTAAAATCATTAATAGTGTCGTTACCCATAACATTTACAGGAACAAACAATTCATCATTTTGTGTTGCAGGTGTAAAAGTAAGAAAATACGAATGATCTTCCAAATTAGGCACGGAATTAGGTACCTCATAATCAACACCATACTCAGCAAAAGTATCCCCTAAAACACTATAAAATATTACTTCCACAGTATAGTCATCAACCAAAACTGGACCGTTATATTTTACACCAACATTATAAGTAGTTGTTTGTCCTGAATTTCCTTCTTTTACATTATCAAGAAGTAAAGAGAAGGTTGGAGAAATAGTGTCTGCATATTCAGCACTTACCAACCCCACTCCAAAACCATTGAATAGCACAGCTGAAACCAGGAAGAAATTTCCTAGTTTAGCGAAAAAATTATTTTTCATAAGTAAATATATTAAACTTGGTAATTTTAAATTAATAAGTTAAATATATCATACTTAATCAGTATGAATTAATAGATAAATTTATCATACTTTTTAAGTATGAGCAAACTGACTATAAATTACAATGGTTTATGAATGGTCATAACCATTTTTAAAGTGTGAACTAATTGGCCAAAAAGCCTTTGGATGAATCTAAACATGTGGAGAATCAGTAATATACCATACTATTTTTGTCAACTACTCCATATATATTATATTAACATAATCTTTATATCTTGTAAAGTCTATGTGTGAACAATCAAAACTTCACAAAAAAAGAAGCTACTCAATATATATGAATAGCTTCTTTATTTTTTATATCATCAAACAATCTTACACATTTTTTCTCACTCTATTGATAGCAAGACCAGCGCCAGCCACAGCGGCTAGAGCACCACTACCAAAGATAATTTTGATCCAAGTTGGTAATTCTTCTGTTGTTTCGGCAGGTACTTCTTCAGTGATTTCTTCTTCAGTATTTTCAGAAGTAGTTTCTTCTTCTGTAGAAGTATTTTCTTCCTCAGTTGTAGTTGCTTCTTCTTCTGTATTATTAGCAGAAGTGTTATTGTTAGTATTATTATTTGTATTACCAGTACTTCCAGTTTCTTCTGCAGGAGTTGCTGTATAAGTTGTTGAAGTAGGAGTAGGAGTAGGAGTTGTAGTTTCAGTTTTAGTATTTGAAGTTTTATCTGGAGTTCCAGTATTTGTAGAAGCTTTGCCAGCTACAACTTTTACCTTTACTTGCGCACTACTCTCAGCACCATAAGCATCTTTTACTTTGATATTCAAAGTGTAATTACTTATTTTAGTATAAGTATATTTGACTGTTGGAACAGTGTAATATACTTCATCACTACCATCACCAAAGTTCCAGAAATAAAATCTGATATTACCTTCTTTATCTACACTACCACTAGCATCAAAAGTAATTTCTTTGTTTACTTCCACAGTTACTTCTTGACCATTAGTTACAACAGCTTGAGGAGCTGTATTAGGAAGAAGAACTGAACCGCCACCGCCAGATGTATTATTTGTAGGAGGATTTGTATTTTCTTCAACAGGAGTAGAGTCAGTCACGACTACATCAAACGTAGAAGTAACTATACCACCATGTTGGTCATTACCAGTAAGTTCAATAGTACTTGTACCAACTTTCAAACCTGTTAATACCAAACTAGAAAATTCTATGTCTGATGTTGTTGTCACAACAGTAGCATCTGTATTATTAGTCAAACTAATACCAACTCTGTCATTAGTATCTAAATCAGAAAACAAATTTTGTAATGTTTCATTATCAATAATAACTGTAGAACTTACATGAAGATCTATACGTTGTGTTACTATCGCTTCATTTACTGTTGGAATGTTGTTTGTAACAGTCAAACTAAACGTGGTACTAGCATTTAATCCATCAGAATCTGTAGCAATCATTCTCACTGTTGTTGTACCAGCTTTTGTTCCTGTTAATACTAATTCTCCGTTTGTTTTTATTTCATATGTTGCAATTGTAGAGTCTGACAATACTACACTATAAGTAAGTACATCTAAGTCAGGATCTGAAAAAGTTCTTGGGAATGAAACCGGTGTTGAGTTATTACCCACATGAATAGCATCCAACGTTATTAGTTCTGTACTAGCTATAGGTGCACGATTTTCAGGTGGAACACCATTATCTACTATAGTAAAAGTATGTGTTTTGTTTCCAGTCACAGCTGTAAGAGGAACTTCTGTTTCTCCTACTATAACTTTATCAATAGTCATACTTACAGTCTTATTTCCACCATCTATATTATAAATATAAAGTGGAACAACAATAGATTCTCCAGCAGGAATGATTACCAAAGGTGTTTCACCCAATATTCTATAATTAGGATCTGTTTCAATAAATGTAAAATTTGTACCTGGAGTTGCTGTTGAACCAGCAAAATTTATAACTACCATAGCATCACCATCACCATTATTACTTAGTTTTGCTAAATTACTAGAAGTAACAACATCATTTGAGATTGTTGAAATTTCATCAATTTCAAGACCTAAGCCATTTGAAATAAAACCAATTCTTGAATCATTATCTTCAAGAGTAACAGTACTTACTGGATTTACTGCAAATGTATATGTGTTTGTATCAGAATCTATTGCATTTACCACAGTAAATATTGCTTCTTCTGCAATTTCGTACAATCCATCATTGTATAAAGGATTATTTGTGGCAATATAAAATTCTGCATTTCCACCTGCGGGAATAGTTACTGTCGTAGGACTGGATGTTATAAGAGTCGCATCACTAAAAGCAGGACCATTTTTAATGGTAAAACCATAATCAGTATTCAATGTGGCACTTCCTGAAACATCTACTGTATAAGTTAAATCTTTAGTACTAATATTTGTTAAGGTAGTAAAATTATTACCCATACCAGCATAAAAACCTTCCGTAACTGAAAATGTACTTGTACTAAAAGTAGGCGCAGGCATATCATTATCCTTGATAGAAACTTCTACACTACCTAACACTAAATCTGTAATTTGATTTCCTGTAATCATGTCAAAAACATTTCCAAAAACAACTTTGATATTTTCAAGACTTTCAATATCAGTATCGTCAACAATAGATATTGGAAAACCTACAGAAGATGCAGTACCATCTACAGAAGCAGGAACATATATTTTACCAGGATTTGCTTCATTAAAAGGTGGAATACTCTGTAATGAATAATCAGTACTAACAGTAGCAGTACCTCCTAGAGTAAATTCAATATATATAGGAGTTGAAGTAGCATTGTATATATTAATTATAGAAATATTACCGTCAGACTCTAGCACAATATCTGCTGGAGATGATGCCCATACAGATGGAGTTTCAACTGGACCAGGTGTTGGAGCAGCCTTCACAAACCCCACACCAAAACCATTGAATAAAACAGCTGAAACCAGGAAAAAATGGCCTAGTTTAGCGAAAAAGTTCTTTTTCATAGACAAATATATTAGACTTATTACGTATAAATTAAAATGACTACACATTATAATGGTTTATGGAAATCACAACCATTTGTAAATTATGAATTAATAGGCTAAATAAAGCCTTTTTATATATGTGTAATAAACGGAGTAGTGTAGCACAATTTACTACTTTTGTCAATATCCTCCGCATATGTTAAAATAACATAACATTGAGCTTTTGTAAAGACTATAAACTATGAACAAAATATACTATCCAAACCAAAAAACACACAGCAAAATATTACTCTGGATACAGAGAGTCACTGCTCTTGTCTTCCTCTATGCCACTCTCACCTTGCCAGCGGGCTTAAAACTAATGGACACACCTTTGGTTAGTACCATTAGAAAAGAATACCCTACTTGGTGGCATGTAGTCTTCGATATTATTTTGACTATTCTTATTTCTGGGATCATTATTTTTATAATCAAATTATTTTTACTATACACCAAAAAACATCCTGTCTCCAAAAAATATATTAAGTGGCTAAAAAAAATGGATGGCAAGTTCATACAGAATTTTCTCAACTTTGATTTTTTCGTAATTAAATTTTTGTTGGCAACTCTAGTCTCACTAATAATTTGGCAATTATTAAAATTACTTTTGCAAAACTTTAGCATTTTTAATCTGCCAAAATATTCCAATCAACCAGTCGTCTTCATCATGGTGATGTTGGGACTGATAACTTTGGTAGAAAGTTTTGAAACTTGGAAAATAAAAATTAGAAAACATTTGCATATTACTGAGAAGTTTTGACAGATTAAAAATGATTCTCCCCCTAGCAGGGGGAGCTACCCGCCCAAGGCTGGTCCGCCTAGGGTGGAGAGGGGGTCTTTAGCAAGATAAAACGTCTTGTTATACTCTAGACCTCCCCTAACCCCTCCTATTAGGAGGGGAAATTGTCCTATATATTATGAAAAAAGTTTTCAAAAAAATTTTATTATTTTTTTTATTGGGGATTGCACTCACTTCTGTTTGGATTGCTATCACCGATAGTATTGTAAAAAAAACTGTTAGCGAAAAACTATATAGTTCTGTGGAAGAAATTCCTTACAACAAAGTTGGACTACTCTTAGGTACTGGTAAATATTTGCGTGATGGTCGTATCAATGCTTATTATGCTTATAGAATTACAGCTACCAAAGAACTTTTTGAAGCTAACAAAATTGATTTCATTTTAGTAAGTGGTGACAACGGCACGAAAAAATATGATGAACCGACGACTATCCAAAAAGATTTGTTAGAAGCTGGCATACCAACATCAAGTATTTTTCTCGACTATGCTGGCTTTCGCACTCTAGACTCAGTCGTCCGAAGCAAAAAAATATTTGGACAAGAGAGTATAACTATCATCTCACAAAAATTCCACAATGAACGTGCAATATATATCGCCAACAAAAAAGGTATAGACGCCATCGGTTACAATGCTCGTGATGTAAATTCTTATGCTAATACAAAAATACAAATCAGAGAAAGCTTCGCTAGAATAAAAATGATGTTAGATTTGTTATTTGATATTCAACCGAAGTTTTTAGGGGAGAAAATTGAAATAAGGTGATAGTTCATAAAGTTATAAAGTTTTTTAAGAAATAAAAAAATACTTCTTTCAAAGTATTCAATAAAAAATGATTTTCCTTTGCTGCCCGTACTGATGTAAACTTTACACCAGTACGGACAGTCTTTTTTTCCTCCTAGATTGAAGAATAGACTTGGCTACTTGTCGTAGGGGAGGCCCAGTTGTGGGGTCTCCCCGTAGAAGACGACGTGGTAGATGAGACCCCGAGAGGTCTCATCCAACGAGAACTCGGTGCAGTAGCCCTTGCACCGAAGGGTAACGTACTTGTCCAGAAACTCCCCCGTGATAGCTCCTACCCGAAGGTCGGAGCCACCACGCTCGGCCAGCGAGTTGAACTCCGCGATGACGCGGAGTGTCTCGCCAGCCATGAGCTGTTGCGTCGGCTTGAGGCCAGCCTCGTGGAAGGCCTGGCCGAAAAGAGCTGCCGCCGTCCTCTGGGTCTCCTGCCCCAGAATGACGACCTTGAGGCACCGACGGTACTCGTCAGTGCTGTTGATGGAAGTCGAGGCGCACCCCAAGCCGAAAGCGGCCCAGAATGCAACAGTAACGAAAAAAGATCCTATCTTCAAACCAAGCCCCCTCCCTTGGGGCTATCGTACAACACCGGGAAATCCGGTGAAGCGACCGAAAATTATAGCATAAAATAGCCAAAATGTCAATGGTGTGAGATGAAAGGAAACAAAAATAAAATATACACAATTCATGATTGTTGTTTCTTTCAAAACATGTTATTATTAGTAAGATATGAATATAAATTCTCTACAACAATTTAGAGACAGTCAAAGACAGCTATCAGCTAATTTTCATTTCTTTATCTATACAATAAAATCATCCTAATACGGATGATTTTTTATTTACTACATGCCACTTTGGTATGACTAATCTTATATAATATGTTAAATCTTCTTGAAAAAGAACTTCAACAAACATATCAAGAAATAATAGCCATAAAAAAAGATGTAGGTGATGCTATGAATCTATTTCGTGAAGCACAAATACGCACAACTGATAGTAAAGGTGGTACTGTTTCCAATTATCAATATTTTATATATCCTTTCAAAGGTTTCACACTAGCTAATCAAGGAATTCATAATACCTTGGCAAAATATTTAGCAGAAATGATACCAAAAGATACCGAGGTTATCCTGTCTATTGAGTCTGATGGCATAGGTATTGCCACTTTGGTAGCTGCACAATTACGACTTCCCCTGATTATTGCCAAAACATTTCATTATGATGTAGAGTGCGTCACTTTTTCACAACAAACAGGCTACTATGAACGTACAATGTATATGAGCAAAGCTCTAAAAAACAAAAAAATTGCTATTGTAGACTGTATGGCTTCAACTGGTGGAACTATTGTAAATATGGTAAAAGCAGTCGAATCAATAAATCAAGAAACAAAAATTACAGGTATTTATTGTGTAAATGACAAAAGCAATTATAGACAAAAAAGTGATACTTTTGAAAAATATGATTATGCCTATCTTTTTGATACTTATATAGAAAATGATAAAGTGCTTTGTAGTATGTCTAGTCGTTTCAAAGATGTTTTTTGGGCAGATGTAAACCATAGATTTTATAATATTACCGAACGCTTGGCTGAAGATGTTTCCAATAAATCCAGACACGGCTATGGCGTAGGAGCCACATTGGTAAATTCAGAAACTTTCGAAATTTCTGCTTGGGGATACAGACGTGGACATGTCCATGCTGAACAAGATGCTTTGTCTATGCTAAAAAACAATACGCCTGATTGGGAAGAACACGAATATATGCTTTATTGTACAATGGAACCATGTACCTACCGCAATGGCAAATATACACCATGTTCACATCTTATATCTGATATGCCACAACTAAAATGGGTTATCATTGGTCAAAAAGATGTAGCTGACAACAGAATTTGTGGTAACGGTATTCAATATTTAGTAGAAAATGGTAAAAATATTAGACTAATGGCAACTAATGAAAAATTTTATGCCAACCAAAATATTTTTCAAGAAACAAAAATAGAAAATGAAGAAATGATGTTGGAACCAGGACTTTCTTTTGCTTAAAAATTGATAATGAAATAAAAAAGTACCACCTTAGCAAGGTAGTACTTTTCTTTCTGCGTCATTCCGCGTGTTAATCCATTAACTTGCGTCTAAGTAATAGCTTTAACATCATGTGAAGCACTCTCTATTTGTCCAGCGTTAGTAATACGAACAAACTCAACATTTTTTTGTAATTCTGCAATCGTATGTGAATCTGTATAACTCATACCAGATTTTAAACCACCAACCAACTGATTCACAATATCAGAAGCTGGCCCTTTGAAAGGCACGATTGACTCCACTCCTTCTGGTACAACTTCACTCATATTTTTCTTTTTTTCTTGATTAATTTTTCTTCTATCATTGGTTTGAGTGAAACTAGCACTGCCACGATAAATTTTGTATTTTTTATCACCCTTTACCATCACAACACCAGGAGTTTCGGCAGTACCTGCAAAAACAGACCCAAACATAACAGAGTCAGCTCCAGCACCAATAGCTTTAACAATGTCAGCAGAACCTTTGGCACCACTATCAGCAATAAGAGGTACACCATATTTTTTTGTAACTCTGGCAACTTCCATAACCGCTGTTAGCTGAGGTACACCACAACCAGCTACTAACCTAGTTACACAAATTGTTCCAGCTCCTATACCAACTTTGACAGCATCGACTCCTGCCTCACAAAGGTCTCTCGCTGCACTAGCTGTCGCAATATTACCTGCGATAATTTGAATATCACCCACAGCATCACGCAACTTAACAATAGCTTCAAACATCAAATCTGAATGACCATGAGCAATATCAATTACCAAAACATCAACACCAGCTTTCACTAGTTCTTGAGCTCTCTCGATATAGTCTCCATGAACACCTACCGAACCTCCTACCATTAGACGCCCATCTTTATCACGACTGGCTTGTGGATAGTCTATGATATGTTTCATATCATCACTAGTGATAAGTCCCACTATCCTATTTTCTTCATCTACTAAGGGTAACTTTTCTATTTTGTGTTTAGCAAAAATCTGTTTAGCTTCTTCAAAAGTGGTGTGAGCATCACCCACAATTAATTTTTCTCTTGGAGTCATAATACTTTCTACTTTTTGATCCATATCAGTTGCAAAAAGAAAATCACGACGAGAAAGCACACCTCGTAATTTATGATCACCATTGGCTACCAATAATCCTGACACACCGGTCTCAGCGGCAAATTCTTTGGCTTGTGCTACAGTACTTGTTGGATCAATAGTGTAAGGATCTTCAACAATCAAATTTTGTGCTCTTTTTACTTTTTTTATTTCTTCCACATTTTCTTCTATAGTGTTGAACCTATGAAGCAAGCCAATTCCACCAAGTCTAGCCATAGCAATGGCCATTTCTGAACCTGTAACAGAATCCATGTTGGATGGTATTATTGGAATATTTATCTCAATTTTTTTGGTCAATCTAGTCCTAGTATTAGCTTCTGAACGAGAGCTGAAACTAGATCTACGGGGTATGACTAAAACGTCATCATAAGTAAGTGCTAACGGTATGTTCATAAAAATTGATGGTTAACTAACATTGATTACACAGATTATTAAGGATTACACTGATATACTCTAAATTCATCAATAATAATCAAATAATACTTGTAACAAATGTGTTTTTATAAAAATTAAATTCTAATTTATTTTTCAATCAGTGTCTAATCAATGCAATAAAAAACCACCAGATATGGTGGTGGTTTGTATGTTAAATAAGGGTTGTAACTTCTTCTTTTAATTTTGGGAAAAATAGTCTCATAGCTATTTTATTGTAGCACGTGATTAGAAGACTGACAAGGGAAAACTATTAGCTAATTTTAGATACTTTTTTGATTGTGGATAATAAAATTAATTTTACAAACTACACAACTAACCTCAAAACCACTTCATGCATTACATCTCTACCAACAGTGTTTGTTCCTAATTCTTCTATAGTAAACTTCATACCAAATTTACCAGCATATTCATTCAATTTTTCTTTAACGATTGCATATGAAGTTTGTTCTCTCATTTGAGCAAAAATTGGTATGGCGTCACCTTTTGTAGCGTATTCCCTTTTGTATTGTTCCAAAAGAGCAGCCATAAGAGCTTTACCTGTACCAGCAACTTCTCCATCGCTGGCAATATCTGACACAAACAAAATTCTTTCTCCAAAAAGCGTCCCCCTGTCAGAACCAACACCTTCATAAGCCAACAAATAACCACGTACTTTTCCCTCTTTGTCTGTATACTTGAAACTCATATTAGCTCTTTTTTTTGTAGCATTATTAATATCTTTTGCAATCAAAGCATTTTCCATGTTGTGTAAAAATTGTATCAACGACTGATTGTCACTATACGCTTTACCTTCTATATATGCTACAGGTAGAGAATCCTCAAAAGTTAAAGAACTAATTCCTTTAATATCTGTCTGTAATTCCTGCCCACGACTTTCTCTATTTTTTTCAACAACATTTCTTGTCACAAAAGAACCTTTTTCTGGTTTCAATTGATATACTGTGCTATGTGTTTTATCGCTATAACCTACAGGGGCTCCTGGTATATAAAGGTTATCAACCTGAGGAAGGTTTGTGAGACTATCTGAATAACCTTTTCCAATTACCACCTGTGAATTATCCAAATTATCTCTAACAGAAAATCTACTCAGATATTCTGCCATAAAATCAGCATAAATTAACTCGACCTGCTTATGTATAAGTTCACTACCTTTCACAGAAGGTGCAAGCTCAACATTATCACAAGCAAGAGTAAATTTGGATTCTCGAAGTAACTCTTCTGGAATAACATCTTGCATATGAACAACTTCAGGATTTTGAATTTTCCCTATTAGGTCTGCAACATTCACTCCAATGTTTTTATCTTTTGTCAAAACACTTTGAGCTACAGTACGCCAGACACCATCTCCACTACGACGCTGAAGGGTAAACAAGGAACAAACAGGATTGAAGGTATATATATTATTTTTTCCAGAGCCAAACGGCATACAACAAGCAGTATCATTACCAGCAACGACACCATCTGGATCTGATTTCAAATTTATCTTTGCTCTATAATTTACAGTTTCAATACTTGGATTATAATATTTTTTGACTATCTCTACAATTTGGGACTCTATTTCTTCATCTATTTTTTCTTCTCCAGACAAATAATTTCTAAAATTAACTTTAATCCCATTCTTTTTTAAAAATACTTGAATTTCTGCAAATACTTTTCCAGGATCTTGGGCTTTTCCAACCAAATTCAAAGATTTCATTCCAATAGCATCTCTAATTAATTCAAAAGGGGCTTGCACTGACATACTTCGTGCTGGCAATTCATACTCAATTTCTAGTGGCTCAAATACTTGAATTTGATCCAACGAACCTTCCACAAGTGCATCTCTCAATTGTTCAGCCGTTAAATCCAAATTGGGAATTTCGATATAGTTCGAAGGTTTTTTTCTATTTTGAAGTCCGACATCAGTGTGAATATCCAAAAGACCTAAAAAGGCTTCAGGATTACGCCAAAATTGAATTACACTCTGCATACTTATATCTGGATGAAAGGCCAATCTTTCTATATATTTATACAGCTTTTCTTTCCCTTCACCTTCACTTTTCAGTTTTTTCAATTGACCTAGAATTTCTTTTTTACCTAACAACTGACACAACTCAGCATATTTCTTTAAACTTTCCCAGGATTTAAAAATTTGTTCTGGTGTAGATAAATCTTTTGCCAAAGTCTGCAATCCTTTTATATCTCCATATTCCTGTGCTTCTTGCAATACTTTTGAAATATCTTCTCTAAAATTATTAGCTATAGTATTTAAATGATGAACAGATTTTCCACCATCATATTCTGCACCATCTCTTTTTACCTGATCTAATATTTGAATATAAAATTCTTGCGCTTCCAAACCTGAAATTTTGAATAATTCAATAACCTTATCAAAATTATACAACTTATCATGGCGTGACACACCTTCTCGCAAAATATAAGAAAACATTTTTTTGTAACCAAAAATAGCAGAACCTCGTTCAAAGGGTCCTGATATATTATGCTCATCAGACCATGAATCTATTCCGTTTTCTTTTAATTTTTTGAATATCCCTTCACATTCTTCTTCGCTACCTAGCCACTTCAAATTTTGCAACTTATTTTGTTCTGCTAATACGTTCAACTCCAATACTGAAAAATTAGAAAGTGTCTTTTGTATTGAATTTTTTTCATTAAAAAGTAATTCAAAGTCTTCCTGACACAACATTGGAAAAACGTTAGCTTGTAATATAATTTTTATAGTAGTTGAAGCTTTTTCATACAATGCTTCCGGAATTAATTCATAGCCTAACATTTTTTTAACACTTTCATCCATTAAATAATTACACAAAATATTTCCTTCTTTGTTTTTTAATATAATTGTTATAACTTCTTTGTCTATACCAAAAAATTTATCTACATTAGATAAAAAAACTTGGGAATATCTTTTTTCAATTATGAGTATTGCTATTTCTTTGTTTAATTCTAGACCTGCAAATTTTTCTTTGTTTCCCATTACTAGATCTATTTGTCCAGCTTCAATCAAGGCTAAAGCAACTTCTTTATCTAGATTATTGAATATAATTAGGCTGGATGATAAAACCTGAGCCTGTTTTTTCTTAATTATGAGCATTGCTATTTCTTTGTTTAATTCTAAACCTGCAAATTTGTCTTTAAAAGAAATTACAGTAACTGCACCTCCAAATTCAATTAATAGCATTGCTAATTCTTTATTGAATTCTAAACCTGCAAATTTGTCTTCATCGGTTATAGCTATAACACTATATCCATATCCAGCTTCAATCAAAGAAAGAGCAACTTCTTTATCTAGATTATTGAACTTATTTAGATAGTCTACTAAAGTCTTACTCTGTTTTTTCTCAATCATGAGCATTGCAATTTCTTTGTTTAATTCTAGACCTGCAAATTTGTCTTTATCACAAATAACAATCACCAATCTTGCATGTCCAGCTTCAACCAAGGCTAAAGCAATTTCTTTGTCTAGATTATTGAATCTTTTTAAATTGTCTGCTAAAGCCTTAGTTTGTTTTTTCTCAATTAATAGCATTGCTATTTCTTTGTTTAATTCTAAACCTGCAAATTTGTCTTTAGTTATTATTACTCGATCTGTATACCCAGCTTCAATCAGAGCTATGGCGATTTCTTTGTCTAAGTTATTGAATTCATTTAGATAGTTTACTAAAAAATTAGTTTGTTTTTTCTCAATTAATAGCATTGCTATTTCTTTGTTGAATTCTAAACCTGCGAATTTGTCTTTATAATAAAATACCTCACTAACATATCCAACTCCAACCAAAATTAAAGCAACTTCTTTATCTAAATTATTGAACTTATTTAGGTTGTCTACTAAAACCTGAGCCTGATTTTTATCAATTATGAGCATTGCTATTTCTTTGTTGAATTCTAGATCTGCGAATTTGTCTTTATTTTTTATTACTTGTTCTGTATGACCAGCTTTAATCAAGACTACGGCGATTTCTTTGTCTAAGTTATTGAATTCATTTACATTATCTATTAATACTTGGGACTGATGTGTTTTAATCAACAATATTGCTATTTCTTTGTTTAATTCTAAACCTGCAAATTTATCTTTGTTATTAATAACACACTGTGTGTTATAACTTTCAATTAAAGCCAAAGATACCTCTTTGTCTAGGCCTGTAAATTGATCGATATAATCAATAAAAAAATCACGACTATTATATTTAATTGCTTTAAGTAAAAAGTCCTTATTAAAATTAACATTCGTAAATTTCTCCCTATTTTCCATCAAAATATTTTTTCCATCACAATGAATTAACAATAATGCCAAATCTTCATCCAGCTCCAAACCATCAAATATATTTTTATTTTCAATAACAAAATAACCAAAACCCTGCCGAATCATATTGTCTGCAACTTCTCTATCCAAACCTGTAAATTTTTCTATGTTATCAATAAAAAACTGGCATTCCTCAACATTAATTAATTTATTTGCAAACTCTTTATTAAATTCTAAATTTTTGAACTCTTTAATGTTTTCTACTATTGTCTTAGGATATACTTCATTACTAATCAACACATAGGCGACTTCTTTATCTAGATCAATAAATTTTTCTATATTAACTATCACACCATAAGCTTGATTATGAAATGCCATTTCTATCGCAAATTTTTTATCAAAAATAAGACCTGGAAACTTTTCTTCATTTTCAAATATCAAGTTAGAAACTTCCAAATGGATCATCTTATAAGCAATTTTTTTATTCAAATTTTCAAAACGACGAAAATTATCAAAAAAATATTTTATTTTTTCTGAATCGTCACTAAACAGTAATTGTTCAGCTTCATCTACATCATATTCCTGTTTATTACTATCTTGCAATTCATTTTCAATATCTTTCCTGCCAGAGATTCTTTCTCTATAGCTTGATCTTATGGACATAATCTAAATTATTTTTATAAAAAAATAAATAATTAGTTAAACTAATTTCTTTCTCAAAATTTCCTCTACCGCTTTTGGATCTGCACTTCCTTCACTAGCTTTCATCACCATACCTATCAAAAATTTGATGACAGTGTCTTTGCCTGCTTTTACTTGAGCCACTTGATCTGGATAATTGGAAATCACATCATCAACAAGGGTTTCAATCTGTCCACTATCAGATACCTGTCCCCAACCTTTTTCTTCCAAAATATGTGTTGGATCTTTGTCTACATCAAGACCCACCATAATTAACAAGATTTTCAAAGCGTTGGTACCATTGACTTTGTTGTTGTAGATAAGAGCAACAAGCTCAGCAAAATTCTCAGGAGAAAATTTGACATCAGTAATATCCATATTTTTTTCTTTGAGGATTCCCAAAAGTTTACTCGTAATCCAACTACCTGCTAGACGACTAATTTTTTGAGGAAGATTTTCAGCTTTATTTTCTGACTCTGGCATAGAGTCCAACCATTCAACAAGATCACTCATCACAGCTTCTGTAAAATAAGAAAGTTCTTTACTGTCCGTCAAAATTTTGGCATCTGAATATGACAAATAATATTCTTCACGAAAACGCAACCTCTTTTGAGAAGGTAACTCTGGCAAAGAAATAATACCAGCAATTTTTAGAGGATGAAAGGGTGGAATATCTGGATCTGGAAAATAACGATAATCAGCAGCATTTTCTTTGGTACGTTGCATCACTGTTTCTTGCTTGTTGTCATCCCAACCACGAGTCTGCTGTACCCAAGTTTCACCTTTTTCGATCATCGCTGTTTGTCTTTTGATTTCAAAATCAATACCACGCTCGACAGCTTTGAAAGAATTTAGATTTTTGAGTTCAACTTTATTATTTAATTTTATACCGTTTAGAGGTTTCACCACACCATCAATAATCTCAAAACTACCAACTTCTTGCACAGAAATATTGGCTTCACAGCGCATTTGTCCCTTTTCCATATCAGCATCACTCACACCCAAATAACGTACAATATTACGCAATTCTTGACAATAAGTCTTGGCTTCCAGAGCTGACTTGAAATCTGGATCTGTCACAATCTCAACCAAAGGCACACCAGAACGATTGAAATCGACTAGAGTACTACCATCTTCACCATGATTTAATCTAGCTGTATCTTCTTCAAGATGTGCACGTGTAATACCAATCTTGGCAGTGTCACGAATAGGATTTTCTCCTACAAAATCTAACTCAATAAAGCCGTGCTCAGCAATTGGCTCTTCATATTGAGAAATCTGGTAACCTTTTGGTAAATCTGGATAAAAATAATGCTTACGGTCAAACTTGGAAAATTCCAAAATATGACAATTTAACGCTTTTCCAACCATAACTGTCCAGGCAATAGCCTTTTTGTTTGGGACTGGCAAAGTACCAGGATGAGCTAGACAAACTTCACAAATATTCTTATTTGGAGTATCTATATTAGGATTATTTGGGCACGAACAAAACATCTTGGAGTCAGTCTTTAGCTCCACATGTACTTCCATACCAATAATTGGGACGTATTGTTTCATATGTTTAATTCATCATGACCGGCCGATTTAGCGAGGAGGGATCCCTGCCTGCCGGCAGGCAGGTTTCTTAAAATAAAATAACTTAATAGCACGTCTATAGGATGACTCTAAAAAAAGTCAAAAATTAGACATTCACAACTTGATTGTAACACGAGATTAGACAAAAGAAAAGACCCCTCAAAGAGTGGTCTTCTTACAAAAAATTCAAATATTTTAGACACTTTCTGGTTTTGGCAAATCCAAAACTGGTTTTTTCATCAAATCACAGTACAATACAGTAGGAACAACTACACTAAAAGGAATAATAGCCAAAGTCAACAAAAGCATAACTACCGTATAAAAAATTGTACTTCCAAAAAGCATATCAAACAACCCATTCATAACCGCAAAAATAATATACAATACAAATGATGGCAAAAATAAACGAATAAAGACAGACCCAACTCTTCCCCTTACAATTTTTACACTAGAAACAATTGATGATAAGCCATTCCCCTTTTCCAAAGCCAAATCTACAAGAACAAAAGAAAACCAAATATAAACCAAAACACCCAATAAAATTATCAACCAAAGTCCAATAAAAATTACCACAAAATTCACATAGCCCATGATACTAAATAAATAAAAAACGTACAAAATAATAGCAGGTATAGCCAAGAAAACAAAAGTTGCTAAGTTTTTGAAAGTCAAAAAGAAAGATTCTTTGATATTTGACCAAAATTTTGGTATTGGCTGACCAATATAGTGCAAGCCAACTACTTTTATAAATGACAAACTCAATATAAAACCTAATAAAGAAAAAAAGATAGAAGAAAAAAGATAAATAATAGCTTTGACGTAAACGCTTGATATCAAAGATGATAATAATGGTTTTGAAGTATTGGCAAAAGATAAAAGTATAGAAAAAAACAAAAACAAAAACAAATAAGGAACAAACTTTTTCAATGTGCTAAAATAAACATGAAAACTTTTTACGATTAAACTACCAATGGAAGGCAACATAAAATTATTTTAAATTAATTTTTTTATTTCTTCCCATAGTATAGCATGAATTTCAGGAATTGTTAAATTAGCATTTATTTTTTTCCAACCAAATTCTTCACCTATTCTCAAATGAGCTTGTCTAACTTTTTCTAACAATTCTTCATCAGTTTCATGCTTATGATTTTTTTCGGTACTTTCGGTAAAACGTTTACCGTCAAAAAGAAAATCTAAATCTTCTTTTAATAAATGTGAATTGATTAATTTCAAATATTCTTCATCCACCCCAGCACCAATCCCCCAACAAATTCCCGTGCCAGTGTAATCTTCGGCAATAATATTTACGCCACTTTCTAACTTTTCTTTCAAAATTGATTCATATTGTGTACGATTGAGAGCATAAATTGTTTGAATTTCACGAGGCGTCAAACTAAATTTGTTTCCCTCACGCAAATAGTTATTGAGAATTTTTCCAGAAGGCTCTAAATCATAAACAGGATATTTCATATACTCCGATTTGTGACCTTCCTCTTGCAATTTTTCAACCAATAATTTGGCTTGGGTAGTTTTGCCAAGATTGTTAATACCGTGTAAAACTACAAATAATCCTTTTTTCATAAACTATCTTCTTTAAAAAATTATCTCAACTGTATCTCTATCTTATACAAATTTATTTACGAATATATCTCACAAAACTAAAACCTTCATGATCTTCTCGTTCCACTTCCTGCCACACATTTTTATCAATCTCTGGAAAAAAAGCATCACCTTCAAAAACCTGATGAACTTCTGTAATAAACAGTTGATCAGCTTTTTCAATTGTTTGTTTATAAATACTTGCTCCACCAATTATAAATACATTTTCATTTTTATATTTTTCAAGCGCTTCATCAATCGATGAATATATTTCAACACCTTCAGGAACTTCATAATTCATATCACGAGTAATCACAATATTTTTTCTATTTGGCAATGGACGAAATTTTTCTGGAATTGATTCCCAAGTATTACGTCCCATAAGAACAATATTCCCACTCGTAACATCTTTGAAGTGTTTCATGTCTTCTCTAATATTCCAAAGTAAAGCATTGTCTTTGCCAATGCAATTGTTTTCTGAAATAGCGGCGATAAGTGAGAGCATATTGTTAACTATCAAAATTATAAGACGATGGTTTCATAAAATATTCCATTTGAGCTTCAAGACTAAATGCCTTCTCAATTTTTTCTAAATAAATTTCATGCGTTTTTTCAAACTGTTCAGACATAAATTTTAAATAGTTTTCATCTTTACCTTCAAGGTACCTTCTAAAAGCATTCAAATGTGATTTTCTTCTCTTATTCCAAACTATTATAGGATGATATCTATTTTCTTTTAAAATTTTATTCATTATTAAACGCCCTGTACGACCATTACCATCTTTAAATGGATGTATCCTCTCAAATTTATAATAAAAAAGGAATGCTAACTCTGGTGGATACATTTTTTGTGTAGCTTCTTTATACCAAACAAGTAATTTATCCAATTCTTTTGAAATTTCTTGCCAAGCTAACACATCCATATTACCAACAACTACTTTCTCTTTTCTAAAACCTAAATTTGATGGTTCATGTTTCAACAAAATGTCATGTAATTTTTTTATACTTGATCCATTAAATTTAAACTCATTGTCAACAAAATAAATAGCTTTTATTGTATTGTTTACTTCATCATTTGCAAATTTTTTCTCTCTCACAATTTCTTCTACTCTTTCTCTTGGAATCTTACTACCCTCAATTGTATTAGAATTATAAATAAAATCAACCATAAAAGCAGTGTTCATAGCGGCAGTAGCAAAATCTCCCACACTTTGTTTAGCACGAAAAAGTCTAGATCTTAATGATTCTAATTTTTCTATAGAAACGTATTTTTTAAACTTTTCACTAGCAAATTTTACCCAATAATTTGTTCTACTTTTTGTTTCATCCTTTAAAATATACTCATAAAAATATTTCTTTTTTATGCTTATATCTTTAACTTTATCTGCCCTACCAAAAGACTTATTTTTTGAAATAATATGCCCCTTGGCAACATAAATACTATCTATAGCATAGATATATTCTTTTCCATTAATTGTCTTTTTTGATATTTTCATATCATTTTTAACAAATAAAATTATTGTATACTTATATTTTAGCTTATTCTAGCTAAAATGTCAATACTATTTTTAACAATTAAACAGCAATATCAAATTTAATTCTGTCAAAACTTTCATAACCAACGACTTTGGTATCTTCAGCTTTCCAATCAAAAATAGAAGTAAAGTTTGTAGTTTCTAATTTTGGTAATTGATATTTATCTGAATCACGACTAAGCTGTTCTTTGGCACCTTCTACATGATTCTTATATATATGAGTATCACCAAGAAAACCGACAAGACGACCTTCACCAAATCCAGATTCTTTTGCTAAAAGATGTAATAACAAACCATAACTAGCAATATTAAAAGGAAGACCAAGCATTGTGTCGACTGATCTTTGATTCCACATAAGATTCAATTTGTTATCAGTCACTGTTACTTGAAAAGCGTAATGACAAGGAGGAAGAGCCATTTTACCAGCATCCATAGGATTCCAAGCACTTACCAACATTCTTCTATCATCTGGTTTATTTTTCAAACTGTCTACTACATATTTAATTTGATCAAAACCTTGTCCAGTATAATCACTATCATAGTTATAATAAGGAGCACCAAAATGTCGCCATTGAAAACCATAGACAGGACCTAAATCTCTTTCTTCTACCATTCTTTTTTTACTCTCTTCATCATGTCCATATGGAGCTTTTTCTGGGTTAGCCCACTCATCCCAAATATGACAATTTCTATCAATCAACCATTGTTTGTCAGTGATTCCTTTGATAAAAAATTCAAGCTCTGTCGCAATCACTTTGAAAGGCATTTTCTTAGTTACTAAAAGAGGAAAACCATTATTCATATTGTGCTCAAAAATAACACCTGGTATAGAAATTGTACCAGTTCCTGTTCTGTCTGTTTTTTCTATTCCACTATCTAATATTTTTTTGACAATATCGAGGTATGATTTCATATTATAAATCATGAAGCGTAGTGAGGCCTGCCTGCCGGTAGGCAGGGATCTGTTGACCCTATATACTTCTAAATTAAAAATTATTTTGTTTATAAAACTTCCGCGTCTATCCGCGTAAAAGTCAGCGCAAGTCAGCGCTAAAAAGAACCTGTACTTCCAAATCCACCTCTATCACTACTTTCCATTTTTTCTACTTCTACAAAATTACCACTATCAATACGCATAAACATACCTTGCGCAATACGTTCACCTTTTTCCACAACAACTTCTTCGTCGGTAAAATTGTAAACTGACAAAAGTATTTCATCATTTTCACCACAATAATCACGATCAATCGTACCAACACCATTGGCAAGCATCAGACCTTTTTTCTTAGCCAAACTAGAACGTGCGGACAGAATAAGTCCATGACTTTCTGGTGTTTTGATAATAAAATTACTTGGCAAAAGTGCCAAAGATTTTGGCGCAATTTTCATTTCTTCACGAGAATACATATCAAAAGCAATTGAGCCCTGTGTTTTGTATTCAGGCATTGGCAGACTTTTATCAACACGTTTAATTTTTATGTCCATATTTTTTTATAATTTCAGCCACTTGTTTATATAAATCTTCAAGACTACCATTATTATCAATTACTTCCTCTGCCTGATTAGCAACTTCCTCAATAGTAACTTCTGTTGATCTTTTGTGATCTTCCAAAAATTGTTCATAAGTTTTGCTATTATCATCAGCTTTATCTCCACGTCCAACAAGACGTTCATAGCGAATTTTTGGATCAGCAAAAATTTTTACAAGAATAAATCCTGGGATTTCTTTTAAATATTTTATATCCGCAGGACGACGAACATTAGAAATAGAAATAATTTCATGTTCATCCTTTTCTACATCGCAAGCCATAGTCTTGGCCAAAATATCTTCTCCAAAATATTCACGCATGGCTTCAGAAATTTTTATATAATTGTCTCTGTTTTTTTCAATGTGATATCTATTCAAAACATCTCCTAACATACCACTAAAACTATAATTTTTTCCATTATATTTTTCTTCAATATAATTGGCAGCAGTATCTTTGCCACTAGCCATTTGCCCTGCAAAACCTAAAATTATTTTTGACATATTTTTTATTCTTTATTAATTTTTACTCAACTTACTACAAAAAATATCTATCCACTGACGTTCATGATAAGTTGATTTCAAATTTGGTTTCAAAACTTCAATTTCCAAAAAATTTAAACTTTTTAAAATATTTAATAATTCTTCAACATTATAATACGCTTCATATTTCTCCACATTATATCTTTTATCAAACCTAAATCCTTCACCTTCTCCTTCTTTTACACTAACAAAGAAAATTCCTTTTTCAACCAAGATATTAAAAATTGATTGAAAAATTTCAGAAGCAAATTTTTTTTCTACACAAAGCAAACAGGCATTGAACCAAACTCCATCAAAATATTCCTTTTCAAAATCCAAAGACAAAAAATCCATAACTTTGAAAACAACATTTGGTACATTTTGTTTTGCTTTTTCAATTGTTTTTACAGACAAGTCAACACCAATCACATCATATCCTCTATCAGAAAAAATTTTAGAGTCTCTACCAGGCCCACAACCCAAATCTAAAATTCTTCCACCTTCAGGTATCAAAGATAAAAATTTGTTTCTATGTTCCATTTCAGGTTCTTCTAGATTTTTTGTATTTTCAGAATATTGATCAACAGTAAGATCATAAGCTGAAATATTTTTTTTGACAACATCATTCATATACAATTATTGATTTTTATATTCTTCCAAAGAACCATCAAGATACACTATTTCTATTCCTAATTTCTTAAACATTTCCTCTGTTTCTACACCAGCATGATATCTTTTATTACACACAACTCTCTTTATACCAGAATTAATAATCATACGTCCGCAAGCAGAGCATGGCGTCATCTTTGTGTAGATAGTTGCTCCTTCAATAGCAGTCCCTTTGCGAGCAGCTTGTACAATAGCATTTTGTTCAGCGTGTGTTGTTCTTACACAATGTTGAGTTTGACTACCATCTTCATGTGTAGTTGTTTTCATTTGGTGTCCTACTTCATCACAATGTGGCATACCTGCAGCTGAACCCACATAGCCAGTTGCCAGAATAACTTTATCACGTACAATCACAGAACCGCATTTGCCTCTGTCACAAGTAGCACGATGTGAGACGGTTTCAGCAATTTCCATAAAATATTCATCCCAAGAAGGACGTTTGTGTTCATTTTCAGACATAAAATTTTAATTAGAAAGTTAATTCTTTTTATAAGTTTATCAAACAAAAGACTTGTTCGCAAGCTATTTTTTGTACAAAACAAAAACCCCCCGAAAAAAGAGGAGTTTCTGTGGCCATACAGTGTGGGCTAAAATAAATTATAACCCTTGTTTGAAGTATTTCTACTTCAATCCCGACTGAGTCGGAACTAATACCAAACATATCTCTACATCCGATAATAAAAGTATTATACACAAATTTTTAAGAAAAGTCTACTGTTATCCCCAAAACCTGTGTATATTTTATTTTAGCCATTTTTTATAAGAAATAAGATTGACAAAAAAAAACTTTTGTTATATAATCAGACCCGTCAAGTTTACGACAATTTCGGTCAAAATGCGGATGTCGTATAATGGCTTATTATCTCGGCCTTCCAAGCCGATGACGCCGGTTCGATTCCGGTCATCCGCTCAAAATATGCTAAAAAGCATATTACAATATAACATCGCAGGATAATCCCGATCAGTCGGGAAAAAAACATATCGCGGGATAGAGCAGTCAGGCAGCTCGTCGGGCTCATAACCCGAAGGTCGCCGGTTCAAATCCGGCTCCCGCAACAAAGGTATTTACATTTTTTGTAAATATGATAAAATAGATTTCGCAAAAATGCGGTAGTAGTTCAGTTGG
>Ga0208863_1000831_pt1 | contig 24095 bp, 18 predicted proteins | sample RifOxyD3_FD_184040 | JGI IMG/M metagenome (GOLD analysis project Ga0208863, IMG submission 184040) | Soil microbial communities from Rifle, Colorado - Rifle Oxygen_injection D3 (SPAdes) | ecosystem: Environmental > Terrestrial > Deep subsurface > Rock core/Sediment | place: Rifle, Colorado...
ATTTGTCAACAAGATGCTTGATGCAATCATGGGCGCGGCAATTGATATCATCAAATCGCTCCGGCAATCAAGGCAAATAATATCGCCATCTCACTGAGTTGGCGCAACTCAGAAAGTTGAGGTATAAACAGGAACTTCCGCAGGCAGGATATCCAGCAAACCGAAATGATCCTGGTGAGGATGGCTTACCAGAACCGCATCAATTTTGCCCGGCGGAATGGTGGCAGGTGCGCTGTCCTCCGAAAGTGGCAGCCCGATATCAAGCAGAATCGTGGTCTTTTCGGTGGAAATATGAATACAAGTACCACCTATTTCATGGCTGCCGCGATGAATTTTCAGCTGCATTCAATCGGCCCTTCGAAGGGAAGAACCAGTTGAACCGGTATACCGATCCACTCTGGTACCCAGATATCATCTTTGAACAGGTCGTTAAGCGCAGCAACTGTAGCATCGTCGAGAATATGGAGCGTCATTGTTTCCTCCTCCTTCCGGAAAATTTTGGGCGAGATATGCGGGACGTACTTCAAAAAGAGAAAAGGGGACAGATTTATTTTCTCCAACGTTTTTGCCTCCCGCAAAACAAATAGCTGTCCAGTTTTGTTGTTTTTGTTGCGCCCGCTGCCCGGCGTCTGGGGAAGTCCAAGGGGTTGCCAACGGGTTTGAGAATGTCTTTATCCCGCCTCCCGAGTCCGTTGCCGTGCTTACGTTTCCAGGCCGTTGTCGGTCCGGCTGATCAGCGCGCAGAGTTCGTCGGCCATGGCGTTGATCTGCTTTGTGTCTTCGCCCTCGACCATTACCCGGATCATCGGCTCGGTAGCCTCTGTGAAACGCCCTGTGCGGACCCGCATGCAGGGTGTTGTGGGGCCGGGGGAGAAAAAACCGGCTAGCCGATTGGCCTTCTATGGTGCGAATATTTCAGCTATAATTGACAATACGTTCGATTGTGTTTCTTGATCAATTACTCCGAGCTTTTGAACCAACCGCGATTTATCGACAGTTCTGATTTGGTCAAGAACCACCTGACCATGCTTGCCCTTGAAAGAACAACTTACCCTCGTAGGGTAGTCTTTGCCCTTGGTGGTCATGGGCGCCACGATAACCGTGGCTATGTAACGGTTCATTTCGTCTGGTGAAATAATGAGACATGGTCGAGTCTTACGGAGTTCACTCCCCAGCGTCGGGTCGAGGCTGACCAAATAAACCTCAAAACGTCTGACTACCATTGCCATTCGTTCTCGTCCCATGTGGATTGGTTGGCAAGTTCACCGTCAAGAAGGCTGTCATCTCCCGCTGCAGCCATGCATTGGAACTTTTCCTCCCACCCCTGCCGAGGATGTGACGCTGAGCGAATAATCAACTTTTTGTTTTCAACTTCAAGCTCAACATCTGGACCCAACTGGCACTGCTCAATAATAACTTTCGGAATTCTGATACCATGCGAGTTTCCGATACGAACGATAGTTGTACGCATAAAACCTCCCTTGTCGGTGTATGCACATTGTAATTACGCAAGGGAAATGTTTCAAGGAGATTTTCAACCTCGACGAAAAGAAGCCTCCAGCAAAACAAATGGGGCTGTCCAGTTTTGTTGCGCCCGCTGCCCGGTGCCCGGGGTCTGGGGAAGAGCCCAAGATGTTGCCAACGGGATTGAAATGTCTTTATCCAGTCTCCCGACTCCGCTGTCGCGCTCAACTCTCGGCCAGGCCATTGTCGGCCCGGCTGATCAGGTCGCAGAGTTCGTCGGCCATGGCGTTGATCTGCTTTGTGTCCTCGCCCTCCACCATCACCCGGATCACCGGTTCGGTGCCGGAGGGGCGGACCAGAATGCGGCCCTGTTCGCCTAGTTTCTGCTCGAATTTTGCGAGTTTCTTGGCAAAGCCCGGGATCTGCGCCGGTGTGATTTTTGTGGCGGTGCGGACGTTTTTCAGCACCTGGGGGAAGGGTTCCATGATGGTGGCCAGTTCCGACAGGGGTTTCTGCTTTTTGATTAAACTGACCAGGAGCTGCAGGGCGGCGAGGATACCGTCGCCAGTGCTGTTGTGCTTGAGAAAGATGAGATGGCCTGACTGCTCGCCGCCCAAGGTGTAGCCGTTGGTTCGCATCTCTTCAACCACATAGCGGTCTCCGACCTTGGTGCGGACCATCCGGCCGCCCATGCGGCGCATGGCAACCTCCAGGCCCATATTGCTCATGACCGTGGCCACCAGGGTTTTTTTCGCCAGCTTGCGGCGCTGCAGCATGTCGGCGGCGCAGATGGCCATGATCCGGTCGCCATCCACGAGGTCTCCCTTTTCATCGGCCATGATCAGACGGTCGCCGTCGCCATCCAGGGCAATGCCGAGGTCGGCGCCGGTTTCCCGGACCAAAGCCTGCATCCGCTGCGGGTGCAGGGCGCCGCATTCGTGGTTGATGTTCATGCCGTCCGGGTTGACGCCGATGGTGGTCACCTTGGCACCCAGCTCCCGGAAGACCCAGGGGGCCACGCCGTAGGTGGCGCCATGAGCGCAGTCGAGGACGATGTGCAGATCCTCCAGGGTATAGCGGCGTGGAAAGGTGTTTTTCAGAAAGACGATGTAGCGGCCCCGCGCGTCGTCGATGCGGGTGGCGCGGCCGATTTCCTCGGCCACCGGCCGCAACGCCTCCATCTTCTGCGAGAAGATCAGATCCTCGATTTTGGCCTCCTGCTCGTCGGGCAGCTTGAAGCCGTGGCGCGAGAAGATTTTGATGCCGTTGTCCTGAAAGGGATTATGGGAGGCGGAGATGACCACGCCGGCATCGGCCCGCATGCTGGAGGTGATGAAGGCGATGCCTGGAGTGGGTAACGGGCCGACCAGGAGAATATCGACGCCCATGGAGCAGATGCCGGCCGCCAGGGCGTTTTCGATCATGTAGCCGGAAAGGCGGGTATCCTTGCCAATGACGATCCGGTGACCATGCTTGCTGTTCTTGACCAGGAAGGCAATGGCCCGGCCGACCTGCATGGCGATCTCGGTGGTCATGGGGTGGATGTTGGCCTCGCCCCGGATGCCGTCCGTGCCGAATAATGTCCGCATCTGTATCAGTCCGTTGTCTGCTCGGGTTCGTTGCTTCTGGTTTTGAGTTGTCTGACCGGTTCGATTTCCAGCAGTACGGTCGCGGGAGTTATGTCCAGGATCTGGACCCGATCTTTCAGGCCGCCGGCCCGGTCGGTTATCGAGATGTCCACCTTGAGGTCCGGGCCGGCAGCCAGGTCAGCGGGGTGGACCACGGCGGCAAACAGCCGCCGCAGGTCTTTGAATTCGTGAAGAAGGGGCAGGGGTAGTTCGGCCCGGACCGAAACCACGGCCGGGGTCGGCCGATACTCCGCGGGCGCGGTTTCGTCCATGGTGACCGGAATATCGACGATCACCCGTTCAACAGTGTTCTCCGTGATATTGATGTGGGCGTTCACCACCGGTTCGCCGAGCAGTTCGGCAATGGCCGGCTTGAGATTCAGGGAGACCTCCCGGGAAGTCGGTCCGTTCAGATTGGCGATGTCGATCTCTTCGGTGTTGACCACGGATTCGTCCTGCAGAATATTCTGTGGCCCCGAGATAAACAGTTTGGCCGGTTGCAGGGTGATGGACTCCAGCCTGAATCCCTGGGCCGGCGTCCCTTTCACCAGTGGTTTGATGGTCAGCTCTTTTTGGATCAGCCGTTCCAACAGGAGGGTGAGGTTGGTCGGTTGGATGCGCAGCACACTGATGCCCCAGGGAAAATCAATGGAGTTCGGTTCGTTGCGGATGACCACGGAGCCGGGGGTGGCCTTGGACAGATCCACGGTCCGGGCGATATGCTGTCCGGCTATGCTGCGGATTAAACTGCGCTGGCCGCTGACCGTCACCTCCAGCTGGCGCTTGAACTGGTTGCCCACCACCAGATCCCGGGGCAGGTTGACAATCTCCACCGGAATCGAGACGTTCATGTCCACCTTGTCCTCGCCCACCACGAAGTACCAGAGGAACACGGCAAAGAGCAGGGAAATGAGCTTGAGTCCCCAATTCTGCGGCCGAGTGAACGTGCGCAGTTTCTCTATGATTTGTTGAACCAGTTTTTCCATCGCTGCTGTTGCGTGTCGCGGGGTACGAAAATGGTTTCCAGTTGGTTGGCCAGGACTTTCTCATTGGCGACCGTCTCGATCTTGCCGTCCTGGACTAAAGAGATTTCCTTGGTCTCCTCCGAGATTACCACGATTAAGGCATCGGTTTCTTCGGAAAGCCCGATGGCGGCCCGATGCCGGGTGCCGAACCTTTTGTTGATATAGGGGTTCTTGCTGAGCGGCAAAAGACAGCCGGCGGTTTGGATGCGGTCCTTATGGATGACCACACCGCCGTCGTGCAGCGGCGAGGTGGGCATGAACAGGCTCACCAGCAGTTCCTTGGTCACCACCGCATCGATCTTGTGGCCGGAATCGATGTACTCCCTGAGGCCGGTCTCCCTCTCCAGAACGATCAAGCCGCCGATGCGCCGTTCCGACAGATACTGGGCCGCAGCAGCCACCGTGCGGATGGTCAGGATGATATCATCCTGCGCCTTGTAGAACGGCGTTTTGCCGACCTGGGTCAAGGCCCGGCGGATATCGTGCTGGAACACGATGATGATGATCAGGAAGATAGAACTGAGCAGGGTGCGGAGCAGCCAGTATAAGGTCAGCAGCTCAAGTTCACGGGCGCCGAAATAGATGACGATCAGCACCGCGATGCCGATCAGCATCTGGACGGCGCGGGTGCCGCGGATAATCAGGATTGTCCGATAGATGATAAAGGATACCAGAAGGATGTCAACGACGTCCTGCCAGCGGAAATATTGAAAGACATCGGGCATGATCAACTTGAATGGGGTAGCGGAAAGAAGTCGGCTTCGTGAAAAAACGCCGCCGGCGCGATGTTCGCCGTAAACAGCCGCCGGGTGGTCGGCGCTGATACTCTCCATTTATATTAATATAAACAATATATTCCGTAAGAGAACAAGAGGAAATTTTCCTTTGTCGCGAAAAAATGATGAATTCGAAAAATCTCATACTCGCGCAGAGACGCAGAGATATAGAGAGAAAATCTATTTTAATTTTAAATTGTTACCTCAGCGAGCCCCGTGCCTCTGCGGGATGCAATGGCATTTGCGATGCCATCAAAAAAACGCTGTTTTTTCATTCGCTAGGATGGCACGACTGGAAGTTGCGGTCAATTTTTTCCCCAGAGTGCGCTAATAAGGCCGGAATCCCGCCGGGCCGGCAGATTAATCGCCGCCCGCAGCACTTCCGCCGTGCCCCAGATTTCCACAGACCGCCTAGCCCGGGTCACCGCCGTATAGATAAGCTCCCGGGTCAGCACCGGCGAGGGCGTTGCCGGGAGGAGCAGCAGGATATGGTCGAATTCCGAGCCCTGGCTCTTGTGGACCGTCATCGCAAAGACCGTTTCGTGGGCCGGCAGCCGCAGGGGCAGGAGGCGGCGGAAGCCGCCAGCCGTTTCCCGGAAAAAGGCCCGGAGCTGGCCGCTGGCCTCGGGGTCTGGCAGCAGCACCCCGGTATCGCCGTTGTACAGACCCAGGGTGTAGTCGTTGCGGGTGATCATCACCGGTTGGCCTGGATAATGCCGGGCGGCGTCGCCATTTTTTGAGAAAACGAGCTGCCCCTGCTTGGCCAGCAGTTTTTTGAGCAGTTCGTTGACGCGGTTGGCGCCGTATGGTCCATGCCGGAGGCCGCAGAGGATGCGAAACCGGTCGAGCGCCGCAAAGGCAGCGACCGGCTCTGCGGTTTCTAGCAGCGTCGTGAGGTGCTGCAGCCGCTGGGCAAGGCGGGCCGCAAGTTGCCCAGGCTCCGGGATCTCGGTCCAGTTGATATCGGGCAGGGTGTTGCTGCTGATTGTCTCGATGACCGTTTCCGGCGCGCCGGCCCGGATCATGCGGCTTACGGCATGAATGCCGCTGGCCGGGTCGAAACGGTAATTTTTTTGCAGCTCGACAAGGCAGTCGTCGAGCAATGTGTTTTCCTCGGACTCGGAAGCGGCGGCGTTTTCCACGGGTGAACCGGCCAGATCAACGGCCAGCTCGGCGGCCAGGGCGCGGAATACGGGGCTGAACCGTTGCATGGCGCCGGGGTGGCAGATATCACCGAGCACGGCGCCCGGTTCCACCGAGGCCAGCTGGTTGCGGTCGCCAAGCAGAATGAGCCGGCCGGTCGGTGGCAGGGCCTGCATTAGTTTAGCCATGAGCGGCAGGTCGACCATGGATGCCTCGTCCACCACCACCAGGTCGGCCGGCAGGGGATTGGCCGCATGAAAGCGGGGGAGGACCGTGTGGCTGCCGATGCCCAGCAGGCGATGCAGGGTGCAGGCGTTGTCAGGAAGGGCAGCCGCGGCCGCCGGACTGATCGGTAGTCCCTGCTTTGCCTGGTTGATGGCATCCTGCAGGCGGGCCGCGGCCTTGCCGGTAGGCGCGGCCAGCAAAATGCGGGCGGTGGCGGTCTGCTCAACGAACAGCGTCAGGATTTTAGCCACGGTCGAGGTCTTGCCGGTCCCGGGCCCACCGGAGATCACGCAGAACGGTTTGACAAAAGCGGCAAGCGCGGCAACCTTCTGCCAGTCGGTTTCAGGTGGCGCGAGAGGCGGAAAGAGCCGGGCCAGACCCCGGGCCAGCAGGGCCGGGTCAGGAATGGCAGTGGTCTGGCCGGCCCGGTCCCTGATAAAGTCCGTCACGTTTTTTTCGTACTGCCAGTAGCGGTGCAGGTAAAGCCTGGCATCCTGGTCGAGCACCAGCGGCGCATCCTCGCCCGGCCGACCCACAACCCCGCTTTCCAGAAGCCGCACGGTCCAGATAGACAAATCCGGGCAGCAACAATCGGCCGGCAGCAGCCCGGCGTTATCCGGAAACAGCGCAGTGAGCCCGCGGCCGGCCAGGCGTCGCAAATCCAGACAGACGTGGCCGTCGCTGGTGCGTCTGCTGACCAAAGCCGCAGCCAGGAGGAGTTCCGGGTTTGGCTTGTTGGCCAGCCGGTTGACGAATCGGGCAAAATGGTGGTCCAGGCCGGCGGTCGGTCCAAGCGCCATTGCCAGCGCCGGGTCTGATCCCTGGCTGGTATTCTGGCCGCGGGTCATCGGCATGCGACCTCCTCCGGAGCGCGGTTGAACAGCCCGGCGGTCAGTTCGTTGATGAGGGCGGGAGGGGGCACGGCCCGGAAAATTCCGAAACCAGGGCCGTGCCGGAGGTCGACCCCCCGGAGGAAAATATAAAACACGCCGCCGAAATGGGTTTCGTAACGGTAGCCGGGCAGGCGGCTTGCCAGGTAACGGTGTAAGGCCGCCGCGTAGATGTGGTACTGCAACGTGTACATCTCGGCGGCCATCACCTCGGCTAAACGGTCCTGATGGTACTCCGCTGGGGAGTCGCCAAGATAATTGGATTTCCAGTCCACCAGATAATAACGGCCGTCGGCCTCAAAGACCAGATCAATGAATCCCTTCATGAAGCCGCGAACCGGCAAGAAATCGAGATTGGCGAGCACATCGGTGAAATCGCTGCTGCGGTCGGGCCGTCGGCTGTCGCCGGCCGCGGCAAACACCCGGCGCAGTTTGGCCGGGGAAAGCAGTGCCAGCGGCAGCAGGAATTCAAGTTCGTTCAACCGGCAATGGTTCGGCACCGTGGCAAGCGTCAAGGCGGGCCGGCCAGGCTCTTCGGCAAAGGTGATGAGCGGCACGGCCCGCAGATTGTCGATCATCCTGGCGAGCGCCGCTTCCCAGGTTGCATCAAGCCCATGGCTTTGCAACATTTCGCGGATGAGCGGCCGGGGATCGGCGTTGGTGAAGTCGAGCCGCTCCAGCAGGGTATGCAGGAAGATGCCGGTGGAGGTTCCCGGTGGCAGGCCAAGAATGCTGGCGACGCTCGCCGGATTCTCCGACGCTGCGTTGCCTGGTTCCAGGCGGTCGCGGTCCGGCAGGTCGGCAGTCCGCTGCTGCCCGGAAACCAGCGCCGTGAAACTGGTGGTCCGCCAGTCAACGGCAAGGCTTGCGGCAAACTGCCGGCCGGCGAGCGGCAGGCTGGCGGCCGGCTCGGTCGTGGCGTGGAGAACAGGGACAGGCAGGCCCGTTGCGGGCCGTACGATTTCGATGGCACCCGGTGCCGATTCGGCCAGATTGTCAAGTTCGGCGAGGAGTTCCGCATCGCTTAGGCTGGGCAGCCGTTCGGCGACCGCGTTTAGCAGCGCCAGCGGCTCGGGCCGGTCGGCGCTGGCGGTCGGCGGCTGGTGCAGCAGATAGGCAGCCGCCGAGGTTTCCGCGCCCCTGAAGGACCCCCAGGCCATGATGCAGCAATTTTTCGCTCGGGTGAGGGCCACATAGAAGAGCCGCAGGCTCTCGGCAAGTTCCTCCATGGTTGCCAACTGCCAATGGCTGGCCAGATCCGGGGAGCCGAGGTCGAGAATCAGCCGGGATGATTCGCCCGCCGCTGTTTTTTCGTGGAAGAGCAGCTCGGACGACGGGTTGTCCGGCAGGCCGGCCCAGAGAAAAGGACAGAAGACCAGCGGATATTCGAGCCCCTTTGCCTTATGGACCGTGACGATCTGGACGCAATCGCCGTCGCTTTCAAGGCGCAACTGGTGCTCTTCGTCGTCCGGCTGCCGGCGGAGCAGATCGGCTAGATGTCCACGCAGGCTGTTGATGCCGAGCCCGCGCGTTGCGGCGGCCTGTTGCAGAAGCTCGGCCAGATGCAGGATGTTGGTCAGCCGCCGTTCGCCGTCCGCAAAGGCAAGCAGTCTGGCCTTGACGGCATGCCGGCTGACAAAACCCAGGAACATGGACAAAAAACCGGCTCGCTTCCACTGTTCCCGGGCGTCCAGGAATTCGCCAAGCCAGTATTCATGAGACGAGGCGTCGGCAGCCGAATCGCGGTCGGCATCAGCCAGACGCTGGATTTCATCGCAGCGCAGGCCGATGAAATCGGTGGCCAGTGCGGCCCGCAGTTTGCGGGGGTCTTCCGGCTCGGCAATACCATGCAGGAAGACTTCCATCTCCCAAGCCTCCTGGGAGGCGAAGAGGCTCTCCGAGCTGTGGAGAACATTCGGCACCCGGCAGGCGGTCAGCGTTTTCCTTACGAGACGGGCCTCGTGGTTGGTCCGCACCAGCACGGCGATGTCAGCCGGGGTCACGGCGCGGTCTCCCAACAACGCACGGCCCTGTTGGCCGAGATCGAGAAGTCTGACGATCTCGGCGGCAATGGCGGCCAGGATTTTCTCGCGGCCGCTTGTTTTCGTCATGGGCTTCAGGGTTTGGCCAACTTCTATCTGGTCCGGGTGAGGTCTTTCGAAGAACCAGACCTTGAGGGACGATTCGCGTATGTGGTCGATGCGCAGATCGCTGATATCCTGGCGGGCGGCAGCCATCGGGGCGAAGGTGATGTCCTGGAAAACGAAGGGGGCATGAGCCCGGCTGAAGATGCGGTTTACCGCCGTGATCAGGCCGGTGGTGGACCGCCAGTTCCGTTCCAGGGTGAAGCGGCTGCTCAGACCGGCTGCCCTGGCGGCGGTCAGATAAGCGAAGATATCGGCGCCCCGGAAACCATAGATTGCCTGCTTGGGGTCGCCGATCAAAAAGAGGAGGCCGGTATCCTGACTGCCCTCGGCCACGGGCCGGTAGATCCTCTCGAAAATTTCATACTGGATGGGATCGGTATCCTGAAATTCGTCGATCAAAGCGGCCGGATATTTCTGCCGGATGGCCCGAGCCAGGCCGCTGCCGGACTCTCCCCGCAGACCCTGCAGAAGGCAGGCAAGCAGGTCGTCGAAGGAAAAAAGGTTCTGCCGGTTTTTGCGGAGCGTCAGCTCCTGACGCAGAAAGGCGAGTAATTCGGCCTTCAGGGCAATCAGGCTCTGGGTGTATTGCTCAAGCAGGGCATCATGAATCTCCTGCAGACGACCGCACAGTTCGAAAAAAGGCGACTCCGGCGGTGGCTGGCCGCCTTTTGTGGAACGGGCCAGTTCAACCGGGGTGAATTTGTTGAATTTGTCAAAGAGCAACAGGCCGGAGCGGTCGGCAATCGTCAGGGTGTCCATGGCTGCCAGCCAGCCCGGGATCTGTTTCGGGTTGTATTTGTTGCGGTGCAGGCAGCGGTCATTGAGCAGGGTTTGTTCCACCTCGGCGCGGGCGGCCGGCCAAGCCTGCCGCAGTTCGTCCATGGCGACGAGGAAGTTCTGCTCGCATTCGCTAATCACCGTGCAGTCCATGGCTGGCGTCGTTGGCAGGACGACCTGGTAAGAACGCCGACCATGCCGGCTGGCAAAGGCGCCCAGGCTTTCCGGGGTGATGTTCGTCTGGTGCGCATATTCGACGAACAGGCTTGCGTTCTCATAAAAATGGCGGCGCCAGAAATCCTCGACGATTTCCCTGATCAAAGGGGCTTCATCGGTCAGCAGTTCGGCGTCAAAGAGAGTGCCGCTCTCGAAACCGTGTTCGCGCAGCATGCGCTGGCAGAACCCGTGGATGGTGTAGATGGCGGCTTCGTCAAAAGTTCGCAGGGCAACGGTCAGCCGCTGCCGGGACTGGGCGTTGTCGAGAGAAGCGCCAGCCAGGCAAGCCAGCAGGGCATCGTCCTGCCCGGCGTCTGGCCTGGAGATGAACTCCAGGGCATTTCTGATGCGCCGACGGATTTTGTCGCGCAACTCCTCGGTCGCGGCCTCGGTATAGGTGACCACCAGAATCTGGCCAATACCGAGTTCCGTTTCCAGCAGAAGTCGTAAGACAAGGCTGCAGATGGTATGGGTCTTGCCGGTGCCGGCGCTGGCCTCAATGAGGTTGACGCCGGTCAGCGGGATTGTGGGCAGATCAAGGGGCTGCATTCAGAAAGTATCCTTGCCGGATAAGGAACATGACATGTCGGGTTTGATGAGAGCCCGTGGTCGTCTTCTTTTGTTCATAGCAGCGCGGTCGCCTTGACGCAAGTCTAAAGCCGAAAGAAATCCAAAGAAAAAAAGATTCCGCCAACGCTGCTCTTGATCTCCTTGTTAAAACCTCGTAATGTCTTGCGAACAATCAAGGGAATAGGCGGAAGGCTAATGAATGGCTGTACACCGTCCGCTGCCGATTCCTTGTGTAATGGAAACACGTGTTGCTTTCTTCCCTTTAACCTTTAACCTTATAACCTCATCTCTCTCCCATGACCCATTCATTTTCAATGCCCGGCATCCGGCAATATTTTCGGCGAACAACAGGCAGGGCGGCCGCGGTCGGCGCCGTCATTCTTTACTGTGTAATGCTGGCCGCCATCGCGGTTGGCGCTTCTCCGCCGACGGAGACAGCGGCGACTGCGGAATATTTTACCCTGCTGGCCCCCGAGCCGGTTTTTCCCAAGACCAGCAAGGAGATCGTTGACCATCTGGTTCACGGCCATTACCGGGCGCTGCCCATCGATGACAGCCTGTCGGCCAAGGTCCTGGATCGCTATTTGGATGACCTGGATCACAGCCGGATTTATTTTCTGGCCGCTGATGTTCAGGAGTTCCAGGCCTATCGTCTGCAGCTTGATAATGCCCTGCTTGCCGGCGATCTGCAACCGGCCTACCTTATTTATAATCGTTTCCAGCAGCGGGTCATGGAAAGGCTGGCCTTTCAGTTGCGTCTTTTGGAGCAGGGTCTGTCCGGCATGAATTTCGATGTTGAGGAATCCATGGCCGCGGATCGTGAGAAGGCGCCGTGGCCGGCATCAGCGGCGGAAATGGACGATTTGTGGCGAAAACGTGTGAAGGGCACCGCCTTGAGCCTCAAATTGACCGGCAAAAGCCTGGAGGAAATAAGCAAAACCCTGACGCGCCGTTTTCGGAATCAGTTGAATCAGCTCAGGCAGGCGCGCAGCGAGGATGCCTTTCAGGCCTACATGAATGCCGTGGCCCGGACATTCGATCCCCACACCCAGTACTTTTCGCCCCAGCGCTCCGAGAATTTCGACATCAGCATGAGTCTCTCCTTCGAGGGGATCGGTGCCATCCTGCAGACCGAGGAGGAATATGTGAAGATTGTCCGTCTCGTTCCTGCCGGGCCGGCGGAGAAGAGCAAACAGCTGAGGCCGGATGACCGCATTGTTGGAGTCGGACAGGGGGGCGACGGCGAGATGGTTGACGTGATCGGCTGGCGGATCGATGAGGTGGTGCAACTGATCCGCGGCCCCAAGGATACAATGGTCCGGCTGGAGGTTATTCCCGCCGATGCGGAGGATGATCACGCGACCAAGGTGGTCCGGCTGGTTCGCAGCCAGATCAAACTGGAGGAACAGGCCGCCCGGAAAAAGATCATCGATCTTGAGTATCAGGGCCGGCCCCGCAAGATCGGGGTGATCGACATCCCGACGTTTTACATGGATTTCAAGGCGCAACGGGCCGGGGAAGCCGGTTACCGGAGCACAACGGACGACGTGCGGCGTCTGCTGGCGGAACTGGTCGCCGAGCGGGTCGACGGGGTGATCATCGATCTGCGGGACAACAGCGGCGGTTCGCTGCAGGAGGCAAACAGCCTCACCGGTCTGTTCATCGACCGGGGGCCGACCGTGCAGATCCGCGATGCCAGGGGGCGGGTGGAGGTTCTAGAAGATCCTGACCCGGCCATCGTCTATAAAGGCCCGCTTGCTGTTTTGGTCAACCGTCTTTCTGCTTCGGCCTCGGAGATATTTGCCGGGGCCATTCAGGATTATCGGCGTGGTCTGATTATCGGCGAGGATACCTTTGGCAAGGGTACCGTGCAGACTTTGGTCACGCTGGAGCACGGGGAGTTGAAGAACACCGCTGCCAAGTTTTACCGTATATCCGGGGAAAGCACCCAGCATAAGGGAGTGGTCCCTGATCTCTTGTATCCCAGTCTGTACGACAAGGAGAAGATTGGCGAAAGTGCGCTGGAAGAGGCGTTACCCTGGGACACGATTCGGCCGCAGAGTCACCGGGATTATTTTGAATTGTTGCCTCTCCTCTCCCAGCTGCGCGCCCGGCATGACGAGCGGCTTGCCGTTGACCCCGAGTATAAATATGTCCAGGCCAGGATCGCCGAATTGAAAACCCTGCGGGCTAAGAAGGAGATTTCCCTGCGGGAGGCCGTCCGTCTCAAGGAGCGGGCCGATTTTGAGAAGCGTCGGCTGGAAATGGAGAATGCGCTGCGCCTGGCCAGAAAACAGCCGCCCTTGGCCTCGGTCGATGCCCTCAAGGAACTGGATGAGGAGCATGAAGAGCAAGAGACTGAGCAGAAAAATGATGAGGAAGCAAAGCCGATGCTTGTCGAAGGTGGCTATATTCTGCTCGATTTGGTTAAACTGGCCGGCGAGAGCGTTGCCCGGCAATGAGACGTACTGCTGGGGCCTGATGTATTACTGCTTGACAGCGAAGAAATATTTTTGATAATGAACCGCAGGTTAGGGGTGACTAGGGGGAGATTGATGCCACAGCAGATGTTGTGGCGCTGCTGAATGTTCACGAGCAAAGGACGAGGCAAGATGTCGGATAACAAGAGGGGGTTGGGCGCCTGGCTGCTGGGCGCGGCCTTGTTGGCGTTTATGGTCTTCAACGGCACGGCTCTGACGGCAAGGGCGGAGCAGGCGGTGCTGGAGTCCGCCGATTGCGGGAAGTGCCATGAAAAACAGGTCTTGGCCATTGAGTCAGACGGTGGCAGGCATCAGACCAAGGTGACCTGTGTAGACTGCCATGTCGAGCACCGACCCCGTGGGAAGGATGTTATTCCGCCGTGCGCCAGGTGCCATGAGGGGCGGCCGCATTTTTCCCTGGCGAATTGCCTGGGCTGCCATTCCGATCCGCATATGCCGATGAATTTGCAGTTGGCAGCCGACCTCACCGGACCGTGTCTGACCTGTCATGAACAGCAGGGCCAGGAATTCAAGGAGTATCCAAGCAAACACAGTCGGCTGTCATGCACCTTCTGTCATTCGGCGCATGGACTTATCCCGGAGTGTTTTCAGTGCCACAAGCCGCATGTCGAGGACCAGACCATGCCGCAATGTCTTGGCTGTCACCCGGTGCATCAACCCCGGAAGATCGTCTATCCTATGACAACGCCGCGCAGGTTCTGCGTACCCTGCCATGCCGGGATCGGCGAACTGATGGCCAAGACGAAAACCAAGCACCGAAATTTTACCTGCGCCTATTGTCACAGGGGGGATCATCCAAGCATGCCGACCTGCCGGGTTTGCCACGGAGAACCACATGGGCCTGAGATGATCGCCAAGTGGCCGGTCTGCATCGATTGTCATATCGACTCGCATAATTTGCAGAAATGATGGCGTCGCAAAAAGTCCGATCTACTTCGTTGCAGCGCATTTTTGCTCGTTCGGCATACCTGATGTATGGCCTCACTCACAAAAATACACTGCGCCTTGTATATCAAACTTTTTGCTTAGCCATCCCGAATCTTTTTTCTGGTTTCTGCAGAAATCACAGCCAGATTTTTTCTCTGGCGAAGAGGCGGGGATTGATGCGCCAGGAGTGTGGCCAGCCATTTAGGGCTTGACAAAAGCGGAACGAGTCTGATAATGAATTGCAATTCATGTTCTCGTCCTTGATTTTATATGGGGCGCCGGTCGGCTAGGGGTTGAAAAAGTCGGCCGTGAAGCGGTCTTGGTTGTATGCTTCCACTGACAGGGAGTTTTGGCGTATTTTTTTAATCCATCAATATGGAAGGGGCAATACGATGCTGAAGAAAAAAGCGGTTTTACTGGGCAAGATTCTTGGGGCGACTGTTCTCTCGGCAATGATCATGGTCGGTCTGGCCATGCCGGCAAAGGCGGCCAGGGCGCAGCTTGCCGTCACTGACTGCGTGAAGTGCCACGAGAAGGAGCCCGCCACCATTGCGGCCAACGAGAGCAAGCACAAGACTGCGGTATCTTGTCTTGAATGCCACCTGGAGCATGGCCCCTGGGGCAAGGAGATCATCCCCCAATGCGCCATGTGCCATGAGGGCAAGTCGCATTATAAGTTGGAAAACTGCCTGGGGTGCCACGTCGATCCTCACAATCCGCTCGGCATCGTATTTTCCGGCAATCTGGTGGCTCCCTGTCTGACCTGCCATGAACAGCAGGGCAAGGAGTTCAAGGAGTTCCCGAGCAAGCATGCTCAGCAGGCCTGTAATTTCTGCCACGAGAAGCACCGACAGATTCCCGAGTGCTTCCAGTGTCACGAGCCGCATGCCAAGGGCCAGACCATGGCCGATTGCCTTGCCTGTCATCCGGTGCATCAACCCCGGTCAATCGTGCCCGATGTCAAAACGCAGCGCGGTTTCTGCGTGCCTTGTCATGAGGATATCGGCGCCCTGATGGCCAAGACCACGACCAAGCACCAGGCCTTTACCTGTGTCTTCTGTCACAACGGACCGCACCCGACCGTGCCCAAGTGCCAGGGCTGTCATGGCGAGCCGCATTCAGCGACCATGCATCAGAAAATGCCGAAGTGCATCGATTGCCATATCGATCCGCACAACCTGCAGAAGTAGGCCGCAGGTCTGGGGGAGACAGTAGCGTTCATTAACGTCCGGCAACCGGTTGCCCTGAGGAGCGGCCGGTTGCCGGATGAAGATTTTATCATCCGGAGAGAAGGGGAGACTGATGACGATGAGAAAGGTGTATGGTTTGATGGGCGCGGCGTGTCTCGCTGTTCTGCTCTGCGGCTGGACGAATTCCAGTCCGGCGGCCGCGGCGGAAGGCGGGGGCAATGTTTATGATGTGGCAATCGAGCCGTTGACCGTAAAGGATTGCGGCCGTTGCCATCCTTCACATTTTGCGAGAATCAAGGAGAAAGGGGCAAAACACAGTCAGGTGGTCTGTACCGAGTGCCACGAGGTGTTCCATGCCTATAACCCGTTGAAAAATAATTACGCGGCAATCATGCCCAAGTGCGCCAGCTGCCACGATGCGCCCCATGGTCAGGATCCCGGTGTTCAGAAGTGTTTGACCTGCCATGCCGATCCGCATCAGCCCCTGGACGCTATTGCTGATCCCACTTTGCTTGAGGGACAGTGCCGCCTCTGCCATGCGCCGATCGCTCAGATGCTGACCGCTAAGCCCAGCAAGCATACCACCCAACCCTGTTCCTCGTGCCATTCCAAGAAACATGGGCGTATCCCGGAATGTTCCGAGTGTCACCAATCGCACAGCCCGACGGTGCAGATGGCAACCGCGGATTGTATGGCCTGCCATCCGGTGCACACGCCGCTGGCAATTACCTATCCCTTGACCCAGAGTAAGGCGGTCTGCGGCGGCTGCCATGACAACGCATTCGCCCTGCTGGCGCCCAACGCGACCAATGTTACCAAGCACTCCGCCCTGACCTGCGCCAAGTGCCATCCGAAGCATGGTTATCTGCCGACCTGTCAGGAATGCCACGGCAAGCCGCACAGCTCCTTGATCCATGACAAGTATGCGACGTGCGGCGGTTGTCACGGTATTGCCCATGACGTAAAGAAATAGGAAGAGTTGAAGCTGATCAGAAAATTTTTGATTAACACGACCACATGAGAGAAAAGGGCGAGCCGGGCAACTGCTGACGGACTCGCCCTTTTTGTTGTGTTCCAGCAAGAAGTGGCGTACCATGCACTGGTTGAAAGTGGTTCGCTGTCAACGTTTGCTGTTCAGGTGGATAGTTTGATGGCGTTTAGTCCCTTAACATCATGAACAGCTGAATCTAGGCGCAAGGTTTATGAAATTTCTGACCGCAAACTACCAACAATCAACGCCTAAGGGACTAAAAGGCTACAGACTAAACAATCTGGGTAGTTACGTTGTTTCTTTAGTTATAGCCGTCTTTATGGTCGTTGGTTTTGGCCAGTTCGCTGTTGCGTCTGATCCGGAGTACTACACGATTCAAGTCGGCAGCTATCCGACCCAGGCCGGCGCGGAGAAGAATTACGACGCCCTTGCCAGTTTGCTGTCTGTCAGCGAGCTTGACCATCTGCGGGTTGAGGTGATAAAGGGTTTTTATACTGTTCGGCTTGGGAGGTTCGAGGACCGCTCGGCCATTGAAGGGTTGCTGGTTAAGGTTCGTGCGCAGTTTGCCGGGGCCATGCTCCTTTCCGCCTATATCAGACCGGAACGGATTACGAAGATGTATCAATCGTCCCAGCCTGCGGCAGGGGCAGGGCAGGCGACAGTCGATTCCGCGAAGGCTGATTCGGAGAGCAGTGCCCCTGTTGAGACTGAGGCAAAGGCGGAATTGTCCCCCGCCTCCACTGAACTGCCGAAGGGTGCGGCCGGGCCAGTTGTTTCTGAAAACCCCGAGGCAGGCAGCAAGGCTTCAGCCGCCCACGAAAAGACAGAGACGCTATTTACCCAGGCTATTGGGGCAGTGCCTGGGCAGCAGCCCACATCCGGCAGCGAGGCGGAGCCGCTCGTTACGGCGGTGCCTCCGGCCGCCGAGGGTAAAGAAGCCGCGACCGCTGTGCCACCGGCCCGGCAGTTTTCCATCGAGGTGGTGGCGGTGCTGACCGCGGATGAACAGGGCAAAATCATCGCCTATCCCTCGTCGGTATTTACCGACAATCGGTCCGGCGAGGTGTTTGTCGTGACTGGCGGTGGCAGGCGGAGTACCGTGCTCTACGGTCCTGATTTCCTGCCCGATGTCTCCTTGGGGCCGGGCCGGGAGGTGGTCAGCCCGGTGGGCGGTTTTGTCGACCCTGCGGGAAAACTCTATCTGTGCCAGATAGCCACCCCGGAGAAACCGGCTAGGTTAACCATTTATAACGCCGCGTTTTATCTGGAAAAGGTGGTTAATCTCACGGATCGGGTGGAAGGGACCGGGGATTTCTCACCGAAACAGGTGGCCGTCTCGCCGGACGGCGGCCTGATTTACATCGCCGGTTCTCCCCATCCCGGCGTCATGGTCCTTGACGCGGCCGGCAATTTTCTGCGCTGGCTGCAGCCGATTAAATGGATGGGCCGTAAGGATAACACGAAAATTGAAGAGGGCCGCAAGGGCCCTGATACCATCGTTGATGTGTTCATTGACAGCGACGGCGACATCTATCTGCTGAGTGAAGAGACCAGTACGGTTTATATCTATAACAGCGCCGAGGAGTTTCAGATGGTCCTCGGGGAAAAGGGTGGGGTCTACGGCAAGCTGAGTCGGCCGAGCGGCGTTACGGTTGACAAGCAAAGAGGACTTGTCTATGTTGTTGACTACCTGCGCCATTCCGTACTGGTTTATGACATGAACGGCCGCATGCTTTCCGAGGTGAGCGGCCGTGGGGTGGGACCGGGCTGGGTGAATTTTCCGACTGATCTGGCGGTTGATGCGGCGGGCCATCTGCTGGTGGCGGATTTTTTCAACAATCGGTTGCAGGTCTGGGAGATGAAGGAGAAGCAGGCAACCCCTGAATGACAAAAAATGTTTTCAGGTTCTCTGGCAATTGACAATTTGTGTCATTTCTTGCTGGTTAAGGTGGCGTGATTTCATGGCTAGATTCGGGGCAACACTTTTGCTGATCATAAGTATTCCTTGAAATATCAGGAGATACAAGGGTGCTGTCAATGATCATGGAGCCCGGCGCGCTGCATGGTATATGTATTGCATGTTTTTAAGTGTTTAAGTGAATGATGAGATCAACAGGGGTTCAGGTTGACGGGCAATGAGGGTGCCCGGAAGGCTGAAAGCTAGCAACATAAGGCAGGTATGCGGGATGGCTGGCCTGCAGGTACAAAAAAAACAAGGAGAACGGGTTATGAAAAGTAAATTGGTTAAAGCAGGCTGGTTAGGTCTGGGACTCGGGGCAGCGGCGCTGGTGCTGACCATGTCGCAAACAGCGTCAGCCGGAGATGTTTGTGTGAACTGTCATACCATGCATAACAGCCAGAACAACGCGGTTATGGGAACCGCCGGAACTAATCCGCAACTGCTGCTGTCCAGTTCCTGTCTGGGCTGTCATACCGGCACCAACAACGGCACCACGGTCAAGCACCATGTCCTGACTACGGCGGGTGCGCCTACAGCCACGCAGTTGGCCGGCGGCAATTTCTACTGGACCGACCAGGCTGACAATGCGGCCAACGACGCCAAGGCCCACAATGTTACCGGACTTACGACTAACTCCGGTGATACCGCCCTGGGCGACACACCGCCGGGTGCTGCAGGAGCGATGGCGGGCAACATCACCTGCGCCGCGACCACTGGTTGTCATGGTAAACGGACAACGGTTTATGTGACGGGTGCCGATGAATTTTCCGACCTGGGCGGCGCCCATCATGCCAATACCAGCGGCCAGATTTCCTTGCCCACCGTTGGCTCCCCGGGAACCGGCTATCGTTTTCTGGACGGCATTAAGGGGTATGAGGTTGCGAACCGGGAATATGAAACGGACCAGACGGCTGCCTCCCATAACGAATATTACGGCGCGAACCGGGCGAATGACAGCGATTCCGACACCGCGACCATTTCGTCTCTCTGCGCCCAGTGCCATCCTAATTTTCATAATGACTCAGGGGGGCAGGCGCTTGGTTCCGGCGCAAGCAATATCGCGAGCCCGTGGCTGCGGCACCCGACCGATATCAAGATGAACAATGCCAGCGAATATGCCGCGTACTATACCGCCGGCTATAGCGTTCTGGCGCCGGTGGCCCGCTCCGCCGTGCCTGCTGCCTCTTCGGCCACGGTTGATGCGGTGGCCGGCACCGACGCCATTGTTATGTGCCTCTCCTGTCATAAGGCGCATGGCTCGGAGTATGCCGATATCCTGCGTTGGGATTACGATGCCGGCACCACTGCGTGCGTGTCCGAGATCGGTGCAGGGCCTGGCGCTGGGTGTGGCTGCTTCAAGTGCCATTCCGGCAAAGACTAGTCTGATCCCAGCGGTTGATTGAGCCGCAGCGAAGAATGCAGAAGCAGGGCCGGGTTGAAAAGCGACCGGCCCTGCTTCTGTTGCAATGGTGCGTGGCGGTCGTCGGCCACCATCGCTGATCAGGCCACAAGAATTCAGAATTCAGAATCCGGTAAGGATTGGGTGCCTGATGTTTTCACCCGGATTCTGACTCCTGTATTTTGGGGCCGCCCTCAACGAGTTGACTGACAGAAGGGAGTTTCACATGATCTCGACTGGTTGGCAGAACTCAGAAATTGAATGAAAAAGGTCATGGTTTTAAGCGCAAACCGTCTGCTTCTCCCTCTCCTGCTGTTCAGCATGACCGGGCCGTCCGTGGCTAGGGCCATCGATCTGAGCGGCAACTGGGCCTACGCGGAAAATGATGACGGAACCGAACAGCTTTCCACCTTTAACGAGCGCTACGGATTTAATTTTTCGCAACAGCTTACGCGGGCCGTGTCGTTTAACGGCGGGGTCAACTACACAAAACAGTGGACTGAAAACTCGGGTACCAACCAGACCCTGCAGCCGTCTGTTTCCCTGGCCGCGAGCAATGATATTTTTACGGCTGGTTTCAATGGCTATCTGACGGAAAGCACCGATACTCAGGACGTGGACCGCAGCGATCGTTCCTGGGAAAGCTCCCTGTCCTCGGCCTGGAGAAAAAAACTCTGGCCCAACCTCTATCTGCGGTACGGCGAGCGCACGTCATCCAACGATCTGGCGCTGGATGAGGCCGGCGCCAGAGAGCAGGATGAGAAACGGTACGGAGCCAGTGCCGACTGGGATCTGCTGCTTGGCCAGGTCTATTACGCCTACAGCGAATCCAGGATCGACGATGTCGTGGAACTGAGCGTCTCTGAAAACAAGAATCATTTTGCCAAGTTCACGACTGGTAAGACCTTCTGGCAGGACAAGGTGTCGGTGAATTTCTCCCAACAGGTCAACCAGAGTCAGCAGTCATTTCAGGCGCTGCTTGGGCCGGGCGGTTATGCGTTGCGGCCCAAGAGTCTGGTGGGCGTTATGGTGGTCAATGACAGCACACCAACGGTTTCCAGCATGGGCACCGCCCAGACTGCCCTGCGGGACGGCGATTACGATACAAGTGTGCCAGCCGCGGCCTTGCAGCCGATCCCCTACCCCCTGCCCAACGAACAGACCAACATCACCATCCAGTTGCCGCCCACTGACCCGGCGGTTGACGTCATCTATGTCTATACCGGAGTGCTGCCACTGGGCGTGGATCCCAACAACGTGGGCTTTGACCTGTACGTGCTCACCGATCCGAACATCCTGACCGGGTGGACGAATTTCGCGAACCTGCCTGCCGGCACGGTTCCTTACGACACGGTGAACCACCGGTACATGATTTCGATTGCGCAGCGCAGCAACCAGTATCTCAAGCTGGTGGCCTCCAACACGAATTTTGGCCAGGTGGTGCCGGTCACCGAGGTGACGGCCTTTCAGAAGGAATATTCCTCCAAGACCGAGCAGAAAAATACCCAGCACAGCACCAACTTTGGCGTTGGCTACCGGATAAATCCGGCCCTTAATCTCGACTACAGCCTGTCCTACCAGAAGACCGAGGTGGACGGCCGGACAACCGACCTGGAAACCACCACCCACGCCACCAGCCTGCGCTGGGATCCGCGGACCATCTGGAGTTCGCAGCTTTCCGCCAGCCAGTCCCGGAATACGGATGGGATCAATCCTGAAAACATGGGCAGATCCTATTCCCTAGGCATGTCCCTGCGGCCGATGACCACCCTCAATTTTAACCTCGGCCTTGCCAGAAGCGAGTCCTATCAGGGCGGCATGAAGTCCAGTACTGGCCACAGCCTGGTGTTGACGACCATTGCCGATTTATACCGCGATCTCAGTTCCGCCCTTGATCTGAGCTACAATACGTCGAAAAGTGAGGCCAGCGGCGATACCGCAAAGGATTACGGTACGCAGTTGCGGCTGACCGCCCGGCTCAGCCCGAAGCTGACCGTTGACCTGAGCGAGCGGTATGCCCGGAATATCGGGACGGCAGAGAGCATGAACTCCGGCAGCACGGATCTGAACCTCAGCTACCGGATTTCGGAGATGCTTTATCTGAGTACCGGCGCCAGTAATTATTGGCGTGACAACAGCGACGACACCAACACGTACAACCTGGGAGTGACTCTGGTGCCGACCGCCAAAACCCAGGTGTCGCTGCACTATGCATTCATGACCAGCACCTGGACCTCGGAGAACTATACCCTGAACTGGAACTGGGCCATCAGCCAATTTCTGTCGCTCAACGCCTTTGGCCGGTATTTGATGACCGATCAGGAAGAGACAGGCGACCAGTGGACCATTGGCACCCAGTTGTCGGCCCGGACTATGGGGTTGTAGAAGGGCAGGTTGATAGGCTGTAGGCTATTAGGCTGTAGGTGAAAGAGGTTGAAGAAAACATACGTCTAATGGGTTTCGATAAATTTTATACTTTTTAAAATAGCGGCTGGAGAGGATGGAGTACGTGGGTTGAAAACTGGCAGGGCTTTTGACCTACAGCCTCATAGTCTACAGCCTATAGTCTAGATTTTAAAAGAGGTGTTTGGCATGAGAAAGTTTGATCTGGTGGTTTTCATATTGTTGGTCTTGGGCAGCGGTTTGCTCGGCGGGTGCGGCTTGGGGGGTGACTCGCAGTCTTTTGTCCGCGAGGACATTGACTTGGGGTATTATGAAAAGGTGGCGGTGCTTCCTTTTGAAAATCACACCAGTGACGCCTTTGCGGCCGATCGTCTGCGGGATATTGCCATGACTCAGCTGATGGCCACTGGCTCCTATGATGTGGTGGATAAAGGCCTGGTGGACAGCGTCCTGTTGGAGGAGGCGATCGAGAAGAACGCGCCGCTCAGCAAAGCGACCCTGGGGCGCCTTGGCCAGTTGCTTAATGTGCAGGCCGTGCTGCTGGGCTCTGTTGATCAGGCGTCCGAGGCAAGAGGAGGCGGCGGCTTTGGCTATCCCGAAGTTTCACTGACCTTGCGCCTGGTTGATACCAGTTCCGGAACCGTTGTCTGGCAGGCAAGCGGCCACCGGAGCGGATATTCCCTGGCCGGCCGGCTGTTCGGGGCGGCACCCAAGGATGAATTTCAGATCTCTCTTGATTTGATCAAGGATCTGCTTGCAGGTGTTGTAAAGTAGTACGCAAGGGGAAGAATCTTTTAATGGCCGAACAGCGAATATCGAACAAGAAACCGTAGAATGATGAAGTAGTTAACCTTCGACATTCGACATTCTTTGTTCGATATTCTGCGGTTCAAAAAACGGTATTGGGTCGACTCACCTCGTCGTAGGGCGATATGCTGGAAAAATTGAAACATATAGGCATGACGCTGCTCTGCGGCGTCATGCTGCTGATGGCCGGGGTCGGGAACGCCTGGGCCGAGCGGGTAGCTATTTTTCCCCTGGAGGATCTCAGCCGCGGGGTGAGCGGTTACAATACCGAGGTAGGTAAGCATCTGGCCGCGGAGATCGTCGCCACTGGCATGGAGGTTGTCGACGGTCAGCCGGTCATGGATTTTCTGGTTAGAAATCGTCTGCGTTGGCTCGGGTATCTTGAGTCGTATCACGTCCTCCGGGCCAAGGAGGAATTGGGGGTCGATTATCTGTTGATCGGCACCATCATTCAGCAGCAGGAAGTGGCAACGTCTGCCCGGATCGGCCTTACCCTGCAACTGCTCCGTACCAGCGATGCGCGAGTTGTCTGGTCCGACTCCGGCGGCATAAGCACCGCAGACAACCAGCGTCTGCTCGGGCTTGCCGAGCCGCGTACCATTAAGGAACTCCTTCCCCTGCTTTCCCGCGATATTTTGAGTACCTGGCCGGAGAATTTTGATTTTGCCGAGATGTCGGTGGCGAACATGGATATCGAATCCGTGGTTCTAGAGCCGAAATTTGTGAAGCCGGGTGAGAAAGTGAAGGTCAGTGTGCGGCTGCGCTCTTTTGAAAAAAGTGAAGAGCGGCCCCAGGTGTTTGTGCAGACCGGGTCCTCTGTCTACCTGGCCAATGAGACGCCTTATCTGCGGAATTACGAACTGGAACACGCCAACTTTGTTTATCGGGAATCCAAGGCCAAAGGTACACTGTATCGTGAGGCCAAGAGCTCGGATACGTTGTTCCGTGTCCTGGCTCCCGAACAGGTTGCACCGCGGAACGTTGCCAAACAGCAGGTTGAGGTGCCGTACAACGAGGCGAAGCAGGTTGAGGTGCCGTACAACGAGGCGAAGCAGG
>Ga0208863_1000832_pt1 | contig 24088 bp, 30 predicted proteins | sample RifOxyD3_FD_184040 | JGI IMG/M metagenome (GOLD analysis project Ga0208863, IMG submission 184040) | Soil microbial communities from Rifle, Colorado - Rifle Oxygen_injection D3 (SPAdes) | ecosystem: Environmental > Terrestrial > Deep subsurface > Rock core/Sediment | place: Rifle, Colorado...
TCTCGGTCGTCGCGAGGATGAATTTGACGTGTTTCGGTGGTTCTTCAAGCGTCTTCAGAAGAGCATTAAAAGCTCCTTTGGAAAGCATATGTACCTCATCTATGATATAAACTTTGTACGGAGCTTGATTTGGCTGAAACTGAGCACGTTCGATCATATCTCGAATATTGTCGACTCCCGTATTGGAAGCCGCATCGATCTCGATAATGTCGAGAAGACTCCCGTTTTCGAAATCACGGCAGTTTTGGCACTGTCCACAAGGATTTCCGTCAGCGGTAAGAGAAAGGCAATTTACTCCCTTGGCAAGTATCCGTGCTACGGTCGTTTTACCGGTTCCGCGAGAACCGTGGAAAAGATAGGCTCCAACCGTGCGATTCTGCAAAAGAGCATTCTGCAAAACCTCTCGGACAAAAGTTTGTCCAAAAAGGGAATGAAAATCTTTGGGTCGATATGTTTGATAGAGTGCCATTACGAGAGAAAAAAGAGGGAAAATATATACTCGTAGTATATAGATACTGCTCGAAAAACAAAATTTAAGCGAAAGTTTTTTTATTACTCCATTGCTTTTTTAAAAAAAATCATTATATATAGAATATATAAGAAATATATAATTCATCTCTCAAACAATTTACGATGAAAAAAACTCTTTCTGCTGCTCTTCTTATCTGAAGTCTCACTCTCTGAAATAGGGATGTTGTTGCGTGAGAAATGAGTGAAAATAGAGAGGTATTAAGAAAAGAAACTGATATAACTCTTGTCACAACAAAAGCGAATACCGCACTTGTTTTAGATACGAAGAACACGGAAGAGACCGATCATGAAAGAAAAGTGAAAGAGATAATCTCCGAGACGATTGCAAAGATGTCGAATTTAGATATCACCGAAGAAATGAAACAGATGATAATCAGTATTCTTGGACAATCCGAATTCCGAGATAAACTTTATGCCTTGGAGAAGAAAGAAAAGATTTGGTCGCTAGAGAGTATTATAATGTCACTCATTCTCGGATTTCTCTATGGGTGGGCATATTTTTTCACTATTCGGAAAATTCGCGATAAAGGAATGCCAATAGATGCAATGAGCTTTAGTATCTTTGCAGGAACAAGTGGAATGATGGCAGTTCTCAATGGATTTGTTCCAGGTTCTCTCGTATATATGGAATCTTTTGTTCTCGCTTCTGCAAGTGTTTATCTTCATATGCAAAATAAAAGACAGGGTATACCTTATAAAGATGGACTTTTTGAAAATTTTCCTTGGCCAGTTATACGGTATAATAAAGACGGATGTCCACTTATATGGAATAAACAGATGGAAAATGAAATAGGTTATAATTTTTCTGAGGTAATGAAGTATTATAGAGAAAAAGGAGAAGTCACCACACTTCTTTTTAAGTGAGAAAATCTCGAAAAAGTACAGCAATTGGAAGCAAACTGAGAAGAATATATGAGTATTCCTATGACAACTAAGTCATGAGAAGAGAAAACATTTCCTTGGACAGTTATTCCTAGTGAAGACAAAACTACCACTATGTACATTGTCAATCTCGTCACGGATACTTCTAAAATATCTACAGAACCTAAGCAGTAAAAACACATAAAAAGTGCCTCTCGGCACTTTTTATTTTCTAATTTTTCAATAAATGAGCGATTGATTCAGGTGGTTGCATAGAATTGAGACGTACGGTCATTGTTCCATCAGGAGTCTGAAAAGGCTGAGGGATTACTCCGATAGTACGTGGAATATTCAGTTTATATTCACTCTCAAATGATTTAAATTGTGTTCATCGCGTAAGAGTGAGTATTGTTTCGGGAGGATACCTTCCATGTTTTGTAAAATAATCCAAATTTCTCTGTAATATTTCTTCGTCCAATCCAAGATACACTTTTCTAAAAAATCCTGGTTGAATAATATTACTCGCTTCATGTCCAGTCATAACCGCATAAGTAGGACTCACTTGTTGAGTTACTCCTTTTTCATCAATGATAGTAAGAGGGAGAGGACTTTTTTCTACGATATCCGCACTTATTTCGAGTACCATTCGTATAAGATTAAGCAATGTTGGGATATCATTTTTTTCTTCGGAAGGATTCTCTAATATATTATATGTTTGGTTTTTGAGTCGTGATATAAGTTCACTACAGGAAGAACTATGATACACAAGAGAAGAATTTTTTGCACGAATCAAACTGGCAAGTTTATAGATATTGGTAAGTGCTTCCTTTTGTTCTCATGATGCTTCCATAACATCCATACCGATTCGTACTTGTATTTTTCAACCATTTGGATGTTCAAATGTATCATTGCGATACCAAATATACGTTGGTCTTTTTCCATTACTATCCGCCAAAAGCTTATCCATAGTAATTTCTTTTGCTATATATCATCAACTTTGTGATTTCTTGGCTATAAACTCAAATCCTTCTATGGTTTCGGTAGTATACATCAGTTGCATTAAATCCATATCCGTCATTCATATTACATCTTCTAAACTTACTCCTATATTAGCCAGATAAGCAGAATTGGCATATTGAAATTGCCATATATCAGAACCTGGTGCTTTATAGAAGAGATTAAAGGCATGATGTCATGATTCTATTGTATCAGTATCAGAATCAGGAGACTTATTAAGTCGAGTCTTTGTAAGAGCATCCAAAAGTGCGGCTGCTCCATAGATTGCGATAAATTCCTCGTCACTAAAAATGATATCTTGGTCTGTAAGTTTCGATAGTATTCATTTTATATATTCGTGAAAGTTCGTATCATGAACTGTCAATAATTCTCCACCATGTCCAAGGAATAGTCCTTGACTAGTAATAATCTCTTTTGGAAATAATCCATCAATACTCGACATACTTTGTATATAATATATAAAAAAATATATTTTTATTATAGTGAAAATATCCTATCTGGCAAGTTTTTATCTAGAAAATATTCTGGTATTCCCGCTTCTTTCCGCTCTCGACGACTCATTTTGTTTTCGAAAAAAGCCGTTCCGCATTATTGATACAGATATTCTGTCTTGTTTCCTCACTCAAACGTTCGAGAAAGACATCATACCTATGATTAATAACTCCCATTTTATGGAAGTTTCCGATAACGTCGGATCCGATAAGAATTCTCGTAGAGAATCGTTCGGTAAGCTCGATCCATTCAGGATCAGGAATTTCATTCTTACAGATAATTTCATCGAAAATAATCCAAGAATAATCAACATGAAGACCCGGATATTGAAGAAGAAGTCGTTCGATCATCTTTTTATAATAGGGAGCGTATACGCGACGGGAGATTCCACAGTGGCAGAATATCATCTTCATTCGAGGAAACTCACGCAGTATTTCTTCGAGTTCATGGAGGTATTTCGGACGATCCGCAATCCATGTAGTGGAAATATTATTGTGGATAGAAACTGGCAAATCGTATGCATCTGCGAACTCGAAAATCGGATAGAGCGCTTTATTGTTGATTCGAGGAATATCACCGTTCGTCAGAAGAGTGAGATCATCGTGCCGAAGGAGGATTTCTCCGATTCCACTCCAAACACCCGGATAGAGCTTGTACATCCGTTCTATATGTTTGATTGCGTGTTTGTCCGCAGGATTGAATCCGCATATGAGCGGATAGATTCGTTTCTGATTTTCGGGAGAAAGTTTCTTGTATTCTTCTGCGACGATCGTATCGGTGGCGCTGTAGTAATAACATTCGCTGTCATCGTCGAGATAGTATTCTGGAGCTTCCCGTTCGTACTCGGACCATTGTTTGGTTACCGGGAGTCAGAATACTACGGCTTTTTGGATATTTGCTCCATCCATATGGGCGATAAGATTGTCGAATCCCTTTGTTTCCTGAAGAAAATTCACCGCATGAACATGTGAATCAATCATCGGGTATTTTGACCCGCCAAGAGGTTCCAGTGCTGCTTTCCCAGACTGGACGATAGCTTCTATTGTGTCATTATCCAATCCTATAAGGAGAGATTCGTGGAGCATAGATTAATTTTTTATATATTGTAAAAGAAGGTGTTCTTTTTCCTTGGTAAGTTTCGGAAGGAAATGATGGAGTGTTTTATCTTTTCGGATAACACTTCGTATCTCTTCGGGAGTGAATAACAGAATCAATTCTCCTGCTTTTTCATTACTGAGCGCTTTCAGAACATAGAAAAAATCCTCTGCCGTATAGATGCAGGATTTTATAAAAGAGAGTTCGATCATATCCGCGAGGATATCTTTGTTCTCATCGGAAAGGAAATGGAAAACCTTGTAGATATCCGTTCCGTAAACAAAAAGTGATTGGAGAAATTCTTTTCCGAGCGTATCGATGACGAGTTTTTCCCCGTCCCCGAATATCCATTCAAGGATATTTCCGAGATCGTCCGGAATATTGATAATCTGAGTGAGTCCTTTATATCGGATACTCTTGATAATACGTATTTTATCGGTCTCTTCAGGAATACTCGCGAGAAGATTTCCGAGATGCGTGGATTTCTCGATAACACGAGAGAGGGTATCTCCCATCTTTATAAGAAGGAGGAAACGATTCTTGTATTCCATATGCTTCATACAAAGAAGAAGTCCTTTGTATGTGCGAATAATATCCATAAGCTTCTCATCCAGACTCATGATAACATGTCGATGGAGCGTAAAAGAATCGTCCGATGCGGCAAGAAGATCGATAATAAGAGCGAGTTCCTCTTCGTTATGAACGAGATATTGCTTCTCTCCGAGAGAAAAACTATGAACGATGGATGATGTCATAAATTATAATTGGTAATTATTTTCAAGATTTTTTATACGATTTTCCAGACTTGGGTGGGACATAAAAAGATGGAGAAATCCTTTCTCAGAATGGATTTTAAATGTCGCAAGTTTCCCATCATCGACGATTTCTTTATTGGTCACGATGTACTGAAGTCGTTTGAGTGCGAGAATCATTTTGTCCTTTCCAATCAATCGGGAACTTCCTTCGTCAGCACGGTACTCGCGATATCGAGAAAACGCCATAAGCACAAGTGATGCAAGAATACCGAGGATTATTTCAAGGACCATCACAGTGATAAAATACCCCCATCCGTTTCCTTCTTCATTTTTGAATACAGTTTTATCAATAATACTTCCGATAATTCGAGCGAAAAATATGACGAATGTATTGAGAACTCCTTGCAATAAAGTCATTGTTACCATATCACCGTTCAAAATATGACTCATCTCGTGAGCGATAACTCCTTCGATTTCAGCAGCAGTCATACTACTCAAAAGTCCGGTTGAAACCGCAACGAGCGAACGATTCTTCGACGGTCCAGTTGCGAAAGCATTCGGATCCGCACTTTCGTATACTCCCACTTCTGGCATAGTTATACTATTTTGTTTCGCGATCTGTGCAACAGTGGTATAGACGAGTTGTGCCTTTGGATCATAATCCATAAGGCGACTCTCGGACATAGGTTCGATATTATACGCTCTTTTTGCCATCCATCGAGAAATCGCGAGACTTATAAAAGACCCGACAAAACCGAAAATGAGGGAAAAAACAAAAAGTCCTCCGTATCCGTTAGAAACGTTCGATGAGATATGGAAACCAAAATAACGTTCCAATACGAATATAATCGCCGTAATTACGAGGATGATTGCGATATTGGTCGCAAGGAAGAGGAAAATACGTTTGAAGAAGTTCATATTAAAAATGATTAATTTTTAAAAGGGGAAGTATATCGAAGAATTTTAAAAAATCAAGAGTCTAAAGAAAATGCTCTAATGTCACGATTCTTTTGTCCGACACTTTGATAATATCGCGAATATGCGGAACAAGAAAAGCGGATGGAACAATATGGATATTGATACGTTTCAATAGTTTCCTCAGAATCAAAACCTGAAAATATTTACAGAAAACCGCTCCGTAAACGATAGGATTTCTAGAACGAACCGATGAGAAAAAAGCTCCGAAACCCGGATTTGACGGAATCGTATCTTCACTCTCGACCTTCGAAGGAAATGGCGATAATAGTCCGAGATCATGATAGGTTACAAGAGTTGAATTTTCTTTATTTTTCCCCCAATCCGCTACCTCACGAACCGTGAGTGGTCCCAAGAATCGGCTCACACTATGGAGCCAGACAACGTCCGGTTGGAACTCCCGGATTTTCTTCCGAATTCCAAGCGCAGAAGTGATATTAACGAGAGAATACACAAGTCCAGCGAGTCGAAACAACTTCAGAAACCGTCCTTTCTGGATATTCCAGCCGAAAATCTCGACCTCATACCCCTGTTGTCTGAGAGCTCGGGCAATCGTTTGTACATGAGTTTCAATCCCACCGAGGAGAGTTGTATAATCGCTCGCGAGAAGGATTTTCTTCGTACCACTTGGTAATATATCCTGAACTTGTCGTATCCATCGCCCTTCAGTATACCCGTCCGCGATACGTCTGGATTCATGTGAAAGTATTTCCCAATCGGATTTTTCTTCTTCCATAAGAGCAGAAAAAGAAGAGTATTTCTCCGAAACTTCCACGATTTTATTTGCCAAAGCTTTGGTATTTTCATTATCGTTTTCGGAAAATGGAATAACGAGTTCTGTGTAAATGAACGGGATCAGTCCACCTTTCTGGAAGCCGATGACCGGAACTCATTCCGAGAGCGATTCCAGTGCCGAGAGTCCGAAAGTCTCGAGGAATCGGGACGGCATAAGTGAGAAGTGGGATATCTCCAAAATGCTTCGTAAAATCGCTTGTGATTGCCATCCGAAGAAATATATTTTGAAATCTTCTCATTCTTCCAAAGTATTCAGAAACTCTATTTTCTCGAGAATTTCCTCTCCCAAAAGACTGGAGCAGTCCTCGAACAAGGTATTGCCAGTAAAACTCTGGAAGAGTTCTCTTTTCAGATCTCCTTCTCCAAATATGAAGACATTTCCCGGGAGTTCCCCGGTTTTCTCCACTATCTCCGAAATAGCCCCAACCACGAGGTCGAAGCCCTTTTCTCGAGCGAGTCGTCAGAAGAATATGAAGTTCATAGAAGGAAAGAGGAATTTTACTTTCCGTATATATTATGGTTTTTTGAAAATAAACAAGTGTTCATGTGTAATTATGCCTTTAGATAGAAATAATCAAAATCTGCATCTTTGAGTTCATGACAATATACTTCGTTAAATGAAGTATCCAAAAGCCATGGATTTTTCTCTTTTAAATCCTCAAATGCTTCTTTTTTAGTATTTCACTCTCCAATTCATATCATTTGAACATTATCTACATCAGGTTCACTAGACTCACTTTCTGGCTGATATGCAAAACCCTCGAAAGTCAGAAATATATATTTATTCATAAAAAAATCGTTAGATGATAAACGATCATGATCTAACGATTTTTTAGGAAAATGCAAGTTTAATTTATGACTATTATTTAGTCTTCAGATTTATCTGATATTGAATCCTTTTTCCAGAAATAAGACTTTCCATTTCAGAAAGAGTTAGCAAATGGAATCAGAGTGTTTCTGGATGCAAAGAAATAAAACAAAATTTAAATCTCTCACCAAGAAAGCGAGCAAGATTAAATTCATTTTCTGTCGCTCAGAAGAAGAAACCATTCGGATTATTTGGTAATTTTTTCTTTGTGGTTTTAAGTTCAATAAGGACCATTTCGGATACATCTCAGATTTCTATTTCAGATAATCCAGAATAAACATCTGGCACAAGTACTAAATCAAAGGCTTTGGAAAATCTTTTCTCTATACCCATGGCTTCCATAATCAGTTTTCTACTTTCTTTACTTGGCGAACGAAATCTCTTATCTTGCTCTAATAAAAAAGCAATAGCTTCTTTTTCTGTGTTAAGATTATCGAAAGTTATCTTGTATGAATGTGCTCATTTTATTGGCTCTGACATTTTTGGCACGAAGAAATAATAAAAATATAAAACTATTTATTTCAAGGTTTTTCGTTCCATTTCATCGAGAGTTTTTCATTCTTCTGTTTTCCATTCTGTCCAACCATTCGCAGAACGAGCAAGAACAAAAGAAGCTGCAGAACTTGGACTATTGAAAATATAATCTTCCAAAAATATGAAAGTATCGGTGTTATATTCTTTGATAACTCCTTTTTCTAAAAGATTTATTTGAAAACTCTTATACCATCCGTCAGCGACGGAACCCTTGGCAATTTCTATTTTCGCAAGCGAACCTTTTTGTACAAGAAATCATTCTGAAATATAAACTCATGTTGCTTGAAATACAGGTCATTTAGATGATCATTTACAAATATATTTCCTTTCTTGTGCAAGAGATTCTATTTTAACCTCCGTCAATATTGGATAACCGAGAAAAGAAATAAGAAGCTCGATGTTATCGAGAAAATCTTCCATAGTATCAATCTGATATTCAGGAAGGTTATTTATTTTCGGCTCAACAGAATTCTCCATAAGAAATACTTTTGCCTGTTTTGTTTTCTGTATTGCTCTTGCTTCAAGATATTTAATATCAGCTTTTGTTAGATTATTATTCTGCGATATAAAAGCAATTGCAAAATTCCAGAAATCTTTTTTATTACCATGTGTTGCAATTCGTTCATATAAATTTTCAGCTTCACCAATATATACCATATCTTGTTGGTGAATATTTTTTCAGAAAAGAAAATATATTGCAGGATTGCTCGCTTCTTTTCTATTACTCATTTCTTTAAGGTTTGCTCGGGGAATTATAATTCCTTTTCCAATCCAGCTTGAAAGTTCAATAGTTTTAATTCCAGCGGAATTTCCCTGAACAAGGTAAGTTATAAGAGTTTTTCAGCGAGCCATATATAAAAAATTTTAGATTTAAAAATATTCTACTCAAGTTAAACTTTATCTCCCCTTTCTCTTCCCTACAAACAACCCGAGTATTAGAAACAAAATGAGTGAGATATATACCGATTCGAAGCTATGGAGAAAGAGATTCATACTAAGTACTCCGACAAAGGCAGCAAAAAATGCAGGTGAGAGTGGGAATATGAGCCAGGCGATGGTCGCCATGATGGCACAGAAGAGGACGAATGCGATGACTCCACCTTCTACGAGTTGTTGGATATACCAGCTCTCGGGGATGTAATAATCCTCGGTATTTTTTATTTCCCCGCCATAGATAGGGTTTTCGGAGAGTTTCACGACGTAGCGGTAGGCTGGTCCGGCGGTTCCAAGTCCTTGTCCCATCGGATGTTCGCGGAATCGTTCGATTCCCGTCATAGCGCGGTCGAAATGCCCCTGAGATGAACCAGATCGGAGAATGATTCGGTCAATGGTTCCTTCGTATCTGAGGTAAAAGAGTCCGGAAAGTACGAAGAAGAAAAGCACAACAAAGAGACTTTCTTTTTTATATTTCCGCCAGATGGTTCCGAGGGAAAATACTACGAGTGCGAGACATCCGAGCACGATTCCGATGAGTGCACTTCGTGAATAGGTGAGGAAAACAAGTCCGAGAAGGACGATGGACCAGATTCCGATGAGGAAATGGTACTCTTTTTTGGTTCGGAAATAATGGACGAGGAGTCCCAAATAGACGATGATAAAATAGGCGGCAGGGTTCGGTCCGTCAAATATTCCTTGGAATCGTTTCACTCGAGCTCCGTCTATGCCATGGTAAATCGGGGGAGTTCCTCCGAAACTCCAGTTAGAGAGATTTGGAGAAAATCCAAAGTGAATAAGAATTGTTTCGTGGAATACGAATCGCACGAGTAGTCCTGCAAACAGAGCGAGACTTGCCGAGAGGAGAAATATTTTCAAATACTGTGAAACACTTCCCACGAGGAGACTGCTTCCATGTTTTGCGATAAGGAAAGCGATGAGGAATTCGAAATCGTACCGTCCACCGTAAACAAGCGATGCGAGTCCGAGTCCATTTACCAGAGTGATTACCACAAGGTATCCAATATACGAACCGATAAGATAATCGAGGATATCGAGTTTGGGGAATGTTTTTTTCTTGAAATAATCCCAAGCGAGCACGAGTACTAAGAGAACGAGAAATATTTCTTTAAAGAAATTGATCCCGGGAATCCCGAGCTTATTCCCGAGGAATACGCTCCCAAGAACACTCCAAGGAAGGAGAATAAGAAACACTCGGAAAATACGGTCGAACATAAGAGAATTGGAGATTGGGAACATAAATTATGTCTTTTGGAGATTTCTCAAAAACGATGTAATTTGAGTGCAAATCGAGAACCAGAGCGAACCGTACGACTGTACGGAGAGTGAGGAAGCGGAGATTTAAGCTCAAAGAACGAGTTTTTCAGATATCTCTTTTTTATTTGCGAATTGTATGAAATTATATACAATACGCAAGCAAAAATTTTATTACATTACTTTCAAAAAATGACTCAAATCGACCCAAAAAAAATCAATCCAGTAGAAATCAATAAATCTATTGATCCTGCAAAAGTTGCTGAAGTTGCTGCAACACTTAAGAGAAAACCTATTGTATCGAGCGCTTGTATCGGTTGTGGTGCTTGTGTAGCAATCTCTGGAGATGTATTTACCATTAATGATGATGGATATTCCATCGTTCTCGATATCGCCGACTATGAAGGAAAAGACGTGGATGATAGTATCGCGGCTTGTCCGGTAAATGCCATCAGCTGGTCAAAATAATTATTTTCAATTTCAAAAATCCTATGAATACAATGGTACACGAAGAAGAAGACAGACAAACCATGAGACTGGAAAATCCAAGTCTTTACCATCAAACAACAGGAGAATTCTCCGAGATTCTCCGTCTTTTGGAGAGAAATGATATTAATATTCAAGATGATCTACATATGGGAAGGAGTTTCGTAGAAGGAATGATTCTTGTCGTACAAGTCCATTTCCCAGTAAATGCGAATCTTTTCCGTACGGCATATTCCAGGCTTTCCAAAAAAGACAGAGAAGCTTTCCGTATTGCTCATATCCAACCATTACTCCTCGCGCCTTTCCGCAAAAGAACACAGGAACTCCTCGCTCATCGAGGATAGAAAAACAACAAGTTAAATCCCCGCCACACGTAAGTGGGCGGGGATTTATTTTTCCTCCTTTTAGGAAATTTTTCGTTCAAAAACAGGATATATCTCATTCACATCCGGTACAAGGACTTTGTCCGCTTCGGGAATAATAACCTTCTGCAAACTCGGATCGATTTTCCGACGACCAAGGAAGTGTTTAAACTCCAGGGTCGAGGAATCACGTTCACCATGGACCAGAATAATACGGGTTCCAGGACGAATATGCAACTTCTTGTACCATCCCCACAGATCTTTTTGATCCATATGACCCGAGAGGAAATTGAAACGTTTCACTCGGGCCAATACTTCGATGGGGCGTTCGACATCAGGAAGACGGACAAGTTTTTTCGGCTTGATTTCATCCGTCAAATCACGACCGAGTGTTCCTTCGGCCATATATCCCATGAAGAAGAACGTTGTTTGGATGTCAGCCAGATATTTCATAAGATAGGTCATTATCGGCCCACCCGTTGCCATACCCGACGATGTTACGATAATTTTGAAACCTTTTTCAGCGAGAACTCCATCTCGTGTTGTCGAATCGAGAAGCGAAAAGGTCCGAGAACCCGGCTTGAGTACTTCCATGCCGCTTTCCGGTACACTGTGTTGCTGATACAAATCAGTGTATTCGGTCGCGAGTGGCGAGTCCAGATATATCTTTCCTTTGATTTTCCCTGCCTGACGCATTTTCACGAGCAAATACAACACCAATTGCGCCCGATCAAGTGCGAAAGAAGGAATAATGAGACGGTCGCGAGTTTTGGAAGCTTTAATAACACTCTCCTCAAATTCGCTATATCCCACATCAAAGTCTTCACGGATCGTGCCACCATACGTCGTTTCCATCACTACAACATCGAGCGGAAGGGTTGGAATCTCCGCAAGACCGAATGGATGAAGAGGTGAACGAGTTGGACCGAGATCGCCGGAGAAGAAGTAATACTTCATCTTGGCTTGTCCAACCGCGATACGAAAGAGAATGCAAATGGAACCGGCAACATGCCCGGCATTCCAGAGCGAAAAAGACACTTCCGAACAGATTTCCTGCCAGATTAACTTTTTGTTTTCGGAATATTCCACTATCGTCGTCCCTTGTACAGCAGTTTCGACATCATCAGCCGTGAAAATAGGAAGCAATGGTTTCTGGAGCTTAGTGTAAATATCAGCTTCTTTTGTGATTTTTTTATCACGCAGAAGTTTCTTGGCATCATCGTAAACCGCCTTGGTCGGACGGGCATTGTGAGCTTCATTGCGATTTCCGCCGGAATCACGCTGGATACCTTTGGTTTCATAGCTTGCTACGACACGGCGTGCTTCTTTGTACTCCTCGATAAGTTTATCGTATTGGCGTTTCTCTTTCTCGTACTCGGTAGCGAAAATCTTCGCGCTGTCGAGCAGAGCTGTATGAGCTACACGCCTGGTCAGATCCGAAGTATAGATGTCTCCTTGAAATTGTTTCTTTTGGTTAAAAAGCATGGGGAGACGTCCGCAGTGATCGATGTGTCCATGTGTCAGAATGACGGCATGAACAGTATCGGCCTCAAACGGAAGAGATTGATTCAAATCCTGTCCCAATCCCTGAAATGCCCCCATATCGACAATAACGTTCGTTTCTGTGCCGTCGGCATACTCTACAATGAGATTGTGACAAGAACCGGTCAAGCTCTGGTCGTCATTCCCGATACCACCAAAATGGTGCAACAAGACATTTTCTACTTGTCGTTTTGACATGATAATATCCTCCGTGGAATGTGAATGTAAATAGATTCTGTTAAAGAACTAAGTTTGTTATACGTATTTTTTAATAATATGCAAGAAGATTATTAAAGTTTCGATTAAGAAAAATCCATCTTCAATTTTAGACAAAATAAAAAGGGCGCCGTAGCGCCCTTCTATTCCTTTATTTGTGGTGCCCTCTTACCATACGATTCTTTGCACTGGGATTAGCCAGACAGGGGCGGGAAGCACGTCTCACCCTGTGAACCGAGATAGGTTGATCACCCCTTTCAGAAGTTGTTATGGAAGCACTGCGCACCGCGAACAGTACTAGTTTTCATGATCATCTCCTTATGAAGTATTTCGGCAGGAATTGCCACCATCTTATATAATCAGATATTCTTTTTAGTCAACTAATTTTAATAAAAAATTAAGAATTAATATATTGATTTCATTTCTTTTGACAATCCTCTCCTTTTCCATACAATGGGCGCACTTTATTATTTATACAGGAGATCTATCATGATTGTATACACTATCAAGAACGAATCCGAGTCAAATGAGAAACTTATCCTTCGATATAAGAAGATGTTTTTCCAGACTCGTGTAGCAAATAAGCTCCGAAATGGGCGATACGCAACACGAGCTCCGTCTGCACGAAAGATTCGAGAAAAGGCGATTATTCGTCAAGTGTACCGCGATATCAATGAAAAAGCACGAGCGTAATTCCTCTGAAATTTTTTCAAATCCCATCCTGAGTTAATCGGGATGGGATTTTTTTGCAAAAAAAAGAAGTATATGTTACTATGGAGGCGAATAAGGTAAGAATCATAACATTATGGCTCTTTATTCCCGATAACTAACCTCTTTACATATGATATCCCGAAAAGTCCGAAACAATGCTTCCATTTCCTATTTTTTCCTTGGATGGCTCTTCTTACTTGCGAAAAATAATCCCAATTTTGCCGATCCGTTTATTAAACAGCATGCAAAGATTGCCACTAAAGGGCACATCCTATTCTTTGTAACCTATTTATTCTATTCTCATTTTCTGAGCGGTTTTTTTTCTTATTCCATCCCCGTTCTCCATATAACCGTCGACTACTGTATAAGCATCGCTTTCTTTTTGACGCTTACTCTCTTCATTATTCGGGGAGTATACAAGGGACAGAAAGACGAGACCGAAAAAGATATAGAAGATGCCAATAACACTTTTTCAGTACGAGGACGTACTTTCCAGTACACTGGAGCCGGAGAAGCACAAAGGACTCTACTTCTTCTTTCCCATGTCCCGTTTGTTTCAATGATTGTCGAGAGAAAATACCAAAATATCGCCACGAGTACCGGAGTGCGAGTATCTTCCATTTTTGGATTCGTTTATATACTTTCCTTCATAAACGGAGGTTTCGATTCACTTTCCATGATTCTCCTTTTTGCTGGAATACTCTCTCTCGTTTTCTTGGCAGCACGTTTTTTCTTGAATGATAATTATGTTATTCCTGCGCTTTTTGAACGTATTCCGGGAATTGTTTCCATCTATGAGATTATCCGTTCTGTTCCGTCGTATCTTGCGGATATGGGAGAAGTGATTTTCGGGAAAAAAGATTCTATTTCTTTTGCGGATCATCTGAAAAATACCCAAGAAAAAGATAAAAATCTTAGAGATTCTCTTCAACAATATTTTACCGATGAAACCCTTTCGTTTAAACCATTTTGGATTTTCGTTCCATTTTTTAATCTTATATTTTTTCCGAAACTCTTTACGAGTCGAACGACACGGTATGTCCTCGCTATAGGACAAGGTCTTGTTATCACGCTTCTCGCGCTTTGCATCGGATTCTTTTATTCGTTCACTTCGCCTCTTCTATTATTGCTTCTCTTTCCTATATTTTACGGTATTTCTTCCATCGGAGAAGACGTATTTATCCGGATACCTCTTTTGTATGAAATCTATGCGGTTATTAATACTCTGACATTTGGTCTCCTCAAGAACACGAAACGTCTCCAAACAGTACAAAAACAAGATACAGCGGTAAGTTTTAAAATGAATTAAATAGTTTGTCAATCTACTTTTTTGACTCCGCCCAAAGGATATAGTAAGATGGTTACGCCACACAAAATAAATATTTCATACAAAAACACATAACATGAATCTACAACAAATACCTCCTACGGATGTTATTGATATTCTCGCTCTCCTGGACAAGGAAGAATCGACGGATACTCATTCAGTGCATCTTGAAATAAAAGATCCTTTGAATCAAATCGAAGAACTTTCCTCAGAAATCATTACGGAAAAAACTCAGGAAAAAACTACGAGAGAATCTCTTTTGACTCGATTCCGTCGTTCGAGTGTTCCAAAGATTCAGTTCGTATTCTACTATCTCAGTATTTCCACTATCGTATTCGTCATGCTTTTTACGACGACCAATTGGAATTCTTATTCTACTGTACTTTCCGCTTATCTGAACCCGCAAGCACTTGTGAATTCCAGAGACGATATCATCTCTGTACTCGATAAATCACGGGTAATGGTTTATGCGGATAATAGTACAGTTACAGAAGTAAATAACGAGGAAGAGCAGACGAATATTAAAAAGAAACTTGAGGAAAATAATATGACTATTCGGGAAGACCGGTTTTCTCCGAAACAACTCATTTCCGGAGATGCGAAAATCAATATCGATCTCAATATCACTCCGTATGACAATCGTATCATCATCCCAAAAATTGGGAAAAATATTCCGCTCGTGGATGTACGTCTCGGTGCAGGATTCGATTTCGACCATATGGAAAATATCTTCATGCAGGAACTCGAGAAAGGAGTCGTTCGTTATCCGGGAACCGCAAAACCCGGAGAATTGGGAAATACCTTCATATTCGGACATAGTTCCAATTATCCATGGATAAAAGGAGAATATAACAGCGTTTTCGCTCTTCTTGACGAACTTACCTTCGGAGATGAAATCATCGTTTACTACAACCAGAAGAAATTCACCTATGTTATCCGTGAAAAAAAGGTCGTAAAACCAGGAAATGTGAAAGTCCTCGATCGAGGGGAAGGGAAAAAAGAGATTTCTCTTATGACGTGTTGGCCAATCGGAACAACTATTAACCGTCTCATCGTATTTGCAGAACTTCAAGAAGAAAAATAATCCATAATTTTTAGAATATATGTTTCCTTCTTCTTACATATTCCAGTACAATCCGGAAAATCTTCATACATTTTCCTATGTATTCAGTTTGGACGATACTTTCGTGCCTCTTATCATTCTCTGAATGATAGCATTCTACGTATGTGTCTATTTTCTCGCGCCCTATATTTATAGTTTCTTCATTGATCGCGAACAAAAACAGGTAAAGGAAGCAAAACGAGATATTATAAAGAATCTCATCCTTATGAAGGAGGTACAAGGAGAGCTCGAGAAAGAAATCGAACAATCGCTTCTCAATATCACTCTCCAAGGCAAAGGCGCATAAAATAGAAAATAACTTCATCAGTATCTTAAAATAATAAAAACCCCCGAATTTCGGAGGTTTTTATTATGAGAGTTTCATTATCCATTCTTCCGTCTTACCGATTTGGCATCCTATTTCCAAATAATTTCCGTACATCACCTGAGAGAGTGTCGTAAGATTTATCTTCTCCGTTTCCAACAGATCTTCGAGAAGTTCCTTTTCAATGGAAATATCATTCAGACTCATAGTTGAAACAACTCATGAATTGATCGCGGCAAAAAGCGTTTTTACATGTCCGGGTTCGCGTGGCGGTGGTATGAAGCAAATCTGCTCCCGTTTGGATTTATAATCCTTCGTGGAATAGACGAGATTTCGGATATTGGTCCCGATGGTAACGGGAGCTACTGCAAATGGAACGACGAACCGATTCTCTTTTATGTCAAAATACCCGAGCTTTTCGTAGAGCTCTCGAACGAGCTGTATTTCTTCCCGGAGCGTGCAATTTACGATATGGATTTTCCGTCTTTCTGCAAGAGCCTTCTCTACTATTTCCTGAAACAATTCCAGTTCTTTCTCCCCAGGGTATATATCGTTCCAAAGTTTGTAATCTTTCCTATACTCCACTCGGTCATTCCGAAACTCTTTCAATAATTCCGCGAGGTCAATAATCATAGGCGATGAAATATCGGTCGCAATCTGAAAGAGGTACCGATTATCAAGTGGCTCGGTACTAGGAATGAGAGTGATAGAATGTGAGAGAACTTGTTTCATAAAGCGGGAGAAAAATACTATCCATGATGATATCCGGTATTCTTTCGGATCTGTTCGACTCGATAGAGTTGCTCGAGAAGAATGAGGAAAGCGAGAGAGTGGGGAAAAGTCATCGGAGAAAAAGAGATTCTTTTATGGATAGAAGACGCGAGAATCGATTCGTCTATTCAGTATGCTCCTCATATGAGGAAAATGACGTTTGGGTGGCTTATTTTGGATTTTTCGACCATTTCGGAAAGCGATTCGGTGGAAAGAATCTCGGATCCTATATCACAATAGATAATAAGTCACTTTTGCTTGCCGAGAAGTTCCAGAATCCGCTGGCTTTCTTTCTGACGGATGAGTGTAGGATTTTCGGATTTCTCCGGTTTGATGTTTTTGACTTCGACTATTCCTTTCAATCGACGGATATATTCCTCGACCGACTCACGGAAATGAGCAAAAGAATCGGAAACAGTGATAATAGAAATCATAGAACGAATGGTTATAAAAAAATCCTTTCGCTCGAGCAAAAGGATTTTTATATTATTTTAGGAGACCTCTGCAATATTTAGAATCTCGTGAAAAATGATGAAATTTGTGTGAAAATTGAGAACCGGAGTGAACCGTACGACTGTACGGAGAACGAGGAAACGGAGATTTGAACGCAAAGTTCGCATTTTACACAGATTCCTTTACTGAAACGAAGATATCTCGATACACTCGTCCGTCAAAACCTGTTTTACGTTTCTCCTGAAAAGAAACCAATCCAGCCTTTGTAGCGAAAAGTGTGAAATCATGACCTTGTTGTACATTTTCACCAGGCCAAAATTTATTTCCCTTCTGTCGGATGATGATTCCTCCGGCAAGTACTGGTTGTTCACCGTATACCTTTACTCCAAGTCGTTTTGCGACCGAGTCTCGACCATTGGCGGTCGAACCCATTGCCTTTTTATGAGCCATAGTAGAAAAAAATTAATAATTATAGTTATGAGTTTTCGGGAAAATTCTATCGGTTGTTAGCGAATCGAGCAAATGCTTTGTTAGCCTCAGCCATCTTGTACGTTTCAAGTTTTTTCTTAACAGCATTTCCAGTTTCCTGAGATGCTTCGATAAGTTCTTGAGCAAGAAAGTTAGAAAATTCACCACCGCTCTTTGAGCGAGCAGATTCAAGAATCCAACGAACTGCGAGTGCAAATTGACGTTTTGGTTTTACTTCCTGAGGAACTTGGTAGATAGATCCACCAACTCGTTTTGGACGAACCTCGATACGAGGCATAACGTTTTCGAAAGCTTTTTCGAAAACTTCCTCTGGATTCTCATGACCTTTTTGCTTGATAGCTTCAAAAGTATTGGAGAGAATCTTCATAGCAAGAGTTTTCTTTCCCTCTTTCATGATGTAATTTGCAAATTTAGCAATTCGTTCGCTCTTGATTGCAACGGTAACATTTCCTTTCGTACTCATAGTTTAGTTATTAGTTATTAGCTACTGATGTCAGTAAGCAGGTATTTAAAAGATGTGATTGCAACTCTTATTTTATTTCTTAGCTTTTGGTTTCTTTGCTCCGTATTGACTTCGACTTTGTGCTCGTTTATCAACTCCTTGAGAATCGAGAACTCCTCGAACGATATGGTATCGAACTCCTGGCAAATCCTTAACACGACCTCCACGGATCATAACTACGGAGTGCTCTTGAAGATTGTGTCCTTCTCCTCCAATATAAGAAATAATCTCATATCCATTGGTAAGACGAATCTTTGCAACTTTTCGAAGCGCTGAGTTCGGTTTCTTTGGAGTCATGGTATATACTTTCGTACATACTCCTCGTTTCTGAGGACAAGCAAGACCAAGAGTTTTTCTCTTGATAGAGTTCTTGATTACTTGAAGAGCCGGAGACTTACTTTTAGTAGTCTTGTCTCGACGAGGGCTTTTTACAAGTTGATTAATAGTTGGCATACGAGTAGGGTGAAAAAATGATAGAGAAAAGAATATTAACGTTTAGACCATTGTGAAGCTTTACGTGCTTTATGAAGACCTGGCTTCTTACGTTCAACGATTCGAGAATCTCGTTTGAGGAATCCTTCATCTTTGAGAGATTTTCTTGCAGTTGCGTTTTCGAGAACGAGAGCACGTGCAATACCGAGACGAATAGCTTCAGCTTGTGAATGTTCTCCTGAACCTTCAACAATTACTTGGAAGTGATATTTATCCTGTACTCCAAGAGTCTTGAAAGGGGCAAGAAGCACTGCGAAAAGGTCACTTCGGTGGATGTATTCATTCATCGGTTTACCATTGATCTCTGATGTTCCAGACCCAGCGAAAAGACGAACTTGTGCTGTTGCTGTTTTTCTACGTCCGATTGCGTAAACGTACTTTTTATCTGCCATAAAATCTACTGATTAGAAGGATATAATTATATTTGGTTTCTTATTAAAGGGTGATAGTAGTTGGATTCTGTGATTCATATCCGTGAGTTGCTCCATCAACGAGTTTCAGTCGAAGCATCATCCCCTGACGAAGACGGTTTTTTGGAAGCATTCCAGAAATAGCGTGCTCCAAAATCTTGTTTGGTTTTTCTGCTCGAAGCTTAGAAAGTTTTACTTCTTTCAGATGCCCCATAAATCCGGAGTGAGTTCGGTAGAGTTTTGCCTCTTCCTTGTCTCCTGTTACGGCGATTTCTTTTGTGTTGATAACTACAACGTAGTCACCATTATCCATATGTGGAGAGAAATCAATACGATTTTTTCCAGAGATAATAGTTGCGATTTTTGAACAGAGTCGCCCAAGAGTTTGACCTTTTGCGTCCACTACGAACCATTTTCTTGAATCGAGAGGAATCTGTGTAGGTGTAAGAGTTTTCATAAATAGTTTGAAACGAATGGGTAAAATTAGAAGAGTTCAAGTTTAACAAGTTTTGCATTATCTCCAGTTCGGTACTTGATCGGAGTGATTCGAGTAAATCCAGAACTTTGTCCCTTATATTTAGGAGCAACTTGTTCGAAAAGTGCAACGGAAGATTCTTTCGTAAAAAGATATTCTCCAGCTCGCCGGATAGCATTCATCTTATCTTGCTCGTTTGTCACCGCATTAGCTACGTTGATAAGCGTGTCAACAAAAGGAGTTACTGCTTCTGCTCGTTTCTCAGTAGTCATAAGTGACTTGTGAGTAAAAAGACTCGTCATAAGACTTCGAAGCATCGAATTTCGATGATCAACATCCTTTTTCTTGAAGTGAAGATTTTTTCTAACGCGGTGTCGCATAATGGTGAATAGTTATTGATTATTAATCTTAGCTGTAATTTCTGGAATTAATCGTCTCCGAGAAGTTTGAATCCTCGTTCCCGAAGAGAATCTCGGACTTCTGTCATAGCTTTTTTTCCGAATCCTTTTATAGAAGAGAGTTTTGCTTCTGTACATCGTGTAAGTTGTTCGATAGAGAGAATATCTCCGTTAACGAGCGCATTGAGTGTACGAGGAGAAAGTCCCATAATTTCGATTGGAGTATATGTCTCTTTTTCGAGTTCTGACTTCACTTCTTGTTTCTCTTTTTCGATGATTTCTTTGATGTTTCCGATGAATTCTCCTTCAATTTGAAGACCTTCTTCATTGAAGAGTCCAAAGTAAGAAGTGAGCATATCTCCAGAGAATCGAAGAACGTCTTCTGGACTCATAACTCCGTTTGTTTTAACGGTGATATCAAGAGAATCAAGATTCGTCATTTCTCCAAAACGGATACTGGAAACTTCGTATTTTACATTCTGAACAGGAGAGAAGTTCGCATCGAGGAGAAGTACATGAACGTCTTCTTCTCGTTTTTTGAGATCTTCCATTCCCATATAACCAACTCCTTTTTCGATTCGGATACTCATATTGAGTTCAAAACCATCTCGATCAATCTCAGTAATTACAAGCTCAGGATTAAGGATAGTAACTCCAGCGCTGGTCTTGATGTCTCCGGCAGTAACGATTCCTGCTTTTGATTTCACGAGGTGAACCCATTCGATTTCAGAATCTGTTTTCAATGCTACGAGGTTTTTCAAATTGAGCATAACATCAAGGATACTGTCCTTGATTCCTGGAAGTGTCGCATATTCATGAGTGATTCCTTTAACCTTGATACCAGTAACACGAGCTCCTGGAATAGAGGAAAGCATAACACGACGAAGGGAATTTCCGAGAGTAACACCATATCCACTTGGAAGTGGTCCTACTGAGAAATGTGCTTCATTTGTATCGATTATTTTTTTTGTAATTTTGGGAACCCCGATAGTGTGGTGAATTATGTGCATATAACGTTGGTTATATAAATAGCGAAAAATAGAAACGGGATGACAAGTGTACGATTATTTTGAGTAGAACTCTATAATTTTCTGAATATCGATAACTTGATCGAAGTCTTCTTTTTGTGGAAGTGTTTTTATTGTGATAGTAAGTTTATTTGCATCAACCTCGAGCCATTTAGCTGTAGTGATAGTTCCTGCGGAATTCTTTTTAACGAATTCTCCGAATTCTTCTACAAGAGTCTTGTAGAGTGGAGATTCTTTCATCTTTTCTCGAAGAGATATAACATCTCCCACTTTTACGCTATAAGATGGAATATTTACTTTCTGACCATTTACATGAAAGTGAGCATGTCCGACAAATTGTCGTCCTTGCATAATAGTTCGTGCAAAGTTAGATTTGAAAATAACGTTGTCAAGACGAAGTTCAAGAGCTCGAAGCATTGCTTCACCCGTAACTCCTTTTACCTTAATAGCTCGAGCGTAGTAAGCAGCGAATTGTTTCTCGCTTACACCGTACATTCGTTTCGCAGCTTGTTTTTTACGAAGCTGTACTCCGAATTCGGAAGTCTTTCCGAATTTACCACCGAGAAGTTTTCGGTGATTTTGAGAAAGATCATATTTTTCAGAACCGAAGAGGTTAATACCTTCTCTTCGGCAGAGCTTCATCTTAGGACCAGTAAAACGCATAATATAAAAATGAGATTAAGAGATGATAATTAGAGTTTACGAACTTTTTTCTTACGACATCCATTGTGTGGAACTGGAGTAATATCGTAAATAGCAGTAAGGTCTACTCCTGAATTGATAATACCTCGAATAGCCTGTTCACGACCGGCACCGATTCCTTTAACATACACGACAGCTTTTTCAAGACCGTGAAGTGTTTTTGCTTTAGAAACAGCACTTTCGGAAGTTAGTTGAGCTGCATAGGGAGTCGCTTCACGAGCACCTTTGAATCCAGCACTTCCACCAGTTGCCCAAGAAAGAACTTGTCCATCCTTGTCAGAAACAACGACGTGAGTGTTATTAAGACTTGCGTTAATAGAAACCACTCCCTCGGAGATATTTCTGCGGGTTTTCTTAGAACGTTTCAAAACCTTTGCCATAAAATAGAGTTATTAGTTATTAGTTTTTTAATTGAGTGAAAAGAATTCTTGGAAAATAATGAAATTTGAGTGCAAATCAATACCCGGAGTGAACTGTACGACTGTACAGAGAACGAGGAAGCGAAGATTTAAGCTCAAAGTTCGCATTTTGCTAAATCCTTTTATTTCTTCTTACCAGCGATAGCAACCGCCTTCCCCTTACGAGTACGAGCATTTGTCTTCGTTCTCTGTCCTCGAACAGGAAGTCGTTTCTTGTGACGCATACCACGATAACAGTTGATTTCTTGGAATCGTTTAATGTTCGTTGAAACTTCTCGGCGAAGATCACCTTCGATAATATATTTTTTTAATTCTTCACGAATTCTATCGAGATCCGCTTCAGGAAGAAGATCGATTTTAGTAGTCTTCTCAATACCAAGGGCATCAAGAATAGTAATCGCGAGAGGTCGTCCTACTCCATAAATATACATAAGAGCGATGTCAGCGTGCTTTCCATTCGGGAGATTTACTCCAGCTATTCGAACCATATATTAAACTAAAAGTTATAAAGTTATAAAGTCATCAGGTTATAAGGCTATAAAGTCATCAGGCTACGTGAGAACTTGATAACTTTTCACATTTGAGAACTAGTTTCCTTGTCGTTGTTTATGTTTTGGATTCTCGCAAATCACACGAACTACCCCCTTTCGACGGATTACAGAACAGTGATCACACATTTTTTTAACAGATGGACGAACTTTCATAGAGAAAAAAGATAGTAAATATTCGTATATTATATATAGGAGCGATTTTATTTCTTACGGAAAACGATTCGACCTCGAGAGAGATCATAAGGTGTAAGTTCTACAAGAACCGTATCGCCTTCTATAAGATTGATGAAATTTTTTCGCATCTTACCAGATATATATGCTCGGATAATCATCCCTCCGCCTCCAAAATCATCTGGAAGCTTAACTTCAAAAATAGCGCCGGGGAGAGTCTTAACGATAGTTCCCTCGACTTCGATTTTATCTTCTTTTTGTTTCCTAGTATCTTGGTCGTTACTTCCCATAGGGATAAGTCAAAAATGAAGAGAATTAAAAAATGAGCTCGCGTATTGTATAAAAAAAAGTGGATATTGCAAATCTTTTTATAATTTTCTTTTCGGGAAGTCTTCGGAGAAAATCTTTTAAAGGGATATTTTTTTTCGTTTCATTATTATTTGAGCAATCTTTTGATATACTTCCGGATGTTTTCTGGAAAGTTCCAATATAGCATAATCCATAATAACAACGAGTCGTGCATCCTCCATTGCTTTAACGGTCGCTACGCGTATCTTCGGAGCTGCAGGATCAAAGAGTGCCATCTCCCCAGCAAGCTCACCGAGTCCGATATATCCAAGGATCTTTTCTCCGTCGGAACGATCTTTATATGCTTTAAGAGAACCCTGTTTTACAATATAGAGTGCTACAGCATCATCTCATTCATTAAAAACATTCTCTCCACCATGAACGAATCTTTCCTGACAAAAAAGTGAGAGTGTTTCTTTTTCATTATCGCTCAAAGAATTAAAAAGATCAATGGAATCGAGAATAGTCATAAGATGAAATTAGGAATTAAAAGAATGATATAGATTTTAAAGGAAATGCAAGTTATTTCACCAGCACTGCCTTGATTCGTCTCACTCCGGCTCCGGACGCTTCTTCTTTTTGAATTTTAAATGTTCCCATTCCGACAGTCGTCTCAATGTGTGGACCTCCGCAGAGTTCTCGGGTATACACAGTTCCGTCAGCTCCTGTCATAGTGT
>Ga0208863_1000834_pt1 | contig 24050 bp, 21 predicted proteins | sample RifOxyD3_FD_184040 | JGI IMG/M metagenome (GOLD analysis project Ga0208863, IMG submission 184040) | Soil microbial communities from Rifle, Colorado - Rifle Oxygen_injection D3 (SPAdes) | ecosystem: Environmental > Terrestrial > Deep subsurface > Rock core/Sediment | place: Rifle, Colorado...
ATTGGCTTTTTTGCCCCGGACGGCGATGCGGTGTTCAATGTGCCGATCCGAACCGTTGTCCTGAATGGCGACCGGGGCGAAATGGGCATTGGCTCCGGCATTGTCTGGGATTCCGATCCGGATCGGGAATGGGAGGAATGCCGACTGAAGGGCGATTTTCTGGTCAGACCGGTCCCGGAATTTCAACTGATCGAGACCATTCTCTGGCAATCCGCTGAAGGCTACTGGTTGCTTGGTCTTCACCTGGAGCGGCTGGCCGCCTCGGCCAGGTATTTCAATTTTCAGTTTGAGATGAAGAAGATCAATGCCCTGCTGGCCGAGGCTGCGGCGGGTTTTGCCGGGGAAGATCAGGCTGGTGGCCGCCGGGTCCGGCTGACCCTGGCCAAGGAGGGCGGCATCGAAGTAACCTGCCGGCAATGGCCACTATCAACGATCGCGACAACGAATGGTACGCTACCGCGGGTGCGGTTTTCCGAGAAGAGCACTGATTCGCGCTCGCCGTATCTGTATCACAAGACCACCCTCCGTAGGCTCTACGAGGAAGAATATGCGCAGGTCTCGGCCCAGGGGTTTTTTGAGATGTTTTTTGTCAACGAGCGAGGCGAGGTCACCGAGGGCAGCTTTACCAATATCTTTATCGAGAGAAATGGAGTTTTTTTTACCCCGGCCGAGTCCTGCGGCCTTTTGCCCGGGGTGTTCCGGCGCCATTTTCTGGACAGCGGCACCCCGCCTGTCCGGGAAGCGGTTCTCTCTCGACAGGACGTGGAGCAAGCCGATGCCGTGTACGCGGGCAATTCGGTGCGGGGGCTGGTGCGGGTCGAGTTAGCTTAAGGAAATTTCCAGGGGAATGGCGTGCAGGTTTTTTGACAGGGATTTTGTGTTGCCCAGACGCCAGGAGGAACAGCGGGCGCGGCCGGCCAGCAGGGAGTTGATGGCGTCCACCACGCCGCTCAGGTTGATGAGCGGGTGGCGGCTGAAGACATCGGGCAGGCCATAGGTCAGATTGCAGGCCAGGCAGCGGCCGGGCCGTTCCCGGAGCTGTAATTCGAAGCGGAGCCGGTTGGTGGCCAGGTCATGGCCCGCATAGGCCAGGGAAATATCATAGGCGCCTTCGGAGGCGTCTCCGTATAATGCCTCGAAGAATTGGTCGCTCCGTTCGGGCGGCAGCAGTTTCCTGAGCATGTCACTGGTGAACAGTTCTGCGAACATATCATGTGCCATGTCGAATTCTCGCGATGTAGGTTTCGTTTCGGTCGGGCAGGAGGCGATCTCCGCGGTCGTTGGCGTAACAGACGGATAACATATTACTTTGTTTGAAAAATCAGGTCAATGGAAATGGTGCAAATGGTGGAAGTGGCTGTTTTGCTGCGGGCTGTTCTTGCAGACCAAGGAATTTCCCCGGCCGACGTGGACAGCCGGCCGTGTCGTTGCGGCGGCCATGGTCCTGTGGTAAGGTAGCGGCCATGCAGCAGAACCTGTTTCCAGATCATGGGCCGCGGGCCTCTTCGCCGGCGTCGGTCGGTCGGCCCGGTGTGGTCAACCGCCGGGAGTTGAACGAGGCCCAGCATGAGGCGGTCACCAGTCACGGCGGGCCTCTGCTGGTTATTGCCGGGGCCGGCAGCGGCAAGACCCGCACCCTGGTTTATCGGGTGGCCCATCTGGTGGAAAACGGCGTGCCACCCGAACGCATTCTCCTACTCACCTTTACCCGCAAGGCGGCCCAGGAGATGCTCTGGCGGGCCAGCCTGCTGCTGGACGAATCCTGCCGCCGGGTGACGGGCGGCACCTTCCATGCGGTGGCGGCCCTTTTGCTCCGGCGCTACGGCCACCATCTGGGCTATCCCCCCAATTTCACGATCATCGACCGGGCCGATGCCGAGGGCATCGTCAATATCCTGAAATCTTCCCTGACCCTGGGTGGGGCCGGCAAGCGTTTTCCCTCCAAGCGGATCGTTATCAACCTGATCAGCAAGGCGGTCAACAAGGCCGTGGCCTTGAATGACCTCCTCATTGAGGAATATGCCCACCTTGACGAGTTTCTGGATGACATCCTCCTACTGCGCAAGCACTATGAGATCTTCAAGCTTGAGCATGGACTTATGGATTACGACGACCTGCTGGTGAACTGGCAGCGGGTTCTGGCCGAGGTAGAAGGCGTGCGCGCTGAGATCGCCGGCCGTTTCGACTACATCCTGGTGGACGAGTATCAGGACACCAATCCGATCCAGGCCGGCATTGTCAGGCTGCTGGCCCACGGTCACGACAATGTCATGGTGGTGGGCGACGACTCCCAGTCGATCTACAGCTTCCGGGGCGCTGATTTCCAGAACATCATGGAGTTCCCCCAACTGTTTCCGGGTACGAAGATTATCAAGCTTGAGGAGAATTTTCGCAGCACCCAGCCCATTCTTTCTTTGGCCAATGCCATCATCACCCGGGCCGAGCAGAAATATACCAAGACGCTCTACACCAGAATCGAAGGCGGCAACCGGCCCGTGGTGTTCGGCGCCCGGGACGCGACCGAGGAGGCCGCTTACGTGGCCCGTGAGATTCGCAATCTCAGAGAGCAGGGTGTCGCCCTGCACGAGATGGCCGTGCTTTTCCGTTCCGGCTTCCATTCCTTCAAGCTGGAGATCGAGCTGGCAGCCCGGCAGATTCCCTTTGAAAAACGGGGCGGTCTCAAGCTGACCGAATCGGCCCACGTCAAGGATGTTTTGAGCTTCTTCCGGGTGTTGAGCAACCCGCGGGACAATCTGTCGTGGAATCGGATCCTGCTGCTCATGGAAAAAATCGGGCCGCGTACCGCCCAGAAGATTTTGGAGGCCATCAAGACGAGCGACGAGCCGCTTACGGTTCTCCGGGAATACCCTGCCGGCCGCAGCCGGGAAGGGCTTACTGCCCTGGCCGATCTGTTCGAGTCCCTGCTCGACCGGGGCCTCACCCCGGCTGGCCAGTTTGACGTGCTTCTCGAGTACTACCAGCCGGTGTTCGAGCGGGTCTATCATGACGACTACCCGCGTCGCAGCAAGGATATCGATCAGCTCAAGACTATTGTCAGCGGCTATGACAACCTGGAAGAACTGGTAGCCGACACTGCCTTGGAGCCGCCCGAGGCCGCGACCGACGCGCCGGTCGGCACCGACCGGCTGGTACTCTCCACCATCCATTCCGCCAAGGGTCTGGAGTGGGACACGGTGTTCATCATCAATCTGGCCGACGGCCAGTTTCCCACGGTCCACGCCATGCCGGGGCCGCAGTGGGAGGAGGAGCGGCGTCTGCTGTACGTGGCCGCCACCCGGGCCAGGAAACGGCTGTTCTGTACCTACCCGCGGCAGGTGATGTCCCAGGATCGCCGATTTTTCACCACCAGTCTATCGCCATTTCTGGCCGAGGTGGAGGGCGGTTTATACAGTGCGGCCCGAAGCGGCGCCGAGGGGGAGCGGCCGGTTTTACCGCCGCCTGTGGTCGTGTCCGCCACCGGCACCGCTGGCGGGCCGTTGAAAGGCGCGATGGCGGTCGACCGGTTGCCGCCGGGCACGGCGGTGCGCCATCCATTTTTCGGGCTGGGCCGCGTCGAGGCGGTGGTCGGCAGTCGCTCGGTGGACGTGCGTTTCGACCGGCATGGCAAGAAGACTCTGCATCTTGATTTTGCCAGGCTGGAAGTGGTGGAATGACTGTGACCATGACCTATCAGGAAGCCTGGGATTTTCTCGACCAGCTGCAATTTTTCAAGATCAAGCTGGGGCTGGACAGCATGACCATGTTCCTGGCCGAACTGGGCAATCCCCAGGATTCCCTGCTCTATGTGCATGTGGCCGGCACCAACGGCAAGGGCTCGGTTTCCGCCACCCTGCTCACCCTGCTCGCCCGGGCCGGCTACAAGGTCGGCCTCTATACCTCGCCGCATCTGACCTCGGTTCGGGAACGTTTCATGATCAACGGGGTCTATATCAGCGAAGCGGAATTCGCGGCCGAAGCGAGCCGCATTCGCGCCATTCTGCGGGAGCGTCAGATCACCTATTTCGAGTTCACCACGGCGTTGGCTCTGCTCTGGTTCGCCCGGCAACGGGTTGATCTGGTCATCCTGGAGGTGGGGCTCGGCGGCCGGCTTGATGCCACCAACGTGATCACGCCTCTGGTCAGTATCATCACCAACGTCGCCATGGACCACGAGGCTTACCTCGGCGACACCCTCGCCGCTATTGCCGTTGAAAAGGCCGGGATCATCAAGCCCGGGGTGCCGGTGGTGTCGGCGGTCGGTCTGGACGGCGCCCCGGAACCGCTGGCCGTTGTCAGGGAAACATGCGGACAGCAACAGGCGCCTTTATATCTGCTGGGCGAGGATTTTCAGGCCGAACCGGAGGAAGAGGGCGCCTGGGCCTACTGGGGCATGCGGCGGAGCGGCTGCTGTTTGGTCCGGGAAAAGCTGGCCGGACTTGTCTTGAATCTTAAAGGAGACCACCAGCGGGCGAACGCGGCCCTGGCACTCGCCACCTTAGATCTGCTGCAGGCGCATGGCTTCCGGGTGTCGGCGGTCGATATTCGTGCCGGCCTGCTAACGGTGCGCTGGCCGGGCCGTCTGGAATATTTCCGGCTGGATCGGCAAAGCGGCGCGCGGCTGCCGGAGGATGCGGCCGGCTCTATCCGGTATCTGTTGGACGGCGCCCACAATCCGGCCGGGGTCAAGAGCCTGGTTGCGGCGCTCTTACGGGATTTTTTTTATAAGCGGCTTATTTTGGTCTGGGGCGCCATGGCGGACAAGGATATCCGAAGTTCGCTCGCGCAGATCGCGCCGCTGGCCGATGTCCTGATTTTGACCCGGCCGCCGGGTGAACGCTCGGCCAGCCCGGAGCAACTGCTGGCAGCCTTGCCGGAAATGGAGCGGGGCCGCGCCGAGTGCGTCGAGCCGGTGGACGCGGCCCTGGCCCGCGCCGCAGTCTTGGTCAGGGATGGCGATCTGGTCTGTGTGGCCGGGTCGCTGTATCTGATTGGCGCGGCCAGGGTGAAGCTCCTCGGACCTCTGGTTGCCGCTGACTGAGCGGTACGGGAATATTATGGATTATTTCGGATTTGACGGGGTGGATGAGGCTGAACTCCGGCGGGAGCGGGCCAAGGCGCGGGAACTGCGCAAGAGCCGCTGGTGGAAGCAGAAGATCAGCCAGGGGACTTGTTACTTCTGCGGCGGCAAAATCGCGGCGGCCGAACTGACCATGGACCATCTCGTGCCGCTTGGCCGGGGAGGCCGCAGCACCAAGGACAACGTCGTCTGCGCCTGCAAGACCTGCAACACAACGAAGAAAACCATGCTGCCCATGGAGTGGGAGGAGTACATGGACCGCATCAAGACAAAGGGCTTTACGAAGTGACCCATCAGTGGTATAAGGATCGTCGACTTTTCAAGATGTGGGCGGGTAGCTCAGTTGGATAGAGCGTTGGCCTCCGAAGCCAAAGGTCGTGGGTTCGAATCCCGCTCCGCTCACCATTTTATGTTGGCTCCATTTGTTTCCGTTTGTTACTTCGGCTGGCAGACCTCAGGCAAATTTCTGCTGGTTCTCCTGCCGACGATCCGGTTTTTTTTACCATCAAAAAAAAATAGTACCCCGGACCTAGTACTTCCTGACTAATCCCCTTCAGCCCCCAGCAAGCCATTTCAGTTGATTTTACCAGGTTGGGCCTAGTACCCGAGCTAGTATTTTTTGTTGTTGATATTCTGACGAATTTCTGCTTAACAGAAAGCAGCCTCAGCGAAGGAGTTTCTTTTTTCAGCAATTGCCCGGGTTGTCTCATCCCCAACCCAGGCCGACACTCCCCCGAAATCAGGAAACTCGCCGCTCGCTGAGGCTATTTTTCCCCCAGTAGAAGACCCCATGCCATCCAGTATTACGGAGCAGTGACGTGCAATGAGCCAATCCACATCACCCGGTGCTCATCAAGGTGAAGTATCGCTCAAGCTCCTCCGTCAGGCTCTGGCGGTTGAGCCGGCCCATATCCACCAGAATCTCGCCAATGGGTTTGCGGCTTTTGTTTTGGATGCCCAGCAGTTGGTCGACGTTTTTGTCGCTCAGAAAGCCGAGTTCCATGGCGATTTCCCCGAACATTTTGGTGGTGTCGATCTGGGCGTTGAGGATCTGGTGGATCTGCTTAACGGAAAGCATTTTCTCAAAGAGGGCGATCTTGCCGATGGGTTCGGTCATTTTTTTCTGACGGTTCAGGGCCTCGAAAAGGTCTTCCTCGGTGATGAGCCCCCGGTTGATGAGATACTGGCCGAATCGCTGAACTGCCATGCCCCCTCCCTGTAGTCCTGTAGTATGGTTGCGGCTATTATTTCAGGTGTGCCCTGAACGCTTAAACGCTACCCGCCGGTTGAAACACCCGCGGACCACTCGTCAAGTTTGGCCATCACCGCATCCATAGTCTGGTAGGAGATTTCCGGCAGACTCCCGCCCCAGATCTCTTCGGCCTGCTTGAAACCGGTCTCGATTCCCTGCCGCACCTGCTCGATGCGGCTGGCATCGTTGCCGGCAAGACTAATGGCGAACTGGAAGATGCGCTCCGAGGTCTGTTCCACCCCGAAGTAGCCGTCATCTGCCACCAGTTCCTGGGCCTGCTCCGGGCTCAGGCTTGAGATGTCGATTTCGCCTGTCCCGGTGGCGACCTGGTAGGCCACGCCTTGCTCTTGGAGGGTACTGACCACCAGACGGCGTAGCAGGACATACTTACTTTCCAGGCCGACTTCCTTCATGGAGGCGTCATAGACAACCCCTTCCGCTTTTTCCTCACCAATGGTCACCCGATCCGCTGTCGAGGTTTTTGCCTTTAACATCTGGCCGCTGTCCTGCGGTTTTGCCAGCGAGGCATCCAGAAGTTTTTTTGCCTCCAGCCTGAACTGTTCCAGATTTTTTTGTCCGACTTCTGTCAGCATGGGGAACCCTCCTTCAGTTTGGAAGATTAAAAGCGGTGAACTGATCCGCCGGCGAGGCGTGCCTAGAGCGGCAGCAACGCGTAGCACAGGCCCATGGTGTACGCGGCGTAAATGAGAAACGGCAGTGGCCGGGCCGCCGTGGTGAGCAGCTTTTTCTTGACATCTTTTCTGCTGCGCTGTTGTTCCCCGAGCAGGGCTCGCACATGACTGCGTACCCAGAACGGCACATTGCTGCCCGCCAGATACTGTTCGACGCAGGCGGCGATTTCCGGGCCGGCGGCCTGTTCGCCGAACCAGGCGTGATAGGCCTCGGCGAACAATTCTTCATGGTCGATATGAAGACGTTTTGTCACATGTTCAACCTTGTCGGGATCAACGAAGTGGTTGTGCACCTTGCTCATGTGAGCGCCCTCCATATTTAGAGCTTATCCGTAAATAAATCTTTGGTGCTTGCATCCGGCTTTCGGCCGGATTTAACCGCTCCTCAATCGCAAAATCCTCGCCGTAGCGCTGCTACGACGGCGGTTTTGTGCCGCGAAGCAAATACTCTTGGGGTACTCAATCGTCACGGCCAAATCCGTTTCAAAATCCGGCGCAATCCCTGAAAAGCTTATTTACGGATAAGCTCTTAGTCCCTTATGCGTTTATTGTTAACAAGTCGCGATCAAAAATTGCACAAACCTTACGCCCGCTGGACATTCAGGGATTAACCGCTGTTAAGGGACTTACACCCCTCAAGGGGGTACTGAAATGAGTCCAGCACAACTGGGCAATGTCCCTGGGGCAGGTGGTGATCGCTGCTTGCGCCGATTGTGCAACACTTCATTCTATTGTATTGTTTTTTTGTATTCCTGCAAGCCAAGAGAAGGAGCGTGAAATGAAAATAATGTTGCGGCGATGCGTCCGGAAGGAACGGTTTCAGGAGCCGCGGCGTAACACAGATTGAGTGAAGAATGAAACAATCATGCATGCATCCGGATGGGCGACATGGGTATTTCCAAGAGTCCGGGCGGAGGGGAAAGGCCGACGTTCCTTTCTGGGTGTTTTTTTTATGTTTGGAGTAATGGTAATGGCTTGTGGTGGCCATGCAGAGTGTTTCACTTGGGAGCCGGTTGCCGCGGAATCGGAGTATCGCGCCAATCTGCAGCGTCATGTCCGGTGTCTGGCCGAGGAAATCGGCGAGCGCAACATGGGCCGCTACAAACAGCTACAGGCTGCTGCTGCAATGATTAAAGCGAATTGGCAAGGCCAGGGCTACCAGGTCCGCCAGCAGGTTTACACGGTGCGCGGGCAGCAGGTGGCCAACCTGGAGATTGAAATCGCCGGTATTTCGGCGCCGGAGGAAATCGTCCTGGTCGGGGCCCACTACGATTCGGTGGTCGGTTCGCCAGGTGCCAACGACAATGGCACGGGCGTTGCCGTCTTGCTCGAACTGTCGCGGCTCCTGGCCGGCGTACGCCCGGCCAGGACTGTGCGTTTTGTCGCCTTTGTCAACGAGGAGCCGCCCTTTTTTTTAGGTCCGGCCATGGGCAGTATGGTCTATGCCGAGGCAGCCCGGCAGCAGGGGCTGCGGATTGTCGCCATGCTCTCCCTGGAAACCATGGGCTATTACGCCAACACCCCTGGTAGCCAGCACTACCCATTTCCCTTTGGCCTGTTCTATCCCGACACTGCCAATTTCATCGCCTTTGTAGCCAATCTCGGCTCCTGGCGTTTGGGCCGCGAGGCCGTGACTCTCTTTCGCGCCCATTCGTCGATGCCGGCCGAATGGACCGCCGCGCCGAGCCTGCTGCCCGGCATTGGCTGGTCCGATCACTGGTCTTTCTGGCGCATGGGCTGGCCGGCGATCATGATCACCGACACTGCCCTCTATCGGGACCCGCACTACCACACCGCCACCGACACCTGGGCGCGGCTCGACTACGAGCGCCTGGCCCGGGTGACCATGGGTCTGGCGCCGGTCATCGCCGGTCTGGCCGGAGCCGAAACTGAAGAAGGAAAAAGGGCAGGAGAAATTCGTTGACCCGACCATTGGCCGCCGGTATCATCTGCACCGCTGGTGCTGCTGTTTTGCAGCCGGCCGCTATCTCTGGCAAATAATCCGAACCCCTCTGATCCTGACTGGAGAAATATGAGCACATTGATCAACAACACCCTGGGGACCGCCGATGTCCTGTGGAATCTGCATGACCTGTATACCGGCTATGATGACCCGGCCATCAGCGCCGACATGGCCCGCGCCGAGGCCGAGGCCGAGGCAATCAACCGCGAATACGCCGGCCGCATCAGTGTTCTTGACGCCGTTGAACTGGCCGGTTTGGTGCAACGGCTGGAAGCACTGGAGACCGGACTCGGCCGGCTGGCCACCTTTGCCTTTTTGAATTTTGCCACGGCCACTCACGACCAGCAGGTGAGCGCCTTCCTGCAGAAGGTCCGCGAACTGGCAAGCCGGCTCGGTAAGGAGACGGTTTTTTTTGAACTGGAATGGAATCAGGTGGACGAAACACGGGCCGCGTCACTGCTGGCCGCGGCCGATCTGGCTGATTATTGCCATTATCTGACCGCCATGCGGCGCTATGCCCCGCACCAGCTTACTCAGGTCGAAGAGAGGCTGTTGCTCGAACGGGCGCCGGTGGGCCGCTCAAGTTGGACCACGCTTTTCGAGAAGATCATGGGCCAGATGAAATTCGGGGCAACAGGCCGCACCGAGGAGGAGGTGCTGGCCGATCTCTATGCTGCCGAGCGCGCAACCCGGCAGCAGGCGGCCGCCGAACTCACCGCCGGCCTCACGAGTCAGCTCCACGTACTCACCCACACCTTCAACACTTTGCTGGCCGACAAGATGATCAACGACCGGCTGCGGCATTATCCTTCCTGGGTAAGCTCCATGAATCTGGGCAACGAGTTGGAGGACCGGACAGTGACGGCGCTCATCGAGGCGGTGACCTCGCGCTACGACATTGTGCAGCGCTATTACCGGGTGAAGCGCGAAATTCTCGGGCTGGACGAACTGCTGGACTATGACCGCTATGCGCCGCTGCCGCACCTGCCGGATACCAAGATCAACTGGCTGGAATGCCGGCGCCTGGTCCTGGAGGCCTTTGCCGGTTTTTCACCGGAGATGGCCGAAATCGCCGACCACTTCTTTGCGCGCCGCTGGATCCATGCCCCGGTTGTCGAGGGCAAGCGGGGCGGCGCCTTTGCCCATCCCTGCATTCCGGCCGTGCATCCCTACGTGCTGGTCAACTACACCGGCAACCTGCGCGATGTTTCCACCGTGGCCCATGAACTCGGGCATGGCGTGCATCAGTTCCTGGCTGCCGGCCGCGGTTACTACAACAGCGACACCCCCCTGGTGCTGGCCGAAACCGCCTCGGTCTTTGCCGAGTTGATCGTCTTCCAGAGCCAGCTGGCGCTGCTCGACAACGCCCAGGAGCGGCGGGCCTTCATCTGCCAGAAGCTTGAGTCCATCTTTGCCACGGTCTTTCGGCAGATTGCCATGAATCGCTTCGAGGATCTGGTTCACAACGGTAGGCGGCTGCAGGGTGAGCTGTCCACCGAGGATATCTCCGGCCACTGGCTTGCCACCCAGCGGGCCATGTTCGGTTCGGCAGTCACCATGAGCGACGACTATGGTGTCTGGTGGTCCTATATCCCCCATTTTCTCAGCACGCCGGGCTATGTCTATTCCTATGCCTTTGGTGAACTGCTGGTTCTTGCCCTTTACAATCTCTACCGGCAGGACGGCGCCACCTTTGTGCCCAGGTATCTTGAGCTGCTTAGGGCCGGCGGCAGCAAAAGTCCCTACGAACTGCTCAAGCCGTTCGGGGTTGATCCGGATGAGCCGCGTTTCTGGCAGGGCGGTCTGGCGATCATCGACGAGATGCTGGCCATGGTGGAGTAGGATTCTTAAAGCGGGGTGAATATCCGGCTCAGATTGGCCTCGCTGTCGATGATCGGTTTGATGCGGCCGTTCTTTGACGACATCACCACCATCACGCCGGGGCCGTGGCCGGCCTGCACGCAGGCGGAGTGGACCACGATGCCGATCACGATGGCGCCGGTCTTGTAAATCCGGCCGTAGGTGGCGTCGGCATCGCTGATTGCCACAAAGTCGCCGAGTCGGATGTCCGCGAGTTTATATTCCTCCACGGTTGGTCCGTCAAAGAGCTGGATGTCGTAATCGCCGCTGAAGCTGTGGGCCGAGCCGATGCCCGAGCCCATGATCCGGGCGGGCACCACATGGGTGACCGGCACCCCCAGGCAGTTGTCCGGCCGGCCCTCCAGCGACAGGGCCGCCAGCAGGTCCGGGTCCAGATTCATCACCTTGATTTCAGGGTAGTCAAGAAGCTGCAGGCCGCAGCCCATGGCCTTGATCTGGATTTTTTCGCCGATGGTCAGCCATTCGAGTACCTCGGGCGGGAAATCGATGAGCACATGTTCGATGCCGCCGTGCTTGCCGGTTACCCGGCCGATCTTGCCCTTGGCCTCGCCGGACACCACCCTGGCCAGATTGCCGGCGCAGGAAAACTGGTTCAAGGCCCGATTGGGGCCGGGTTGGCCTTGAAACTGGGTAAAGTTGCTGATGCTCACCCCGGGTTCCACATGGTCGGCGAACAGGCCGCAGGCTAAATCGCCGATCCGGACGTTGTAGGTGATGCCGCCCACGCCCGGGTAGAGGTCGGGGTGGCCATCCGGATCGATCCGGTAGGGGTTGATGCCGCCGAGCGGCGAGGTGATTTCGCCGATCACCGACTGGCAGACGAGTTTTTCCCTGTTTGTTCGCAGCATGATGGTTCCTTGTTAAAGAAGGTAGATAGTCTGTAGGTGGATAGTCTGTAGGTTGAAACAAGTACACGGTCACGAAGGGGTCTGGAATACCTTCCTGCTGCCGATTGCCGTATGCGCTGGAGCACGTTTTGTTTTTCTCTACAGCCTAATTCTACTTTGTCACATTGTGGAATTCAGAATACAGAAGTCAGGAGACAGAATAAATCGAACCAGTTGGCCAGAAGTATGTTTCTCATTTCTCCTGAATTCTGACTACTGACTCCTGGATTCTTTCAGAATGTGACAAGGCAGAACTAATAGCCTACTGTCTAATAGGCTGCCTTTCCCAAAATCAGCGATTATTCCAGATGGCCAGAGCCTCTTGGTAAACCTGGGAACGGGGGAGTCCCAAATCACGGCTGACCCGCTGCACCGCTTCTTTCAATGTGTAGTCCTGCTCATGGTGCCAGCGAAGGGCAGCGGTCAGATCCGTTGCCGGCGGTGGCGCGACCGGCGCCGCGCCTTTGACGATCAGTACTGATTCGCCCTTGATCTCCCGCCCCGCCACCTCCGCTGCCAGTTCCGTTAGTTGGGCCGTTCGCAGTTCCTCGTGCAGCTTGGTCAGTTCCCGAGCCCAGAAAACCTGCCGGTCGCCGAGAATCTCCAGGCACTGGGCGAGGCTGGCTGCCAGTCGGCGCGGTGATTCATAGAACACCAGGTCCCGTTCCTCCTGGCGCAGCGAGTTGAGGAGAAGGCGTCGGGCCGTTGCCCGGGATGGCAGAAAGCCAAGGAAGACAAAAGAGGTGTCTGGAAAACCGGCCACGCATAAAGCAGCGGTGAGTGCCGAGGGACCCGGGATCGGGATCACCCGGATGCCGGCTTCCAGTGCGGCTTTGACCAGAATGGCGCCTGGGTCGGAGATGCCCGGAGTGCCCGCATCCGAGACCAGTCCCACCTGGCGGCCGGTCAGCAGCATCCGGATGATTTTTTCACTCCTGGCCTGTTCCTTGTCTTTGAAATAGCTGACCAGCGGGGTGCTGATTCCGAGATGGGCCAGCAGTTTCCGGGTGTGCCGGGTGTCCTCGGCAGCGATTACATCGACCTCGCCCAGGATGCGGACCGCCCGCAGGGTGATGTCCTCCAGATTGCCGATCGGCGTGGCGATCACGTAGAGGACCCCTGGTCTGCCCGGCAGCGGTGTGTGTTCCTGTTTTTTGTTTTTTTTGGTCGGCATGAAGGCGCCTGGCTGAATGGATTTTCCTGCGGCAGGACGAAGATGGCCGGCCCCATACTACCGCAGAGGCGATGGGTAATGCAATTCAGAAGTAAGGAGTAAGGCGTAAGGAGTCAGAAGCCAGGAGAGGAGACAGAAGGCGAAAGATAGAAAAAGCCATTCAGCGGCGCTCGGTATGTGGTGTTTGCTCCCGGGTTGGTCCAGAAAACATTCGCCAAGCAACAATGAGTTCGCTAATATATTTTTTGCGGTAACTACTCAGGGAGATAGGCTGTAGTCTTTTAGACTGTAGGGGAGATTCTGGCCGGCGGAAATGAGGGATGGCGGTACCGGGTGCGGTGCGTTTGTGATCTTCTGGAGGAAGCCATGGGTCGAGTGAACAGGGTGTTGCTGTTGTTTTTCTTCATGGGGGCGTCGGTGCTGCTGTCCTATGCCGGGTTGCCCAGGGAGATGAGCGTCCAGATTAAAGAGGGGCAGTTGCGGGAATCCCCGGCCTTTCTGGCGAAGATCGTCGCTCGCCTGCCTTATGGAGAGCCAGTGGAGATTGTGGCCGAGCGCGGTGCCTGGGCCGAGGTCAGCATCCCCCAGCGGCAACTCCGCGGCTGGCTGCACGTCTCGGCCTTGAGTTCTGAAAAGATCCGGCTGCAGGCCGGGGCTGCCAGCCAGCAGGCCGGCGCCAGCCGTGCCGAGGTCGCTCTGGCCGGCAAGGGTTTTGATAAAAACGTCGAGGAGGAGTTCCGGCGGCTGCATCCTAATCTGGATTTCCAGTGGGTCGACCGGATGGAGACGTTCAGGGTGTCGACGGCCGAGATGCAGGGCTTCCTGGCGCAGGGCGCGGTGCAGCCGGCAGGCGGGGGGGTGGAATGATGCGCATCACATCGTTTTTCTCCCGGTTTTTACTGGCGGCAATAGCGGTCGTGCTGGCCGCGGTGCCGGTCCTGGGCCTAGATCTCGGAACGCTGAATCTTGATAAATTGATTGACCGGGCCAGCTCGGCCATCAAGGTGGGCGAAACTGTTTCGAAGAGCGCGGAAAATTTCACGCCGAGCCAGGAACATTACATTGGCCGGACCGTTAGCGCCATGGTGCTGGGCCGTTATCGGCCGCTTCTTGATAACGACGCCACCTATTACGTGAATCTGCTCGGCCAGACTTTAGCCCAGGCAGCCGACCAGCCGGAGACGTACACCGGCTATCATTTTCTGCTGCTGGACACCGAGGAGATCAACGCCTTTGCCGCGCCGGGTGGGCTTATTTTCGTAACGCGCGGGCTGTTGCGCTGCTGTCAGTCCGAAGATGATCTGGCCGCGGTGCTGGCCCATGAAATCGGTCATGTCCAGAGAAAACACGGCCTGCAGACCATCAAGAAATCGAGGCTGAAAACCGCCTTTTCTACGGTCTGGGATGAAAGCGCCACCATTCTGGACAATCAGAAACTCGGTCAGGTGACTGGCGCGTTCGGGGGCACCATCGATGACATCACCGGTGCCTTGTTTAACGGTTATTCCCGTAGCGCCGAGTTGGAGGCGGATCAGGACGCGGTGACCATTCTCCGACGGGTTGGCTACGACCCCAACGGTCTGGTGTCTATGCTCATGATCATGGAGCAGAGGTTTGTCGGCGATCGGACCGGTTTCGCCAAAACCCATCCGGCGCCGGCCGACCGGATTGCCGCGGTCCGGCAGGTGATCGGCCGCTACAATCCTGTCAGTTCGCCAGCAGTCCGGCAGCAGCGTTTTCTTAAATTTGTGGGCCGGAGCTGATGGGGAAGGACGCGTGGCTGGCCACGGCCAGAAAGCCGCTGCAGGGATTGCTGCTCAGCCTGCTTGGTTTTGGCATGGCCCTGGCGCTTTGGCTGCCGGGCTGGCTCGATGGCCTGGAGAACAAGACCTGGGACTGGCGGGTCAGGATGCTGGCAGCACCTGGCCCGATGACCGACCGGATCCGTTTGATTCTGCTCGACCAGAACAGCCTGGACTGGGCCAGCCGGGAAAACGGCCTGTCCTGGCCCTGGCCGCGCGAGGTATATGCGGCGCTTGTTGCGTACTGCCAGAGCCAGGGGGCGAAGGCGGTCGGCTTTGATGTGCTTTTTTCGGAGCCGTCGAAATACGGGGTGGCGGACGATCAGGCCCTGGCCGCGGCCTATAGCGGCTACGGCCGCATCGCTCAGGCCGTCTTTCTCGGTCGGGAGACGGGCAGCGACCTTGTCTGGCCGGCCGGTATTCCCGGCCAGAGGTTTGCGGTGGGTGGTCTTGCCGAGTGGCTGGCTGCCAATCGTGGCGCCGACGTGGTTCTGCCGCGGGCCAGTTTTCCGGTGCCGGAACTGGCCACAACTGCCGCGGTGCTGGCCAATGTCCATCTCAATCCCGACCCGGACGGGATCTATCGGCGGTCCGGGCTGTTTAACGTCTTTGACGGCCATCTGGTGCCGGGCCTTGCCCTGAGCACCTGGCTGGCAGCCAACCCGCAGTCAAACGTAAGTCTTTCGATGGCAGGCCTGACCCTTGCCGGCCACCAGTTGCCCATCGATGCCCGAGCCGAGGCCATTCTTAATTTCCGGGGGCCGGCCGGCACTCACCGAGCCTACAGCGCCGCTGCCGTGCTGCAGAGCGCCCTGCGGCTTGCCGCTGGCGAGGAGCCGACCATCAGGGAGCCGGATGCCTGGCGCGACTGCTATGTGCTCTTCGGCTTCTCGGCGCCCGGCTTGTTAGATCTGCGGCCGACGCCGGTGGACGGCGTCTACGCCGGTGTCGAGATCCAGGCCACCATTCTCGACAACCTGCTTGCCAATGATTTCATTAAACCTCTTTCCCGCGGACCGGTGATTCTGGCCGTGGCCCTCTTCTGTCTGGCAGCCGCTTTTTACCACACCTATCGGATTCGAGTTGTTGACACTCTGCTCGGTTTTTTTCTCTTTATGGGCCTGCCAATGGTTTTCTCGCTCATGGCCTACAGGCGAGGTTGGTGGCTGCCTCTGATCGTCATCCTGGCCGGGGCCGGTTGCAGCATGGCTGGGGCGCTGCTGGTCAACTACGCCAGCGAGGGTCGGCAGAAACGGTTCATCAAGAACGCCTTTAAGCAGTATCTGAGTCCGGCCGTGATCGAGGAGCTGATCCGCCAGCCCGGCCGGCTGCAGTTGGGCGGCGAGCGGAAGGTTCTGTCGATTTTTTTCTCCGACCTGCAGGGATTCACTTCGATTTCCGAGGGGTTGTCGCCAGAGGAGCTGACCTCGCTCTTGAACGAATATCTGTCAGCCATGACCGATATTATCCATGAAGAGGGCGGTACCATTGACAAGTATGAAGGCGATGCGATCATTGCTTTTTGGAACGCGCCGCTGCCGCAGGCCGATCACGCGGCCCGGGCGGTGCGGGCCGCCATGCGCTGCCAGCAACGGCTTGCGGCAATGCGGCCCGCCATCCGCCAGCGGATCGGCCGCGACCTGTTCATGCGGATCGGCCTCAACACCGGCCCGGCCGTGGTCGGCAACATGGGATCGCGCACCCGCTTCGACTACACCATGCTTGGCGATGCTGTCAACCTGGCGGCCCGCCTGGAAGGGATCAATAAGCAGTTCGGCACCTACACCATGCTCTCTGGCGCTACTTTGGCGGCCATGGGTGAGGAGTTTCCGACCTGTGCGCTGGGGAGGGTCACCGTGGTAGGCCGCCGGGAGGCGGTCAACATTTATGAGCCGTTGTTTCCCGAAGAGCATGCGGACCGCCAGCCGCAACTGCAGCGGTTTCAAAAGGGTCTGGCCGCTTATGAACGGGGCGATTTTCTTGCCGCGGTCGCGGATTTTGAGGAGCTTGCCACCGTCATGCCGCCGGCCGCCGCTTATCTTGCCAGATGCAGAAAATTTGTTGCGCCGCCGCCGGCCGAGTGGCAGGGGGTCTGGGAAATCAACAGCAAGTAACTACTCAGGTATTCAGGAGTCAGAATTCAGGAGCCTGAATGAGAGAGTCGGCAAAGAAGTTTGAAGACTTGGTGGTGTGGCAAAAAGCCCATCAGTTCGTGCTTGCTGTCTATCGCTTGACGCAACCATTTCCGAAGTCTGAGATCTACGGCTGGTGGTTTATTCCAAGGCCATTCTGAATTCTGACTCCTGAATTCTGAATACTGGGCAGTTACAAATAAATCTTGCAACCAGCCGGACTGATTGTTTATAGTCGTTGCACATTTGCATGCCACAATGTGGTATGCGTCTTGGTCGGTTCGCAATTCTTTCGGGGGGAGGACGGGCGCGCCAGATAGTCTGCAAAAAAAGACGTGGGAGGGAGAACTGGTGGCGTACTTGAACGGTATTGGTGCGCAGGAAAGAGGAGAGGGCAGGGCGAAAGAGGTCGGTAGCGGGCCACCGCTGTACAGGCGGTCGGGCCTGGACCGTCGTTGGGAGGGGGACCGCCGCGAAGCCTATCAGGTAGACTGTGCCGTGGAGCGACGGGTGCAGGAGCGCAGAACCAGATGGGAAAACAGGCAGGACTGGGTGCGGATCAGCAAGTGGGTGAGCGTCTGCATTGAAGGCCACTGTGAAGACGCCGCCGAATATGAAGTGGAAGCGGTCGGCCATCACCACCAACAACAAGAGCGCCAATCCGGCGGGGAAGAAGTGATTCGGGAGGGCATCGATTCGGTGGTCCATGCGCAACTGCGGGCCGGGAAACCGGCGGTTGTCGTGCATATCATGGATCGTCTGCTCAGTGACGGCTGCTCATCAGCGGAAGCCATGCGGCAGATAGGAGATGCCTATGCCTTGAGTCTGTTCCGCTCCATCCGGGAGCAGCGCCTTTTTGACGAGGCTGAGTATACGGCACTTCTGACCGCTTTGCCGGCCGGAAGCTGGTAGTGCGGTTTTCCGGCACCCTTGGCAGGAAGTCGGAAATGGGGCGGTATCCCTGGAGGGGCCGCCCCGTTTGCTTTTTATGCGCCCTGCTGTTTTTTATTAACCTGTCATATTCCTAGTTCTGTCCGTATAGCTAAAAGGGAAAACATCTTTTCTCCGCGTCTCCGCGTCTCAGCGCGAGTATGAGGCGCTTACTTCGACTTTGTTGCATTGTGGAATTCAGAATCCAGAATTCAGGAGGCAGAATAAATCGAACGATTCGGGCAAAAGAATGTTTCTTTTTCTCCTGAATTCTGACTCCTGGCTCCTGGATTCTTTCGGAATATGACAAAGTAGGATTCCGAATTCATCAGTATTGACCAGGGAAGGCACTTTGTGTTATATGAGTCTATGATCATATAGTCGTGAGGAGCTATGCCGCCACAAAATGATTTGTGTGACTGTCGGGTGATCCACCGGGATCTGGTGGAGGCCGCCCGGACCGAGGCCCTGGCGCTGGCTGTGCTTGAAGATCTCAGTCAGACATTCAAGGCGTTGGGGGACGTCTCCCGGCTGAAAATTCTCTGGGCGCTGGAGCAGCGCGAGATGTGCGTCTGCGATCTGGCGGCGCTGCTCGGCATCAGCGAGTCGGCGGTCAGCCATCAGTTAAGGCTGTTGCGGACCATGCGTTTGGTGAGAAATCGTCGGGATGGAACCATTCTCTACTACCGGCTGGATGACGACCATGTGGCAGCGCTGATCCGGCTGGCCCTGGAACATGTGGCGGAAGGATAGAAATACTTGCAAGCGAATTCAGAATTCAGGAGACAGAATCCAGGAGAAAACGTAACAAAACAGGGACCCGGCGACGACATCCGAGTCGTAGCTGGTTCGTGAGATGTCTCAAATAGCTACTGGATGTGTATTCAAACACTATTCTGACTCCTGAATTCTGACTCCTGAATCCCTATGTCATTTATATTTCGCGTTTTTGAGGAATCATGGCATCTCTTTACGGATGCGGCGGTCTATATTCTGTTCGGCCTCCTGGTGGGTGGCCTGCTCAAGGTTTTTCTTAATCCCGCCTATGTGGCGGCCCATCTTGGACGGGGCCGTTTTCTTCCAGTACTCAAGGCCGCTTTATTCGGCATTCCCATTCCCCTCTGTTCCTGCGGCGTACTGCCGGCGGCCGCCTCCCTCAAGAGGCAGGGGGCCAACAACGGCGCTACCACCGCATTTCTGATCTCTACGCCGGAATCCGGGGTCGATTCCATTGTGATCTCGTATGCCCTGCTTGACCCGCTCTTAACCGTGGCCCGGCCGTTGGCCGCACTTTTCACCGCGGTAGCAGCCGGGTTTGCTGAGAATCTGCTGCACAAGCAGGATGAAACGGACTGGCTGCGGGGGGTGGACAGAAGTTGCCCGGTGGACAACTGCTGCGACGGCACTGACTGTCCGCCGGCCGCTCATGCCAGCCATCACAGTTTTGTCGAAAAGCTGACGGCCGGCCTGCGTTTCGCGTTCAATGACCTCTGGGCCGAGCTGGCCGGTTGGTTTTTTGCCGGGCTGCTCCTGGCCGGGGTTATCGCCGTGCTGGTGCCGTCTGACTTGCTGGGTCGTTATCTGGGCGGCGGGCTTTCATCCATGTTGATCATGCTTGCCGCCGGCATCCCCATGTATATCTGCGCCACCGCCTCGACACCGGTGGCCGCCGCCTTAATCCTGAAAGGGGTAAGTCCGGGCGCCGCTTTAGTTTTTCTCCTGGCAGGACCGGCCACCAATATTGCCTCGCTCTCGATGCTGGTCGGGCTTCTGGGCCGGCGGGCGACAATGGTCTATCTGGTGATGCTTGCCATCTGCACGGTGCTGAGCGGGCTAGTGCTGGATCAGGTTTACGCCGGCCTGGGGTTGTCGGCGCAAGCCGCGGTCGGCGCGGCCGCCGAGATGGTGCCTGATTGGCTGCAGACAGCCGCCGCCCTGCTCCTGCTGGTACTTTCCGTCAAGCCGCTTTTGGGTGTATTCAGGCGATATTTCAGGGGCACGCCAGCCGGCCCGGAAACATGCCAATCGAGCTGCTGTTCGCCACAGCCTTTGTCTCTTCAGCCAGCACCGCCTTCGGAAAAGACCGAATGCCGGAGCCCTTCCTGAGGCTGTTCCTGACGGATCGGTTCGATCCGGATTCCTTCCTGCTAACAAGCAAAGCTTCTTGCTTATTCTCTTATAAAACGTTATCATTTTTATGACCATGGTTATGACCATAATCAGAACAGGCGGGCAAGGAGATACGTTCATGCAAACGATAAAAGCTTCTGAGTTTAAAGCAAAATGCCTCAGTATCATGGATAAAGTTAACCAGACAGGCGAAGAAATCGTGATAACCAAAAATGGCAAGCCGGTCTCACGGCTTGTCCCCTACCGGCCTGTGCCGAAGAGCCTCCTGGGGTTACATCGAGGAAAGGTCAGTAGCACTGGTGACTTAATCGCTCCTCTTGACGAAAACTGGGATGCTGAAAAATGATCCTGCTTGATACCCATGTTTTAATCTGGATGGATGAAGGGAATATGAGCCTTGGCAATAAAGCCATCGAGTTGATTAATCATGCGTTGCTGGCAGGGGAGTTGGCTGTTTCGGCAATAAGTTTTTGGGAGGTCGCCATGCTGCTTCAGAAGCAACGCCTTGCCATGCAGCTTGAGGTTGATATCTGGAGAAAGGAATTGCTTGAAAATGGTCTGTTGGAAATTTCGTTAGATGGTGCAACCGGAATTCGGGCTGGGGGCCTACAGAAATTTCATGGCGATCCTGCAGACCGTCTGATTGTTGCCACTGCTTTGGATAATTCGGCAACCCTGCTTACGGCTGATGAAAAAATATTGACCTGGGATAAACGATTACGGACGATTGACGCACGTATTTGAAAGTAAGCCCCAGTTATAACCAGCCAGGATTATTGCCGGATCTCCTCCGAGGGAAATTTGATGCGTGCGGCCAGTGCCAGGCGCATCACCTTGCCGCTTTCATTCCTCGGCAGGGCATCGAATTGCACGATGGCATGCGGCCTGTACATCTTGCCTAGACGCTCTTGACACAACCGTTTCAAGGCTGCTGAGTCGACTGGCGCCTGTGCTTCCACGGCGGCGACCAGCGCCAGCTTTCCCGTGTGCCTCTTAACGACTACCACAGCGGACTCGATGATTTCCGGCTGCTCATCGAGTAGTTTTTCAATCAGGTCCGGATTAATCTTGTTTCCGCCCAGATTGAGCATGTGATCGATCCGGCCATTCAGAAAGAGATAGCCTGCCGTACCCACCGAGCCGCTATCTCCGGGGTAGAACCAGCCATTGCGGAAGGCCTGTTCCGTTGCTTGCTCATCGTCAAGATAGCCATTGGTGAGCAGCAGTGACTTGAAACGCAGTATTCCCTGCTGACCAGGAGGCAGGGGGTGATCGTTTTCATCCACCGCTTCCGCCTGCACCCAGGAGTTGAGGCGTCCTGTCGATCCAGGGCGCACCGCATGGGTCTCCGGGGTGGAAAACGCCAGACTGCCTGTTTCGGTTGCACCGTAATCCACCTCCAGCCGGGAACAAATCCGGTGCGTGATGCCGTCCCGCAGGGCCTTCGACACGAAACCTCCGGCTACCATGATGGATTTGAGGCTGGCGCAGGCCGTCAAACTTTCGGGGAGGGTTTTGGCTGCATGGGCCCAGAGCAGAGTGGCATTTGCCGTTGTCGTGACAACCCTGGTGGGCTGGTCGCGCTGAACCGTCGCATAAAAGCCCTCGGGTTTTATTGACTGCGTCAGCACGGTCGTTGCGCCACGATATAACTGCCGCATGACTGTGCTGATTCCGTATTCGATCCCCAATGAGGTGAACAGGAATACGCGTTCCTGGTCGTCCTGATTGGCTCGTGGCGACAGGCTGGCTAAAAGGGCGCCACGGGCGTGGTTCTGTGGATTTCTTTTCGGTTTGCCGGTAGTCGTCCCAGAAGAGAGAGCGATCAGCCACGGCTGTTCGTCCAGACCCTGCGCAACCGGCGGCACCTCGAGACGTTCGTCAGTCGCCGGCGGTGCCAACAACATGCTTGCTTCAAGATAACACGATGCCGGCAGGCTGCTGCTGCGCCAACTTTCGTCCTTGTCCAGCACAATGGTGCGTACGCGATTTGCTGCAACCAGTTCTTCCCGGTATTCCGCGGGCAGCCCGTTCCACAGCGGTGTGGCAACGGCGCCCAGCCGCGTCACCGCAAGCAGAACAGTCAGATATGACAACCGGTTGCGAATCGACAGCGCAACCACATCACCGCGTGTGACGCCCGCAGCCGCCAAGCGAGCCGATGCCAGTTCTGCTCTAAGCCGCAGGGCGCCGTAACTGGCCGGATGTCCCTCATACAGGAGCGCTACACGGTCAGGATGTGCATAACAGTTTCGCCAGATGGTATTCGTGATATTCATTTTCCTTTCCTGTAAGGGCTCAAGTCCCATCCTGTTACTTCTTGTGTTTTTGAGGCAGTTGCCAGTTGGAACTTTGTTTGTCTGAAACATTCCGTAACTCGAAATTCGCTGCAGAGTCAAGAGATTAATTGGGTGGCAGTGAGGAGTGAGGAGTGAAAAGTGAGGAGTGAGGAGCAAGAATTACCCGATTATTCTGTTACTCTTCACTCCTTACTTTTCACTCCTCACTACACCACAAAAAAAGCCCCCGGCTCGTGAGAGCCGGGGGCTTTTTTATGCTGTGTAACGTTTCAGCTTAGAACGGCAGCCGCAGCTTAAGAGATGCGGTCTGGTTGAGGAAATCCTGCCGTGTTTCCAGGTCGTAGCGGGCAACGATCTCGAGGTTCGCCGTCGGGTACATGACGAGGCCGAGGCCGGCGCGCAGCATGACCGGCGACTGATCGATGCCGTTGGTGACAAAATTGCCGCCACCGCCCACAAAGGACGAGGTGATCGAGGCCTGATCCGAAATGGCATCGATACCGATTCCCAGATTGCCGGTAAGGGTGACGGTGTTGCTCACCGCATGGCTGAGTCTGCCGTCCACGGCAAAGACCAGTTCGTCAACCGTGTTGCCGTCGACATTCAGGTTGAGCGCTCCGGCGCCGGTTTCGGTATAGCCGTCTTCGTCGATCGCGGTGTAGTCAACCCGCACCGACGGGGTAAGGGTGGTCTTGTCGTTCATCTTGATGTCGTGGGCCAGGCCAACGCCCAGGTGGTAGTTTATGCTGTCGTAATCAGAGCTGGCCACCGAGTGGATCGGGCCGAGGTTGATGGTCCGCTTGCCGTCGTAGTTGCTCTGGCCGATGTCGGCCTGGAAGTTGAGGTCGGTGCGATCATTGATGCCATAGTTGCCGTAGAGTGCGATCTGGTAAGTATCGACGTCGGCGGTCTGCGGGGCCACGGCGGAGTTGCTGTCCACATCGGTCTTGGAGAAACCGATGGCCGCGCCCAGCAGGAGTTTGTCGGAGAGCTTGGTGTCAGCACCCACGGTTGCGCCAAAGGTGTCGGCATCGTAGCCGATGGCGCCGTCCCGGTCATCCTGGCCGGACCAGGAACCAAAGGGCTTGACCCAGACCCCGCGCTCGGGTTTCACGGCGTCGCCAAAGGAGAGGCCGCGGTTGGCAAGGCGCGACTGGATGATGCGGTTGGTGCTGTGCATGGCGTTAAGCGAAGCCTGGGTGACGCCACCGCTCATGAGCGGCAACAGCTTGCTGACCCCGGCCGCCACCTCGGTGGCTGAGTTCATGCTGCCCAGGGTGTAGAGGATGGATTCGAACGTCGCGTTCGGCGCGCCGTCATTATAGAAATTATCGAGCACGCCGGCCACGCCGAGGCCGGAGGAAAGGCCGCCGGCTACCACTGCGGATCGGTACGAGGACATGCCGGTGTGATCAACATCCAGGTCGACGGTGTCGCCGTCTTCCACAGCGGTGAAGCGCCAGGCCAGGCTGTTGTCGGTCAGGTGGTAGCCGTTGGCATCAAGCGTGCCGGCGTCAATGACATCGGCCAGGGTGTCACCATCTTCCAGGTCGTTGTCAGGATCAACATCGACCCTGATGTTGGCGTTGTCTTCCAGGGTGGCGGTGCCCGCCACCGTCAGGCTGCCGTAATCAGCGTCGTCATAGACCCCAATTTTGAGCATGCCGCCGTCGGCCTGGTCGTAGTCGCCGCCCACATAGCCGTAACCGCTGCCGCCTGCCATATCCGCCGGAATCGCCACGGTGCCGGTGTTGGTCAGACTGACCGTGCCGCCCAGGTCGATGCTGCCGGTCAGCATGCCGCTGTTGACCACATTGCCGGAGCCGCTGT
>Ga0208863_1000835_pt1 | contig 24012 bp, 26 predicted proteins | sample RifOxyD3_FD_184040 | JGI IMG/M metagenome (GOLD analysis project Ga0208863, IMG submission 184040) | Soil microbial communities from Rifle, Colorado - Rifle Oxygen_injection D3 (SPAdes) | ecosystem: Environmental > Terrestrial > Deep subsurface > Rock core/Sediment | place: Rifle, Colorado...
ATGGCGGCCACATCAAAATACACGTTCTTTTCCTCTCCCGGCAGAACCCCGGGGAAAAAGACGATAAAGGCGCTGTAGAGATAGGCGGTGGAGGTGCCGAGGGCGATGAGCAGGTCCATGTTGGCCGACCTGCTTTTCACGGCATGCCAGGCCCCGACAAAAAAATCCTTGCCGCCGAAGATCATAATCGGGGTGGTGATGATGAAGAGCCACACCCCCCAGGTGAACCAGGGCAGCCACGAAAAGGGAACCCAGGTAAGGACGGTGGCCCCGGCGGCAAGCCCTAAAAATACCGCAGCCCGGAGAATGGCCAGGACCAGAACCCCGGTCAGGGCGATGGTTACCCGCCGCTTCATGGACTTCAGCTCCGCTTCCGGGGCCTCGAAGGTCTTGACGCAGCTCTCACTGCAAAAGTAATAGGTCTTACCGCCGACCTCCCGTTTGAGGGCGCGCTCCTTAGGAATGACCATGCCGCAGATCGGGTCCTTGGCCATTTCCTCTCGCTTGCCCTGCTCCTTCGCGGCCTCCCCTTCGCCCGCCCCTGCCATGGCGGGAGGCGGCTCGGCTTTCCCGCCGAGAAAGGCTTCCGGCGCCTTGGCAAATTCCTCCTTGCATCCCGGAGAGCAGAAATAATAAACGGTTTCCTGGTGCGGGAAGCTTGCGGCAGCCTCCGTGTCCTCGATGGTCATGCGGCAAACAGGATCAATAACCTTCATCTTTTCCTCCCGCGAAATAGCAGCCATTACTCTGGCTACCCCCTAATGAATATCCTTTTTCATCTCCTCAAACTGCTCCTTGCTGATCTCTCCCTGGGCATAACGCCGTTTCAGGATCTCAAGCGCGGAATCCGCGCCACCGCCGCCGGATTTTAAGGCCCATCGCACAACCGCAATCCCGCCAATAACAATCAAGACGAAGATGATCAGCATATACAATCCCCCGACCCAGCCCATACCCCAGCCCATGCCCCAGCCCATGCCATTATTATACATATGCCACCCCATACGCCACCTCCCTGAGATTGTATTGAATAAGCGAGATTATCGCCTGATACTATCCAGAATCGAAGCCAGCGAAGGCCGGTCCGCCGGCCCTTCTCCCACATGATGCAGGCGGACCATGCCGCTCGGATCGATGAGCACGTCCCCGCCGCGCTGGGCAATGTCGCCCTGCGATCTGCGCAACTTCTGGCCGGCCATAATTCCCCTGGCATAGGCCAGCCAGGTTTTCGGCCCCCAGATATCCCAAAAAGAGGCGGCGAGCATTCCGTAGCCGCGGTAGAGCTCCCGGTTTTCATCGATCAGCAGCGGCCAGATCAGGCCGGACTCCTCGATATACTGCCGGGCCAGAAAGCCCGCTTCAAAGGTGACCACGGCAACCTTGGCGGAAAGTTCCGCGAGCTCTGCTTCGTGCTCCCGCAACTGCGAGAGATGCGTGCGGCAGGGCAGTCAGCCGAGGTGGCGGTGAAAAACCAGTAGCAGCCAGGAATCTTTGTAATCAGTCAGACGGTGCATCTTCCCTTGACTGTCGGGAAGCGCAAAAGGCAGGGCGGGTTTTCCAGTTAAGTTCATGGGTTGCCCCCTTTGAGAATCACCAGAGAAACAAGGGAAAAAGGCAGGTCGCCCTGCCTTTTTGTAGATCTTTCCGAACGCAGCCTGCGTTCTCTTTCAGCCGCTTCAGCCGCTTTTCCCGGGCATCTTCATCTTCATTTCTTCTTTCTTTTTCTTGGCCTTCGCCGCTTCCTCTTCCGGGGTGCCTTTCTTTTCCATCATCCCCTTTTCTTGCATGGCCGGGGCTTTCTTGTCAGTGCTCACGGCACTGCCTTTGTTTCCTCCTCAACCACTCCCGCCTGGCTGGTCAGCAGCTAAGGCAGCGCTGGCGCCGCCGGTAAGACTGGCTCCAGCCAGCAGGCTGGCAATGCCAAACCCGGCCAGAAACTTCTTCAAATCCTTTTTTTCCATACATTCCTCCTTGCAATTGCTTGCTTGTTGGGAAAGTGAGACAGTCGGCTTATTCCGGCGTTCTCTTGATGACGCAAATATAGACTTATCCAACAAAAGTTTTAATGGAGAATATGCCTTACAGTTAAGCCTCTAACAAATAATCGTTAAAGTCAAAGAAAAAATTTTCTTCTCACAGGAACAAAACGATTACAGTTCCAGATCAACAATAACCGGCAGATGATCACTGGCAACCCTGGAAACCCGCAGGCGGCAGCGTTTGCCGCCCAGCACGGTGATCGGTCCCCGGCAGAATACCTTGTCCAGGCCGGTGGTGGGCGAGAAGGAGGGGTAGGTTAAAATGGCATTTTGATAGCCACCCCCATGGTTGGTCGCACAGGAAAAGCCAAGCGCCTCGGTGAACAACGGCGCGATTCGCGTCCACCAGTCATTGAAGTCACCGGCCACCACACAGGGATCATTTGCGCCCAGGCCGGCGAATTCCGGGGCCCGCACCAAACGACCTACCTGTTGGGGCCGCTCCTTGAAGGAAAGCCCCAGATGCAGGTTGAATACAGGCAGCAGTCGGGTGGAGGCCAGGTAAGGAAGCTCCAGTTCGGTAAACAGACAGCCCCTGGCCTTGCGGCCATCAAGGGTCAGGTCAATATTGCGTTCCCGGATGATGGGATAGCGGCTCAGGGTGGCATTGCCGTACATCCCCTTGCGCAGTTGCACATTCAGGCCCACGGCGTAATAGGGATAATTGCCAAGCTCGGCCAGTTCCTGGGCCAGATTCAGTTCCCGCGAGCGTGGCGCTCCTACGTCCACCTCCTGCAACAAAACGAGATCGGCATTGTAATGGGCCAGAACCTTGGCGATACGCTCTGGGCGAAAGCGCCGGTCAACCCCGATGGCCCGATGGATGTTATAGGAAAGAATGCGCAGCTTCATGGTTAAAGTACCAGAGAACAGTAGGGATCGCGCTCGCTGAACACATCGAGACCGAATCCGTGGCTTACGGCAAGACAGCCCCCACAGGCGGGCCGCAGGCGACAGTCCCGGCAGGCATGGCAACCAGCCCGGTACTGCCTTGCACTTGGAGAATCATAGACCTCTGCCAGAGATTGCTCAAAGATATTGCCGATCAACGAAGGGAATTTGCGGCAGGCATGCACCTCGCCATCGGGCAGCAGCGAGATAAAGTTAAAGGCCGCGCCGCAGCCGAACCCGGCGCAGCCACCCAGCAGGGGCTCGCCCTGTTCCGCACGGAGTACATTGAAAAGATTATCCTTTGGGCCCAGAGCAGGATTTTTGCGGGCCGCAGTCAGGTAGCTTTCCAGAAAGCCACGATACTCGGCAATCGGCACCGATTCCAGCAGTGAACCCTCTCCGACCATGGCCAATCGGTTAAAGACAAAAAGGTCGGCCCGATCGCGGAGCAGCTCTGCCAGAGGTAAAACCTGTGCCATGTTGCCCCTGGTCAGGGTGAGCATCACCATGGAATAAATCGCCTCTTCGCGCAGGAGACCAAGAAACTCCATGACCCTGGTAAAATAGCCCTTGCCCCGGATAAAATCGTTATGCTCGGGCAGACCTTCAAGGCTTACCTGATAAAAGGCCGGTTTCTTGATGGCCAACAAGGGCTGCAACCGTTCGCGTGAGGTGGCGTTGCCCAGGATGGCCACGCTGAAGTCCCGATCCACCGCCGCCTGATACAGTTCGAGAAAATGAGGGTAGAGCAGGGGATTGCCGCCGGAAAAACTCACCTGTCCTCGCACTTGGCGGTTTTTACAGAAGGTCAGCAGATCATCGAGCACGGCAAGGCCGTGGGCCAGGGACAAGGGCGCGCGGTCGCTTCGATCATAACAATGTTTGCAATGCAGATCGCAAAGCTGGGTGAGGTGCCATTGCAGGGTGAAAACCTCGGCGCTCAGAAAACGGGGTTCAACTGCCTCGGTAATGGGAAAACTTGCTTCGTCCCTGCGAATGAGCGAAACGGGTGCAAGAAGAATCCCTTTGTTTGTGGCCCGTTCAAGGGCCGTTTCAACGGCTGCGACTGAGAAATTTCCCAGGGCGGCGGCCTTTCGGGAATTAATCCCCTCGCTGACCATCTTCAAGACCAGTAACTCCTCAGCCCCAGCTGGCCGCGTTTGAGCTTTACCCGTTTCCGGGTTGAGCCAGAGCAGAATCATCTCCTCCTGCGGCAAAGGCGGTGTCTTGGATTTGGTGTTTTCAGCCAGCAGAGGGAGTAATCCGGCCCAGGAGGTCTGGAGCAATTGCAGGGAGGGATTTATGGAGAGTCGCGTTACCATTACCGGCACCGGCTTTTCCTGTTGTGTCCGGTATAAGGCCAGTTCAAGCAAGGCCAGATCGGCAAGATACTCAGGCATCTCCTCTATCGCTAACCCAGGGTCGGCAAGCAGAAGAGCCAGCTCCGCAAGGTCTGCAACTGGCGCCAGGAGGGCGAGAAAATCCTGCCACTGCTGATCGGCAAGCAATTTTCGGCAGGCGGGAAAAATTTTCGTACCGTGGCAATCAATGGACTCGGACATGGTAATTTCCCGTGGTTGTTGGCAGCCAGTATTTTCAGTCGTTATGCTGTGGGGTTGGTGTCTCGGTCGCGCATCCCGGATCGTCCTGCTTACAACTATACCCATTCAGAATGGCAATATCTACTCAATTTACTTGCTTTTTCTTTGCATGGGTGCGGTGTTTCAGGTATGACTGACCTGAAGATTATAGTGAATATCTGCCTGACAAAAAAGCATAGATCTCCAGCGGATCATTATACAGGAGTGAAACAATGGCCCTGATTACTATCGACCGGAAAAAATGTAAAAAAGACGGGATCTGTGCGGCGGAATGTCCATTCAGCCTGATTGAACTGAGCGATGCGGACGGCTTTCCGGAAATCCGCCCCGCTGCGGCCCGCCTCTGTATTCAGTGTGGACACTGTGTGGCGGTTTGTCCCCATGATGCCTTAAGCCTGGCATCAATCAGTCCTGACGGTTTTCAGGCCATCGGTAACGGCTCGCCGCCTACGCTCAAGAAAACCGGACAGCTTCTCACCACGCGGCGTTCCATTCGCACCTATCAGCGGCAGACAATCCCCCGGGACCATATCGCCCAACTGCTTGACCTGTGCCGCTGGGCGCCATCAGCCAAAAACGAGCAACCGGTAAACTGGCTGGTTATGGAAAATCCCCAGGCCGTGCATCATCTGGCTGGACTGGTTGTGGACTGGCTGCGAACCGGCACGGCCTATCCCGGCATTGTCTCTGCCTGGGATCAGGGCAAGGATATGGTCTTGCGCGGCGCGCCCCATCTGCTGGTGGCCTATGCCCGTGAGGACAGTCTCAAGCCGGAAGTCGACTGTACCATTGCCCTGACCTATTTTGACCTGGCTGCAGCCAGTTGTGGAATCGGAACCTGCTGGGCCGGCATCCTGATGGCCGCTGTTGCGGCCGGACACCCGCCTTTGTTCGAGGCCCTGGCCTTGCCTGTCGGGCATCGGTTTTATGGGGCGATGATCTTTGGTTACCCGAGATTCCCATACTTCAAGGTTCCGGCCAGAAAAGAGGCCAGAATTATCTGGCGTTCGTAACTTCACCGCATCCCCAGGAGGCTGAAAATGGACAGCACTGTTAACAAGCAAAAACCAAACCCGGAGCGGGTAGCCATCCTCCGTTCTCTGCCCCTGGAGATCAAGAGCCAGATAACTGGGGAAGAGGCCCAGGCTTTTATGTACGAAGAGGATCTGCCAGAGAGTCTTTTGGAGAAGCTGAAGGATTATCTGGACTAAAATTCTCAGGCTACTTGGGCTGACAGCATTTTTTGTATTTTTTGCCGCTGCCGCAGGGGCAGGGTTCGTTGCGGCCGATCTTGGCGCTGACTGCCGGAACCCGACCCGGATTCACCTTGCCGTCAACATAAAGCCACTGTCCTTCTTCGCAAATAAACTTGGCCCGCTCATGCAGATGGTGATCCTGGCCGTGTCCTGAAAAATTGGCGATAAATTCCACCACCCCGGCTTCATTCCCCGCTTCGCCATCCGCAGTCTCCAGCACCTCGATACCGTGCCAGGCAAAACCAGCCTGGTCGTTAAGGTCAAGATCAGCAGGACGGGTGCTCCGGTGCCAGGAGCGCAGGAGATAGGGAATATCCTGCACGGCAAAGGCGGTATAGCGAGAGCGCATCAGCGCTTCCGCAGTCGGGGCCATCTGGCTGCCATCTAAAAACGGCCCACAGCATTCGGCAAATTGCAACTCCGTGCCGCACGGGCAAAGGCCATTCTTCTTTTTTTCGCTCATCCACCCACCTTTTTTATCAGTATATTTTCTGGTTTTGTTCCGGAAATACTTGCACCTTCTTTCCAGACTGTGACACAATATCTTTATTCTTCTCTCTCTTCAACCTCCTTCTGAGACACTTGCCAGGAAAACCGTCATGAGTTCGATTTGTTGCCGGGTATCTTCATGAGCTGGATGGCTGCGTCTGAAAGGGGAAAATAAACATAACCGCCCAGCTCAAAGCCGGAAAGTGACGAAAACCACGCAATGTAACTATTCAGCAGTGCCGCAGATGCGAGGAAGAGGTCTGCGATGTGTGCTTTTGCACATGAGCAGGCCGATGACAAAGCAGATGTGGTGTTGCTGGATAGTTACAAATAAACTTCTTTGGACTCGGCCCAGCAAGCATGCTATGATATTATTGTTACACCCACAGGGTATAAGTTTCGTTTGAGCAGGCAAGCTGCTCAGCTCAGCTTTAAGTTTTTTTGGGCTGCTCCTTGGTTTTGTTTTAGCTGTCAGTAAACAGGTGGAATAATTTTGCAGGAGGCGCTTGTTAATGATTGAAAACACAAACCATACCTGTCTTATTGTGGATGACGACAACATGATTTTGTCTGTGGTCAAACAATGCCTGGAGACCATTGGCTATACCTGTGCAACTGCCATAAGCGCGGAGGATGCCCTGAAAATATTGGACGAAGCGTCCTTCAGTTTGATGATAACCGACCTGCAGATGGGGGGTATGAATGGTATTGAGCTCACCAGGCTGACAAAAAAAGTATATCCATCCATGTCGATCATCGCGATGACTGGCTATATTGATGACCACCATTACGATGAGGCCATCGAGGCTGGGGCTTCCGATTTCCTTAAAAAACCTTTTACGATTAACGAAATCAGCGCGAGGGTGGAGAGGGTTGCGCGCGATGCTCATTTCCTGGAGCTGCTCAAAAAAAAGGAAAAGTCCATGGAAGAAATCAGCACCATGATGATTGCGGGTCTTCAGGAGGAGGCGAAACAGAAATTTGCCGCACTGGAAGCAGAGATTGTCCAATTGAAGGAAGCAATACTTTCTTGCAAGGTATATTAAGCAAATTTCATCTTTCGTAACTGGTCAAATAAGTGGAGCAGGACCTTGGTATCTGCTCAGTAGCTGTAGTTTTTCTTGTAAATCTTATGAAGAGAAGCTGTTTTTTTGCCCGGCAGCCGTGGTAGAATAAAGCTGAGTTGAGCAGCTTGTCTGCTCAAGCGAAACTTATGCACTTTGGGTATAAAAGTGAAAGCTCTCCAGTCGCTGCTCTCTGCGGGCGGCAAATTATTCACTCTGATGGAGGAAATGCATGGAACTACAAGTCGAAGGACGAAACCTGAAAATCCGTAAGGCCTGGCAGGAAAAGATTGAAGAGGAAAAGGGGCGCCTTGATCGCCACCATCCTGGGCTGGTTCATCATCTGCGCATCTCCATTGAAGAGATCGCCGGACATAAGACGGGTGGTCACGAGGTGCGCCTGGTGGCCTCTGTTCCCAATGACACCGTGGTGGTAAAAAAGAAGGGAGAGACGGTGCGCCCCCTGCTGGTCGAGGCGTTTGATACCCTTGGCCTCCAGTTGAAGGAGCTGCAGCGCAAGCGTCGGCAGAATGGCAAGGAGCCCGATGGGGCTGCCGCTGGTCCGGCGCTTGGTACGATCAAGAGTCTGTTCCCCTACGAAGCATACGGGTTTCTCCTGACTATGGATGGTCAGGAGGTATATTTTCATGAGAATGCCCTGAAGGATGTGAGCATGGCTCAGCTGGCCGAAGGCGACGAGGTGCGTTTTGGTGAAGGCCAAGGGGACAAAGGGCCGACCGCGGCCTGGGTAAAGCTGGCAAAATAGAGGCCGCTAAGGGTGAGCGGTCACAGGGCACCACATCTTGCGGCGATCGGTCCGGCTCACGTACAAAAGTACGCATCGCCGTCCCGCTTGCCGCAATCTGCGGCACCCTGTGACCGCTTGTTCCGTGGTTATTTGACCTTTGCACCCAGAGGGTATAAGTTTCGTTTGAGCAGACAAGCTGCTCAACTCAGCTTTATGGGTTTGCTCAGTGATCGGTTACCGCTAAGGGACTCAGAAAATACTGATACATGAATAAGGAAAGGTAGATGAGCGTGTTGCAGCAGGTTGAGCTTGGCTCGGAATACCTGCAGGAAAATGAAGGACTTTACCAGAAGATTACCGCCCGCAAGCAAGAGCTGGGCGGTAATCTTTTAATATTGGGGCATCATTACCAGCAGGAGGCGACCTTTCAGTTTGCCGACCTGACCGGGGATTCTCTCAAGCTTGCCCGTAATGCCGCCGAGGCCAGAGAGCGGAAGTATATTGTTTTCTGCGGGGTGCATTTCATGGCGGAATCCGCCGACATCCTTACCGCCCCGGAGCAGGTGGTTATTCTCCCGGATCTGCGGGCCGGATGCCCCATGGCTGACATGGCCAGCAGCGAGGAGGTAGCCTGGGCCTGGGAGGATCTGGCCAAGGTAACCAGCGGGAGGGTTATTCCGGTAACCTATGTTAATTCCTCCGCTCTGCTCAAGGCCTTTGTCGGCAGGCATGGCGGCTCAGTCTGTACCTCTTCCAATGCCGAGCGGGTGCTGACCTGGGCCCTGGCCCAAGGCGACAAGGTTTTCTTTTTCCCAGACGAGCATCTGGGGCGCAATTCCGCCAGCGCTCTGGGTATTGCCGCAGACGAGGTGGCGCTGTGGCATAGGGGCAAGCCTTTGGGTGGCAATACCCCGGCCCAGCTTCAGAAAGCCAAGGTGGTCCTCTGGGACGGTTACTGCACGGTGCATATGCAATTCACCGCCGCTCATGTGGCAGCTTGGCGGGAGCGCGACCCAGAGGTCCGGATTATCGTCCATCCGGAATGCCGCAATGAGGTGGTGAGCCGGGCCGACCAGTACGGTTCCACCGAGGCGATCATTACGGCGGTGCGCGAATCCCCGCCGGGTAGCAAGTGGGCCATCGGCACTGAGGTCAATCTGGTGAACCGGCTCAAACGGTTGTACCCGGATCGGGAGGTTCATTCACTTTCGCCCTTCCAGTGCCTGTGTTCCACCATGTACCGGATCAAGCCCGGTTATCTGTTGTGGGTGCTTGACAATCTGGCGCAGGGGCGGGTGATTAACCGAATCACTGTGGAGCCAGAGGTGGCGGCTGAGGCCAGACTTTCCTTAGACAGAATGCTGCGAATCTAATCATGCAAAACATCTACTTCGACAACAACGCCTCCACTCCGTTGGACCAGACAGTGCGCGAGGCCATGGGCCCTTATCTGACCGAATGTTTCGGTAATCCGGCCAGCTCGCATCATTTCGGCGAGGCTGTCCGCCGGGGTCTGGATATGGCGCGAGAGCAGGTGGCCGGATTGCTCGGCTGCCATCCGAGGCGGATCGTCTTTAACAGCGGGGGCAGCGAAGGCAACAACACTGCTATCCTCAGCGCGATCTGGGCCAATCCCGGCAAAAAACATATTATTTCTTCGCAGGTCGAACACGGCTCGGTTCTGGCACCGTTAGAGTTTCTCGCGACTCAGGGCTACGAGGTAGAACTGCTGGGGGTGGACGAAAACGGCGCTTTTGAGCTGGAGGCACTCAAGTGTGCGATTCGGGCGGACACCGCTTTGGTCTCTCTAATGGGAGCAAACAACGAGACCGGGGTAATCTGGCCTGTTGCCGAGATCGCCGCCATCTGCCGGGCGCGGGGCGTGTTGTTTCACTGCGATGCCATTCAGTTGGCGGGTAAGGCGGTCCTTGTGGTGGAAGAGCTGGGCGTGGATTACCTCACCATTGCCGCCCATAAGCTGCATGGGCCAAAAGGGACAGGGGCGCTCTATGTGGACCGCACTGCGCCGTTTACCCCGCTGATCAGGGGCTCTGGCCAGGAAAATGGCCGCAGAGCAGGTACTGAAAACGTGCCCGGCATTGTTGGTCTGGGTCAGGCCTGCGTCCTGGCCATGGCTTTGGACACGGCTGTGCATCGAGGGTTGGCCGCTTTGCGGGATTGTTTAGAGGCAGGAATTGTGGCCGCAATTCCCGAGGTGCGGATCAATGGCGTACTCTCGCCCAGACTGATCAACACCACTAACGTGAGTTTTAGGCATGCGGCCTCGGCCGGGCTTATCCAGGATCTCGACACGGCTGGTATCGCCGTTTCGGCTCATGCCGCCTGTGAAAGCGGCGATCTGGACCCCTCGCATGTGCTGCGGGCTATGCGGGTGCCCGAGGCTTTTCTGCACGGGACCTTGCGCCTTAGTCTCAGTCGCTACAATACCGCAGCGGAGGTTGAAGCCTTGTTGGCTCGTCTGCCGCAAGCGGTTGCCAGATCAAGACAGGGTTTCGCTCTGTAGAATAGCCCAGAAAAAACAGATGAGGAGCAGATTATGTGCGGAATAGTTGGTTATGTAGGAAAGCGTCATGTTTTGCCCATTCTTCTTGAAGGCTTGAAGCGTCTGGAGTACCGGGGCTATGATTCGGCCGGGGTGGTTTATGTGCATGGCGGCAAGTTGCAGAAACACCGGGCTGCCGGCAAACTTGGTAAACTCGAAGAGCTGTTGGAGACAGTGCGGGAACGTGACAGCCATATCGGCCTGGGGCATACCCGATGGGCCACCCATGGCGCGCCTTCTGAGCTCAATGCTCATCCGCACTGCGATTGCAGCGGTGATCTGGTTGTGGTGCATAACGGGATTATCGAAAATTACCATACCCTGCGGGAAGAGTTGCAGTCCCGTGGGCATGTTTTTCGTTCGGAAACCGACACCGAGGTTCTGGCCCATCTTATTGAAGAGCAACTCTCCACTGATCTGGTCAAGGCGGTGCGCCAGGCACTGAAAAAAGTGATAGGTTCTTACGCCATCGGGGTTTTGTGGGCTGGTCAGCCGGACAGGCTGGTAGCGGTAAGAAATCAGAGCCCTCTGGTTTTAGGAATTACCGAGGATGGCGGCTGTCTGATGGCCTCGGATATTCCGGCGCTGCTTCCCTATACCAACCAGGTGATTTTTTTGGAGGATGGGGAGTTTGCCGTGCTGAAACAGGGAGACTGGCAGGTGATGAACCTGGCCAATGGCCGAAAACAGGTCAAGGAGATCAAGACCATCGTCTGGAACGCGGCTATGGCTGAGAAGGGTGGCTACCGACATTTTATGCTCAAGGAGATTTTTGAGCAGCCTCAAGCCATTCTCAATACCTTCCGGGGACGGCTCGATCCGCTGACCGGCAAGGTGAAGCTGCCGGAGATCGGCTTGAATGCGGCGGAGTTGCAGAAGATCACGCGGATTTCCCTGGTGGCTTGCGGCACCTCCTGGCACGCGGCTCTGGTGGCCAAATACTGGCTGGAAAAATGGGTGGGCATCCCGGTGGAGGTGGATATTGCCTCGGAGTTCCGTTACCGACGTCTGTTGCTTGACGAAACCGTGATGGTGGTGCCTATTTCCCAGTCCGGAGAAACGGCCGATACCCTGGCAGGTTTAAAATTGGCCAAGAAGATGGGAGCCAAGGTCATCGCCATCTGTAATGTGCTGGGCAGTACCATCACCAGGGAGGCACACGGTACGATTTACACCCATGCTGGGCCGGAGATCGGGGTGGCCTCCACCAAGGCCTTCACCTGCCAACTTACGGCCCTGCTGCTGCTTACCCTTTTTCTGGGCGAGACCCGCAAAACTATTGCTCCCAAGGATCGCAAGGCCATTGGCCAGGCCCTTCTCGGCCTGCCTGCGCTCATGGGTCAGGAACTTCCCCGGTTGCAGGAAGAAACAGCCCGTGTTGCTGAAGTCTTTGCCCAGAGCCGGGATTTCCTCTACCTGGGGAGGGGGAGCAATTTCCCCATTGCCCTGGAAGGGGCCTTGAAGCTGAAAGAAATTTCCTATATCCACGCCGAAGGCTACGCGGCCGGAGAACTCAAACATGGCCCCATCGCCTTGATCGACCGGGATATGCCGGTTCTGGCCCTGGCCCCCAGAGACAGTGTTTATGAAAAGCTTATTTCCAACGTGGAAGAGGTCAAGGCCAGAAATGGCCGGATTATTCTGGTGGCTAATGCGGATGACAAAAACTGCCAGCGCATCGCCCAAGAGGTGATTACGGTGCCGGTCTGCCACGAGGAATTGAACCCGATTCTTTTTGTCCTGCCCCTGCAGCTCCTGGCCTATGAAATTGCCGTTCTGCGCGGCTGTGACGTGGACCAGCCGCGCAATCTGGCTAAGAGTGTTACGGTGGAATAAGATTTGCCCCTAAGTCATTTTTCAGGTATGCCTCTGTCGTCTGTTCCGGTTCTTTTTCTGCCCGGTTGGGGATTTTCCGGGCAGGTGATGGATCTGGCGGGAAAGCAGTATGACTGGGCCAGGCTGGTGGCCCCGTTAGACCCGGTCACCGCTCTGCCGGAGATCATGGCTTTTCTCTCCGCGCATCATCTTGAGTCTATTCACCTGGTCGGTTGGTCGATGGGTGCCTCACTGGTGCTTGATTTTGCCGCTGCTTTTCCCGACCAGGTGGCAACTCTCACCCTTCTGGGCCTACGGTCCTGCTGGCCGCCTGCAGAAATCAGCGCCATCCGTCAGGCCCTTACCGCCGATCCCGCGACATTTTTGCGGGATTTTTATCGAAAAAGTCTGCTGGGTTATAAAAAAGAAGCCCGACAGTTTGTGGTCGAACAGCAGGAGACGCTACTGAAATCTCTTGAGATGGAGGCTCTTATCAGGGGACTCGACTATTTGGGCCAATGGCATCTGCCTGAGCAGATGACGCAATGTCCGGTTTTTTGTTGGCACGGACGGCGGGATATAGTCGCGCCGGTGACGGAGCGGGCTATTATCCCAGGAGCCTGCACCACCATAATCGAGCATGGTGGGCACGCGCTTTTTCTTGATCGGGAGTTTGTCTTAGGTGCTTGATTCGCGAAAGCAAACAATCCAGCACCGGTTTTCCCGTGCTGCCGAAACCTATGACGCCAATGCCGAGGTTCAGAAGGAGTTGGGGCTCCGGTTGTTTCAGGAATTAGCCAAAGGCAGCGGGCCGGAAGGCATTGGCCAAATCCTGGAGCTCGGCTGCGGCACCGGGCATTTCACCTCGCTTCTTGCCGAGCGGTATCCAGAGGCCAGCATCACTTCCCTTGATTTTGCCGAAGGCATGGTGCGTCAAGCCAGAAAGCGACTGGAAGGCAAGGGAAATGTTTCCATCCTTTGTGAAGATGGGGAACGATTCCTGGCCTCCTGCCCAGATGCCTTTACCCTGATTTGCGCCAATTCCACCCTGCAATGGTTCGGTGATCTTGAGGGAGCCATGAGACAGATTGGTCGGCTGCTTTCGGAGCAAGGACTTTTTCTGGGGGCATTGTTTGGTCCCCGCACCTTTACCGAGCTGGCTCAGGGGCTAAGCCAGATTTTTGGTCAGGAGGTGTACTTGCCGCCCGATGGATTTCCGGCGGGGGAGCAGCTTGAGGATATGCTGGGAGGGATATTTTCGCGCTATTCCTTGCAGGAAGAGCTTGGAGCCAAAAGCTATCCCACGCTGCTTGACTTGTTGAACCATATTCGCAAAACCGGCACCGGCGGCGGCCAGTTGCCAGGTGCCTTGACCAGGGGGCGGTTGCAACAGCTTGAGGCCTGGTTTCAGGCAACTCATGGCGGGTATCCTGCCACCTATCAGACCTTTGTGATCCGGGGTGAGAAATGAGGGCGATCTTTGTTGCTGGCACGGACACCAATGTGGGTAAAACCCACGTTTGCGGGCTGCTTCTTGATTTTATGCGAAAAAAAGGGCTTGCTGCCGGTTACCAGAAGTGGGTGGCTACCGGGTTGGAATCTCCGCCGACTGATTTGGTGGAATGTCTGCGCATGGCGGGAGTCCCCCTTGAGCCTGAATTGTTCAACCGACAGGTGCTCTACCATTTCGCCCTGCCGGCTTCGCCCCATCTCGCGGCGGAACAGGCGGGAGCGCAAGTTGATCCCGAGCTGATCCGCACTCGGTATCAGGAGATGTTGACCTGCTATGAACTGCTGATTGTCGAGGGGGTTGGCGGGCTGATGGTGCCGCTTAATCGGGAGCTGTTGCTGGTGGATCTGTTGTGTGAGCTGAAGATGCCGACTCTGGTGGTGGCCAAAAGCGGCTTAGGTACCATCAATCATACCCTGCTCACTCTGGAAGCCCTGCGCCACAGAGACATCCACGTTCTGGGCCTGGTGTTTTCCGATGCTACATCCGATGAGGATTTGATGCTGGTTGCGGACAATATGCGAACCATAGCCGAGATGGGGCAGGTGCAGGTTTTTGGCCGCCTGCGTCACTACCCTGATCCTGCCCAGGCCCGGTTAGATTTTGTCCCGGTTGGCATGGCGATCGCTAAGGCCTTGGAGGTAAGCGATCACAGGGCACGACATCTGCTTTGTTATCGGCCTTTTCGCATACCCTATGTATAGCTCTCAGGCCTCTGTCGCGCATCTGCCGCACCCTGTAATCGCTTACGGTTGGGATACGGCGCTGAACTTGGTCGCCTATCCTGTGATCAGTTATCCTTGGAGCTGTGATTGCCGCTGATTTTATTTTTGGCAGTAGTGGACGGGACGAGTCTCAGGCACTCCGAGTTTCTTGAGAGTGAGGGCCAATGGGCAGAATTTGCTGAAGCCGTACTGAAAGAGGTTTGCCCCGACGAAGGCGGTAAAGAAATACCAGTAGGGATGCACCCAGGTTCCCAAGGCCAGGCTGATCAAGATAAAAGCACCGGCGAGCACATGCACCCAGTCTGTGATGATCATGGGGTAAGCTCCTGAGTGAGATGGGAAAGAATCATGTATGACAGAAGAGCTCACACATGTTTTTGATTACCTCGGTTACCCTGCCTTCTGTGATTCGGTTGTAGATGAAATTAGCATCCTTGCGGTAGGCAATTATCCCCTGATTGCGGAGGATAGAGAGATGCTGGGAGACATTGGCATTGGTGGTAAGCACTTCCCTTTGCAGATCGCCCACGGTCATTTCCTTGTCCTGTAACAGACAGAGGATCTTAAGCCGAATAGGATGCGACATGGTCTTGAGGAGTTTGGCGATATCTTCGATATGATTGTCCTGCATAGGATGCTTCCTCGCCTGAGATTAAGAGATGAATTTAGGCGGGATTGTCTGATCTGTAAACAGAAAAAAATGTTAATTTTTATTTTCTCATTTATCAATGAACCAGGCGGGATACTCCGACCATTTCGGTTCGGGCGCGTAATTGTGCCTGATACCGGCGCAGGGCTTCCACTGTGGCCGGATAAGGGTGGCCGATGCCCACGGCCTGGCCATGTTTGTCGGCGTGTTTAACCAAGAGATCAAGCTGGGCCATGATCTTGTTCAGGTCTTGGTCATTGTCGAGAAAAACGGTGCGGCGCTCTGTCTTTATCCCCATTTCGCGGGCAAGATCACAGGCAACGCTCTGGGATGAGGTCATACTATCGAGGAAAAAAATGTTGCGCGTCTTTACCAAAGCCAGCAGGGTTCGCATGGCTTGGGGGTTAGCAGTAAAGCGGGAGCCCATGTGATTGTTGATCCCGATCGCCATGGGAACCGCCTGCAAGTCTTGGTGAAAAATGCTCCGCATGGTTTCCGGGTCCATGGCCTCGGTTAGGGCTCCGGGGCCGGGATCCAATTTTTGGTCCACGGGTTCAAGAGGCAGATGGAGGAGAATGTCGCGGCCCCTGGCCTGGGCCTCTTTTTGCAGTTCCTCGGAAAAAGGGGTAAAAGGCAGAAAGGAAAAAGAAAGGGGCAGGTCGAGGGCGAGAAGAGCCATGCCGGTATTTTGCCGGTAGCCCATATCGTCGATGATGATGGCTACGAGGGGCCGGCCCGGGAGAGTTTTCCCCTCCTGCTTCTTGGGGCTGGTGGCAATCGGGGGCGTCTGATTGGGCAGACCAGGCTCTTCGTAGAGGGGCGCAGGTAGGTTGCTTGACAGGGGGACGACAGTTTGGGATATGGTTTTGTGCTTAGCCTGCCCGCGTAACAGGGGCAGAGGGTCTCCTGGTGGTTTGCCGGGATAAAGCACCATGAAATATAATCCGGCAGTCAGGGTAGCTACCACCAAAAGAAACAGGCAGAAGAGACCAAGACCCCGGCTGGTCTTTTTTCTGTTATCTTTTTTTGCGGGTTTTTTCGCAGAAATTTTTGGCATGATTACTTGTCTCGATTCAAGACATAATAGGCCAGGGCGGTCAAGTGCGCTTTTGTGTTTGCTTCGTTAAAAATGACAAGTCCGGCCAGAGCCTCGGTGAGCAGTAATTCAGCCTGCGCCCGGGCCAGGACAAAGCCCTGATATTTTTCTATCAGGGCATGGGCCGTGGACAGTTGCTCCCGGCGCTCCTGCGGTGTTGCCTTGAGTAGAGCAACAAGCGTCTCGTGATCCTTGTCTTCTGCCTGTTCCAGGGTCTTGATCAGGGGAATGGTCATCTTGCCTTCCTGAAAATCGTTACCCACCGCTTTCCCGGTTTTCCCCGGGTCTCCGAGATAATCCAGCAGGTCGTCAATAATCTGGAAGGCCAGTCCCAGGTTGGTTCCATAGGTGCGCAGGGCAAGGCGCTGCTCGGCAGAACCGTGATTGCAGGCAATGCCTGCCTCGCAGGCCGCGGCAATGAGGGCGGCGGTTTTGCCCGTTAGTACCTGAAAATACTTTTCTTCGGAGATAAGCATTTCCGTGGCGTTGTGCATCTGCAAAAATTCCGATTCAACCATGGCGGCGGTGGCACGACCGATCAAGGCCATGGCCGTAGGGCCTCCTACCTCGCAGGCCACGGCCATGGCACGGGCGTGCAGATAATCCCCGGCCAGGATGACCGGCTCCATCCCCCAGATGGTGTTGGCAGTTTTGGCTCCGCGCCGCAGGGTGGCATGGTCTATGATATCATCGTGCAGCAGACTGGCCGCGTGGAGATATTCAAAAGAGATGGCCAGACGCGCCGTCTCTGCGGGGGGAGGACCGACCAGGCTTGCGGCCAGCAGGGTGAGCAGGGGGCGGATGCGTTTGCCGCCCTGGAAGATGGCATGGCGGATGATCTGGGCTAGCAGTGGGCTTTCTATGATTGTCAGATCTTTTTCCATAACTACATCGATCAGGGCGGCCTGTTTCTTCAGGGTCGCCATCAACTCGGCGTTGTTCATGGGTTTTTCTCCTGGAAAAAAATCTGCACAGACAAGATATCCCGGCAGATCGGGCTTTGGGGCAGGCTTTTCAGGAATAGTCTGCCATACTGCTTGGTAAAAAGACGGACATCGCAGATGGCCAGGACGCCCTGATCGGTAGAACTGCGCATCAGGCGGCCTACGCCCTGACGCAAGGTCAGAATAGCCCGGGGGATCTGGAAATCGAAGAAGGGATTACCCCCTTCGTTTTTGATCCTTTCCATGCGCGCCATAATAACAGGGTCTGAGGGGACTTCAAACGGAAGTTTGTCGATAATCACACAGCTGAGCGATTCGCCTACTACATCCACCCCCTCCCAGAAGCTGGCTACTGCCAGCAGAACGGAATGAGTCTGTTCCCGAAACTGCTCAAGCAGACGGGCTTTGGGTGCTTCGCCCTGCATCAGTACTGGAAAGGGCAATTGCCTAAGGACATCGTGAGCGGCGCGCATGGCGTTGAGACTGGTGAACAATACCAGAGTTCGACCCTTGGCGGCCAGAATCAGCTTCTGCATCAGTTGCTGACTCGCAGCTGGAAACTCCCGGGCCGTGGGTTCGGGAAAGCCCTTGTCCGGCACGAACAACAGGGTGCGTTTTTCATAATCAAAGGGGGTGGCCAGGGTCAGGGTCTGGGTATCGCCTGGCAGACCGAGGCGACTGAAAAAGTAGGTGAAGGTGTCGTCTGTGGTGAGAGTGGCGGAGGTGAAGATCACATTTCTGGTCTGCTCGTAAAGGAAATCCTGCAGTTCGTTGGCGATATCAATGGGAGAGGCGGACAGGGACACGGTTTTTTCCCGGCGCTCGTACCAGTAGACCGAGGATGGGTTTTGCGCTTCGGTGATGGTGGTGAAGGCAGCCAGCATCTCTTCGACCCGCCGCTGCATACCCTGCCAGCTTTCTCCGTTCATGGCCGCTTTGGCCAGTTGATTAGAAAGAGCCTTGATCTGGTCGGCAAGGTGCTGCCGTTCTTCTTCCCAACCGGGGAAGCGCTCGAGAAATTGCCGCAGGGAAAAACGGCCCCGTTCTCTGGGGAAAAGCTCGGTAAAAAGATCGACCTGATGGGCCAGCGCCCTGGCGGTCTGCACAACCCCTTCTTTGGCACGCCCCGCCAGATCCGCCTGGGCTGCGGTCTCCAGGTCTTTCACCAAATCGATTACCTGATAATGACTGAAGGAGGTGCCAAAGTACTGGGTTGCTACTCCTTCCAGATGATGGGCCTCGTCGAAGATCACCGACTCGTAGCGGGGCAGAACCTCGGCATGACCGAAACGACGCAGGGCCAGATCGGAAAAGAAAAGGTGATGGTTGACTACCAGCAGTTGCGCCTGGCCCGCCTTTTTGCGGAGCTGACTGATAAAACAGGTGGAGGCATCCGGGCAGTTGCCACCCAGGCACTGACTGGCTGAGGCGGTTATTGCCTGCCAGAGCGGGGCATTATCCGCCAGCCAGGAGAGTTCGCTCCGGTCGCCGGTCTCGGTTTCTGCAAGCCAAGCTGTAACCTTTTGGATGTCACGGTCGTCGGCCAGAATATTGCGCTGGGGAGTAGCCAGAAACTGCTGCCAGCGGTAAAGACAGAGATAGTTTTGTCTCCCCTTGATGCAGATGACGTTTAGCTTCGGGGCCAGGTGTTTTTTGATAAAGGGGATTTCCTTGGTGAGAATCTGGTCTTGCAAATTCAGGGTATTAGTGGAAACCACTATCTTCTGGCCGCTGAGGATGGCCGGAACCAGATAGGCCAGGGTTTTGCCGGTGCCGGTGCCTGCCTCGACCGCCAGCATCTCCGACTGACCTGGCTGTTCGTCGGCAGAAAGTTCCAGGGTAGTGGCAATGGCTTGGGCCATGCGCAACTGGCTGGGACGCGATTCGTAGCCGGGCAGTTTTTGTGCCAGAATACCACCTTTGGCAAAGATATCAGCCATGGCTTCAGACAGGGACGTGGACATCTGGCTTTGCTCCGGGGGCAGAGTTAGGGGGGCATCTCTCTTTTGTTGACAAGAGAGAAAACATTCTGATAGCCTGATCATGCTGAGAGGATAATGCGTCCAGGTTCGTCTCCGGTCGCGATCATGATGAAGGCTTGTTATCTATACCATAAGGAGAGGATATGAACGAAATTAAAAAGATTCTGGTTCCGGTAGATTTTTCAGAAAATTCACAGAAGATTCTTCGCACGGCCGCGGAGTTTGCCGTCAAATTCAAGGCGGAATTGGCGGTTATTTTTGTAGTGCAGAGCTTTGATGATTATTCAGGTTTTTTTGTGCCCCATATGCCCATCATCCAGCTTGAAGAAGAGATGGTCAAGAGCGCTCAGGAAAAAATCAAGAGCTTTGTGGCGGAAACTCTTAACGGGTCGACGCCACATACTACGGCGATTTTGAGCGGCGATGTGGTCGAAGAGATCAATCGGTTTGCCGAGGAGCAAAAGGTTGATCTGATTGTCATGGGTACCCATGGGTACAAGGGATTAGACAAGATTCTCTTCGGCAGCGTGGCGGAAAAGATTGTCAAAACTGCACCTTGCCCGGTTCTGACAATCAACCCCTACCGTTAAGGTGTTTAATGCAGAACTGCGAGCAGCCCGGTGGCTACTTGATTTTGCTGCGGTTCTGAGATGGGAGTCCCGTTCAGGCTGCGAAAAAGGTTTCTGAGCGATACCCCTTCGTAAGCGTAAAAGTGTATGGATTTGCTCGGGTTGCCTTGCAGAAAAGGCAGGCTTAATCGGTTAAGGTCGTTTCCTGCCCCTTGTAATTCTGTCAGTCGATCGGTGGAGCTTGTTCCGCTTGCGGCAATATCCAGTAGCAATCGGTTGAAATGTTCTCTGATAACCTCGGTGTCTGTCCTGAATTTTTCAACCCAAGCGGCATATTCTTCGCTTTTTTCCGGGGTCGGCAAAATAAGACTAACCAATTTTCTGGGAAGCTGGCCGGTGAGCATCTCGTACTCTTCGGCCATCAGGTCTGGCAGTTCTGCTTGGGTCGTAACCAACAGGGGAATATCTGTTGCCCTGGGATCCCGGGTGTAGAGTTGTCCCCAGGCCTTAATCAGCCGAGTCAGGTTGAGCGATGAAGCGCGCGGAGTCGTGGTCGCAGCAAGCTCCCGCAGGGCCAGGGTTTCTTCTTCATCCATCCCCTCTTCTTTTGTCCCTTCACCCAGGATGGCAGCAAAAAGTGCCGCTTCTTTATCCGAGACAACCAGGAATTCCTGGTTGATTTCGTTTTCTTCTTCCCGGTGCATCTCTGCCAGTTTCAGAATGAGCATAGCCTGCCAGAGCGTTTTATCCTCTGCCTGCTGAGGATCAGCGGGTTTTGGGCCGGAGCGCAGGCTGGACGCCAATACTCCGACTGAGGCCTCGTCCCGGTCGCCATGGTCGGTGGAAAGAGAGGCCAGAAACCCTTTATGGAATTCAGCCTCATGTCCCTTTATTTCTTGCACTAAAGACTGAAAACGGGTTTGTTCTTTTTGGGAAAGCAGCCCCGGGGTATAGCCAGTCCACATTTTCTGCTGCTCTGGCATGTCTGACAGAGTATAAAAAAAGAGCGAGTCGCACAGAAGGCGGAAGGTTCGCAAATCAGCAGGGGACGGATTGGTTTGTGGAGAAAAAAGGGCGCTGACATGTGTCATTTGTATTTCCTGTGTAATTTTGGGGCAACTCGAAAAAAATCAAAAATAGGCGGTATATGCAAAAAATAAGGGAGCAGATTTCCCTGGCGGTCATGGTTGTCGTCTATCTGCTGGCCAGTGCCCGCTATTTTCCCGGACGGGTGATGCATTCAATAGTGGAGACCATGCTCCATATATTGTCGGTGGCGCCGATCAGCTTGGGCGCCACGTTGCTGATTGTTGCCGTCCTGCAACGCCTGGTCAAAGAACGGCTGCTGTTCAACAGAACGCTGCGCCTCTTTCTCATGGTGGCTATCTGCCTGGAGTTTCTCCTCGCTCTTGCCCATTATCTTGAGATAAACGGAGCGGTTTAGCGGTAAGCGTTCAGCAGCACCACATCTGCTTTGTCATCGGCCTGCTAATGTGCAATAGCACACTTCGCAGACCTCTTTCGCGCATCTGCGGCACTGCTGAACGCTTACAATCTTGGGTTTATCGTAAATTTTGGTGCCCCTGGTGAACGATTATGTTTACCGGATTAGTGAGTTGTTGGGGTGCCAGCCAGAAGGGGCGGTGGTGTTGGGCAGGATAATGGATTTTTTCCCTAACACCGTGCCGGGGTTGGTTACGGAGTTGCAGCCGGTTTGGGAGTTGTCTCCCAGAATTGCCCCGAATTTGCGCAGGCCGGAATTGATGGAACCAGTCGGGGTTTTTAACAGGATGTTCCCGCCGGTGAAGCGCAGGTTGGCCAGTTTTGTACCCGCCCCCAGATTAACTTCGTTGCCCAGGATGCTGTCACCTATATAGGCGAAATGTCCGGCCTTGGCGTCGTCAAGAAAGATAGCATGTTTAACCTCGGTGACATGGCCGACTACGCAACGGGCTCCCACCAGACAATGGCCGCGCAGATAGGCGCCCTGTCGGATTTCGCTCTGATCGCCGATAATTACCGGGCCCTTGATAAAGGCTCCTGATTCAATCAGCACTCCCTTGCCGATACTTAACGGCCCACCAGCCAGAACGGCCCCGGCCATGAGAACGCTGGCGCCTTCCATAAGTATGCCGTCACGAAAAACCCTGAGCTTGCCCTTGGTGGCATCATCTAACTCGATGGTTAGACCGGCGGATTCCATCAGCATTGACTTGTGGAAAATAAGAGTAGCTGGGAGTGGGCCGGGGTTTTGCGGCCAGGTGATTTGTGGCCAGGGATAATCAGCCATATAGGTCTTCAGCCGGGCCAGCGCCTGCCAGGGGTATTCGTCCGCTACAAAAAGCGAGGCATGGGCATAGCGGCTGAGATCAAAAAAAGAAGCGTTGGTAAGGTTCATAAGAATCGGTTGCCAGTTGTTTTTTGTTGGCGATCATAACATGATGATGAAAATGGTGAATATATCGAACGTCTTGTTACTTGCTCTCTGTTACTATGGTGTAAAATAACGATTTCTTCAAGCATATTTCCAGGCTGGTCTCGCGCTGAGGATATCATCTTGACTTCATAGAGATGGGTGCTTATGTTGCCACATTCTGGCACCGTTACGAAGGATTCATTGCTTGTTCTGGCAAGGCTGGTTACTTGCCGATAAAATATAACCTGGAGGTATGTTATGGATATCAACAATTCCATGACCTCAGAACTGAATGATTTCCATGATTCCGAAGGACAGGAGATCCCGGAAGAATTACCGCTCATGGCGGTTCGTGATGTGGTTATCTTCAACTATATGATCATCCCTCTCTTTGTCGGGCGGCCTGCTTCGGTGGGCGCGGTCAACGATGCCATGGCCAAAGACAAGCTCTTCATGCTGGTTACCCAGAAGGACGCTTCTCTGGATGAGCCTCGCTCTGATGATATGTATGATGTGGGTATGGTCTGCATGATCATGCGCACCCTAAAGCTGCCGGACGGCCGTCTCAAGGTTTTGGTGCAGGCTTTGCGCAAGGCGCGGGTCGTTTCCTTTGTCCAGGAAAACCCCTATCATATTGCCAGGATTGAGCTGATCCATGATGAAGAAATGGAAGAGATTTCGGTGGAGATGGAGGCGCTGATGCGCAATGTTCGCGAGCAGACGGAAAAGATCCTCTCGCTCAAGGGCATCATGTCTTCCGATCTTATGGTTATCCTGAACAATGTGGAAGAGCCGGGACGGCTGGCCGATCTGGTAGTTTCCAATCTGCAGCTGCGGGTTTCCGAGTCTCAGGCAGTACTGGAAACCTTTGATCCTGCCCTGCGCCTGAAGAAGGTGGCTGAGTATCTGCAGAAAGAGTTGGAAGTCTCCACCATGCAGGCCAAGATCCAGTCTGAGGCCAAAGAGGAGATGAGCCGTACCCAGCGGGAGTATTATCTGCGGGAGCAGTTGCAGGCCTTGAAAAAAGAGCTGGGCGATATTGATGACCGCTCTCAGGAAATGGATGAACTGCGGGATAAACTGGCCAAATGCCGGATGCCGACTGAGGTCAAGAAGGAAGCGGGCAAGCAGCTCAAGCGGCTGGAAACGATGCATCCTGACGCCTCTGAGGCCTCAATTGTCCGGACCTATATCGACTGGATTTTAGACCTGCCCTGGAGCAAAGGTACCAAGGACCGGATTGATCTCAAGGTTGCCAAGGCGGTATTGGACGAGGATCATTACGGGTTGGACAAGGTCAAGGAACGGATTCTTGAATATCTGGCCGTGCGCTCGCTCAACAAAACGACCAAGGGGCCGATTCTCTGTTTTGTCGGCCCTCCCGGAGTTGGCAAGACCTCTCTGGGCCAATCCATCGCTCGGGCTATGGGCCGTAAATTTCACCGCCTTTCTCTGGGCGGCATGCATGATGAGGCGGAAATCCGCGGCCATCGCCGTACCTATATCGGCGCCATGCCGGGTCGGATCATCCAGGGTCTGAAAACGGTGGGAGCCAATAATCCGGTGTTCATGTTTGACGAGATCGACAAGGTTGGCGCTGACTATCGGGGCGACCCATCCTCCGCCTTGCTGGAGGTCTTGGATCCAGCCCAGAA
>Ga0208863_1000837_pt1 | contig 23997 bp, 13 predicted proteins | sample RifOxyD3_FD_184040 | JGI IMG/M metagenome (GOLD analysis project Ga0208863, IMG submission 184040) | Soil microbial communities from Rifle, Colorado - Rifle Oxygen_injection D3 (SPAdes) | ecosystem: Environmental > Terrestrial > Deep subsurface > Rock core/Sediment | place: Rifle, Colorado...
TCGGCGGCTATTTTCTCCTGCTCTGCCACACAAGCCTGCTGCTCTGCGGCCATCCTGAGCGCCACGGCGGCAGCCGTTTCGGCTTCCAGTGCAGCACGCCGCTGCAACTGCCCCTGCAACTCGAATTCCTTTTCCAGACGCTGCAATTCTTGCTCTGCAAGCCTGGACTCCAACTGCTCGCGCTCTATCGCGGCCAGGTTCGCCGTATCGGCCAGTTGCTCACGCATCCGCATGGCGGAGACGGCCTGTTCCTCGCTGCGCGCCCTCTCCTTTTCGGCTTCGATAGCACGTTGCTGGATAGCTTCAAATTCCCGCGCCAGATTCAGGCCGTGTTGCTCTACCGCAATTTTTACCTGTTCGGCTTCACTGGCTTGCAACTCGGCTGCAATACGCGCCTCAACAGCCGCAACCGCTGCTAATTCTGACTGCGCACGCTGCTGCAACTGTGAATGCAACTGGCGTTCACCCTCCAGTTGCAGCTTAGCCTGTTCAGCCAACTGAGCTTCCGTAAGTTCACGCTCTCGTGCGACCTGCCTGGCCTCAGCGGCAATTTCTGCACGCTGCTGCAAGACTGACAGCACCTGTTCATCGCAGCGGATTTTTTCCTGCTCGTCTACAATCGCACAGCGCAGCACTTCTTCCTGCTCCTGAGCCAGACGGATAATCTGCTGCTCGGCAACGATACGCGCTTGCACGGCGGCATCGGTTTGCGCCTCTACTGCGGCTCGCTGCTCAAGCTGCGTCTGCAATTCACGTTCACGTGCCAGATACTGCTGCTCCTGTTCAGCCAGTTGCAGCGCTAACTGTTCCCTCGCCAAAGCCGCCTGACGCGCCTCATCTGCAACTTGTGCCCGTAGCTGTATCGCGGCAAGCGCAGACGTCTCACTGAGAATTTTAGACTGTTCATCCTCAATGGCACGCTGCAACATCTGGACATGTTCTCGAGCCAGAGCCAGACTCTGCTGCTCCGCTGCGTAATGTACCTTGAAGGCCTCGTCAGCTTCAGTCTCTACCGCGATACGATGTTCCAGCTGCCGCTGCAATTCAAGCTCATTAGCCAGTTTGTTACGTTCCTGCTCGGCCAGATACAGAGCCATCTGCTCACGCTCCTGCGCCGCCTGCCTGACCTCATCGGCAATCAGTTTACGCTGACGCATGGCTTCTATCGCCGCCTCATTGCTGGCAACCTGAGCCTTTTCGGATTCTATAGTCAGGCGCTGTGCGGTTTCAAATGCTTCAGCCAGACGTAACAGCTCTTGCTCTGCTGCAATTCTTTCCCGTTCAGCAACTATCGCGCGTTGCTCAGCTTCAATTCGCGCATGAACAGCGAGGTCGGCTTCAGCGCCGATCGCCGCACGCCGCTCAAGCTGAGCCTGCAATTCACGTTCATTCTCCAGATGCTGCTGCTCTTGCTCGGCAAGTTGCAACGCCGTGTACTCACGTTCCTCAGCAGCCTGACGCGCCTTCTTCGCCACACGCTCCCGCTCTTGCAAGGCGGCTATCGCCGATTCATTGCTGTGAACCAGAGCCAGCTCAGCTTCGATCGCCAGACGCCCTGCTTCTTCCTGCTCCTGCGCCAGCCGCTGCACTTGCTGCGCTGCCGCAATTTTTTCCTGTTCCGCTACACACAACCTCTGCTCAGCCGCAATGCGTGCCTGCAGGGCTGCCTCCGCTTCCGCAGCAAGCGCTGCATGCTGCACCATTTGCGCCTGCAATTCCTGCTCGCGCACCAGACGTTGCTGTTCCTGCTCGGCCAGCTGATCGTTCATTAACTGTTCGCTCTGCTCGGCAGCCAGTCTGGCAGCCTCGGCAGCCTCGGCCAGCTTCTTCGCGGCGACCGTCGCCTTCGCTTCACTTCGTATGCGTTCCTGTTCGCGCTCAACCGCCTTTTGCTCTTCTGCCACACGCCGCTTTTCCATATTTTCGGCGCGACGCACGACTTGCTCATGGGCCAGTTTGGCTTCATTAATCTGCTGCTGCAATGCACTGGCCGCCAGCGCTTCGGCGTGAAAAAACTCCTCTTTTTGCCGTAACGCTTCACTCTCCGCATCGGCGCGCCGTCTGGAAATTTCCAGTATGCGCACCTCCGTTTCTTCTTTTTCTTGCGCATCGCGGATCGCGCGCTCATTGAATTTTATTATCGCAGCGGCATTTTCCTGTGCACGTAAATCCAGCACCAGCCGCTCGTTATCCGATTCGATAGCGCGCAACTGAGCCTGCATAAAGGCGTCCAATTCGGCAATCGCATTCGCCTCCGTCTCAATCTGAACCTTTGCAATACGTCTTGCTTCATCCTCCAGATCAGCCCGCCGCTGCGACTCTTCGATCGCACGTTGCAAGGCGGCGGCCTTTTCTCTGGCCGCCTCGATCAACGCCTTTTCGGCCGACAAATTTTGCTGTATGACTGATTTTTCGCGGGTCAGAGCTTCGGCACGCAACTGCGCAGACTGCAATGCCGCATTCTGCAACTGTATCTTCTCCAGAAAGCGTTGCTCTGCCTGCTTTTCAGCTTGTTCCAACTGTTGCTCAATGTTCAGCAGCTTGCCTTCTAAGCTGATATTTTCCAGCGCAACCCGTTGAGCCAACTGGGTTGCAGCGATACGTTGATTGGTCGCGCTAAGCGCTTGAGCCTCGGCTTGCAACTGCAATTCAAGCTCTTGCGCCGCCCGCATTTCCGCCTCGGCACGCTGCTGCGCGATCGCCAACTTATCCTGCTCGCAAGTGAGTTTTTGCGCTGCCGCCTGTGCGGCCATATTTTCACTGGCCAGACGCTCACTCGCATCGAGTGATGCCTGCAAAAGCAATTCGCGCGCCAGTTCATGCTGGGCAACCGCCTGACGATCCGCCTCAGTCTGCGTCAGCAACAGGTTTTTTGCTTCCTGTTCGGCCAGCGCTTTCCGTTCGGCTTCGACCCGCGCGACCGCCTCGGCTTCAGCGCGCTGCTTTGCCGCTTCATATGCCTCACGTTCCTGCTCTATGCGTGTCTGCGCTTCCTGTCGTACCTGCTCTTCAGCCAATTTTCGCTGATTGGCCAGCACAACGGCTGACTGCTCGGCGACCACCCGTTCCAGAGCAGCTTGTTTGGCATCGCGTTCGGCTTTAAGCCTGGCTTCAATTTCCGCCACCGCCAGCGATTCAGTTTCGACCCGTGCCAGCGCAGTGGCAACACAGATCTGCTCAGCATCCAACTTCTCGGCAAGCAGCAGGGCCGCTTCCTGCTCTTTACGCACTTTTTCCTGTACCACACGCGCCATGGCGTGATCGGTCGCAATTTTTTCCTGCAACAGTTTGGCCGCCTGCTGCTCCAGTCTGGTGCGATTTTCAGCGGCCTGAGCCGCAACGCGCTCCGCTTCAACCCGTTTATTGATCTGTGCCAGCTCCAATGCTTCATTCCGCGCTTTCACCTTTGCCAGGCGCAATTCCTCGGATTCACTCTCAACCCGCATGCGCGCCGCATCACGTAACTGGGCTTCGATTTGCAACTTTTCTTCAGCCAGTTGATGTTGCAACTGCTCGGCTGCCACGCGCTCAGCGACTACCTGTTCAGTTTGCTTCTGGATGACTTCCTTCGCCTGTCGGATCGATTCAATCTCAGCGTCTATACGCAGCTGAACATCCTTCTCCATCCGGCGCTTTTGCTCGATCAATGCCAATAAATCCCGTTCTGATTTAGATTTATTCTCTGCATCCTCACGGGCATTTTGCTCTGCCTGCAAACGACGGTTCAAATCTTCCTGAGCCTGACGTTCAAATTTCAGCCTGACTTGATTTTCTTCATGCAGTTGAATCTCAGTCAACAGTTTTTCACGCAATTCCTGGGCCAGTTGCTTTTCAACAGCCAGCTTGGCTTGCACTACACCGGAGAGCCTGACCTCGTCCTGAGTCTTGACTTCGAGCTGGGCAATCAGCTCCATTTCCGTACGTTCGCGCGCTTCCGCAATGGCACGGGCATGGGCATCGGCACGGGCACGGGCCTGAGCTGAAATTCCAGCCTGCATCTCGGCTTCAACGTGCGCACGCGCTTCCTGGATAGCCTGAGATTCAGCGTGAATTTCTTGGCTATCGTTGTCGACTAAACGAATTTTTGGGTGGGATGACATGGTGTTGCCCTATAGTGCGGATAAAGACGCGCTCGCGCCCATCCTGAAATTATCGCAACAATAGCAAGATAGCGGTTCGGCTGACAAGTAAAGTTCGAGATAACGTAACAAAAACAGTGCATTTTAATCCGGACAAAAATATTGACCAAACAAAATCTCACCAGAAACGTTAAAGCAATTTATTAACATATTGAATAGATTGGATATTTATTTAATTTCATTTTTTCCGCCGGCAATTGTAAACCCCTACATTTTTCAGCAATTCTTACCCACTCAAAAACGCTTATACTCACGCAAATAAATTTCGAGCTGCGCCGCCGCGAGCGGATGACTGAAGTAATAGCCCTGCACCTCATGACAGCCTTGCAAACGTAAAAAAGCCAGTTGCCCGGCCGTCTCCACTCCTTCTGCGATCGTCTGAAAACCCATACTGCTGGCCAGCGTAATAATGGCCGTTACGATGGCACGGCTTTCCGGATCTTCGGAAATATCGCGAATAAACGATTGATCGATTTTGAGCTTGTGGACTTTAAATTTTCGCAGATAACTAAGGCTGGAATATCCGGTGCCAAAATCGTCGATAGACATGCGTATACCGCACGCATGCAGATCATCCATCACCGCAATCGCCGCCAGCGGAGCATCCATCGCCACACTTTCGGTCAGTTCCAGTTCGATATACTGGGGCGGCAAACCGGTTTCATCGAGAATTTTCATAACCAGTTCGGACAGATGAGCATGACGGAATTGTACCGCCGACAGATTGACCGCGATGGTGAACGGTTTGAGCCCCCTGTCCATCCAGTTCTTTGCCTGCAAGGCTGCGCTACGCAAAACCCATTCGCCTATAGGCAATATCAACCCGCTGTCCTCTGCCACCGGGATAAATTCGGCCGGAGAAACCGCACCCAGCTCCGGATGATTCCAGCGCAGCAAGGCTTCTACACCGACAACACGCCCGTCCTGCATGGAAATCTGAGGCTGATAATAAAGCTCAAACTGGTTGCGCGCCAGCGCGTGGCGCAAGGCATTTTCCAGTTGCAAACACCGTGCCGCACGCGCCTGCATTTCGCTGGTAAAGAAACGAAAGCTGTTACGCCCGTCCTGCTTGGCGCGATACATCGCCACATCCGCATTCTGATAGAGCTTATCGAAATCCGCACCGTCATCAGGATAGATAGAAATACCGATCGAAGGAGTCACAACCAGTTCATATTGTCCGATAAGACAGGTCTGCGCCACCGTCTCCAATACCTTTTTCGCCACATGGGCAGCACCGTCAGCATCTGTGCCAGGTAATACCAGAATAAACTCGTCACCGCCCAGCCGTGATAGCGTATCTTCATCACGAACCAGCGACTTGAGCCGGTTAGCCAATAAAATCAGCAACTCATCGCCGATGCGATGCCCCAGCGTATCATTGACATTCTTAAAATGATCCAGATCGAGAAACAGCACCGCCAGTTGAGTCGAACTGCGCTGCGCGATCTGCATGGCTAACCCGACCCGCTCTTTGAGCAAAGTCTGATTGGGCAACCCTGTCAGCAGATCGTAATAGGCCAATTGCTGGATGCGCGCCTCAGCCAGTTTTTTCTCGGTAATGTCTTCTTTGATCGCCAGATAATTTGTCACCTGCCCGCCTGTCTGACGCACCGGCGTAATGATCGCGTATTCAATGTACTCACTGCCGTCCCGACGACGGTTGATCAGCTCACCCCGCCACACTTTGCCGTCCTTCAACGCAGCCCACATCGCCTCGTAGGTCGCCGGCGAGGTTTTTCCGGAATGTAGAATACGCGGATTCTTGCCCAGCGCCTCGCTCAGCTGATAACCCGTCGCTTTGGAAAAAGCGGCATTGGCGTATTCGATATTGGCATCCATATCCGTGATGACGATCGTATTCGGGCTTTGCTCAACGGCCTGTGACAGCTTGTTCAACCAGACTTCGTTACGCGCCCGCTCAATCGCCAGGCTGGCCAGATGCGCGCTGCGTTCCAGCGAGGCCAGCTCGATCGGTAACGGATGGCGTGGCGCAGAATAATAAAGCGCGAGGGTGCCCAACACCTGCCCCAGCGTGGAAAAAATCGGGACCGACCAGCATGCTGCCAGACCGTGAGCCAGCGCCAACGCCTTATAGTCCTGCCAGAGCGGATCATGTGCAATGTCCGGGACGATGGTCATTTTCCGCGTATGCGCCGCCGTGCCGCAAGAGCCCGCATTTTCGCCTATCGCTGCGCCATCGATTGCCTTGCAATAGGCATCAGGCAAGCTAGGTGCTGCACCGTGTCTGAGATGCTGACCGTCCTGACTCAACAGCAGGATTGAGCACAGCATTCCCGGAAAAATCACTTCTAAATGCAACGCCAAATGATTCAACAAGACCGGCAGAGACTCTCCGGTCGCCAGCAATTCCAATACGAGACGCTCGTTTTCGCTCTGCAACTCCAAACGGGCGCGTATCGCCTCTCGCTCAAAATTACCCAGCGCAAAACTGATGTCGCTGGTCATCTCCAGCAAAAGATTACGCGCATCTTCATCAAAGGCACCGCCTTCAGCGGCATGCAGCGTGAGCGCCCCGACGACGATCCCGTTGCACAGCAGCGGCAGGGCAGCCGATGCGCCCCAGCCGAACTTCGTCACCTGATCATGCCAGGGGGCCGGATCGTTCGTGATATCCTGACACCAGCAAGCTCGGTTTTCACGTATCGCCGTACCCGTCGGACCCAGTCCGTATGGACTGGCCGGATCGAACGAAATCTGACTCAGATTATCTACGCCTGCACCAGAGCAGGCCACGGGCTTCACCATGCCCGTATTTATATCTGCCATGCCTATCCAGGCGACTTTGATACCGCCATACAACAGCGCATCACGACAGATTTGCGAAAACAGCTCAGCCTCCGAGGTACTACGCACTATGGACTGATTACACCGGCTTAATGCAGCATACAACTGGGTCAACCGGTGTATCTTGTCATCGGCGATCTTGCGTTCAGAGAGGTCGCGCGCAGTACCTAACACACCAATCAGCCGCCCCGCAACATCAAACATTGGCGACTTGACCATCTCCAGATAGGCGCAATGTCCGTCATCGGCAAAAGTAAACCAGTCTTCATGGACGACCGGCTTACCTGTCGCTATCGCACGGCGATCGTTTTCACGGAAGGAATCCGCCAGTTCACGGCTGACAAAATCGTAATCGGTCTTACCGACCATCTCCGTTTCCGTCACACCGATAAAACGCTCATACATCGGATTGCAGCTCAGATAGACGCCTTCGACATCTTTAAGCCAGATCGGGTCGGGGATGGTTTGCACTATGGTGCGCAGCAGCGACTCAGCGTGCTGGCGACTGCTCTCCAGCGTCTTGATCTGATGCGCGGACTGCTCGTTCAACAGACCGGTGGCGATATTTTCCAGCAACTTATGCAGGGTCACCATACCCATCAGCTGTTGCTGATCATCGACCACGACCAGATGACGCAAACCTCGCGCCTGCATCAAGGCGGCCATCTCAAAAACAGGGGTGTGATAGACCACGCTCAGCACCGGGGCATGCATCACCGCACGCAAAAAAACCTCCTCGGCCCGCCTGCCGATCAACAGCAATCCCGCCATGTCGCGTTCGGTCAGAATTCCAACCGGACAGGCATTTTCCACAAGCAGCACAAAAGAACTATGGTCACGCAACATCAGCGCCAGCGCCTGATCCAGCGTGGCATCCGGCGACAATTGCGGCAAGTCTTTATCCATCACAGCATTGAGATCGTGAAGCTGGCGCAACACCCCCGAACCCAGATGATTGCGAAAATCCGTTTCGCTGGCCAGACCAATCACCTGCCCGGCGTCATTCACCACTGCCAGATGACGCACATGATGACCAAGAACACGTGCATAGGCGGCGGTAAATCCCAGTTTGCAGGAAGCAGTCAACACCGGCGCACTCATGATTTCGGCGAGCGGGGTGCTCATGTCGGCATGTGTACTCAATAACCGCAGCAGATCGCGTTCGGTAAGGATGCCCAGCGGCATATTGTCCGTCATAACCAGCAATGAAGAAATATGCGCTTCATTCATCTGGCGCGCAGCTTCACCCAGACTGCATTCGGGCAGCACATGCCGAACCGAACGACTCATAATGTCAGCAAGTGTCAGCGCCACAAAAGGATTCATGCTTTAATCGCCTTTCAAAAACATATAATCGGTCGAATATATCGAAACTCGACGGGTGCTATAAGCCCTGCATATGAGACAGGAACGGTTCACCAGGATTAATGCCCGAATGCTATCACGACGAAGCGTTTAAAATGCGGGCAATTCATTTTCTGGAGTCATCATGGAATACCGCCAATTAGGCAACAGTGATCTGAGCGTCTCTACCCTGTGTCTGGGCACGATGACCTTCGGTGAACAAAACAGCGAACAGGACGCGCATGCGCAGCTCGACCTGGCGATATCGTGCGGACTCAACTTCATCGACACGGCAGAGATGTATCCGGTCGCACCGCGCGCTGAAACCCAGGGGAAAACCGAGCAGTATATCGGTTCATGGCTCAAAAACCAGCCGCGCGACAAGCTTATCGTCGCCAGCAAAATTGCCGGTCCCGCGCGCGGTTTTTCCTGGATACGCAATGGGCCGCGCATCAACCGTGCACATATCAATGCGGCGGTCGACGCCAGTCTGCAACGCCTGCAGACCGACTATATCGACCTCTATCAGATCCACTGGCCGGATCGTTATGTACCGATGTTTGGTGCAACCTGCTATGAAGTAGCGCAAGAGCACGAGAGCGTCGCCATTGCCGAACAACTGCGAGCGCTGGATGATCTGGTCAAACTCGGCAAAATCCGCCATATCGGCCTGTCCAATGAAACACCCTGGGGGGTTACAGAATTCATGCGCTGCGCCGAACAGTCGGGGCTTAGTAAAATTGTTTCGATACAGAATGCCTACCATCTGATGAACCGCAGCTTCGAGAGCAATCTGGCGGAAGTCTGCCGTCACGCCGACATCGGTTTACTCGCCTACAGCCCGCTCGCGTTCGGCCATCTCACGGGAAAATATCTGACTGAACCGCAGGCTCACGGGCGCATCACCCTGTTTCCAGGCTTCGGTCAGCGTTATAACAAAATCAACGTGCCAGCTGCCAGCGCCGCCTATGTGCGCCTTGCACAAGATGCCGGTTTAAACCCGGCGCAAATGGCCTTAGCCTATGCCCGCACCCGCTGGTTTTGCAGCAGCGTGATACTGGGTGCCACCACTCTGGCGCAACTGGAAGAAAATCTGGACAGCCATGCGCTCACACTCACGGCTGAGGTGATTGAGAAAATTGATGCGATCCACCAGCGCTATCCGAACCCGGCACCTTGAGACTCCGCAGGCAGGACCGATGACATAAGTCACTCAGGTTCAGTTTACAACTTGTTCCAGTTCTGCAACGTCCGATTGTAATCCTGAGCTGATTTAATGTTCAAGTTCAGCTTATAACCTGTAATAAAATGTTTTTTGCATTCCGCTTCCTTGAAATTACAAATATATCAATATAAATCATTAGCTTATGTTATATTTAGCCATTTTAGACAACGCACTGCGCATGACGCCACCAAACTGCGTAACTGGTTATAATTGCGCTTCTTCTTATCTCGCGTAATCCGGAGCCATAGCCATGTCGCATAACCTGTTCAACACACGCTCATCATTCAATCTCGCCGGTGGCGCACAAGGCACGTTTTACTCCCTGCCCGCGCTCGAAGCGGCGGGACTCGGCAAAATTTCACGACTACCGGTATCCATTCGTATCGTGTTGGAAGCGGTGTTGCGCAATTACGACAACAAGAAGGTATCCGAAGCCCATGTCCGCGAACTGGCCGGCTGGCAACCCAATGCACCGCGCACCGAAGAAATCCCCTTCGTCGTTGCGCGTATTGTCTTACAGGATTTCACCGGTGTGCCGCTGCTGGCCGATTTAGCCGCCATGCGCGATGCCGCGCAAGCCCAAGGCTGCGACCCTAAGATCATCGAACCTTTGGTTCCTGTCAATCTGGTGGTCGATCACTCGGTACAGATAGACAGTTTCAACAATCCGGATGCGCTGCGCATCAATATGGAAATGGAATTCGAGCGCAACACCGAACGCTATCGTTTCATGAAGTGGGGCATGCAGGCATTTGACACCTTTAAGGTCGTGCCACCCGGCATCGGCATCGTGCATCAGGTCAATCTGGAATATCTGGCGCGCGGCGTACAGAATAAGGACGGTGTTTACTACCCTGACACCCTGGTTGGTACCGACTCTCACACCACCATGATCAACGGTATCGGCGTAGTCGGCTGGGGCGTGGGCGGCATCGAAGCGGAAGCTGGCATGCTGGGTCAACCGGTTTACTTCCTGACGCCTGATGTGGTCGGTGTCAATCTGACCGGTGCATTAAAAGAAGGCGTTACCGCCACCGATCTGGTGCTGACCGTCACCGAATTGCTGCGCAGCCAGAAGGTAGTCGGCAAATTCGTCGAATTCTTCGGCACAGGCACGGCCTCCCTGACTCTGCCTGATCGCGCCACCATCGCCAACATGGCACCGGAATATGGCGCAACCATGGGCTTCTTCCCGGTCGATGATGTCACCGTCAACTTTATGCGTAACACCGGCCGCACCGAGCAGGAACTGGACGCGTTTGCCGCTTACTTCAAGGCGCAAGGATTGTTTGGTATTCCACAAGACGGCGACATCGACTACAGCAATGTCGTCACTCTGGATCTGGGCAGCATAGAGCCGTCGCTGGCTGGCCCTAAGCGCCCTCAGGATCGCATTCCCCTGTCCAAGATGCACGAATCGTTCGACACGCTGTTTTCCAAACCCACAGCACAAAGCGGTTTCAACCAACCCGCCGAAAAGCTGGGACAACGCTATGCGACAGGCGTCGACGGCGTCGAAATCGGCAACGGTGATGTATTGATCGCCGCGATCACCTCCTGCACCAACACCTCTAATCCTAGCGTGTTGCTCGCCGCCGGTTTGCTGGCCAAGAAGGCGGTTGAAAAAGGCTTATCGGTCAAGAAACACATCAAGACCACCTTGGCCCCCGGTTCCCGCGTGGTCACGGCGTATCTGACCAATGCCGGCCTGCTGCCCTATCTGGAGCAACTCGGCTTTAGCGTCGCCGCTTACGGTTGCACCACCTGTATCGGTAATTCAGGCCCGCTGGAGCCGCACATCGAAGAGACTATCGTCAAAAACGATCTGATCGCCGCTGCCGTGTTGTCAGGCAACCGCAACTTCGAAGCGCGTATCCACGCCAATATCAAGTCGAACTTCTTAGCCTCCCCGCCGCTGGTGGTTGCCTACGCGATTGCCGGACACATGAACATCAATCTGGACAGCGAAGCACTGGGTACGGATAAAGAAGGCCGCCCGGTCTTCCTGCGCGACATCTGGCCTACTAATGCTGAAATTCAGGCGGTCAGCCAGTTCGCCAACGATCCTGCTGTCTATCGCGAACTGTATAGCGACCTGACCCGCGATCTGCCGCTGTGGAATGCTATCACTGCACCTACCGGCGAGCTGTATCAGTGGGACGATTCGACTTACATCGCCCGTCCGCCGTTCTTCGACGCAGCCGTGCCTGAGGTTGGCAACATCGTCGGTGCCCGCGCACTGGCGATCTTTGGCGACTCCGTCACTACCGACCACATCAGCCCGGCAGGCAGTTTCAAGCCTTCCACTCCGGCTGGTAAGTATTTACAGGAACACGGCGTCACGGTGCGCGACTTCAACAGCTACGGCTCACGTCGCGGCAATCATGAAGTCATGATGCGCGGCACGTTTGCCAATGTACGTGTAAAAAATCTGATGCTGCCGGCAAACGCCGATGGCAGCCGTATTGAAGGCGGTTACACCCTGTACCAGGGCGCACAGACCGCGATCTATGATGCCGCAATGAGCTACATCAATGAAGGCACAGCCACCGTTATCTTCGCCGGTGAAGAGTACGGCACCGGCTCATCCCGCGACTGGGCGGCCAAGGGTACGCAACTGTTGGGCGTAAAGGCCGTGATCGCCAAGTCCTACGAGCGTATCCACCGCAGCAATCTGGTGGGCATGGGCGTGTTGCCACTGCAATTTAAGGGTGACACCTCGATTGCCAGCTTAGGTTTGCTGGGCGATGAAAGTTTCAGTATCACCGGCATCGACGGCGTATTGAAACCACAGCAGGATGTCGTGCTGACCATCGCGCGTGCCGATGGCACAACGGCACAAGTTCCCTTGCTGCTGCGCATCGACACCCCGATCGAAGTGGATTACTACCGTGCCGGCGGTATCCTTCCTTACGTATTGAAGGAACTGGTCGCACGCGGCTAAAGCAACTAAGCCATCCCGGTGTAAAAACCGGGATGCGCCCCATTCATAGCGTCTCCCCTCTGAAAATCAGCGGTACTGTAGATTGAACCTCCGGAAAATAGCAGACTTACCGAAGCCCAAAGCTCTGGTATGATTGCGCTTCCGAATCAGCGCTTTTTTAGCTCGCCTGAGAATGTCATAATAAATTGATTGTATTGATTTTAATGGAAAATCATGACAACTGCTCTTCGCAATAAACGCCGGATACTGCACAGACTGACTCCCTGGCTGGCAGGTTTTCTGGTACTGGCGATCGCCCTCTGGCATTTCACCCAACCTGAACCCCCTCATGTACAACTGGTCACGGTCGGGCGCGGACTGGTGGAAGCGACCGTCAGCAACACGCGCGCCGGCACTGTCAAAGCCTGCCATCGCGCCAAGATGTCCGCACCGGCCGGCGGGCAAATCGTCCATCTGCTGGTTAAAAAGGGCGAACGGGTCAAGCAGGGACAGGTCTTGCTGGCGCTTTGGAATAACGACTTGCAGGCGCAATCGGCACTGGCCAAAGAGCAATTGACTACGACGGGCAATCAGGCAACACAAGCCTGCCTTCAGGCTGAACTGGCTGAAAAAGAAGCGGTGCGGGCGCGTCAGTTACAGGAAAAAGGCTTTATCTCCAATGAAGGGCTGGATCAAAGAAATTCAGCCGCCCGTGTGGCGCATGCCGGATGCGAGGCCGCCCGCAGTCAGATCGAACAAGGTAAATCACGCATCGCCGCCGCCCACGCAGGTCTGGATCGAATGGTACTGCGCGCACCATTTGACGGCATCGTCGCCGACATCAGCGGCGAGTTGGGCGAATACGCCACCCCTTCCCCGCCCGGCATCCCCACCCCACCCGCGATTGACCTGATAGACGACCGCTGCCTGTATGTCAGCGCGCCGATCGATGAGGTGGATGCCGCTCATATCAAGGCGGGACAAACCGCCCGCATCACGCTGGACGCAATCCGTGGCAAGACCTTTGAGGGACGCGTCAAACGCGTTGCCCCCTATGTACTGGAACTGGAAAAACAGGCGCGCACCGTCGAAGTCGAGATTGATTTTACTGAACCTCCAACGGCTCAGAATTTACTGGCCGGCTACAGCGCCGATGTCGAGATTGTCCACACAGCCCATCCCAACGTGCTGCGCATACCGACGCAAAGTCTGCTGGAGGGAAAACGGGTGCTGATTTACCAGGATGGCCTATTAGAAGAGCGCACTGTCACTACCGGCTTGGCGAATTGGGAACAAACCGAGATCACGGGCGGACTGGCTGAAGGCGACAAAATTGTGCTGTCACTCGATCAGACTGGGGTTAAGGCCGGTACGAAAGTCGTAGATCAGGATTCATCCCGATTAAAGTAAATTGCGTAGGTCGGGATTTATCCCGACAGATAAGGGTAAATTTGATCCAGTTCGAGCAAGTCACGCGCAGTTTTCAAGTCGGCGATCAGCAGGTCTCCGCGCTGCGCAATATCGACCTGTCCATCGCGGCGGGCGACTATGTCTCCATCATGGGCCCGTCCGGTTCGGGTAAATCCACCCTGCTCAATCTGCTCGGCCTGCTCGATCGCCCGACCTCCGGCATCTACCGGCTCGACGGCGGCAATGTCACCGACCTCAATGACGAACAGCAAGCCCGCGTGCGCAGTGAAAAAATCGGCTTCGTGTTCCAGTCATTTCATCTGGTGCCGCGCTTAACCGCCGCGATGAATATCGAATTGCCCTTGATTCTGGCTGGCATCCCGGTGCAGGAGCGCCGCGCCAGAGTTGAAAAATTACTTAAAAATTATGGTCTTACAGACAGAGCAGACCATAGACCGGATCAACTCTCAGGTGGACAGCGGCAACGTGTCGCCATCGCGCGGGCAACCAGCATGCGCCCGTCCGTCCTGCTGGCGGATGAACCCACCGGAAATCTGGATCAGACCACAGGCCGCGAGGTGATCAATCTGCTGGAGCAATTAACTGAACAGAACGTCACCTTAATCCTCGTCACCCACGACCCGGCGCTGGGCGAGCGAGCAAGTCGCCAGCTGCACATGGTGGACGGACAGATCGTCAGCCAGACCCGCCCATGAGATTCATTGATGTCGTGCAATTTGCCGCCGCGAGTCTGCGCGGCAATCCGGCACGAACCGGATTGATGATACTGGCGATGTCCATCGGCGTGGCGGCGGTAGTCATTCTGACAGGCTTGGGGGAAGGCGCACGGCGCTATGTCATCGATCAATTTTCCTCGCTGGGCACCAATCTCGTCATCGTGTTTCCCGGACGCACCGAAACAGCGGGGATCGGCCCCGGCATGCTGCTGGGCCAAATTCCGCGCGAACTCTCGCTAGATGATGCTGAAGCTTTGTTGAAGAGCCGCGCCGTCTCCCGTATCGCACCGCTGACTATAGGCTCGTCGCAAATATCCAAAGATGCGAAAAATCGCGAAGTCATCGTACTGGGCTCCACCGCTTCGTTGCTGGAAGTGCGCCACATGACGTTAGCTTCAGGACAATTTCTACCCTCGGGCAATATGCATGCCAGCGAGTCGGTCTGCGTGCTGGGGGCGAAAATCAGCCGTGAATTATTCGGTAACGCCTCAGGCGTCGGCAGTTGGGTCAGACTGGGAGACCGGCGCTTCAGGGTGACGGGCATCATGACCTCCCAGGGCGAATCGATGGGATTTAACACCGATGAGATCGTCATTGTACCGGTCGCTTCCGCCCATATGCTGTTCAACACCTCCGGCCTGTTCCGCATTCTGGTCGAGGCCAAGAGCCGCGATCAAATCGCGCAGGCAAAAATGGATGCCGAGACCATCCTCTTTGCCCGACACGGCGGCGAAAAGGACGTCACCGTAGTGACGCAAGATGCGGTATTAGCCACCTTTGACCGTATCCTGCGCGCGCTGACAATGGCGGTGGGCGGAATCGCCGCCATCAGCCTGTCCGTCGCTGGCATCTTGATCATGAACGTGATGCTGATCGCCGTCTCGCAACGCGTCAAGGAAATCGGCCTGCTCAAGGCGCTGGGCGCGCCGGCCGCACAAATCCGTAAACTGTTTTTCACCGAAGCCGTGCTGTTGTCCGGGATAGGCTGCATCTTAGGTCTGATAATAGGCGAAGCAGGCGTGCTGTTTATCGGCCGTCTCTACCCTTCCCTGCCGGTCGCCGCGCCCTGGTGGGCGGTGCTGGCGGCGATCTTCACCTCTTTGGGAACCGGAATACTGTTCAGCGTCTGGCCTGCGCGCCGCGCCGCACAACTGGATCCGGTCACGGCACTGGCGGGAAGATAGCATGCTCCTCCCCGACCTGATCCGCCTCACCACCTCCAGCTTTCTGGCCTACCGGATGCGCAGCTTTTTGACGGGGCTTGGGATTGCCATCGGCATCACGGCGGTGATCCTGCTCACCTCGATCGGTGAAGGATTGCACCAGTTCGTCTTGTCGGAATTCTCCCAGTTCGGCACCAATCTGATCGCCATCCAGCCCGGCAAGACACAGACTCAGGGCGGCAATGTCGGCATCTTCGGCTCAGTCAGAACGATTTCTATTGAAGATGCCGAGGCGCTGCGGCGTTTAGCCAATGTCGAGTACGTCAATCCCAGCGTCACCGGCAATTCTGAGGTGCGCTATAACGGCAAAACGCGCCGCACCATGGTGATAGGCTCAGGCCACGATCTTCCCGAAGTGATGTCCAGCCGCGTGCAGACCGGAAGCTTTCTGGCGGATGATGACCCCAGCCAGGCGCGTGCACAGGTGGTGCTGGGCTCCAAAGTACGTCAGGAGTTATACGCGGGAGAAAATCCGCTGGGCAGTTATCTGCGTATCGGCGGACAGCGTTATCGCGTAATCGGCGTGATGGAACCCAAGGGGCAGATGTTAGGCTTCGATATGGACGATACCGTGTTCATTCCCGCCGCACGGGCGCTGGAACTATTCAACCGCCCCGGTTTGATGGAAATCCAGTTGAGCTACAAAGCCAGCGCAGATCTGGACAGTGTAGTGCGCGCCATCACCGCCCTGCTCAAAGAGCGCCACGGGCGCGAGGATTTCACGCTGATCCCGCAGGAAAAGGCCCTGGAAGTCTTGGGTTCGGTGCTGGATGTCATCACCTTTGCGGTGGGCGCATTAGGCGGAATTTCCTTGCTGGTCGGCGGCGTCGGCATCCTCACCATCATGACCATGGCCGTCAATGAGCGAACCGCCGAAATCGGCCTGCTGCGCGCGCTTGGAGCTAAAGAAAATCAAATACTTACACTATTCTTAGGCGAGGCGATCTTGCTGTCCGCCCTAGGCGGCTTAGCCGGTCTGGCGCTGGGGGTGGGCATCGCACAGGGATTGCACGCACTGTTTCCTGCACTGCCTGTGCACACCCCCTGGCTGTTCGCCGCGCTAGCCGAATTAAGTGCAGTGAGCATAGGCTTAGCGGCTGGCGTGATGCCCGCGCGTCGCGCATCCCGATTAGACCCGGTCGAAGCGCTGCGAACCGAATAGCAAGCAGCCTGTGTCAGGGTGTATAATTCCCGCCTATATTTAATCAAAAGGAAATATCGTGCCCCTATCCAAACGCGTACAAGCGATCAAACCCTCCCCTACTCTGGCCGTCACGGCGCGCGCTGCGAAGCTGAAAGCGGAAGGAAAAGACATTATCGGCTTGGGCGCAGGGGAGCCGGATTTCGACACCCCCCAACACATCAAGGATGCTGCTATCAGCGCAATCCAAAAGGGATTCACCAAATACACCGCCGTGGGCGGCACACCTTCCTTAAAAGCCGCCATCATCGCCAAGTTCAAGCGCGATAACGGTCTGGATTACACTGCAAAACAAATTCTGGTTTCCTGCGGCGGCAAACAAAGTTTCTTCAATCTGGCGCTGGCCGTGATCGATCCGGGCGATGAAGTCATCGTTCCCGCACCGTACTGGGTTTCCTATCCCGATATCGTGATCATCGCCGAAGGTAAACCGGTCATCGTACAAGCCGGTATCGAACAAGGCTTCAAGCTGACCGCAGCGCAACTGACTGCCGCGATTACTCCGAAAACCAAGATGGTGGTGATCAACAGTCCGAGCAACCCGTCAGGCGCGGTCTATACACTGGAAGACTTAAAGACGCTGGGCGAAGTGTTGCGCGCACATCCGCAGATTCTGATCGCCACCGATGATATGTACGAACACATCGCGCTGACCGATACGAAATTTGTCAACATCCTGGACGCCTGCCCGGATCTGTATTCCCGCACCATGGTGCTCAACGGCGTATCCAAGGCGTATGCCATGACCGGCTGGCGCATCGGCTATGCAGCAGGCCCTGAAAACATCATCACTGCGATGGAAAACGTACAATCACAAAGCACCTCGAACCCAACCTCGATCTCGCAAGTAGCCGCTGAAGCGGCACTTAACGGCGATCAGGAATGCATTACCCCGATGATCAAGGCTTTCCGCGAACGTCACCTCTTCGTGGTGAACGAACTGAACACCATCCCGGGTCTGTCCTGCATCATGGCAGGCGGCGCGTTCTACGCCTTCCCGGATGCCAGAGGCGCGATCGCAGCAATGTATGCAAAAGGCACAATTTCTGCGCTAACCGACATCGCGCTGTCCGAATACCTGCTGGTCGAAGCTGGCGTAGCCGTGGTACCCGGCTCGGCATTCGGCAGCGAAGGTTACATCCGCTTATCCTTTGCCACCTCGATGGAAAACCTGGAGAAAGCCTTGTCCCGCATCAAGAAAGCACTTTCATAAGATTTCGGTAAGGCGATACCGAAACCTTAATCTTATGGGAGAAGCACGAAGAGGGTCAGGTCTTGCATTAACACATATGTGTTAATGCAAGACCTGACCCCAAAAATACCCCCAAAAAATCCTGTCCAACCATTTTTAGCGAATGTCTGACAGCTTATCGGGCACAACTATGGTATGGTGCCACCCTCCGCCTCCCCGCAAGGATGACCTATTTTGTTTAGTGCGCGCGCCACCCGTTACGCCACAGTTGTTTTTATCTCTTTCTATTCAGCATATTGTTTAGCAAACGACAACTTTAACAGCTGCCGTCAGGTGTTTGCCAACCTCACGCCACCCGTCCTGTCACAGCCCTCGGCCATGCAGCCGCGCGCACTGTGTTTTAATGCCTTCGCCGTGATGCATTCAGGTAAAAGCCACACACCGCTCTATGTCGCCGAAAGACTTAACAGCGGCATACTGATGGATGCAAGAAACTATCAACGCTCCGATAAATTTTTCGCTGATGCGCGACTGCCCCGTGCTGAACGCGCCGAACTGGAAGATTACCGTGGCTCGGGCTTCGATCGCGGTCATATGGCGCCGGCAGCCGACATGGCCAGTGAGGAGTCGATGACGCAGAGTTTTTCACTGGCCAATATGGTTCCGCAATATCCGCTCAACAACCGCAAGGCATGGGCAAATATTGAGAAAGCGACCCGCAAATACATCATGCGTGCGAGCGGTGATGTGTATGTGATCAGCGGTCCGGTATTTGACGGCACCCCGCCGACCATAGGAGCAAACCGTGTATGGGTACCGCAACATCTGTTCAAACTGATCTACGATCCGTCAGCCAATCGCGCCTGGGCGCATTGGCTGGACAACACCGACGAGGCCAGAGTCGGCAAACCGATCAGTTATGAAGAGCTGGTTAAACGCACAGGGATAGAATTTCTGCCCAGAAAATCCTAAAAACCATCTCAAGCTGACTTTTTCTTCAACAAAGCCTGCAAGTCAGCGAACGGACTATGCGTAGCCACCGCCTGCGCGCCCACCTCCCGACTCCGTGTCGCCTCCTCCAGCACGCGCGCGTGTTCGTTGTCGTGACAATACAGGCAGAGCAGCTCCCAGTTGCTGCCGTCAGCCGGATTATTGTCGTGGTTATGATCTTTATGATGCACGGTCAACTCGGACAGGCGCGCGCCGGAAAATTCACGACCGCACCGACCGCACAACCAAGGATACAATTTTAGCGCCCGATCCCGATAACCGGTTTCCCGCACTTCACGTTGTTGACGCGCTGCTAGGACGATGCGATCGAGCCTTGCGTGATCAGGTTTTTTTATCATTTAGATATTTGATTATTAAGTAAAATCACTCTGCATGCCGCTGGCAAAAAAGCAGTAATCGTCACACCCTGCATGCTTGGCATGATACATGGCGATATCGGCATTGATCAACAGCAGCTTTTCGTTATCGCCATGCTCCGGATATGCCGCAATGCCGACGCTGACCGAAATCGTCAATGGGTGACCGGCCACCTCAAAAGGACATCTGAGCGCTTTCAGTATTTTTTCGGCAACGACAGTAGCATCCTGTTGCTGCAGAATGACCGGCAACAGTACGACAAACTCATCGCCGCCGATGCGCGCCACCGTATCCGATGCACGCACGCTCTCAAGCAAGCGTCCTGTTTTGAGCAGCAGGTCACCGACATCATGCCCCAGATTATCATTAACCGGTTTGAACTTATCCAGATCAAGAAACATCAGCGCCAGTTGCGACTTGTTCCGCCTGGCTTTGGCCACGGCCTGCTGTAAACGGTCGTGAATCAGCGCGCGATTGGGCAGGTCGGTGAGCGGATCAAAATGCGCCATATGGTGCATGCGCTCCTCCATCTCGCGACGCCGGGTAATATCCGCGTGCGTGCCTATCATGCGCCTGGCCTGACCATTTGCGCTGCGACTGACGATCATGCCGCGCGCCAACACCCATTTGACAGTCCCGTCACGACAGATCACGCGATGCTCGTTGTAATAGCTGGCGCTGCGCCCGTCCAGATACGCCCGGATATCCTCCTCCACCTGCGCTCTGTCCTCCTGGTGTATGCGCTCGCGCCAGGCATTTTCATCGGCGGCGATATCCGCATCGCTGTAACCTGCCATTTCCTTGTAGCGAGACGAAAAAACCACCGTATCGGACAACACATCCCAGTCCCATACCCCATCTCCAGCCCCTTCCAGGGCGAATTTCCAGCGCTCTTCACTCGCGCGTAAACGGGCGGGTAACCTGCATCAACCGTAAACTGATCGCAATAAAGAGCAGCAACAGCAGCGAGAGCAGCATGGGGGTCATACGATGGCAACCGACCATTGAATAATTTTCATGGCGCTATTTTATGCCTAATCGACGCGACTTGTCAGACCGGTTTGAAACCCTGCGAATTTTAGCTAAACACGGCATAATGACAAGGAAAATCTACCCCCCTACTGAACCATGTCCAATCTATCTACGGCGGGCATCAGCCCGAAACGCTGGTTTGCACAAGCCAGCCTGTCACCGGAATTCGTGCACGATGCCGCACAGGCTGCCGCCATTGAACTGCTGGATGGACTCTGGCATCAACTGGTGGCGTTTAAATCTAGGCGTGAACAGTTTTTAGGTCGCAGCCTGCGCAGCCCCGAACTACCTAAAGGCTTATATTTGTGGGGTGACGTCGGACGCGGCAAGACTTTTCTGATGGATGCCTTCTACAACGGCCTGCCCTATCGGCGCAAACGGCGCATCCATTTTCACAACTTCATGGCTGAAATCCATCAGGGTATGAAGCAACTGGCACATAAAAGTGACCCCTTGATCGCGCTGGCCGATCAGATTGCCCAGTCCACCCGCTTGCTGTGCCTGGACGAGTTTCATGTCGACGATATTGCCGATGCAATAATACTGGGGCGACTGATCTCCGCCATCCTAGAACGGGGCGTATTGCTGATGACCACCTCTAACTATCCGCCTGACGGCCTGTACCCAAATGGCTTACAGCGACAGAGTTTCCTGCCGGCAATCGAGCTGCTCAAGTCTCGCCTGACAATCTTGAATGTCGATGGCGGCAATGATCACCGCCGGCAGACCGCTGCCGACGAACCTTTGTTCATCGTATCCTCCGAAGCGGAAGCCGCTGCCAGCATGGCGCGTTTGTTCGATCGTGTGACCGGCAGCGCGGCATCAACCTGTCTATCGATCGAAATATCCGGACGACAAATCCCGGTCAAAAAAGTCGCTGACAAGGCGGTGTGGTTTGATTTCAACGTATTGTGCGGCGGCGCACATGCGCAGGAAGATTATCTGGCCATCGCCCACCGTTATCCAACCGTATTTCTCTCACACATTCCGCCACTGACCACCGATCGCCGTGCCGAATCCAAGCGCTTTACCTGGCTGATCGATGTGCTCTACGACAATCATGTCAAACTGGTGACCTCAGCCGACACCCTGCCGGACGAACTATCCACGGTAACATCGGGCGAATTTACCCGAACCACCAGCCGCCTCACCGAGATGCAGTCAGCGCGCTACCTGGCACGCACCCAACACACGGAAAACATCAAGCTTTAAACCGGCAAGATTATTGATGCGTACACAAGTCAAAGCCCGTAAAATGCGCCCCTTCCTATTCGCGCTCTCAGTTCACGTCATGACCACACGTACTCGTTTCGCCCCCAGTCCTACCGGTTATCTGCATATCGGCGGTGCGCGCACTGCGCTGTTTTCATGGGCCTATGCCAGAAAGCTGGGCGGCACATTTATTCTGCGCATCGAAGACACGGATGTTGAACGTTCAACGCCGGAAGCCGTGCAGGCGATTCTCGACGGCATGAACTGGCTGAATCTGGGTTACGACGAAGGTCCTTACTATCAGATGCAGCGCATGGAGCGCTACAAGGAGGTGCTGGCGCAACTGATCGCGGACGGTCACGCTTATTATTGCTACACCACACCGGAGGAGCTTGATGTGATGCGTGAGGCGCAGCGCGCCAGAGGTGAGAAGCCGCGTTACGACGGCGCATGGCGTCCGGAAGAAAGCAAGGCATTGCCAACTCCGCCTGAAGGCGTAAAACCGGTGGTGCGCTTCAAGAATCCGTTACACGGCGCGGTGGCGTGGGACGATCTGGTTAAAGATCGCGTCGTATTCGAATCCAGCGAGCTGGATGATCTGGTGATCGCGCGTTCGGACGGCACGCCGACTTACAACTTCTGCGTGGTAGTGGATGACTGGGATATGAAGATCACCCACGTAATTCGCGGCGATGACCATGTCAACAACACGCCGCGCCAGATTAACATCTTGAAAGCGCTGGGCGCCAAGGTACCGCAATACGCCCATCTGTCGATGATACTGGGCGACGATGGCACCAAGCTGTCCAAGCGTCACGGTGCGGTGAGTGTGATGCAGTACGCCGACGATGGCTATTTGCCGGAAGCGGTGATCAACTATCTGGCGCGTTTAGGCTGGTCGCACGGCGATGAAGAAGTTTTCCCGGTCGAGCAATTTGTTGAGTGGTTTGACTTGGATCACATCACGTCTTCTGCGGCGCAGTTCAACACGGAAAAGCTGCGCTGGCTCAATCAGCATTACATCAAGCTGGCGGACAATACGCGTCTGGCAGGATTGGTCGGTGGTCATCTGGCTGCGCGCGGTGTGACGGTGAGCGATACGCCGCCGCTGGCATCCGTGATTGCGCTGTATAAGGACCGTGCGGCGACGCTGCTGGAGCTGGCGGATGAGGCTGAGGTGTTCTATGTCGATGTGCATCCGTCACAGGAGGCGCTGGACGCACAGCTGCTGCCTGAAGTGATGCCGGCCTTGCGCGAGCTGGCGGCACGCTTAGCCGATGTCGAATGGGTTGCACCGGCTTTGGGGGCGTTGATCAAGGAAGTGCTGGCGCAGCATAAGCTGAAGATGCCCAAGCTTGCGATGCCGCTGCGCGTGATGCTGGTAGGTCAAACACATACGCCTTCTGTAGATGCCGTGCTGGCGTTGTTTCCGCGCGAAACTGTTTTGGCGCGTATCGCGAAATATTTGTAGAAAACGGAGAAAAGGCTTTACATTAAGCGCCTCTCTCAATATAATGCGCGCTCTTCGAAACGGGGGTATAGCTCAGCTGGGAGAGCGCTTGCATGGCATGCAAGAGGTCAGCAGTTCGATCCTGCTTATCTCCACCAAGAAGAAGTTTTAAATTACGTCCCTATCGTCTAGAGGCCTAGGACATCGCCCTTTCACGGCGGTAACACGAGTTCGAATCTCGTTGGGGACGCCAGATTTGCAGCAACCGTTTCAACGTCCCTATCGTCTAGAGGCCTAGGACATCGCCCTTTCACGGCGGTAACACGAGTTCGAATCTCGTTGGGGACGCCACCAAATTCCGACTTTTGACAGGGCTTTTGTAGTAAATACAACAATCTAGTGTCGAATCGTCACACGATGCGGTCAATCAGGCTGCATCGTATCTCCTTAATATCATCCCGGTCTTGTTCATCAATGCTTACCGCGATGTTATTCAGTATCGACTTCACATCACTTTCCTGAATATTTTGAATTGCTCTCACTTTTTGTGTAGCCAATTCTGCGCTATTAACCGGAGTTTAACAGGAACCAAAAAACACTCTTTACAATCAATAATCTAGCGCGTACTAGTTTTTTGAAGCGCGTTTTGCTCGTTATTTGCTCGTTTTTTACTTTTAGCCGGGCTGTTTTTTTGTGCCTCCTGGTGCTGAATCGAGTTTCAGCGCTTTATAGA
>Ga0208863_1000838_pt1 | contig 23980 bp, 23 predicted proteins | sample RifOxyD3_FD_184040 | JGI IMG/M metagenome (GOLD analysis project Ga0208863, IMG submission 184040) | Soil microbial communities from Rifle, Colorado - Rifle Oxygen_injection D3 (SPAdes) | ecosystem: Environmental > Terrestrial > Deep subsurface > Rock core/Sediment | place: Rifle, Colorado...
TTTCGGTTGCATCGAAAATCACCAGAAATTGGAGGGTAATACTGCAATAACCTGCAATTCATAGTGATATAAATTGTCAATTTTATCAATAAAAATCAAACCGTTATGCGTTTTTCATGGCCGACTATTGTATATTGAAAAATGTTTAATATCTTTTTTTCTGCCGACCTTACTCTAATTTTGCGAACGTTCCCTCGTGTCGGTGATATTATGAATGTCATAAACCACAGAAATCCGGTCAGTTGATCAACGTCGGCTTTAGCTCTAATTGTTTTTGGGACATTTGGCGGCAAGGTTCGATCAGAGGGGTCAATTTTGAATATGTATTTTTTTCTTCTAATTTTTTTTGCAGGCCCACGTTGGATTGACTTTGGGAGAAAACCAATAAGTATCACTTCAGAATCTAATGAAGTTGGCTTTGTCCCTAAGTTTTCTGCTTCAAAAATCAATACGCCTGTTCCTTCGCTTTGTTTTTTAAATAATCCTAACTCAATGAGTTTAATTTTGATCCTCATCCGGTTTCGATAGCGATCTATCCAATAAACCACCCCCCCTGAACCTCCTATGAGTGCTAATATCCTCATGGGGTCAGCTTTAAAATAACATAGAAGATCAGAAATAGATTCGATCATATTTTTAACACATAACAGTGCATAAGCGGAATCGTGTCCGTCATATCATCCCCGATGGGTGGACGGAATTTCCGCTTATTCGTGTATTGATCTTGAAATATGGAAGTTTAACCTTTTTGGCTTCAACCGATGTGCTCACTCCATGATCTCTTTCTTCATGCGAACAAACTCCTCCTGGGAGATTTCGCCCCGCGCATAGCGTTTCTTCAAAATCTCCTCCGCCGTTTCTTTCTCGCGGGAACCGCCTTTCCGCACCAGAGAGATACAGACCAGCAGGAGCATGACCCAGAAAAGGATCATGAACAGTCCGCCAAAACCGTGGAAAAAAGGACCATTTGAAAACCAGGGCATCATAGTATATCTCCTTGTGGTAGATTCAGGGCCAGCAGCCTATTTTCTTAAAATCTTAGAATATGTCCATCTCCAAGCATGTCTGCCTGAACATCCCACAGGCCTAACAGATTGTCAATACTTGAAGGATGTCAAACCGGCTGTCTCCTTACCGCCTCTCTGCGGGGCCTTGCCGGTTGATTAAATCATCTTCAATCACTATGATTGATGGACGTGTAACAACTGAAAAACGTAACGCAAAGACGCAAAGGCGCGAAGACAACATGTTGAAATACAAGGAATAAAACTTTGCGACTTTGCGCCTCTGCGTTAAAAAATGAGTTGTTACGAGTCTATCATGATTCATGTGTCATCCGATTGCATTGGAGGAGTGGCAATCAGCAACCGGCCCTTTTTCACTCAAGACGAGCAGCCCGGAAAGGCGCGATCCGGCTTGGGAGTGTGCTGAATGCACAGGAGATCAGCCATGTCACAGACAGAAACCAAGGTCTTTACCGCCCATGTTCCACTGCCGCTGGCCGAGAAGGTCGATCAGTTGGCCGCTCGTCTTGCGCGGTCGCGGGGCTGGATCATGAAACAGGCGTTGTCTGCGTGGATCGACCAGGAAGAGGAGCGCAGCCGCCTGACCCGGGAAGCTTTGGCCGAGGTGGACGCCGACCTGGTCATCGACCAGCAGGCCGTGCAGGCGTGGGCGGACAGTCTGGACACCGATACTCCGTTGCCGCGCTGATGGAGTTGAAATGGACGGGCAAGGCGCTCTGCCGCGCGAGGTCCGACGGCTTCTTGTCGGGCATTACGAAATGCGTTACGAGATTCGGGAGGCCGCCATCTATGTGCTGCGGCTGTGGCATACGCGGGAGGATCGTTAGCCGGTGGCGGTAATCTTCACCGGTCCGGCCATCACCCCCTGGAGAATGGCTGATTGTCAGAGTACCTGCAGCACCACATCGATCACTTCGCCCTGCTTGATCTTAAAGGCCCGGACCGGCTCCACTCCCGCCATCAGGCTGACGATAACATAAGTCATACCGGGGTCATTGGCCAGGCGGATATCCTCCACCGAGGGCCGGGCCGGGGTTTCGGGATGGGAGTGGTACACCGCCGCCACCTGTAAGCCCTCATCCCGCATCCGGCGGATGACGGCAAATTGTTCCGCCGGGTCCATGCTGTAATGATCGGGCGCGGCATCGATGTTGCGCAATTCGAAATGACGGCAAACCACCCCGTCTTTAGCGGCCAGATAGCCGCAAGCCTCGTTGGGCTCTTCCCGCCGGCCGTGGGCCAGCAAGGCGGTCAGGATCTTTTTTTCAATCTGCAACGTCATCGCTATTAATCCTTACGATTCGGGTTTGCCGGAGGGTTTTTCTCAGGCTTGGCCGCGCTCGGCCAGCATTTCATCGAGGTGGATGCTGGCCATCTCCAGGTAAGGGTCCATGGTCAGGGCGATCTTGAAGTTGTGGGCCGCCTCGTCGTAACGCTTAAGCTTGCGCAGGTTGACCCCGAGGTTGGCGAAATCGATGGCCGAACCGGGCTCGATCTCAATGGCCCTGGAAAAGTGAATGACCGCGGTTTCGTATTCAGCCAGCTTGTAATGGCAAAATCCCAACAGGTTGTGGATATCCGCCCGCTCCTCATCATGCTCGATCCCCTGCCGCAGCTCGCTGATCGCTTCGGGGTACAGGCCCATGTCCTTTAAGCATTCCCCCAGGAAGGAGTAGATGTAGGGAAGATCCTCGGCCTCGGGCGCAAGTTCCAGGGAGCGGTGGAAATGGCGGATGGCCTCGTCGAAGCTGGCCATGGCCGCCTTTTTCTTGCCCAGGAAAAACTCGATAAAATAGGCCTGGGGCAGCAGCGCCCCCATCTTTTCCAGCTGTTCGATCTGGGCGGCCGGGTCGCTGATCTGCTCGTGGGCCAGCTTGGCGGCGAACAGCCCGGCGTTCTTGCTCATGGAGCGTTCCCGGAAATGGGCCCCCGGCACGATGGTGTAGATTGCCGGAATCTGCAACTGCGGGTGCATGGTGTCGATCAGCAGCACCTCCATGTCCAGCTTGGCCAGGGCCGCCAGGCAGCGGTCGATCTCCACCTTCATGTTGTTGTCGGAGAGATCGGGCAGGTCATTTAGCTTCACGGTGCGGTCGGGATGAATGATGTAGTCCACCTCTTCGAGGGAGAGCGGTTTGGGCAGGCCGCTGGCCAGGTAATTGGATTTGCTGTGAAAATCGCCGGAGAGCTGGGCCACCTCGGTGAGCGCCCGGATCAGGGCCTTGTTGGGCTCCGGGGTGGTGCCGGCGGTATAGACGATCTCGCTGGTCTCGGGAAAGGTGGAGGGATCGATGGCCAGGGCGCCCACCGTGGGAATGCCGGTATTCAGGGAAAAATCGTTGAGATAAACCTGAATCCCGTGGCGGGTGAATTTGTCCAGCAGCTCAATGGCCACCGGATCGGTGAGGGAAGCGGGATCGATCCGCGGGGCCTTGATCCGCTCGCGGGTGATCAGGGCGCAGACATGGCGCTCGACGATCTCGGAAAGCCCCTGTAGAATCGCCTCTTCGTAGGAGTTGCCCGCGGAAGGGCCGTTGAATTCATTGATCGCATAGAACCAGGAATAGGGCACCAGGACCATTTCGCCCCGGTTGAGGTTGGTGGCCCAGGCCCAGCGGATGGGGATATCATCGATCAGCTCGGCCAGGGTTTCCTCCGAGGTGGTTTCATCGTGGACCGACTTAAGCAGGTAGGAAAGGGGCAGCAGGGGCAGTCCTTCGTCCTTGAGTTCGCCGTAGGTGGCCAGAAGGAAATTTTTCGGGTTCTGCCGAAAGCTGTAAAAGCTGAAGCGCTCGACCAGCTCCATGCAGGCGCTGGCCTGGGATTGGGCCGGGGTGCAGCCTTTGCCCAGCTGCTTTTTGTTGCGAATGACCTCGAAGGCCTCCCGGCCGCAAACGCTGAAGTAAACCGGGATATCCAGGCGGCCGGTGTCCACCCGCTGCACATCGCTTAGGATATCGAGCTTGACCTCGGCCAGGCGCTGCTTGAGCCTGGCGATGGTCTCCTCGGGGGTGCAGACCTTGTCCTGATCGTAGGTGTAATTTTTGCGGCAATCCCCGTAGGTGATGGGTGCGGGCATCGGCGGGCGGCGGGCGGTCTTGCTCATGGTTGTCCCTTGGTGAACGATTACTCTGGGTGGGCTGGTTCGGTCGAGCTTAAATAATGAAGCCGGAATATGCCCAAGCTGTTTTTTCTTGTCAAGTGTTCAGTATTACAAAATTACAAAGTGGTAAGCGGGACGGCGATGCGTATTACATTTGGTACGTGAGCTGGACCGATCGTCGCAAGATGTGGTGCCCTGTGATTGCTATCCATTCTTAAGGGAAGTATCTCTCAATATCCAGGGCACCATGAAACACGCCCAAAACATCAATAACGCCTTCCGTTCTGATTAAATACACAATTCGGTAATGACCATAGAGCAAAACTCGGATATCGCCTTCTGGTTCTGCACGGTATTTCTGGCCAAGTTCCGGAAATTCTCGCAACAGTTGGGCTTTGTCGTAAATACCAGCAACAACCTTGCCCGCAGCGGCCGGATTATCACGAGCTATATATTCCATGATATCCTTCAGCCATTGTTCGGCTTCCCTGGTCCATCTCAATTCTGCCATGTGCGAATCCGGCGTGACATCTCTTCGTCTGAAATAACCCGTCCTGACCGAACGTCATTCAGTCCCCGCGCCACCATTCTTTCAAAGGCCAGCTCTCGCACAATTTCTTCGTAAGTAGCATCTTCCGGCTGAGCCAAAACAATCTCTGCAATTTTCTCTCTCGCTGTCTGCATAAAAAAATCTCCTTCGTTTTGATATCATACCGAAAAATAATTCTGCCCCCTCTTGCTACAGGACCGCTGCTTTGCGGTTCCGCAAGGTAGCGACGGGTTGATACCGCAGGAACGATTAGGCGTGCGTAGCCTTTCAGCGTTTCAGCGGCCCATTGGTTCAGGCTTTTCCCGGCTGCTTTTGCAGAGGCGGCAACAGCCCGTAGGATGCGGTGAGGCACGAACCGCATCGATCGCGTTTACTTCACACCTTGGGTTATCGCTTCTGGTCCGCTGGACCAATCCTCAAGATACAGTGAAGATGCTCAGGCAAAACGACCATTGCGTCGATTGAAAATGGATGCCTGCTTTTTACCTTTCGAAAAGATTGCCTCAAGGCTTCGATGTTATCGGTCAGCGTACGAATGCCCCAGCGCTCCGCGCAGTTGACCGTGAAGAAATAGGTGCCTCCAGCTATCCCTGGTCGCCGATATTCTACCATTTGTCCGCAGTGCCTACAGGCTTCTCGATCGATGCGGTTCGTGCCTCACCGCATCCTACGCGCTGCCCGACTAATGCGTTTGTGCGCCACTTAGTTTTGATAGCAAAGGGTACCGTTCCGGGTGCCTGATGGATTCAAGCGCAAGGTCAACATCCATATCGGGCCAATAAAAGTGCCCTGGCTGTGGACATTCCACATGCAGGATAGCAGACACCCGTGCCTCTTTAAACCATGGGAACTCGGCGAATGGTAAAAATAATTCCTCCTCCGCAGTAAGAAGCCAAATGCCATGCGGAGAAATGTTTGTTACCTCAAGCTGAGAAGTGCCGATGCCAAGCGCTTGTGATTTCATTGATATGCTTCCGATTGGCTGATAATTTCTTTCAGATCAATAATGATCGACGTAACTCGTCTTGAGAGCCGGCTGTCCTTCAGCCCCAGGCACTTGTGGGCAAGTCGTGTGGCACCTTTCCATTCTTCGCGCGCAACCGGGATTTCAACGTCGGCTGCATTGGCAAAATTAACAAAGACCAAATAAGCGTCCTTCTTGTTGATTTCAGCCAAGAAGTACAGGTGAGCTAATCGGTTCGCCATTTGGTAAAGTGGGCTGCACCAAGGTGCATCCGGGTTCGCTCGGAATGCCGTTTTGGCCTCATCAAGTCTTTTCTCTATCCGGGCAAGCGCATTTGCTGATGCTTTGCTTCGATAATCAACCGCTTCCTCAATATGTGCCTTCGCTTCAATGAGTATCAGTTTTCCGTCTTTTGCGCGGGCAAGGCCATCCCAGCGCGGTCCACTTTTTGGCCAAAACTCGTGCAACGGCATCCGCAGATCGTTTACACTCAGTCGTTCTAGGAACTCTTGATCGTAATACTCAGCATAATCGTCGTCTCGGAGGGGTGACAGCCATTCGATACACGTTGAGTCCCATCCGAACGCCTTTGCAATGCAGTCATTCAGGTATTTCGGATAATCATTGACCATCACGCGAAGCCAATGTTCGCTTCGCTTTGTAGATGGTGGTCTTGATCTTCTGGGCATATTCCTACCTTCAGCCAACAAGTTATTCAGCAGTTTCCGGCTATCATGACAAAAATCATGTTAGCCGAAAATATGCCCCAAAAAAGCGAGAAAAGCCACTCCGGTGATCGCTTTCCTGGGCCGATTCACATATCCGTCTACAGATCTTCAATCCGCGCTTTGCAAGCATCATATTCCGCCTTGATAAGCCTTCGCCCCAGTAGTGCTACCTTGGCGCAATAAACGGCGATAAGGGGATCTTTTTGACGGAAATCCTCGATCTCTTTTTCTTGCTTAGCGGTAAGCTGTTTATGGTCATGGAGTTTTTCGGCAAAATAGAAAAACACCAGGCCCGGCCCCACGAAGAGAACCAGGGCGATGTTTTCCACGAGATCGCCCTGGGCTAAACCGAAAAAAATCTGGGCTAGAGCCAGCAGGATACCGCACAATACCAGGGCCAGGAGATACGGGATGATGCGCAGATATTTTTTCTTGATCTCCAAGACATCGGTCGGCGGATCATGGATGATATTGATGTACATGGCTTCCTTATGATTCCTGATGTTTAGGGGGAAATGAAGGCGCAAAGCCAAGCGCCGCTCCGTTTTTTGCCCTCTCTCTACCTATAAGCAAACAAGGGCGTTAAGGCAAGGCAATCATGACGCACTCGCAACAAAGGAAAAAGTTAACAGGATCGTGACATAAATCAACGAGTTACCAATGAATACCCGTTGTAATCGCTTTTTTGCGATTTCAACAATCCTTGACGGTCAGCCCGTGGGCAGGGTATGCATGGCTTTTTCTCCTGGGGAGTTTTTCGATAATGTCCGAGATGCCTGCCAATAGCAAATTGCCCTGGACCCTGGGGAGCCTGCCTCTGATGCTGGCCCCGATGCAGGGCCTTACCAACCGGGCTCTGCGGGCCCTGTTCATCGAGCGGGTCCGCCCCGATGTGGTCTTTACCGAATTTGTCCGGGTCAAGGCCAGCGCCAAAAAAAATATCACCGCCAATGACCGGCAGGAGGTGGTCAGCACCACCGGCGGAGTGCCGCTGGTGGTGCAGCTCATCGGCACCGACACCGAGGCGCTGCTGGCTGCGGCCGACACCGTGCAGGAGCTGGGGGCCGAGCATCTCAATATCAATCTCGGCTGCCCCTATGGCCGGATGACCAGCCAGACCGCGGGCGGTGCCCTGCTGCGCGAGCCGGTGTCCCTGGCCCGGATGCTTGCCGCTTTGCGCCGGGAGATCCGGGGCAGTTTTTCCGTCAAGGTCCGCTCCGGCTTTGACGATCCGGCCCAGATCTTTTCCCTGTTGACCATCTTTGCCGAGAGCGGCATTGATTTTCTCGTGGTCCACCCGCGCACCGTGAAGCAGCTTTACGCCGGCCCGGCGGACCATGGCGTCACCGCCGAGGTGGTGCGGCAGACCACCTTGCCGGTAATCGCCAACGGGGATATCTTCAGCGCGGCCACCGGCCATCGGGTTCTGGCCGAGACCGGGGCGGCCGGGCTGATGCTGGGCCGCGGCGCCATTGCCGATCCCCTGCTCTTTGCCCGCTTGCGGGGCAGGTATCCGGCCGACTCATCCCCGGCCGGCAAGGTTGCCGAGCTGCGCGACTATCTGCAGGCACTGCTGGCCAGCTACCAAGTAATTTTCTGCGGCGAGCACCAGATTCTCTGTAAGATGAAGGAGGTGCTCTGCCATGTTCACGACCCCGAGGTGGCGCCCCTGGCCAGACAACTCAAGCGGAGCAAAAGCCTGGCCCAGTTCGGGGAGCTGCTTATTTCATCATGAAGAGGTTGTGGCGGGCCGCCTCTAAAATCGCAGCCACAGCCGGATGCTTGATGATCCGTTCCACCGAGATGGCGTAGTAGCGTTCCTTCACCGCCTGGGTCCGGCCGACGATCTCCACCTTGTGCTGGCGCAACACCTCGGCTTCGATAACCGTGGGGGCGACAAAGACGCCGTCGCCTTCCTGGCCGAAAACATTGAGCAGGGCGCTGTCGTCGAATTCTCCGGCAATGGCGGGGCGGATGTCGAGGCCGGCAAACCAGCGTTCCAACCCGCCCCTGAGCGCGGTCATCTCCATGGGCAGCAGCATGGGCGCCTCGTGGAGCGAATGGGGAAATTTTTCCCGGAGCGGTGCGGCCAGTTTTTCCACCGCAAAAAAGGTGATGCCGCACTCGCCGAGCAGATGGCTGTATGCCTTGACGCTTAAGCCCGCCCGCAAGGGGGCATCGCTCAGCACCACATCCAGGTTGTGCATGGCCAGTTCGGCCAGCAGGGCATCCTCCTTGTCTTCCAGGCACACCAGCTTTATCCGTTCAGGCAACTGCAGGGCAGGTTCCAGCAGCCTGCGGACAATGAGCTTCGGCAGCACGTCCACCACTCCGGCCTTGAGAGACAAGGGGCCTGCCGCCGGCCTGCCTCGGATGGTGTCCATCATCTCCCGGCCGAGGGAGAAGATCTCGTCGGCATAGCGGAAGACCATCCGCCCCAGGTCGGTGGGTTCCAGGGTGCGGCCCGCCCGCTGAAAGAGCTTGCCGCCAAGGGATTCTTCCAGCCTCCCCAATTGGGCGCTCACCGTGGAGGGGGCCAGGCTGAGGCGGACGCTGGCCGCAGTCAGGCTGCCTTCGCGCATCACGGTCCAGAAGTAGAAAAGATGGTGGTAGTTAAGCCATTCCATAGCCAGCCTCATATTCGTTTATTTCGAACTATATTAAGCATATTTTCTAATTGTTCAAACTATATTCCTGCGGTATCGTTTTTAGTAATCTGGTGATTCAATAATGTAAATCGTCATTCCCGTGCAGGCGGGAATCCATGGTGTGGATGCCGACTAAATCATTCGGGCATGACTTGTTTAATCGCCGGGTCAATAGTATGGAAGCAAATCAGGCTGGCCGGGACATCGTCCCGAGCCGCCGGCAGTAAGCCGAGGAGGCACCATGGAAGATGTGAATTTGATCGCCAGGCACTGGCACCACCTGCCCATCGATGAGGTGGCGGAGCTGTTGGAATCGGACCGGGAGCACGGGCTTGACCGGTTCGCGGTGGAGCACCGCCTGGCGGAGTTCGGGCCCAATGCCATCACCGCCCAAAAAGGCCAGAGTCCGTTCGTCCGCTTTCTCCTCCAGTTCCATCAGCCCCTGATCTATATCCTTATTGTTTCGGGCTTTATCACCGCTTTTTTGCAGGAGTGGGTAGATTCCGGGGTTATTTTCGGGGTGGTGCTGGTCAACGCCGTGATCGGCTATCTCCAGGAGGCCAAGGCGGTCAATGCCCTGGCGGCCCTGGCCCGAACCATGACCACCGAGGCCACGGTCTTGCGGCAGGGGGAGAAGCGGCGCATCCCGGCCACGGAACTGGTGGTCGGCGACATCGTTTTTCTGCAAAGCGGCGATAAGGTTCCCGCTGATCTGCGCCTTTTCCAGGTGCGTGATCTGCAGATTGCCGAAGCCGCGCTGACCGGCGAATCGGCGCCGGTTGCCAAGGATCACGGGCAGCATGGCAAAGAAACCCCCTTAGCCGAGCGGCGGAACATGGCCTATGCCTCGACCCTGGTCACTTACGGCCAGGGCACCGGCATGGTTACGGGCACCGGGGATGCAACCGAGGTGGGGCGCATCTCCCAGTTGATTTCAACGGCCGAGGCGTTGGCCACCCCGCTCACCCGCAAGATCAGCGAGTTCAGCAATGTTCTGCTTTACGTGATCCTGGGCTTGGCCGCGTTGACCATCGTGGTCGGGCTGCTCCGGGGCCAGACCTTTGTCGAGATGTTCATGGCCGCCGTGGCCCTGGCCGTGGGCGCCATCCCCGAAGGTCTGCCTGCCGCGGTCACCATCACCCTGGCCATCGGCGTCTCGCGGATGGCCCAAAAACGGGCCATTATCCGCAAGCTGCCTGCGGTGGAGACCTTGGGCTCCACCACGGTGATTTGTACCGATAAGACCGGCACCCTCACCGAAAACCAGATGACCGTGCAGGAGATCGTGGCCGGCGGCTTGGCGTACACGGTGGACGGTGCCGGTTATAACCCCATGGTGGGCAGGATTGCCGGCCAGGAAGCGGCTTCGGCCGGCACCTCTCCGGCCCTGCTGGAATGCCTGCGGGCCGGGCTTCTCTGCAACGACAGCCAGCTGGTGGAAGAAGAGGAGGGAGTCTGGCAGGTGCATGGCGATCCCACTGAGGGGGCTCTGCTGACTTCGGCCCGCAAAGGCGGCCTCGGCCCGGAAACCGTGGCGGCAACTCCTCGCTTGGATACGGTGCCCTTCGAGTCGGAACACCAGTACATGGCCACCCTGCACGATGCCGGAGTCGGTGCCCACCGCCTGGTTTACCTTAAAGGTGCGGTGGAAGCGGTTCTGGACAGATGCGAGACTCAGCTTGATGCGCTGGGCAATCCGGTTCCCCTGCGGGGAGCCGAGATCCATGGGGCGGTGGCGGAAATGGCCGCCAAGGGGATGCGGGTGCTGGCCATGGCCGGCAAGGAGATGGCTCCGGGAACACAGGGGATATACCATGGTGATCTGACCGCCGGTCTGATCTTTCTCGGGTTGCAGGGGATGATCGACCCGCCGCGGTCGGAAGCGGTGGCTGCGGTCAAGATTTGCCAGGCCGCCGGGATCCGGGTCAAGATGATCACCGGCGATCATCCCCTTACCGCCGCCACCATTGCCAGACAGGTTGGGCTTTACAACCTGGGGTCAAAGCATGGGGATGGGGTGCCGGTGCTAACCGGCGCGGAGCTGGAAAAACTCTCGGACCGCGAATTTATCGACCGGGCGGAAGACACCGTGGTTTTTGCCCGGGCGACCCCGGAGCAGAAACTCCGACTGGTGGAGGCGCTTCAGGCCAGGGGCCAGGTGGTTGCCATGACCGGCGACGGGGTCAATGACGCCCCGGCCCTGAAGCGGGCGGATATCGGGGTGGCCATGGGGATTACCGGTACCGAGGTGGCCAAGGAAGCGGCGGATATGGTCCTCACCGATGACAATTTCAGTTCCATTGAGGCGGCGGTGGAAGAGGGGCGGGGGGTATTCGACAATCTGCTCAAGTTCATTACCTGGACCCTGCCCACCAATCTCGGCGAAGGGCTGGTTATTCTGACCGCCGTATTCCTCGGCGTCACCCTGCCCATCCTGCCGGTGCAGATCCTCTGGATCAACATGACCACCGCCGGGTTTCTCGGTCTGGCCCTCGCCTTTGAACCCAAGGAGCCTGGCATCATGCTCCGTCCCCCTCGGCAACCCAATGCGCCGATTTTGAGCCGCAGCATGATTTTCCGGATTACCCTGGTGAGCTTTTTAATGTTGGGCGCGGCCTTCGGCCTCTTTTCCTGGGAACTCTCCGTCGGCGCTACTCTTGCCGAGGCGCGTACCGCTGCGGTCAATGCCTTTGTCATGGTCGAACTTTTTTATCTCTTCAACTGTCGTTCTCTGGATAAATCAATTTTTCAACTCGGCTTTTTCTCAAACCTCTGGGTGCTTGGCGGGGTGGTTGCCATGACCATGGTGCAGATCGCCTATACCCATCTGCCGGTGATGAACCGGCTCTTCCAGAGCGCCCCGGTTGACCTGGCCGTTTGGGGCCGGACGGTGGCGGCTGGGGTGGTGGTTTTTGTGATTATTGAGATTGAAAAGAGGCTCTGGCTCAAGAAGGCAAAGAGTGGGGCTTGAGGGTTTGTCTGGCAACTTGATGATGTCTGATTGACAGGGAGTGGAGATTGATCCCCAAGAAGTGATAAGATGGCAGAAACAAGGTCGTTTCTTCTTTGCTCACACTGATGGGGGACGGGGTGGTCACATGGGCGGTTCCGCAGCAGTATTGTGGGCCGGGAAGTTACAAAAAAAGTTATTCAAGGAGAACAGCGATGAACAAACCAAGCAAATCCGCAGTAAGTCTGAAAGAGCTTATCAATCAAGCCATCAGTGATCTTGAGATCACGCCGAGCGAATATCAGCAGATCATGGATCATGCCCATGCAGACGGTCATATAGACAAGGAAGAAGAAGCCCTGCTTGCCCAATTTCATGCCATGCTCAACAATGGAACGCTCAAGAGAGTTCGTGAGTAGCGTTAGCTGAGGAGGATCTGGGGGGGTAAAAAGTGAAGGTATTAAGAGCCGTAACGAACTGGCCGAAAGAGCGCTTATTTTGTAACGGCTCTTAATTTCAGATACAATTCTCTGCCCACCCAGGCATCGGTGGCGGCGTAGCGGATCTGGGCCGGATCCAGCACATCCCTGGCCCAGTTCGAGGTCTGCGCGCCCTTGGCGATGCGAAAGCACAGCAAAACCGCGGCCAGCCCACGCAGGCCGTGGTTTTTTATCTCTGCCTCTTTGGCGAGGCTGCCAAGATCCACAAAGCCTGCCGGCCTGAATGGGGCCAGCTTGTGCAGCTCTTGCAGATCATAGGCCAGGGAGACCCCCGCCTTTACCACCTTGGGGTTGGCCAGAATTTCCCGCAGGGGCTCGGGCAGGCCGAGATGTTTCAACTGAAAGAGAAAGACCTCTTTTTCCCCGGCCAGCTGCAGGAGCGAGGGCAGGTAACTTTCCCCTTTGTGGTAGGCGGGCCGGGTTTCCGTGTCAAAACCGAGGATGCTCTCCTCCGCCAGGGCGCGGACCGCCCGGCTCAACTCCTCTGCCGTGCGGACCACGTGGATCACCCCCTCCCATCTCCTTACGGGGCAGGCATTGATTTCTTCCTTGGTCATCCGCTGGGTAAAGCCAGGGCGAGAGTCGGTGGTGTGCATGGAGTCTATATACGGGAATCATTGCCGGGATGGAAGAATTTTTCTTTGTTTGCGTTGTTGGCCGTCTTATCTATTGCGTCCGTCTTTTGCGCCCGATACCCACGCCGGGTTGTCTGGCTATGCCCATATTTTGCTTGACTTCATTTTTGAAACAGCCGTAGTCTCTTTGTGAGAGGCAAGAGTTTGTCGGGTTATTCCTTTGCAAAGAGTTGAGTACCTCAGGGAGAAAAAATGCAACCATGTGATTTTGTCTTGTTTGGCGCCCATGGCGATCTGGCCACCCATAAGCTGCTGCCTTCGCTCTACCAGCTGGATAAGGCCGGGCTGCTTGACCCGGGGTTGCGGATTGTCGGGGTGGCGCGCCGGGAGATAAGCGAAGAGGCATATCTTGCTCTGGCCAGGGAAAGCCTGACCTCTTTCATGAAGGAGGAGGTGGACGGCGAGGTCTGGGAGCGGTTTGCCGGGCGGCTGCGTTATGTGCAGCTCGATCTTGCCAATCATGCGCAATACAGCAAGCTCTGCAAGATTATCGATCCGGGCCGGCGGGTCATGGTCAACTACTGCGCGGTGCCGCCCACCATTTATGGCGATATCTGCCGGGGCTTGGCCCAGGCCGGGCTGATCACGGACCAGACCAGGGTGGTCCTGGAAAAGCCCCTGGGCACCGATCTCGCCTCCTCAAAGGTCATTAACGATGCGGTGGCGGAATTCTTCAAGGAAGGGCAGGTTTACCGCATCGATCATTACCTGGGCAAGGAAACGGTACTCAACCTGGTGGCCCTGCGCTTTGCCAACTCCATTTTTACCACCAACTGGGACAACACCACCATCGATCATGTGCAGATCACCGTGGCCGAAGAGGTGGGGATCGAGGGACGCTGGGGATATTTCGACAAGTCCGGCCAGCTTCGCGACATGGTGCAGAATCACCTTTTGCAGATCCTCTCCCTGGTGGCCATGGAGCCGCCGGTAACTCTCGGCAGCGAGAGCATCCGCAATGAAAAGCTTAAAGTCCTCAAGGCCTTGCGGCCCATCACCCGCGACAATATCGAGGAAAAAACGGTGCGGGGCCAGTACAGCGCCGGCTTTCTCAAGGGCGCACCGGTGCCGGGCTATCACGAGGAAGAGGCGGGTAACCCGCGAAGTTTCACGGAAACCTTTGTCGCTCTGCGGGTGGATATCGATAACTGGCGCTGGGCCGGGGTGCCTTTTTACCTGCGCACCGGCAAGCGCATGACCAAGAAGCTTTCCGAGGTGGTGATCTATTTTAAAAGGCTGCCCCACAACATCTTTCGGGAAAGCTACAAGAACCTGCCTTCCAACAAGCTGATCATCCGCCTCCAGCCCGATGAGGGGGTGGAGATCGAGATGCTGAACAAGGTGCCGGGCATCGGCTCGGGGGTCAAACTGCAGCGGACTACCCTGGATTTGAGTTTTTCCGAGGCGTTCGAGTCGGTGCATGTTGCCGATGCCTATGAGCGGTTACTGCTGGCGGCCCTGGAGGGGAGCCAGTCCCTCTTTATCCGGCGGGATGAAGTGGAACAGGCCTGGACCTGGGTCGACTCCATTCAGGACGCCTGGCGCACCAGCAACGATGCGCCCATGCCCTATCCGGCCGGGACCTGGGGGCCGGTGGCCTCGGTGGCCCTCATGGCCCGCGACGGCCGGGCCTGGGACGAATAAACGTCCAGCAGCACTGCATCTGCTTTGTCATCGGCCGGCTCGTGTGCGACAAGCACACTTCGCCGGCCTCTTTCGCGCATCTGCGGCACTGCTGAACGTTTATTCCCTCAGAGAATGGGCTATTCTGTTCCTGGGGAACGATTACGAGACATGAAGGAAAGGGGGGGCTGATGCCTGAATTAAAGGAGTTCCATGATTCTCCCGCCCTGGTGGCGTCGTTGGCCGAACAGGTTGCCGGGCTGCTACAGACCGGGATCAAAGAACGGGGCCGGGCCAGTCTGGTGGTGTCCGGGGGCACAACCCCGGTGCCGTTTTTCGCGGCCCTTTCGGCGCAGGCGCTTGCCTGGCAACAGGTGACCATTACCCTGGCGGATGAACGCTGGGTAGACCCGGCCGACCCGGACAGCAATGAACATCTGGTCCGCCGGTATCTTTTGCAAAACGGGGCGGCCTCGGCCGGCTTCGTGGGTCTCAAGACCGGGGCGGCCACGGCCAGGAAAGGGGAGAAAGAATGCGAAGATCGTCTTGCTTTGCTGCCGAGGCCTTTTGCGGTGCTGATTCTGGGCATGGGCAATGACGGCCATACCGCTTCGCTGTTTCCGCAGGCAACGCGGCTCGGCGAGGCCTTGGCTATGGACTCCGGCCGGCTGTGCCTGGCGATCACCCCCCCTGCTACGCCCCATGAGCGGATGACCCTGACCCTGCCCGCCCTGCTGCAGAGCCGCCGGATCATCCTGCACCTTGCCGGGCCTGGCAAGCGGGCGGTGTACGAAAAGGCGCTGGCCGACGGGCCGGTGGCGGAAATGCCCATCCGGGCGGTGTTGCGCCAGACGGCCGTGCCGGTTACGGTTTTCTGGGCGCCGTAAATTAAGGAGCAGCCATGAACAGCATCGTCGAGAAAATCACGGACCGGATTATCAATCGCAGCCTGGCCCATCGGCAAGACTATCTGCGCAACATGGAGGCGGCCAGGGTGGCCGGGGTGTTCAGGCACCAGCTGCCCTGCAGCAATCTGGCCCATGATCTGGCGGTCTGTCAGGGCGACGAATGCCAGGCCATGCGCGGCAGGCTGGCGCCCAATATCGGCATCATCACCTCGTACAACGACATGCTTTCGGCTCACCATACCTACGAGCACTATCCGGCCATGCTCAAAAAAGCGGTGGCCGAAGCGGGCGGCACGGCCCAGGTGGCCGCCGGGGTGCCCGCCATGTGCGACGGGGTAACGCAAGGGGAGCCGGGCATGGATCTCAGCCTGCTCAGCCGGGACGTCATCGCTTTGTCCACGGTTATCGGCCTGTCGCACAATGTGTTTGACGGCGCTCTGCTTCTGGGGATCTGCGACAAGATCATGCCGGGTCTCCTGATGGGGGGGTTGCAGTTCGGCCATCTACCCATGATTCTGGTGCCGGGCGGACCCATGCGCTCGGGGCTTGCCAATCGGGCAAAGGCTTTAGCCAGGGAGCAGTTCGCTCAGGGCAGGATCAGCAAGGAGGAGATGCTGGCGGTGGAGTGCGCCTCCTACCACGAGACCGGCACCTGCACCTTTTACGGCACGGCCAACAGCAACCAGCTGATCGCCGAGATTATGGGATTGCATCTGCCCGGCGCCTCTTTTGTCAATCCGGGCGATCCCTTGCGTGAGGCGTTGACCAACGCTGCCGCGGCAAGGGTGTGCGAGCTGACCCATCTGGGCGAAAACTATACCCCCCTTGGCCGGGTAATCAGCGAACGCTCCGTGGTCAACGGCATCGTCGGGCTGGTGGCCACCGGCGGCTCCACCAACCAGACCATGCATCTGGTGGCCATTGCCAGGGCCGCGGGGATCCGGGTCAACTGGGACGATTTTTCCGAGCTTTCCGATGCGGTGCCCCTGCTGGTGCGGATCTATCCCAACGGCCCCGGCGATATCAACAGCTTTCAGGCTGCGGGCGGCATGGCCGTGCTGATCCGTGAGCTGCTGGAGGGCGGCTTTTTGCACAACGAGGTGCTGACCGTGGCCGGGCCGGGGCTTGAACGCTATACCCAGAGCCCCACTTTGGTGGAGGGCAAGATCCGCTGGTCCGAGGAGCCCAGGGAATCGCGGGAGAAAGAGGTCATTGCCTCGGTGGCACAGCCGTTTTCCCCAACCGGCGGCCTCAAGGTGGTCTCCGGCAATCTTGGTCGGGCGGTGATCAAGGTTTCGGCTCTGGCAGATGGGGGTGCCTCCAAAGTCGAGGCTACGGCCATGGTCTTCCACACCCAGGCTGCACTGGAAGAGGCCTTCAGGGCAGGCCAGATGGACCGGGATGTGGTGGCGGTCATCCGTTTCCAAGGCCCGCAGGCCACGGGCATGCCAGAGCTGCACAAACTGATCACCCCGCTCTCCGTGGTCATGGGCCGGGGCTTTCGGGTGGCCATGGTCACCGATGGTCGGCTTTCCGGCGCATCCGGCAAGGTGCCGGCCGCCATCCATGTCACCCCGGAGGCGTTTTGCGGCGGGCTGCTGGCCAAGGTGCAAGACGGGGATCTGATCCGCCTTGATGTGGAGGGTGGGATTCTTGAGTTGCTGGTGGATACGGCCGAGCTTGCCAGGCGGGAGTATGCCGAGGCCGAACTTGATGAACAGCGGTACGGGGTGGGAAGGCAGATATTCGCGGCCCTGCGCAGCGATATGCTGGGAGCCGAGGATGGCGCCAGCTCGCTGTTCACCTATGTGAAGGAGAAATGTAAGGTGAACTTTTCGGTGGTGCCTTGATGATTGTGTAGCAACTGAAAAACGTAACGCCAAGACGCAAAGGCAACATGCTGAAATAAAGGGATGAAAACTTTGCGACTCTGCGTTAAAAAATGACCTACGAGTCATTCGACCTCAGTAGCATTTTTTTATTTCGTATTGCGCTCCGGCAAAAGATTTTTGCCGGGTGTTTCTGCCTGAGCAACACATATGCAGACGCCGAAGATGAAAATACAACCGGACAGATAGATCCACAGCAGCAAGGCCATGATTCCGCCGAAGGCTCCGTAGACTACATTCAATGTTGCGAAATGCTTCAGGTAAATAAAAAACAGACTCGCGGAGACCCGTAAAAGAACCGTGGCGCACAAGGCTCCGGTCCATACTTCGGCAAAGCTCGTTATTCGGCGCGGGGCAAACCTGTACAGCAGAATCAGACTGAAAAATACCGCCAGCAGCGGGATGAAAAATCCCCCCAGGGCATAGACCCAGGATTGGAACTCATGCACGGGAGAAAGCCAATCCTTAGCCGTGGTCGCCAACACCGGAATCCCAATGCCAAGAAGGGAGACCACCGCCATGACGGCGAAGATCGCCATGCTTTTCACCGGCAGCCGCCACCAGCTGTACGGGGTGGCGCCCCAAGCCCGGTTGGTCACGCAGACCAGGGTGGTGAAGCATTGGATGGCCACCCAGACCAGAAGGAGGAATGCGGCCAGGCTCGCCTTCCCGCGCGCAGTTATCACTCCGGAAATGGTGTCGAAAATACTGTGCTGCATAGCCCCGCTGATGGGAACGTATTCTTCCACGTAGCCGATAATCTCCGTTGCCGCCCAGGTCCGGTCAACAAAGAACGAGGCGATCGTCACGGTCAGAATAATCACGGGAAACAGCGAGAAAAAGGCGTTGAAGGCGAAGGAGCCGGCCCACAGCAGTCCTTCGACCTGGAGAAATTTTTCTCCGGCAAGGTAGAGGATCTCCCAAACCTGGCGAATTTTTTGGTTAATCCGGTTCGACATGCAAAATTACTCTGCGCTGGTTGCGGTGATATTTGCTCAAAGACCATCGAAACGGTTATGGTGAAGAATGGCCAAGACTACTCCCACAATACACCGAATTGTGATGGTTTCATATTAACACTTTGACTTTTGTCGGGTTTCATCTCTGTGCCAAATTATGATCTGCTCATAACCAATGCCACGCTCTTGGCAAATACCGTGGACGGAGATTTGCAAGAGTCGGCCTACCTTGCCGTGCTGGATGGGGCCATCGCCGGGATCGGCGCCATGGCCGACCTGCCCGCGCGGCTTGGGGCGGAGCGGATCATTGACGCCGCCGGCAATCTGCTCATGCCGGGCTTGATCAACTGTCACGGGCATGGGGCCATGACCTTATTTCGGGGGCTGGCCGATGACCTGCCGCTCATGACCTGGCTTACCGAGCATATCTTTCCCGCCGAGGCGCGGCTGGTCGAGGCTGAGATGGTCTACTGGTGCAGCAAGCTTGCCGCCGCCGAGATGATCATGGGCGGCACCACTACGCTGGCTGATGCCTATTTTTATGAGGCGGCGGCGGCAAAGGCCTTTTGCGAGGCAGGGTTGCGCACCGTGGCGGCCCAGGGCATCATCGATTTCCCGGCTCCCGGCGTGCCGGACCCGGCCCAAAACATTGCGGCAGCGGCGGATTTTCTCTCCTCCTGGCAGGGGAAAAATCCCCTGCTTACTCCGGCCCTGTTCTGCCATTCTCCGTATACCTGCCGCCCGGAGACCTTGCAGCGGGCCAAGGAGTTGGCCCGCGAGGCCGGCAGCCTTTTTTTCATCCATCTGGCCGAAACCCGGGAGGAGGTCGCCCAGCTCAGGAAGCAGCACGGTTGCACCCCGGTGGCGCTGCTCCAGGCCCTTGGGGTACTGGATAAAAACACGATTTGCGTGCATTGTATCTGGCTGGAAGAAGGGGATATCGGGTTGCTGCGGGAGAGCGGGGCCAAGGTGGTCACCTGCCCGGAGAGCGCCATGAAGCTCGGAGCGGGCATCGCCCCCTTGGGTGAGCTGCTCGCCGCTGGGGTGGCGGTGGGGCTGGGCACGGACGGCTGCGCCAGCAACAACGACCTGGATCTTTTTCAGGAGATGGCCAGTTGCGCCAGGCTGCACAAAGTTGCCGGTCTGGACCCAACCATCCTGCCCGCCGGGGCCTTGCTGGGTATGGCCACGGGAGCGGGCGCCAGGGTTCTGGGCCTGGCCGGGCAGACCGGCCGTTTGGCCGTGGGGCTGCGGGCGGACTGTATCATCATCGACGGCAGGCAGCCCCACCTGACCCCCTTTCATAATCCGGCTACCCTGGTCTATGCGGGCAGGGGTAGTGATGTCGTCACCGTGCTCATTGACGGCCAGGTGGTGATGCGGGATCGGCAGCTGCTGTCCTTCGATCTGGGGGAAACCATGGGCGAGGTCCGACGCCTGGCCGGACGGGTTAGGGCGGGGGAGTGAAAGGGGGAGGGGCTTGCCGCAGAATCAGGGTAAGCGGTCACAGGGCACCACATCTTGCGGCGATCGGTCGGGCTCACGTACAAAAGTACGCATCGCCAGCCCGCTTGTCGCAACCTGCGGCACCCTGTGACCGCTTGTTCCGGGGTTATTTGACCTTTGTGGGCTTACCCCGTGATTGGTTACGAATCAGGAACAGGCTCAAGCCGCCTTCCAGCCGTGGGCGCCGACCAGCTTGACAAAACGAACGCTTTCCACGGCCGTGGTTGTTACCACGCCACCTTTTTTTTTGACCACCATGAGGGTCTGCCCTTCCCGATCACCCACCGGCAAAACCATGACGCCGGGGTCCGCCAGCTGATCAACCAAGGGCTGTGGAATCTGCGGCCCGGCGGCAGTGACCATGATCGCCTCAAAGGGGGCGTTTTCCGGCCAGCCTTCGGTGCCGTCCGCGACCTTGCTCATGATGTTGTAGATCTGGAGCTGGTCAAAGGTCCGCCGGGCGCGGGCCAGGAGGGGCTTGAGCCGTTCAACTGTATAGACCCGCTGGCAGAGCGCGGCGAGAATGGCCGACTGATAGCCGCAGCCGGTGCCGATCTCCAGCACCTTCTCCTGGCCGGAGAGCTGGAGCAGCTGGGTCATGAGGGCTACCACACAGGGCTGGGAGATGGTCTGGCCGTGGCCGATGGGCAGGGGGAAATCGCCGTAGGCCTGGGCGTGCAGGGCGGGGGCGACAAAAAGATGGCGGGGCACCATCTCCATGGCGTGGAGTACCGCCGGATCTTCAATGCCTCTGGGGAGCAGCTGCTCCTCAATCATGCGGGTTCGGGATTTTTCAAACTTGTTACTCCGCACGGGGCTCCCTGATCACAATGCCGCTTTTCTTGAGTTCTTCTTCGTTATAGGCGCGATAGAGGCAGGTGGAAACTCTGTCCCCGGCAAAGGTGATGGTAACCACATCATAATCCTGGGACCCCAGTTTTTCTCCGACATAGGGGGCCTTCCGCAGGATGCTTTTCTTCACCTCATGATAGGTCCAGACCTCGCCATCTTTTCCCTTTTGTTTTTGATCCGGGGGGCCGAGGGAGGCGATAACCTCCTTCTGGGTGAGGTTAGGGGTAATCAGGCAGATATCTGAAGAAAGATGGCGTACCGGATCGCGGTAAAAACAACCTGTTCCGACAAGAGCCAGCAGGCACAGGCAGACAACAAAACGTAAGGGGAAGGCAGATCTCATTTTTTTCTCCTTCGAGAAAAGGGGTTGGCACAAAAGCACGATGGGGAAAAAGGTAACGTGATTCGCCGCATTTTGCAAGAAACCACGCCCCGGTAACCAATCACGGGGTAAGCCCACAAAGGTCAAATAACCAAGAAACAAGCGGCCACAGGGTTCCGCAGGTTGCGGCAAGCGGGACGGCGATGCGTACTGTTGTCCGTGAGCCGGACCGATCGCCGCAAGATGTGGTGCCCTGTGATCGCTTACGCGCACCGGATTTTTCCCGACCGGACAAGCTGCGGTTGCTTTTTTGTTGCGGATACAGGAGAATGTCTTGACCGTCTATGAAGATATATAATAAAGTTGTAGCGTTATCCATACTTTTTTTCTTGGCGGGCCGGAGGTTTGCGCGTCAGTCCGTAACCAATCACGGGGTAAGCCCACAAAGGTCAAATAACCACGGAACAAGCGGTCACAGGGTGCCGCAAAATGTGGTGCCATGTGGCCGCTTACGTCAGCCCCACTGTGAGAAGGGAGATCAACCATGCGTTGCCCAAAATGCGGTTACATCTCGTTTGACCGGCAAAAATCCTGCAGCAGGTGCAGTAATGACTTGACGGCTGTGGCCGAACAACTCCAAGGCACGGTGGGCAAGAATGCCGCCCCCTTTTTTCTTGGCGCGGTTTTGGGTAAACGGGAATCGGCCGTTGCCGAGCCGGACCTTGCTCTTCGTGAGGAAGAAGAGATCTTTGATCTTAACGAGCTGGATGATTCGGTTCTGCCGGAGGAAGAAGCGGAGCTGGCTCTGCTGGAGGAAGAAGATAATCTGGATTCTGTCGCTTCGCGGCTGGACGAGGACGACCTGGAAGAGCAGAGCCCGCCATCCCTTGGCATTGAAGATATCGATATGTCAGACCTTGTGTCGCTAGAGGAAGAAGAAGATGCTCCGGCGTTGCCCAAGGAAAGCGAAGAGGAAGAAGATTTTCGCGTCACTCCTCTGCCCAGAGAAGAGCCTTTGCTCATGGGCGACATTGAGTTTCACGGCCTCATCCCAGATGAGGCGTCGAACCTTGCCGAGCCGGAGAGCCTCCTTGCCGACCTTGAAGATGAGGCGGCAGAGTCTTCGGCCACGGCGGAGGATGAGGATATTGTCGACCTTTCTTCCCTGATGGATTTTGAGGAAAATTCGGCAACAGAGGCAGACAGGGAAGAAACCCAGGATATTTTCGGCCTTTCCTTTGGAGACGAGCCGGATGATCTGCACGCCAGCCCTGAAGAGGGCAAAAATGCCTCAGTCGAGGTAGCCAAAAAGTCCGCCGGAGCGGGGGGCGATATCGTTGATTCAGGCCTGACGCTGGAAAATGATGAACAGTAGGTGAGCGATCACAGGGCACCACATCTTGCGGCGATCGGCCCGGCTCACGTATAAAAGTACGCATCGCCGTCCCGCTTGCCGCACCTGCGGCACCCTGTGGCCGCTTGTTTCTTGGTTATTTGACCTTTGTGAGGTTGCCCCGTGATCGGTTACAACAGTAGGGAGCTGGACACGCCCATGGCCGGGGAACCGGCTCCCCAGCCCCAATATGCCGGTTTTCTCGCACGGGGCATGGCTTTGGCAATCGATGTCCTTCTGGTCCATCTTCTTTATTTCTGTTGCCTGTGCGCGGTGGTTGCGGTCCTGTTGGTTTATTCCCCCAATTGGATCGCCCTGCTGCTCTCTCTCTTTTTTTGTTTATTGGTGTTCCTGATCACCTTTCCCCTGTTTGTCTCGGTATATTTTCTGGTGTTGCATGGCTGGCAGGGGCAGACCCCGGGCAAGATGTTCATGGGGATCAAGGTGGTGCGCGTCGATGGCGGCGAGGTGACCCCCGGCCTTGCCTTTTTGCGCTTTATCGGCTTTTGTCTCTCGCTTCTACCCTTGGGGCTTGGATTTTTCTGGAGTATTGCCGATCGGGAAAAATGTGCCTGGCACGATCATCTGGCCGCCACCCGGGTGGTGATGAAGGTGTAATCGTGAAATAGGTTGACAAGAAGAGCATATTTCAATATATGATAGCTACTTTTTTGCCGGGATAGCTCAGTCGGTAGAGCATCGGACTGAAAATCCGAGTGTCCCTGGTTCGAATCCTGGTCCCGGCACCAGTATAATCAAGGGTTTCAAGGTTTAGGCCTCGAAACCCTTTTTTTATTTCCAACCGCATTCAGTATGCCAGCGGGGATTTCAGAGCAGTGCTGAAAAAACACGGGTTCGTGCAAAGTATGAGAAGCAGGGCGGAAAAGGTAGACGATTATTGGCTGGTCCCGTCGGACGCGGCAGTCCGGCAGTCCGGTCGGTCAAAGTAGATGGCTCCCGCCGAGTCCATGCAGTAGTCAACCTTGTACGGGTTTGGGGGCAGGGTGGCAAGAATGCCGGATGCGGTGAGCTCTGTCAGGCTCGAAGGCTTGCGGCCAAGCGTTTTTTCGTAACTGGTCGAAGCTTGTTCGATCAGCAGCACACCCTCCAAGGCCTTGAGGCGATCAAGCATATCGGCATAGCCGGGTTCCTCCGGGTTTTTCTCGGCCAGCATGGACTTCATGATGACGATGGCGGTTTTGGTTTCCCCTCCCCTCTGGGCGAGGCGGGCACCGAGGATGGGGAGAAAGGGCGGGGCATGGGGGGTCTTGGCTGCTTCGAGAAAAAGTTTGCCGGCCGCACCCGGCTGGTTCAGGAAGTAGTAGGAATTGAATCCCATGAAATGCAGGGGTTGCCAGTCCCACGGGCGGTTGCTTGCCGCGATGCGCAGGATCTCCTGGGTCTCTGGTAGCATGTTGGCGTCCC
>Ga0208863_1000839_pt1 | contig 23961 bp, 24 predicted proteins | sample RifOxyD3_FD_184040 | JGI IMG/M metagenome (GOLD analysis project Ga0208863, IMG submission 184040) | Soil microbial communities from Rifle, Colorado - Rifle Oxygen_injection D3 (SPAdes) | ecosystem: Environmental > Terrestrial > Deep subsurface > Rock core/Sediment | place: Rifle, Colorado...
AAGGATGGCGAGGAGAATCTGGTATTCGAGGGCGATCATTTTTTCAGCAACCGATAGATGGCGTCCATATCGATTTGGCTGCGCACCGCCGCCGCCAGCCGGTCAAAGGCCGGTTCCAGGTCGTAAGCGGCCTGCACTGTTTTAAGCGGATCAAGCCCCCGCCTTTGCCGCAACCGGTCGATGAACCAGCGCCGAAAGGGATCCGCGTCAAAGATTCCGTGTAGATAGGTGCCCCAGATTGTATGCCTCTGGTTGCCTGCTCCGCCGCTTTCTCCGTTGCTGAAGTGGATAATATCGCAGGTTTCGCTGGCCCGACTCTGGCCGTGGTGGATCTCATAGCCATGCACTTCAAGGCCCGAGGCGAGATGGACGCCGCTTTGCCGGGTCAGGGTTTTGTCTTTTTCGAGCACGGTGGCAAGTTCAAGCAGGCCTAAACCTGCCAGGGTCTCGCCGCCGGACTCAATCTGGTAGGGGTCGGCAATGCTTTGCCCCAGCATCTGAAATCCCCCGCAGATACCAATGATCTCCCGACCCTCCACGCTGTACTGTTTCAGGGCTTCAGCCAGGCCGGAGTGAAAAAGCCACTTGAGGTCAGCGATCACGTTCTTGCTCCCCGGCAGGATCACCGCATCCGCGCCCACAAGATCGGCCGGGGTTCGGGCGATTTTGACAAACAGATCCGGCTCGGCCAGAAACGGCTCAAAATCGGTGAAGTTCGAGATATGCGGCAGGTCGATGAGCGCCAGGGTGACATGCTCGCCCGCAGGCCGGTGCGGGCTGAAAAGCCCGGCCTTGAAATTCACCGAATCCTCTTCGGGCAATCCCAGGTTGGCCAGGTAATCAACCACCCCCAGCACCGGCTTGCCGGTTTTTTGCCCCATGTAGTCCAGGGCCTCGGCGAGCAGCGATTTCTGGCCCCGGAAGCGATTAACCACATAACCGGCAATCAACTCCCGCTCCCAGTCGTCCAGAATCTCCATGGTGCCGACAAAGGAGGCGAACACCCCGCCCCGGTCAATATCGCCAACCAAGAGAACCTTGGCTCCGGCATGGCGGGCCATGGGCATGTTGACGATGTCGTGAGCCTTGAGGTTCACCTCCGCCGGGCTGCCCGCCCCTTCCAGCACCATGACCTCGTATTCGGCGGCCAGCGAATCGTAGGCCGCCTGCACCGTGACAAAGACCTGGGGTTTGTAGGCCAGATAAGCGTCCACCGTCATGTTGCCCACCGGCCTGCCCAGGACAATGACCTGGCAGCCCGTGTCGCTTGAGGGCTTGAGCAGCACCGGGTTCATGCGCACATCCGGGTCGAGCCGGGCGGCCTGGGCCTGCACCACCTGGGCCCGGCCCATCTCGCCACCCTCGCGGGTGACAAAGGAATTGAGCGACATGTTCTGGGCCTTGAACGGGGCGACCCGCAAGCCATCCTGCAACAGGATGCGGCACAGGGCGGCGGTAAGCACGGATTTACCGGCGTTGGAGCAGGTGCCTTGAAACATGATGGCTGGGGTCTTGGTGATGGGCATGGTGTTCAGGCGCCTTTTTCAGTGAATCTTGAAAAAATCGCCGGATTTACAGCTAAGAATACGGCGTGAATACGCATTTCTGAATCCTGGGTATTTATCTTCTGCGTGAAAGAGACGACAAGGCAATTATTCAAGGTTTTTGGATTCGTGACAGCTTGTTTTTTTATATCCAAAGGGCATAAGTTTCGTATGAGCAGGCAAGCTGTTCAACTCAGCTTTAACGCAGAGGCGCAAGGCAGCAAAGTTTTAATCCTTTAATTTTAGCCCGTTGTCTTCGCACTCTGTGTTTTGCCGTTATCCAGAGGTCATTTATGTCCAGTTCCTGAAGGCGATTATTCTTACTTCTCTTCGCTTCACTTTGCAAGAAAAGGGGGCCGTTTGATGTTCAGATTTTTTGGCATTTATATCCTGTTTTCAGAAGATGAGGCGTTTAATGTCGCATAATGGGAGAGTTGTAAACAGAAACCAGGGGAAGAAAGAGGTTGATTAGTTCGAAAACATGGGGAGTTACCAGGTGTTTCTTTAATTTTCTACAAAATGCCAGAATTAAGTGGTTCATGTGAGAAAAATGTGAGTTTCTCTTCGTATATTTACTGAGTTCGTTGTTTTTGTACCCTGAGAGAAGTTAAAGCTGGGAAGCAGGGCGCAAAAATGACAAGCCAAGTGAGCCTCTTGCAAAATGAAAGGGAGTATCCCCCAAAAACAGCGAAGCGGCACAGCCTCCGAAACTGCTGGGGGCTGTCCGGTTATCGCAGCCCTGGTGGTTCTGTCTGGCAGACTACAGCCTGGCAGGCTAAACAACCTGAACAGCTATGAGGAAGTGAAATGAATCTAATCAAGATTGCGGCAATTCTGCTGATCGTGGTCGGGGCGCTGAGTCTGGTGTATAGCAACTTGAGCTATAGCACGGAAATTTATGAGGTAAAAATGGGATTGATTGAACAGCTGGAACAGGAAGGGCAGGAATGCAATATCTCCTTTTGGGCTGGCATAATAGCCCTTGAGATTGGCAGCGCTCTTCTGCTTTTGGGATACAAGAAGGTTCAGACTTAATGGTCTTTTGGCTATCATTGAGATTTGCGCGTCTTCCGCAGCCCGTTACGAGCCATGCCGGGATGATAGAATGTCCGAAAGTCATGCCTGACCCCGTTGTTTCCCGTTGTTTCCCCTGTTTCAATCTCAATCTCTTTGAACGACGGGATTTACTGGCTTTGCTCAAGCCGCCAGAGCCACAACTTGTTAAATGTAGGCAGTTTTCTCTTTTTTAAAAACTATGAGACAGCAGTGACTCAAAATAAATAATTAAAGGAGAGATGAATGAAACAGCATCTAAATGTTTTTTTAAACTACGTCGATATCGGCTTATCGTTTTTTACTAATTGCTGTCTTATATTTCAGACCCTGGTTGTTTTGTCGTTTTTTGTTGTTCAACCCGCATTGGCTTCCAATGATCAAGGATTTAATGACTACGCCAAGGCACAGATCGGCATCAAGAGATCATGTCAGCCTTTAGTCAGAAAGTATGAATCAGTGTGTGGAGCAAACTTTTCTGATGATAGTAAGGATGAAGGTGGGCATACTTCGAATAAATACGATAATCGTAGCAAAGAAGATGCATGTACAGATTTTCCAAAAAATGAACGCCCCATGGTGCAGGAAGGCCAAATTATTTCAGTTACATTACAGCAGGCGTATATTAAAGATTTTTGCGAGGGGTGGATTAAGAGTACTCGAGGTGAGATTGCTGCCGTTGGTCGTATAGCTGAACAGGATAGCGGCACTGACTTTGACTTCTCATCCACTGGGATGAACCGTGGCCGCCTTATCTACTATTCGGATGGAATCCAAAAAGGTCAATTTCTTAACTTTAGTCAGTTACCGATATATGGACCAATTGAATATAAAGGCAAATCTCTGCTGCTTGAATTCCATATTTTGGAACTAGACAAACAGAATAATGCCCAAGTTGTAGACTTATTGAGCGCAGCTGCAAACCTGGGCGCAAAGGCCTATCCGCCTGCGTCACCTATACTTAACATTTTGGAGACCATAGGGAGCGGACTCCTTAAAGCACAAGACAACGATTTAGAATTTCGATATCACGCTTCCCTCGTTTCCGACGATGAATCTCTCAAGAATCTTGAAAATGGGCGACTGGAGTATGGCAATTATGTCTTTGTCAAACTGCCTTACTCAAATCATCAAAAGCCTGATATGCAAGATAAACAAGCCCCCTGGGAAGCATTGTGGTTTAATCAAAAGAATGGCCGCTTGTATAAAGACATTGACTGCTCAGTCCTTGATCTTGATCACACATATTTCACTGTTCAAATAAACCGTGCTAAAGAGGAGGCATCACTTAACGCTGAAAATACATTTGCAAATTTTATGAAAAAGCTTGATGAACAGGCCAAAGCGAGTGTTCAAGAGAAGGTTGAGATAATTGAGAAACTTAAAAATACTGTCACGGAAGACAAATCTTACCGCGATGGCATGAAGCTTATCGAGCATGCTGAACAATTCCGTTGGGGTCTTAAAGACAAGGTGCGGTGCGTAAATGCCTTGAAAGACACTTTAAAAACAAACATGGAGAAACTGATTGATGACATCGCTGCATCGTTATCCCCCGCAGTAATGGCTACACCTGCTGGACGCAAGTTTGCTGAAGATAGAACGCGGCGGCTTGTAGTATCTATTGATAGATTGATAGGTGATGGAACTATCTTACCTCAAGCGTTTGATGCGAATAGTATCAAAGGAAAGCTATCTAGGCCAACGGAAAATATTTGTGGTCATTGAAGAAGTGTTTGGGGAACCCCCGGGGTTCAGGTTAGACTTTCGGACATTCGCACCCCTAACTCACAAAGCTTTACGGTCACTGCTGTCTCATAGTTTTTAAAAAAGAGAAAACTGTCTACATTTAACAAGTTGTGGCTCTGGCGGCTTGTCAGCGCCAGGGTCGTGTCAGCGCCAGGGTCGGGTTAGACTTTCGGACATTCGCACCCCTAACTCACAAAGCTTTACGGTAATTCCTTTGGCCAAAAGTCTAACTGAAGAATGTCCGAAACTCTAACCTAACCGTTTAAGCCAGTGAGCCATTCATTCTGTGCGCAAATCAATGAAACGATCAGCAGGGACACTAAACACGGTCGCAAGTTTTTTCGCCATGGCAAGGCTGATTGGCCGAATGCCGTTTTCCATGTTCGACACCTGTTGCCTTGGAATTTCACCCAGCATCTTGCCGAGTGCCGCCTGGGTTAATTTATGGTTCTCACGGTAGATTTTTAGCGTATCGCCGGGCATCATCGCCGCTTTGACAGTTTTATACCAGTCAGATTCAAAGGCCTCTACCGTCTCGGGATCATCATCGGTTTCGACATGAAAATCTTGTCCGTATTCGGCGCGGAGTAAATTTATTACTTTATCTGGGATGTCACCGCGCAATCTGATTTCAGTATGGGGCGTTCTCACGGCTGCCTGCATAGTACACCTCGATTTTAATGGCTTCGTCCTCCCATTGCCAGCAAGCCACCCATTTATGTCCAAGGTGGCAATGATAGCGGCCTTTTCCTATCCCGCTAAAATTCGGCCATGAAGGTAACACCGGGCCTATATCGCGAAGATCGTCAAGCAGGATGGCCAATTTTGCCTGTATAAGCTGCGGCATTCTTGCCGCATTTTTCAGAGCGGCCTTCTTGATGACAACTTCGTAGCTCATGATCGACATGTAAACATTTTTTATTTACATCGCAAGTGAAAAAATGTGTGGTATGGGTTAAGTCTGCTTTCTGCCTTATGACTTTTGTGGTCAGACCTGACATCTTGACCTTCACTTTCATTATTCCCGACAGTTACCTTTGCTGAAAATAACCAGGTTGCGGGCCTTGCCGGAAAAGGGCAGGGTCAGTTTGACAATCTCTTGCAGGCGGTAGGGGCTGTCCGGCTGGGTTAGCCGCCAGGCAGCTATTTCCTCTTCGGCCCGGGGGCCTTTCATGCAGATTACCTGGCCGCCTGCCGGATTGACCGCGGCGGTGTGCAGGAGAAACTCGGCGATGCTGGTGAAAGCGCGGCTGGTGATGATCGGCACGGAAAGGGTTGTTCCCGCCACCTCGGCGGAATTTTTTTCCAGACGGCCACAGAGTACTTCGATATCTTTTAAGTTCAGGGTGCGGATGACGTGCCGCAAGAAAGAAACCCTTTTCTGACGCGGCTCCACCAGGATCACCGGCAGCTCAGGCCGGGCCGCCTTGAGGGCCAGTCCGGGAAATCCCGCGCCAGCGCCGATGTCGAGGAGGGGTAGCTGTATCTCCCCCAGCGGAGGGAGAACTCGAAGCAGGGTCAGGGAGTCAAAAAAATGGCTCTCCCAGATCTCGCGGATAGGTGCCTTGGCCACCAGATTGATCCTGGCGCTCCAGCGGAGCAGCTCGGCGCAGTAAGCTAAAAGCCGCTCGCGGGCTGGCCCGTCAAGGGTGAGACCCATGGCGGCGAGGCCCGTATCTAATTCATCTTTGCCTTGTGGATCGCTCATATCCAGTTTGTCAGCTTCAATCCTGGTATTCTGCCGAAATGCCTTTGATTATTGGTCACCAGAGTGAGATTGCGGGTAAGCGCAGTGGCGGCGATGATCAAATCCAGGTCGGCAAGCCGCAAGCCTTGAACCTCCAGGGTTGCCTTCATTCTACCAAAGGTTTCAACCGTTTCCGGGCCGGGGGGCAAAAGGGTAAATGAACCTTCTATGGTTTTGAGTTTGGCCAGATTAGCTTCGACATTCTGTGACTTGTAGGCGCCATAGTAGAGTTCCATCATGGTGATGGTGCTGAGATACAGGGGGTCGTGCAGGTGAGCGCGGAGATTTTCCACCACTCCGGTCTGTCCTTTCAGGGCATAGATTACCGTGTCGGTGTCGAGAAGAAACATTACAGTCCTCCGGCAAGCCGTTGGCTGTTTTCGCGGGTATTTCTGATTTCGGCAACAATCTCCTTGGCCTGACGGGGGTCTTCCCATGAGCCGGACAGTTGCAGAAGCACCTCGGCTGGGGACGGCGTGGAACGGAATACCTTCTGTAAAGAAAGATGCGCCTTGACCAGAAAGATTATCTCCTGGCTCACCGATCTGTTTTCTGTTGTTGCCAGTCTTTTCAATTGCTCGTACAGGCCGTCATCGATTCCTTTCACTTGCAGATTCGCCATTATTTCCTCCTTGTTAGCAGATACACAGGCATTTTCATGAAATAGTAAGAAATTGTCATGACGTGGTCAAGCAAAAAAGCAATTGCAGGCTCTACCAGTCTCCGCCTGAAAAGTGACGCAATCAAGGCCAGCAGCTTAACCTGTATGTTTCGACAAAAACAATCATCTGCTAATCTCTCTGTGGAATTTTCCGATGGGCCAGGGTGAGTCCGGTCAGAACAAAGGCCAGGGCCGCCAGATTAACATTATAAAAGACCAGCCCGGCCAGGCTCGCCACCAGGGCCAGGGCGCACAGGCACACCGAGTTGCGCCAGAGGGCAAGCCCGGCCAGGGTAATGCTTGCCCAGGCAAAGACCTGATTGTACATCAAGCGGCCGATCAGCGAGCGAATCAGGCAGACGGGCTTATCAGGAGTGTCCGTGCACACCCCCACCAGTTGTTCCGAGATAAAGATGCCCTGACGGATGGCGACCAAGGCGGCAAAGGCGGTAAGCAGCAAAAGAGCAAAGGGCAGCAGGGGGCGCAGCGAGGCACCCCGGCTCTCCCGCCAGAGGGGCCAGGCCAGCAGCAGGCAGATAACCACCCAGATATCGGCCTGCCAGTTCAGCGGGGTTTCATTGCTGAAAATTGCCACCGCTCCCAAGGCGAGCAGCAGGGAGCTGAGCCGTTCGAGCAGGCCCGTGGTCGCCTGGTCGTTTTGCCTGCGAGAAAACCAAAAGTAGGCAAGGGCGGGAATGACAAAGGCAAAATTATTGAAGCTCCGGTAGCGGGCGTCCAGCACCAGGCTGACTACGGCGATCAGGGCGCAGGCCACCACCCCCAGCCGCAGGGCGCCGTTTACCGCCGCCGGGCTGAGGTGGGACTTGCCGCGCAGAAAATCCAGGGAGTCATCGAGGCTTAAGTGAGCGGGGGTGATACCAGAGGCGATGGCTTTCAGAGCCAGCAGGTAGACCCCGACCGCCAGCGAGAGGACGAAAAAGGCCCAGAGATATTCAAAATTGTTGGTGGAAATAAGGGAAAATTGCTGTCCTTGCAGCACGATCAGGATGGCCCCGCCAGCCATAGCCGCAGAAAATCGCAGCCAGCGGGCCGCGCCCATGCCGTAGTGGCGGCGGGCAATGAGCAGAGTCAGCAGGGCAAGCGTGGCGGATTGGGCAAAAAGCAGCCGCCAGTTGGGGAAATTGGAGGCCGGCCCGGAAAGAACATGTTTGTCGATCCGCTCCGGGCTGTACAGGCCCCAGTAGCCGCCTACCGCCCCTTCCTTGATGCGCTTCCACGGCTGGTCAAAGGCCTCGATCAGGTTGTACTGCCAATGTTCCTGCTCAGCCAGAGCAATGAAGCCCCGGATAAAACGGGCCTGATTCTCCAGACTGGGCAGCGCCCCTTCCCGCATGCGTCCCTGGGAGGGCCAACCGGTTTCGCCGATGAAGATTTCCTTGCCCGGAATTTTTTGGCCGATCTCTTCCCGGATCTTTTTGATATGGGCCATGGCCGCGCTGATGGCAACCGGGTTATCCTCCCAGTAAGGCAGGATGTGAATCATGATGAAATCAGCAGCCTGGGCCACCTCAGGATGTCTGAGCCAGAACTCCCAGACATCGGCATAGGTGACCTGCACCCCCGGCAGGTCAGTCTTGATCTGGCGGATGTATCCGGCCAGCTGTTCTCCGGTGATCTCCCGGCGGAGCAGGGCCTCATTGCCCACCACCACCGCCCGGACCACAGCGGGATACTGACGGGCCAGGGCGATCAGCTTGTCAATCTCCTGTTGATTGAGCTTGGGATCCGCGCCGATCCAGGCGCCCAGCAGCACCTGCATGCCATGTCTTGCCGCGTATTCCGGCACCGCCTCAAGCCCGGCTACCGAATAGGTGCGGAGGCAGGAAAAACGCCGGGAGAGAATGGCCAGATCCGTATCTATCCGGGCCGGGGAAATGGTCAGGCCCTGGGCAAAATCAAAAGGAGACTGATCCTTTTCAAAGGGCGCGTAGGACACGCATTGCAGGGGGTGATCAGGAGCAAGTTCCGCTTCCGGAATCTGGCGCGGCAGGCCGATTCCGTACCAAAAGCCAAAGATCGCGGCCAGGGCCAGAGCATAGGCAAGGGTTGTTCGCAGGATGGTCATAGGTTTGTCAGCCGGTGTTTTTTATAAGTCTTATACGTCCTATAGGACCTATGATAATTGTTGAAATCGCAAAAAGTCGCGATTACAACGGGTATCACTTTTCAACTCTTTGATCTTATGTCACGATCCTGTTAACTTTTTCCTTTTTTACAAGTCCATCAGAATTGAAACCAAGCTCTTTTGTACTCTGCGCTGGTTTAACGGTCAACGGCATTCCTGCGAATTATGGCGATAGCGGGTTGGATTGCGGGGATCCTGGTGGATGAGGACATCGGCCTGAGGAAAGGCTGCCATGATGGCAAGCTCCACCTCTTTTGTCACCCGGTGCGCTTCGACAAGGGGCAGGGATTGATCAAGATCGAGATGGAGCTGAACCAGCATGATCTGCCCGGACTGCCGGGTACGCAGTTCGTGCAGGCCGAGTACCTCTGTGTTGGCCAGGACGATATCGCAGATGTATTGGCGGGTTGCTTCTGGAAGCTCATGATCCATGAGAACAAGCATGGCTTGCCGCCCGATCTGCCAGGCGTTGTAGAGGATATAGCTGGCAATGGCGAGGGCGCCCAGTGGATCCAGCAGGGGCCAGCCAGAGGCGGCAAGAAACAGGGCGCCAATGGTGGCGGTGTTGGTGAACAGATCGGATTTATAATGCAGGGCGTCGGCGCGGATGGCGGAAGAATTGGTCCGTTTGATGACATAGCCCTGAAAGGCCAGAAGCGCCAGGGTGGCGCCAATGGCAAAGACCATGACCCACAGGCCGACACTGACCTCTTGCAGGGGTTGCGGGTGGTTAAGCCGTTCGGCGGTGTGCATGAGCAGGAAGATGGCTGAACCGGCAATAAAGCAGGCCTGGCCGAGTCCGGCCAGAGATTCTGCCTTGCCATGGCCAAAATGGTGATCTTCATCCGCGGATTTCAGCGAATAGCGCACCGCCAGCAGGTTGATCAGCGAGGCGGCCGCATCCATGAGTGAGTCCACCAGGGAGGCCATGATGCTTAGGGAACCGGTCATAAACCAGGCCGCACCCTTGACGGCGATGAGTATTCCCGCTGTGGCGGTGGAGGCATAGGTTGCCAGCCTGAGCAGGCGGGCGGTATTGGCGGGAATGGCCGCTTTCATGAAAGGTTCTGCTCCTTATTGACAGTAGTCACCCGCTGTCTGGCTTTGGTTGCTCAGCGCCGGTTGCTGTTGCACTGGCAGGTCTGGGTGATGGCGAGGTCGAGGCTGCTGAAAAAATGCAGGGCCTCCGGGTCGTTTGGGTTTTGTTGGAGCCTGGCCTCGTACAGGGCGAAAAGCCGGGTGAGTACATGGGCCAGTTCTGCCTCTGGCACGGAGCCCAGGTTATCCCATATCTGCGCGGTGTTCATGTTCTGACCGGCTCCACGGCGCCGGGCTGATTCCCCCGGTTATGATCCCTGGCCACCAGCATGTAGATCGAAGGCACCACAAAAAGGGTGAACAGCGTGCCCACGGCCATGCCGCCCACCAGCACCAGACCGATGGAATTACGGGCCGCTGCCCCGGCGCCGCTGACCAGGGTCAGGGGGAAATGCCCGGCCACCGTGGCGGTGCTGGTCATGAGGATGGGGCGGAGGCGGGTCAGGGAGGCTTCCCGGATGGCGGCCAGCTTGGGCTGCCCCTGCTCCTGGAGGGTGTTGGCGAACTCGACGATGAGGATGCCGTTTTTTGCCACCAGACCGACCAGGGTCACCAGCCCCACCTGGGAATAGATGTTGAGGGTGGTGGTCCAGCCGTGAGTCCAGAAAGGCACATTGGGATCGGGAATCTTGAGAAAGGTGAAGAGCAAGGCCCCGAACATGGCCAGAGGCACTGAACCGGCCAGGATGACAAAGGGGTCGCGAAAGCTGTTGAACTGGGCGGCCAGAACGAGAAAAATCAGAACCACGGCCAGACCGAAGGCGGGGAGAAACTTGCTGCCCTCGCTGCGCAGCTGGCGGGATTCGCCTGTGTAATCAAGAACATAGCCCTTGGGCAGAATCCTGGCGGCCTCGTCCTCCAGATAGCGCAAGGCCTCATCCAAGGGGCGCACCGAAACGCCGCTGATCTTGACCGCGTTGAGCTGCTGAAAGCGGTTTAAGGAGCGGGGCGCCGTGGAGTTTTTGATGGTGGCCACGGTGGCAAGCGGCACCAGCTGGCCGTTGGGGCCGCTGATATAGATCTTTTTCAACTGTTCCGGGTTAAGGCGGTCGATCCGGGCGATCTGGGGGATGACCTTGTAGCTGCGTCCGGCAATGTCGAAGCGGTTGACGAAGTTGCCGCCCACCATGGCGCCGAGATCAGCGCCCACCTGTTCAAGGCTGAGACCCAGATCCGCCACCTTCTCACGGTCGAGGACGAACTCCGCCTGAGGCTGGTCGATCTTCATGTCGATAACCGGCGGGAAGGCGAACATTCCACTCTGCATGGCCTTTTTTTGAATCTGCTGAGCAAATTCCAGAATCTGCGGGGCCTCCGCCGTGGAGGCCAGGATGAATTCCACCGGAAACTGGCCGCCGCCGGGCAGCGAGGGCCGCAACACCGGGAAGATCCGAATGCCGGGCAGGGCCTGCAATTTCTTCTGCACCTCGGGCATGATCTCAAAAACCGAACGCTGGCGCTGATCCCAGGGCTTGGCGACCATGCCGCTGAACCCGGAAGTTGGCTGGGTGAGCTGGAAGGTAAATTCCGTTTCCGGCATGGAAAGAAAGATCTTGTTGGCCGCAGCGGCATAGGCGCTGGTCTGATCCAGGGTGGAATTGGCTGCGGCGTCCACGATGCCAAAGATAACTCCCTGATCCTCGTTGGGGGCCAACTCCTTGGCCGACATGGTGAACATGGGAATGCTGAGCAGGCTGATGACGAGCCAGACCAGATAAACCGCAGGTCTCGCCGCCAGGGTAGCATCCAGGGCGCGGCCATAGGCCCCGCGCAAGCGGGCAAAACCACGGGCGATCCGGCCCGCCAGACCATGCTCTTCCAGGCCTGGCTTGAGCAGGTAGGCCGACATCATCGGGGAAAGGGTCAGGGCTACTATCCCGGAGATGGTCACCGCCCCGGCCAGGGTGAAGGCGAATTCCCGAAAGAGCGAACCGGTAAGCCCACCCTGGAAGCCGATGGGCGCATAGACTGCGGCCAGGGTAATGGTCATGGCGATGATCGGCCCCACCAGTTCGCGGGCCCCTTGCAGGGCTGCGTCCAGCGGCGACTTGCCCTGGCGGAGGTGGCGTTCGACGTTCTCCACCACCACGATGGCGTCGTCCACCACCAGCCCCACGGAGAGGACGATGGCCAGCAGGGTCAACAGGTTGATGGAAAAGCCAAAAACCTGCATCAGAAACAGACCGCCGATGAGCGACAGAGGGATGGCCACCACCGGGATCAGCACCGAGCGCATGGAGCCGAGGAAGAGAAAAATGACCACCATCACGATGAGCAGGGTATCGCCCAGGGTTTTCAGCACCTCGTTGATGGCGTTGTCGATGTAGGCCGTGGCATCGTAGGCGATGCGCCCCTTGAGTCCGGTGGGCAGATCTTTCTGGATATTGGCCATTTCCGCGCGAACCAGCTTGATCATGTCCAGCGAATTGGCATTGGGCAGGGGCCAGATCCCCATGAAGGTGGCGGTCTGACCGGAAAAGCGCACCTCGTTGTCGTAATCCTCGGCCCCCAGCACCACCTCGCCCACGTCACCCAGACGGATGCTGGCCCCGTTTTCTTCCCGGATCACCAGGCGCTTGAATTCCTCCACCGAACGCAGATCGGTATTGGCGGTGAGATTAACCTGGATGAATGCCCCCTTGGTTCGGCCAAGGGCGGCCAGGTAGTTGTTGGCGGCCAGAGCCCGGCGCACCTGGGCCGGGCTGACGTTGTAGGCGGCCATCCGTTCGGGCTTGAGCCAGACGCGCATGGCAAAGGTGCGGCCCCCACGGATATCGGCGCGCTGTACGCCCGTGATGGCGGAAAGACGGGGCTGCACCACCCTGGTCAGATAGTCGGTGATTTCGTTCTGGCTAAGAACATCGGAGGTAAAACTAAGATAGGCTGCGGCAAACTTGCTGTCTGCCGATTCGATGTTGATCACCGGCACCTCGGCCTCGGGCGGCAGGTCGCGGCGAACCTGATCCACCTTGGAGCCGATCTCGGCCAAGGCCTTGGTCGCATCGTAGTTGAGCTTCAGGCGGACGTTGATGGTGGAAACACCCTGGGCGCTCTGGGATTCCAGATAATCAATGCCATCGGCTGCGGCAATGGCCCGCTCCAGCGGGGTGGTGATGAAGCCCCGCACCAGCTCGGCATTGGCGCCAATATAAACAGTGGTCACGGTGACCGCCGCATTCTCGCTGCGGGGGAACTGGCGGACATTAAGACTGCGCAGGGCCTGCAAGCCGGCGATAATGATGAGCAGGCTGATCACCAGGGCAAGCACCGGACGGCGGATAAAGAGATCGGTGAAGTTCATGGGCCTTGGCTCAATAAATCAACTGTTATCAGGCTTGGGATCAAGGCTGAATTTCTGGTTCAGGGCGTTGTCCACCACCACTGACTGACCGTTGCGCAGCTTGAACACCCCGGAACTGACCACGGTGGCCCCGGTCTCAAGACCAGAGGTGACGGCGACGAAATCGCCGCGCCTTTCTCCCAGGCGGATGAACTGCTGGCGCACCGCTAGAGCGGGCCTGCCGGTTTTTTCATCTTTCTTTTCTGCAACCACGAAAACCGAATCGCCGTAGGGCGCAGGAAGCACGGCGGTGGCGGGGATGGCCAGCACCTGATTTTTGCCGGGCAGGGCCACGGCCACCGTGGCGAACATGCCGGGACGCAGGCGTTCTCCACGGTTAGCCGCCGTGGCCTGCACCCGCACGTTGCGGGTGGCGCTGTCAGCCTGCGGGTTGAGGGCGGTGATCCTGCCGGTTACGGTCTGGCCGGGCAGGGCGTCGCAGGTTATCCGCACCGGCAGGCCGGGCCTGATTCTGGCCAGTTCCTGCTGGGGCAGCATGAAATTGATGAAGATTGAATCTAAAGACTGAAGGGAAACAATGGGTTCCCCTTCCTTGAGGATCTGGCCCAGATTGACCAGACGGATGCCGAGACGGCCAGAGAATGGGGCGCGAATGGTTTTTTTGGCAATGGCCGCCCGGATCGTCTCGGCCTGGGCTATAGCCTGCTTGACTTTCGCTTCGGCGTCGTCGTAAGCGGCCCGGGAAACAGCGTTTGTTTCAACGAGCAGCCGAAGCCGCTCAAAATTGAGCCTGGCCAGCGCGGCTTCGGCCTCCGCCGCCTGCAACTGCGCCTCTTCGGAAGAGGTGTTCTGCCTGAGCAGGAGGTCGCCTTTTTTTATCAGGGCGCCCGAAGTAAAATCGAGACTGGTCACCTTGCCGGGCAGTTCCGCAGAAACGCTTACCCCTTGCACTGCCTCCAGCGAGCCCACGGCGGGCAAGGTGGTTTCCCAGGAGTCCTGTTGGGCCTGGGCTGTGGTTACTGTTTCCGGCGGCGGAATAAAACGGTCTTTGCCGCCTGTCATCTTGAAGATCTGCAAGCCTTTGATGCCGGCAAGAATGCCGATTATCAGCAGCAGGCCGAGAAGGGAAAGAAGGATGCGTTTTTTCATGGGCGGCATTCTTTAAGGAGGGTGGCTAATGGATTATTGAGGGATAAGCCGAGGTTCAACAAATAATTTTGGCCCTTTGTCTGACCAAAACGGCATAAGGGGCCGTAAAGAAACGCTCATAATGATAATTCATTCTTAACGGCCCCTAAATCAAATACATATTTGACTTATCCCTCAGGTCGCGTCAAGGGTTTTTTGGCTTCTCCCTGAAAGAGTGAAGAGAACAATGGTCAAGAGGATCAGGCCCACCAGCATGCTCCAGTACGGCCCCGCATCCGGTCAAGCAGGGCGCAGATCAGCCCCACCCCAATGATGGTTAGGAAAAGACCGGTGCTGAACCGCACGGCGTACCAAGGAGTTCATTACTTTTTGCCTTCGGTAGAAGTCTGGGCAAGGCCCATTTTGCCAAGCCAGGCCAGGGCCTCATTTTTGGTTGGTACCTTGCCCACGCATTTGATCTGGCCGTCGATAATCACCGCCGGGGTGGAGAAAACCCCGAACTTGGCGATCTGTTGAAAATCGCTGATTTTTTCGATGGTGGCGGCAATCCCGCTTTCCGCCACCGCCGCTTGCATGAGCTTTTCGACCTCGCCGCATTTGGCGCAGCCAGGGCCGAGAACCTTGATTTCCATAGAAATCTCTCCTTAGATAATGAGATTGAACAGATAACCCACCAGCATAATCCCGCAACCGACCACGCCGACAAAAACCGCGATCAACTGCGGCTTCAAGACCTTGCGCAAAATCACCATCTCCGGCAAGGAAAGGGCGATGACACTCATCATGAAGGCCAGCACCGTACCCAGCGCCGCCCCCTTGCCAAGCAGGGCCTCGACCACCGGCACAATCCCGGCAGCATTGGCGTACATGGGGATGCCGATCAGCACCGCCACCGGCACTGACCACCAGACATCCCTGCCCATAATTGAGGCCATCATTCCTTCAGGAACATAGCCGTGGATTCCGGCCCCCACCCCGATCCCTAAAACCACATAGATCCAGACCCGGCCCACGATCTCCCGCACCGCCTCCCTGCCCTGACTGAACCGCTCGGGCCAGGTCAAATTCTCGTCAGGGATATCAGAGAGATTGACGTGCATCTCCCGTACCCAGTCTTCTATATAATGCTCCAGGCGCAGGCGGCCGATGATCCAGCCGGAGAGAATGGCAATCAGCAGTCCGGTGCCAAGATAAAGCGCCGCCACCTTCCAGCCCAGCAGCCCGAAGAGGAGAACCAGGGCGATTTCGTTGACCATGGGGGCTGAAATCAGAAAAGAGAAGGTTACGCCCAGAGGAACACCGGCGGTGACAAAGCCGATGAACAACGGCACTGCCGAGCAGGAGCAGAAAGGGGTAACGATGCCCAGCAGGGCGGCCAGGACATTGCCGGTGGATTCGCGTTTGCCGGCAAGGATACGGCGGGTGCGCTCCGGAGTGAAGAAGGAGCGCAGCACCCCAACCCCATAAACGATCAGGGTGAGCAGCATCAAGACCTTAGGGGTGTCGTAGACGAAAAACTCGATCATCTCTCCCAGTTGGCTTTTCGGATCAAGCCCCAGAAGCCGGGAGGTGAAGAAACGGGAGAAGGGTGCGAGCTGGAGGTAAAGCGTAAACCAGAGGCCAAGCCCGCCCAGGCCGGTGAGGAGATATCTGGCCTTTCCCGTGATTGCAAACGGCGGAGGGGATGGCAGTTTGTCATGGTTGTTCGTTGGCATGGCTTTGGTTCTCAGGGCTCGCAGGAAATATGGCAGACCCCGGTCGGGGTTTTCCTGGTAAAGGGGAAGTATTTTTTCCGGAAAAACAGGGCCACGTTGACCAGGCCGATGAGTACCGGCACCTCGACCAGCGGCCCGATTACTGCGGCAAAGGCCACCCCGGAGTTGATTCCGAACACGGCAATGGCCACGGCAATGGCCAGCTCGAAGTTGTTGGAGGCGGCGGTGAAGGAGAGGGTGGCAGACTGCTCGTAGGTGGCCCCCATGGTCATGGACATGAAAAAGGAGACCAGAAACATGACCAGAAAGTAAAGGGTGAGCGGGATGGCAATGCGGATTACGTCAAAGGGCAGCTGGACGATGTGTTCGCCCTTGAGGGAAAACATCACCATGATGGTGAAGAGCAGGAAGATCAGGGTGAAAGGGCTGATCTTCGGGATCAGTTTTTCCTGGTACCAGACCTCGCCTTTGGTCTTGATTCCTATAAACCGGGTCAGCATCCCAGCGAGAAAGGGAATGCCGAGATAAATGCAGACCGATTCGGCGATCTGGGCCATGGAGATGTCCACTATTGCTCCTTTCAGTCCCAGCCAGCCGGGAAGCGCCGAGATAAAAAACCAGGCGTAGAGCGAAAAAAAGAGTACCTGGAAGATGGAGTTGAAGGCCACCAGCCCGGCGCAGTAGTCGGTGTCGCCGCTGGCCAGATCGTTCCAGACAATGACCATGGCGATGCAGCGGGCCAGGCCGATGAGGATCAGCCCCACCATGTATTCGTGGTGACCGGAAAGAAAGGTGATGGCCAGGAGAAACATGAGGATCGGGCCGATAAGCCAGTTCTGCGCCAGGGAAAGGGCCAGCACCCGGAAATTACGGAAGATCTCGTGCAGCTTTTCGTAGCGCACCTTGGCCAGAGGCGGGTACATCATGAGGATCAGGCCGATGGCGATGGGGATGTTGGTGGCGCCTGTCTGGAAGGAGTTGATGATCCCGGTGACTGGCGGATAGAGCCAGCCGGTCATCACTCCGATGAACATGGCCAGGAAGATCCAGAGGGTGAGATACTGGTCGAGGAAGCTTAATTTTTTCTCTCTGTTTGGCATGGCGGCTCTCAATTGCAGATGGTTAAAAAAATGTTGGGGCGGCTGTTTTCGGCCCGGACAGAAGCAGGGCAAAAAAATCAGGCGCATTTCACCTTGGTGCGTCTAAATTCTGCCAGGGCGGCTTGATCCTGTCTGGTTTCCGGCAGTTCTGCCAATCTCTGCTTGAGCAGCTCCAGCAGTTCCCGTGTCAGTGGAGTCGGCATCCCGGCCAGCTGGTAATACATCCAGGCCCCGAGGCGCCGGCCTTCGACCCAGCCCGTGTTGCGCAGATAGGCCAGGTGCCGGGAGACCGTGGACTGGGGCAGCTGGAGTACGGCCATCAGGTCGCAGACACATAACTCGCCGCCAAGAAGCAGGGCCAGAATCCGCAGGCGGGGCTCTTCGGACAGGGCTTTGAAAAATTGGGTTGTTGTTTGCATAAGCATCCTGGGCGCTGTTCAGGTGGGGGTGTTTCTGGCTGGGAAAATTACCAGTCAGGGTTTGATTATATCCGCATAGGCGGATATAGGCAAGCCCCATGTCGCCCCATGTCGCCAGAGGCCGGAAACCTGGCATCCCATTCCCGCCTGTACTTTTTGCCGCTTCTGGAATACAATGGCCGCACAAGGCAGTACAGGCTGAAGCACCCGGACAAAGGCGGGAGGATATGGCAATGGCTACTTTTTTCATGGAGTTTAATCCGGTTCTTCAGGCTCTGCTGGCCACCCTTTTTACCTGGGGGGTGACCGCTGCGGGCGCGGCCCTGGTTTTTGTGAGCAGAACTGTAAATCGCAAGGTCATGGATTCCATGCTTGGTTTTGCCGCCGGGGTGATGATCGCCGCGAGTTTCTGGTCGCTGCTTGCCCCTGGCATCGAGATGGCCGGGCAGATGGGGCTGGTGCCCTGGCGCACCGCCGCTTTAGGTTTTTTGGCTGGTGGCCTGTTCATGCGGCTTATCGATCTTTTTCTGCCCCATCTCCATCCAGGGCTTGATATCAGCAAGAGCGAGGGGGTTAAAACTACCTGGCAGCGCAGCACCCTGCTGGTGCTGGCCATTACCCTGCACAATATCCCGGAAGGTCTGGCGGTGGGCGTGGCCTTTGGCGCGGTGGCCGCCAATATCTCCTCGGCCACCTTGGGAGGCGCCATTGCTCTGGCCATCGGCATCGGGTTGCAGAATTTCCCCGAAGGCGCGGCGGTATCCATGCCCCTGCGCCGGGAGGGCATGAGCCGGACAAAGAGCTTCATGCTGGGTCAGGCCTCCGGTCTGGTGGAGCCGGTGGCCGGAGTACTGGGGGCCTGTTTTGTTCTCAGCATGCGGGGCGTTTTGCCTTATGCCCTTTGTTTTGCCGCCGGGGCCATGATCTTTGTTGTGGTGGAAGAGCTGATTCCAGAGTCGCAGCAGAATCCCAAGCATATTGATCTGGTCACCATTGCGACCCTGGTGGGCTTTGCGGTGATGATGGTTCTGGATGTGGCGCTGGGATAGAAAGCAATGCAGAATGGAAAGTGCAAAATTAATAATGAAGGACAGGAGATAATGACAGGTCAAAATGATCAAGGCGTTTTTGGGGGCAGGGTCAAGGATTTTTCCCCATTTTTCATTCTTAACTCTTCACTTTTCACTGCCTTACAATGAATCTCATTGTAAGGCCCCTCACGCCTTCCGCCTTCCATCGCCTGACCCCGGATCTGGTTCTCGGTCTGGTGGAAAAGGTTTTGGATATCCGCTGCACCAATCTCTGTCGGCCCCTGGCCAGCTATATCAACCGGGTCTACGAGCTGGAAGGCGAGAACGGTGAAGGGCTGGTGGTAAAGTTTTACCGCCCTGGGCGCTGGAGCCGGGCCGCGCTGGAAGATGAGCATGAGTTTCTCCTTGAGCTTGCCAGCCGGGAGATTCCGGTTGTCGCCCCTCTGGTTTTGCAGGGTAATGGCAGTCTGGGCGAGCATGAGGGGATGTATTTTACCGTGTTTCCCAAATGCGGGGGGCGCAGTCTGGATGAATACAACGAGGAGCAGTGGCTGGAAATCGGCCGTTTGCTGGGCCGTACCCATGCTGTGGGCGCGGGCCGGATCCCGGAGGGGCGGATTACCATGACTCCAGACAAATCAACCCGGCAGCAGGCGGACTATCTCCTGGCCGGAAAGTTTCTGCCTGCTGATCTTGCCCGGCAATTCGCCGAACTGACCAAGACCCTGATCGCTGAAATCAGCCCGCTCTTTGCCAGCACCGAGATGATCCGCATCCATGGCGACTGCCATTTCTCCAACCTCATCTATCGGCCCGGCGAATCCTTTTATCTCATTGATTTTGACGATATGGCCCTGGGGCCGCCGGTGCAGGATTTCTGGATGTTGCTGCCAGGTTACCGGGAAGACACCTTTGCCGAGATCGACCTCTTTCTCGAAGGCTACGAAACCTTCCGGGATTTCGACCGGCGCAGCCTGCGGCTGATCGAACCGCTCCGGGCCATGCGCTTTATCCATTACATGGCCTGGTGCGCTTATCAGGTGGCGGAAGAGGGGTTAAGCAGGGTGGCGCCGGATTTCGGCACTCGTGAGTACTGGCAGCTGGAGTTGCGCGATCTTGCGGAGCAGCTGGAACGGATCAAGGCCGCGATTGAACCCCAGGGCAACGGGCTTTAAGGCCTGGCTGGGGAAACTGGTTATTTCAAGATGGCCTTGAGGTCGTTTGCCAGGGTCTGAGGGTCGGCATAGCCATCATAGCGTTTGACCACATTACCCTCCCGGTTTACCAAAAACGAGGTCGGGATGCCGATGATGCCACCGAAGGCCTCAGGTGTTTTCGCCTCGCTCAGCAGGACGGGATAGTTGATCTCCATTTTCTGGGCGAACTTCTCAACCTGGGCAGCGCCGCCCTGGTCGGTGGATATGCCGATCACGGTGAAACCTCTGGCGCCGTATTCTTTCTGGAGCTTGATAAAATCAGGGATTTCCTTGCGACAGGGAGGGCACCAGGTGGCAAAGAAATTGATCAGTATTACCTGGCCCTGGTAACTGCTGGATTTGACCAGGGCGCCGTCTTTTACTGAAGACAGGGTAAAGGCCGGCATCTTTGTGGCAGCCTGGGCAATGCCGATCATCAAGCCGAAGATAATCAGGGCGATGGTCAGAAGACGGGTTTTCGCCGCGCTGGCTTTTATGATCTGCATGGGCTTCTCCTGGCTGAAGGTATGCGGTCGGCATGGTTTATCATCATTTGCCGAAAACAGCTTCTGTTTACCCTTTTGTCCGGGGAAACAAAAGGAAAAATGTAATCAGCGCCCGTCCGGACTGGTCAGGCGGGGATTATTTTTTTGTGTCAAGCAGCAGGGTCACCGGGCCATGGTTTGTCAGGGCTACATCCATCATGGCCTGAAATTTGCCGGTGGCCACGGGGATCTGTCTTTGGCGGATTTCGCGGATGAACAGTTCGTAGAGCTCCTCTGCTTCTCCTGGCGGCGCGGCGGTGGAATAGGAAGGGCGTCTTCCTTTGCGGCAGTCGCCGAACAGGGTGAACTGGGAAACCACCAGCATCTCTCCTTGTGTTTCGAGCAGGGAAAGGTTCATCAGCCCATGCTCGTCGTCGAAGATGCGGAGATTGATGATTTTGTCGGCCAGAAGCAGGGCGTCCTGTCTGGAATCATTTTTGCCTACGCCGAGAAGGACAAGCAGCCCCCGGCCGATGGCGCCGCAGATCTGCCCCGCTACGCAAACAGAGGCCTGACTTACCCTTTGCACTACGGCCCGCATGGTTTTGCTCCCTGATCCTCCGGGGGAAGCGGATCGAGATTGCCAAGGGCAAACTGGAGAATGGCCGTTGCCGCAAGGGTTGCCGTCTCGGCGCGCAGGATGCGCGGCCCCAGGGAAATTGGGGCAAAGCCTGCCTGTCTGGCGCAGGCAACCTCTGTTTCGCTGAAGCCTCCCTCCGGGCCGAGGAGGAAAAATGCGGACTGGCAATTATTTTTCTGGCCGACAAGGGCCTCAGCCAGCGTTTGCCGGGCCTCATGTTCCCAGAAGATCAGTCTTAGATCACAGGGGGGCGGGTGGGCCATGAGCTCGGTCAGATCCCGGGGGGCATGGATTTCCGGCGGCCTGGCCCGGTCGCATTGCTTGCAGGCCTCAAGGATAATGCGCTGCCAGCGTTCCATTTGCGCTTCTTTCGGGTTTTTCTGGATCACATGCTCCGAGTGGAACAGCCAGATGGCCTCAACCCCCAGCTCAGTGGCTTTTTGCAGAACGAGATCCATTCTCTGGCCCTTGAGCAGGGCCTGCCCCAGGTGCAGACCTACCTTGGGCGGGCTATCCAGGGTGTGTCCGATGATGGTTGCGGTAACCCGGTCTTTGAGAAGGTGTTCGATCCGGGCTTGATATCTGGCGCCGGTTCCGTCAAAAAAAGTAAGGGGATCGCCGGGGCTGAGCCTGAGAACGGTACGGAGATGGTGGGCCTCCGGGCCGGTCAGCTGCACGGTTTCTCCGGTGATGTCTTTTGGGTTTATGAAAAATCTGCGGAGGCTCATGGCTGCTTATGGCCGGGCGAAGAGAAGGGCGCTCCATTCCCCTTCAGTCCTGGTTCCCTGATGTTTCAGGCCAAGAGCGTTGTAGGCGGCGCGGATATTGTCGGTCTGGGGGCCGGTCAGGATTCCGGCCAGGATGAGCCTGCCGTTTTGGGCCAGGCGTGCGGCAAGATGGGCGGCAAGATCAAGGAGGGTGTCATGGATGATGTTGGCGATGACAAGATCGAATTGCCGGGGGATGTCTTCCAGGGCGAGGCCATTTGCGGTGATTGATGGAAGCAGGCCATTACGCAGAATGTTTTCCTCCGCTACTGCCACGGCTTCCAGGTCATTGTCGATGGCCAGCGTTTCCTGCGCGCCAAAAAGGGCGGCGGCCATGGCCAGGATGCCTGTGCCGGTGCCGACATCGAGAACGGTTTTGGGCGGGGTTGTGGTGTCATGAAAAAGTGCCTCGATGAACTCCAGGGCCAGCTTGGTGCTGGCGTGGTGGCCTGTGCCAAAGGCCATCCCCGGATCCAGCTCGATAACCTTTTCGCCGGGGCCGGGCTGGTATGATTCCCAGGTGGGCTTGATGACAAGGTGGGCCGTGATCGGCAGGGGCTTGAAGCCCTCTTTCCAGGTCTTGTTCCAGTCTTCATCGGGAACGATTTCTGTTTTGAGAGGTGTTTTTTCTTCTTCAGGGAGGAGGCGGGCAAGTTCTGTGAGGTATGCTTCAATTTCTTTTAGTTTTTCAGGGGCGTGGGGGCCATTTTTCAGGTAGCCGATAATTTGTTCCTGGGCGGCATTGGCTGATGCAACCGGGATTTGCTCCACCCCGCCGGTTTGCTCGCAGATGAAATCGGCAATGGGGTCGGAGATGGTTTCGCTGGCGGTGATCGTGATCCGAAGCCAGGATTTGCTTGGCGGGGGCACCTGATTTTTTACTGGCATCTGCTTACCTGCGGGAGGGGTTACGGTTGCAAAAAAAATAAACGGGAGACGGTCTTGGAGTGCGTTACTGTACTGGATGCTGTATTCTCCGGCAAGAGCTAGTTGAGCTAAGGGCTTGGATTATGGTGTTGGCGGTGTTTCTTATCTATATATGATATCTGGATATGATATCTGGGCTGGCATAATGGACGAAAAAATGATGCGGGAGATCCTTGGCAGGGTCAGTCGCGGCGCATGCAGTGTTGCAGACGCCTTGGCGGAGCTGAAGAATTTTCCTGCTGAGATGCTGTCCTGCGCCCACCTGGATCATCATCGGCGTCTGCGGACCGGGGTACCGGAGGTGGTTTACGGAGAGAATAAGACGGCTGCTCAGCTTGTTGATATCTTGAGAAAACTTCTTCTGTTTTCTCCTGCGGTAATGGCCACCCGGGTGAGTCAAGAGAAGGGGGAGGCTGTTTGTTTCGAAATTCCTGGGCTGGTTTATCATGAGACAGCCAGGATGTTGACTGCGCCGGGGGAAGAGAAACAACGGGCTGCGGATGCTGGCGCAGGCCTGATTCTGGTACTCACTGCCGGGACTTCTGATATCCCGGTGGCGGAGGAGGCCTTTGTCACCTTGCGTTGTCTGGGAAATGAGGCGGAAAGGCTGTATGATGTCGGGGTGGCCGGAATCCATCGCCTGCTTTCGCGGCGGGATCTTCTTGACAAGGCAGGGATCCTGATTGTGGTCGCTGGAATGGAAGGCGCCCTTCCCAGTGTGGTTGGTGGTTTGGTGGACAAGCCCATTATAGCGGTGCCCACCAGTGTTGGCTATGGAACAGGGTTGGGAGGACTTGCCGCGCTTTTGGGGATGCTCAACAGCTGCGTCCCTGGAATTGCGGTGGTTAATATTGACAACGGTTTTGGCGCCGCGTGTCTGGCCTCAAGGATCGTGAGGCAGATGATCGCTCGGGCAGAGGGGGCAGAAATAAATGAGTTGAGCCCGTGAAGCATGGAGGCAGCCTTTTTCAAGATTCCTGCGATATTGCTGTTGACAAGGTGGGGCGCTTCGGCTATTTTGGCCCCCGAACGATAACCTGGCCCCATTAAAGAGGTCTTCGGGGAACGTCAGAAAACAGCTTGACGGTCTTGGTTGTTTCGGTTATCTTCTTTTTTCGCCCGCTAAACGGGCTTGTCTTGGTTCTTGCCAAGGCGACAGCGATCATTGAAAACTGAATAGTGAGCAAAGTAGAAGATGGGCCCCAAGAAACCGGAGCATTGGCTTCGGGAGTT
>Ga0208863_1000840_pt1 | contig 23959 bp, 21 predicted proteins | sample RifOxyD3_FD_184040 | JGI IMG/M metagenome (GOLD analysis project Ga0208863, IMG submission 184040) | Soil microbial communities from Rifle, Colorado - Rifle Oxygen_injection D3 (SPAdes) | ecosystem: Environmental > Terrestrial > Deep subsurface > Rock core/Sediment | place: Rifle, Colorado...
TTTCTTCGGCAGGGGAGGGTACCTGTCCTTGCTCCAGCTTTTCGTAAATGCTTTTCCACAGGCGGGAAATTTCTTTTTTTATTTTTTTCCCATCCGGAGCTTGCCCTTGCCAGCGTAGCTCCTTTTCAGGTTTGTGCTCATGTCGTTCTGACTGGGGATGTTTTTTGGTAGACATTGTACCTCCAACCAACAGGGGATCTATATTCTACCTTGCCCCGGAGGTGCTCGATAGAGAAGTTAGTAGGTGTTTCTATTGAGGAACATTTAAGCGGATCATAAAGGAGTATTGTATAGGACTCAAGTAATTTGTGGGCAACACGTTGTTCACTTAGAAAATCATGTCTCAGGTAATTTGTGCAGTTGAAAAAAAAATGAAATTGTTGCACACTGTGTTTTCGGAATTTAGGAGCCGTGCTAAATGTTCTACTCTTCTACTTCGTCTTTACGGCTCCTTGCACCCAGAGGGTATAAGTTTCGTTTGCACCCTGAAGGGCATAAAATCCGACAAGCTGCTCAACTCAGCTTTATGCCGTTTTGGTAGGACTCGATGTTTAATATTTTGCTTAACGGCTTCTTCGGCTGCAACAGAATGGGAGCCGGATTTTTTTATATAACTGATTAGGAGAAACAGGCAGTAATGGCGTTAATCGTGCAGAAATTCGGTGGGACCTCGGTAGCGAACCCGCAAAAAATCAAGGCGGTGGCCGAACGGGTCATGGGCTACCGCCGCAAGGGGCACAGGATGGTGGTTGTGCTTTCGGCTATGGCAGGGGAGACCAACCGTTTTGTTGAGTTGGCTAATCAGATGCAGGCCATTCCCGACCCAAGGGAGATGGATGTGCTTCTGGCCACCGGCGAACAGGCGACAGTCGCTCTTTTTGCCATGGCGGTCAAGGAGGCGGGGCTTGATGCTATCTCGCTCCTGGGCGATCAGGTGAAGATCACCACTGACCGAATGCACACCAAGGCCAGGATTAAACAGATCGACGCGGCGCTGATCAACCGTCATCTCGATGCGGGAAAAATCGTGGTGGTGGCTGGATTTCAGGGAGTCAGCGAAGATGGTGATCTCACCACCCTGGGTCGGGGCGGTTCAGATACCACGGCCGTAGCCTTGGCCGCCGCGCTTAAAGCGGACGAGTGCGAGATTTATACCGACGTGGAAGGAGTCTATACCACCGATCCCAACATCTGCTCGACCGCCAGAAAAATAGACCGTATCTCCTATGATGAAATGCTGGAACTGGCCAGTCTCGGCGCTAAGGTTTTGGATATTCGCTCGGTTGGTTTTGCCAAACGATACAAAGTACCTGTTCATGTTCGTTCCACCTTCACGGAAACCGAAGGGACATGGGTGGTAGAGGAGGATAAGGAAATGGAATCGAATCCGGTGTCTGGAGTAACCTGCACTAAGAACGAAGCCCGTATTACCATTGCCAAGGTTCCCGACGTGCCCGGCACTGCCGCCAGGGTCTTTGATCCGCTCACCAGCGAGGGGATTGTGGTGGATATGATCATCCAGAACACCCGCGAGGGGGCGCTTACTGACATGACCTTCACCGTGCCGCGTACTGATTACAAAAAAACCATGCAGATCATTGAGCGGGTTGGCTCTGAGATTGGCGCCGAAAGGGTGACCGGTTCCGAGAACATCGCCAAGGTCTCCATTGTCGGGGTGGGCATGCGTAATCACGCGGGCATCGCCTCTACCATGTTCAAGGTTCTGGCTCAGGAGGGAATCAATATCCTGATGATCAGCACCTCCGAGATCAAGGTCTCCTGCGTCATCGAGGAGAAATATACCGAACTGGCGGTCAGGGCATTACATGATGCCTTCGGACTGGGCAAAGGCAACGAGGCATGACGCATCCAGTCGCCATCTACGATACCACCCTGCGAGACGGTACTCAGGCTGAGAACTTTAATCTCTCGGTAGAGGACAAGCTGCGCATCACCCTTAAATTTGACGAAATGGGAATCGATTTTGTCGAGGGTGGCTGGCCGGGATCCAACCCAAAGGACGTGGAATACTTCAAAGAGATTCAGAAGTATGCACTAAAACATACCAAAGTTACGGCTTTTGGCAGCACCAGACTGTTCAGCAACCCGGCTGAGCAGGATGCCAATCTAAATGCCCTGCTGGCCGCAAAAACTCCGGCCATTACTATCTTCGGCAAGACCTGGGATATCCATGTGCGCGATGCCCTGCGCATCGGGCTTGATGACAATCTGCTGATTATCGAGGAGTCGCTGAGGTATCTGCGGCCCCATGTTCCGCATCTATTTTACGATGCGGAACACTTTTTCGATGGCTTTAAGGCCAATTGTGAATACGCTTTTGCTACTCTGGATCGAGCTATTGCCGGTGGCGCTGACTGTTTGGTGCTCTGTGAAACAAACGGTGGCATCCTGCCTACCGAACTTGCCGGGATTATCGAAGCGGTGCAAGTGCACCTTACGGCGAAAAAATCCACGATTCAGTTCGGCATTCATGCTCACAACGATTCCGAGTGCGCCGTGGCTAATTCTCTTATCGCTGTCTCCCTTGGCGCTTCCCAAGTGCAGGGCACGGCTAATGGCTTTGGCGAGCGTTGTGGCAACGCCAATCTCACCTCGATCATGCCGGCCCTGGCTTTGAAAATGGGCTACGAGTTTACGGCGGCCACCAACCTGCACCGGCTCACCGAGGTTTCCCGATTTGTCAGCGAACTGGCCAACCTTTCTCCCAATAAGTATCAACCCTATGTGGGGCAGTCAGCCTTTGCTCATAAGGGAGGCATTCATGTCAGCGCCGTGCAGCGCAACCCCCTTACTTATGAGCACCTCGAACCGGAAAAAGTAGGCAACGTGCGCCGGGTGTTGATCTCTGATCTCTCAGGCAAAAGCAACGTGCTGGTCAAGGGGAAAAAATTTGGTTTGGATCTGGACAGCAAAGATCCGGTGGTCAGCGCCATTGTCAAAGAGCTGAAGGACCTCGAAAATCAGGGCTTTCAATACGAAGGGGCCGAGGCGTCCTTTGAACTGCTCATGCGCCGAGCCATGGGAACACCGAAGAAGTATTTCGATCTGCATGGATTTCGGGTGATCAGTCAGAAGACTCCGGACGGAGTGTTGCAAGAGGAGGCCACCATTCGGCTGGCCGTGGGCGGGGAGGAGGTGCATACCGCAGCCCTTGGTAACGGCCCTGTCAATGCCCTGGACAAGTCGCTCCGAAAGGCGCTCACCCGGTTCTATCCTAAACTTAAAGAGATGGAGTTACAGGACTATAAGGTGCGGGTACTGGCCAGCGAACATGGGACAGAGGCCAGGGTGAGGGTGCTGATTGAATCACGCGATCACGATAGCCAATGGGGCACGGTGGGGGTCTCACCGGATATTATCGAGGCGAGTTGGCAGGCCTTGGTGGACAGTATAACTTATAAGCTTATGAAGGATGAACAGCATAAGTCATGATACAGGGAGAAAGGACTTGCGCCCGTTGGTGCTCGTCTTTTTTGCTCTGTGCATTCTGGCCATTACCGGTGTTCGTAAGAGTGGATTTTTCGAGCGGCAGGGTAACGTTGCTCTCCCGCAAAAACTGGTTTGGCGAGATGATCCTGGAGTAGCCCCTGGGCTTTATCGGGTGCCAGTCAAGTACCTGATGGGGGATCAATCACAGGCCGGACCAGTTTCAGGACAAGATGCTTTAGCCTCCGGACAACTCCCTGCCAGACTGGCACCGCTGTTTTTTCAGCCTATCCCCATCAACCAGGCAGATGAAGAACTGTTGACCACCATTCCGGGTATCGGCCCGGCCTTTGCCAGGAGAATCATTGAATTTCGTGAGTATTACGGCAGGATCAATGCCATTGAGGAACTGGATGCGGTAAGGGGGGTCGGTCCGGTCAAGCTGGAGATATTAAAGACCCATCTTGTTGCCGATTAAGTCGTTACTCTGGCAACCAACGCTGCCATATCTGCCCGAATCCGGGCGTACTCCTCGCTGGAAAGCCCGGCTCCCAACGCGACTGTTTCCGCCATTTTTGCGGTAAGAAAATCTCCAGGCCCATGGGCATCGGCGTTTACCGCCAGACCTGCTCCGGCGGCAAGGGCAATTTTTGCCACATGGCCGTTGGTGAGCGAGTGTCCCCGACGACCGGAGAGTTCAAGAAGGATACCTTTGTCCGCAGCCAGCCGCGCCTCTTCCAGGGTGATGAAACCGGGGTGGGCCAGGACATCTACGCCTGCTTCAAGAGCAGCCCGGTTGGTTCCTGGACGCACCGGCTCAACCGGGGTTTCCCCGTGGGCGACCACGATCTTGGCACCAAGTTCCCTGGCTCTGCGGGTGAGTTCGGCAAATTGCTCTGGCGGCACATGGGTAAGTTCGATCCCGGGCAAGAGCTGGGTCTTGAAATACCGGTTAAGATCCGCCGCCGCTTGGACAAGCCGTGGGATGATGAAATCCAGATTGGAAGAATCTGCGTGATCAGTGATCGCTATGGCCGAATAACCAAGGATTTCCACCCGGCGCAGATGTTCGGCCGGAACAAGCTCCCCATCACTGAACAGGGAATGGGTATGCAGATCGATCATGTGAGGCCTCCTTTTTTTACAAATAAAAACCGGGCGTTAAGCCCGGCTTTTATTTGTATGGCAGGATTCTTTTTATATAGGCCGACACAAAGTCCAGAAGGTGGCAGCTGTTTCATTATAGGCTGCTGCACCTGGGGCCGCAGCCGCAGGTGCTAAAGGTGCTGCAGCGTTAGCAGCACCTCGTAGAACACCAACATTGTTGCCAATTCCGGTCGCTGGTAAAGGGCCATCAACTGTTATATCAACACCGAGCGCGATTTTGGGAGGAATGCCAGAAACGCAGACGGTTGGCGCATTATTGCCATATGTGACTGCACCATTTATTCCTACCAAACCGGAAGCCGCATTGGTAGGCAAAGCGGCGCTGGTTAATGCGCCGCCAATCATTTGCGCAGCGCGTAAGGATTGCCAATATCCGGCGCCCTCACCTACTGCGGGGTTGGTAAAGGTTGCCCCGACAAGAATACCCAAGCTACCATTTGCGTTACCGGCAGGTATGGTGGCACCCCAGCCTCGTGCCGTATAAGCAGCTGCTGTTTCGTCGCCAGGTAAAGTTTTGTAACGGTCAAGATAAGAGTTGTGAGCGGCTGATATGCCATTCATGTCATTGACAACGCTCTTTATTTTAGCGTTGGTGATCATTTCCTGCCCCTTCAGCACCCCGCCCAACAACAGGCCGATAATGACCAGGACGATGGCGATTTCCACCAGAGTGAAGCCGGATTGGTTGAGCCTTTTGCATCGCATTGAATGGATCCTCCTAATATTGGAATTTACAGATTAAAATTCATAACTTGCATAAGTTATAGCATGACATTTTTTTTTGGCAAGATATCTTTTTTTGTTCTGTTGGCCTTGGGTTTGAAAATCACGTCTTGGTCAGATCTTATCTTGCCTTGGCCTTTGCTTCCATTTCCTGGAGACGTCTCTCCAAAAAGCGAATTTCATGCGTGTCGCTGATCTGGCCGCCTTCCAACAGACCACCGATCAACACCTTGGCGCTTTCCAACTCATCCAGGTCTTCCAAGATAAAGATTTCCATCTGCTTTGCCCAGTGCGGCACCTCGGTTCCGGTGGCGTTAAGGCGGATGGCTTGGGCGTATTTGCGAGCCAATGGCAGATCATGGAGCTGATGTTTGGTGGTAACTGCGACATGTGCCAGCCAGGGCCAGCGGCGGTTGGGATCGTCAAAAAAACGTTGGTAGACGAAATTATGCATCTGCCGCTGACGGGTTTCAACCGTTACTTCGCCATAAATACGGCCGGCGGCGAGCAGCGGATATTGTCCCGGCGGATCGAGTTCGAGTATGCGTCCCAGCCATCCCTCTACCCTGGTGTAATCCAGTTTATGGAAAGGAATGCTGATGCCTGGCTGGTTGTCGAAGGCCTGAAGATAGAGCATCAGCGCCTTGGCAAGTGCTATTGGGTCGCCAAGGCTGATGACTTTCAGGACAAACAGGGAGGGCGCTGGTGGCAGGTCTTCCGCCTGGGCGAGGCGTTGTGGTTGAGTCGCATGCCAGGCAATTTGCAGGCTTAACCCCAAGGCCAATAAAAGCAGGGCAGATTTAGGGACGGTGGAAATCGGACGTTCACGCATAGTTTAAAGATTTTTACGGTAGAGGTCAAATAAGGCAGCGCCAGATAAAAGGGCCAGATAAATTCCGGTCTGCGCCAGCAGCGGGAGAAGCACGGCCCAGGTGCCGTTGTGATAAACCAGCCATTCGGTGCGGGTGAAATTGTCCAGACGCGGCAGTAGTGCGGCGATAATATCGAGGATGAAGTTGATTACTTGTTGCGACAAGGTGTTTGCACCTAAAGGACCTTTGCCGATCAAGAGGAGAGCTGCGATGGAACGTGATAGAAGATAGAAAGCCATGACCGCACTCAAGGCAGCCATGCTTTGATTAAAGCTAAGCACGCAGAGCAGGCTGAAAGCAGCGACGATCCATAGTTCGCTAATCAGGGAGATCGTCCAGAGCGCAGTCTGAGTGGATGGGGTGAAGAAAAGGGTTAGCAGTCCGAAGAGCAGCGCGGGCACAATGGCCAAAGCCGCGAACCCGGTCAGTTTGCCAAGCAGATAGCCGGCGCGCGGCAGCGGTAGAGATAAAACCAGCTCCAGCCCCTTGTCATTTAATTCGCGTACCATGCTGGTTACGACAAAGGTGGCGAGAAGAAAGACTGCAGAGAAGCGCAAGAAAGTCGCCAACAGAGCGACCTGAACCTGACGACTCTCGGTGATGGCGATTTCACCCAGAAAGCCGCTAAGACCAATGCCGGTAAGGGCAACCAGCACGATCAGCCACATTAGGCGGTTGCGCAGGGCTTCGATCAGGGTGTAAAAGGCAATGGTTTGGATTTGTTTGATCATCTCTTGTCTCAAGGTAGTTGCTGGGCTGAAACCATTCGGCTAAACAGGGTGTTGACGGAAATCCAGGTGACGATGTCGTCAAATTCGCCATTGGTTGCGGTTGGCTGTGCAGGTACGTGCCAAACAAAAACCTGATCGTTGTTGGCGCTGCTGGGGTTAGGATTAGCAGTTTCGTCTATGCCTGTTACGGTTACGCCAGCGTTTTTACCGAGAGAATAAATAATTACCGGTGCAGTGTTGGCAAGGGTGTTGGCGACAACTGCGCCGCAGGTGGTCGCAGTGATGCCAGTGGCGCTGGCGCAGACGGACAGCAGGGGGGTGGTTGCGGCCAGCGTTGTCATGGTGGCAGCGCGCATACCGCCTGGTGTTGTATAGGCAGAGGCATTGGCCGTGGTGGTGGCATAGCGGATGGGAGTGTTCCATGCATCAATGGCTTGCCCTGCATTATTAATGGGAGACAAGCCCAGAGTGACCGCAGGCAGAAAGCCATTGTAAGGATTGGTGCAGATGCCTCCTCCTGCCGGGCTTTCCAGGCCATTCGAAGCGGCTGTTGCGGGGCAAGGAAGACGCCCATTGGCGGCCGCATAACCGAGTAGAGCTTCCTTGATTTGTTCTATATATTTCTCGGTCTCGCCGATTCGTTTTTGTTCCATCTGCGTTGATAATGGCATCAGCAAGCCACCCAGCAGCAGACCGACGATTACCAGCACGATCGCCATTTCAATAAGGGTAAAACCGGCCGCATTATCATGGTTTGACTGCATGGTTATTTGTCCTTCGATCATTCGCTGCGTATCTGAAAATTTTGGATGGTGACTCCTTGTTGTGCTGCTCCGGAACGGAAGCCGCCGGTGAAGGCAAAATAGACGGAGTTCAGTTCCGGATCGAGATTTAGACAGCGGGTGATGGTTGGTGTCTTTGCAACACGATCAAGATCAACGATTATATCGTCACAGTCTGTGCAGTCCACCCAGGCGGTTATGCGGGCATAGGTATTGGGTGCCACATGATTTGTCGGGTCGCAGGTGGCACAGGTGGAATTGCAGCCGGTGTGGATTTCGAGGCGCTGGTTGTGGGCCAAGGGGGTCGATGATTCTTCAAACTTGTTGGCCGGGTTGTGGCGGCAACCAGCGGCGGTGCCATTGCAGGCGGTGGTGGTGTTGCCGTTGAGAGCTGAGTGCAGGAGGTTGCCGTAGGCCATGATCGCAGTGTGATTTTCGACGGGATCTGTGTTGGCGATGTCGCGGCGCACATCGGTTTCGAAGATAACCGATTTAAGGCCCCAGGGATCTCCCAGGCCAACCGGGATGCCGGGTGCCAGGGCGCCCATGTCGGCCTCGCGCCCGCAGACACCGGACGGGGTGCCAATGTCACTGCGCACCATCTGGAAGGTGAAGCCGTTACCCCGATCTGTACCGATTCCGGTGAGGGCATAGGTGTCAGCAAAGGCAAATTTGTAGTCATAATAGACACGCATAATTTTGCCCGCCAGCGGGATAGGGTCGGGAAACCAGAAACAGCCGCCGCTGGTGTTGGCGCTGTCATCCGCAACTGTTACTGTCTTGTCGGTGGCATTGGTGGTAACTCCGGCACCGGCGGTGACGAAGCTGGCAAAGTCGGCGGCGAAGGATTTTTGTGTGGTTCCTGCGGACAGGCCCTTGATACAGCGGACAATATCGGTACTGGGGGATAAACTGCTGAAGTGGGTGCCACCGAGATAAGAGCCGGTGTTCGGAAAGAGGGTTGCGTTGCTGCCTTCGAGATAATTGGCGACAACCAGTTTTTCGGCGGCGGTGGCCCGGCTCTGGCTGACAGTGCGTTCTCCGCTGAATAAAAGTACGGCATTACAGCCGGTTGTGCCATTCACCGTCGCGGCGGTAGCAGGTTTGGCGTAAAGCAGGTTATCTTGCCAGTTGGTCAGTACATTGGTTTTTTGTGTTCCGTTTGCTGGACAGGCGGTAATGATGTTATCGACGCCTTTGTTGCCGGCCGATGCGTTGGGTAAGCTGCTCGGCGGCAGGTTATTGAGGCAGTCGGCCAAGCCTTTCAAGTCGCTTGAGTCGCTTATCAGTTTGTCGATGTCGGTTTTGAAATCGCTGCGTTTTTTGATCCGGTCAAAAATCTCTTTGCTGTTGATCCAAAGGCCTTGGTCGTTGTTGGTGCCGAGGGTAATGCTTGAGGCGGTACTTAGGGTGATGGTGCTGGTAGCTCCAGCAGTTGGCGAGATGACAGCGCCTTCCAGATAGTCGGTGGTAGTAATGCTGCCACCGCATACGGTAGCGCCCGCTGAGGTCCTGGTCTGGCCGCCGGTGACGGTTTGTGGCCCCAGTATCAAGGCAAGAGGCGCAGCATGCGTATTCTGCGCCGCCAGCACCTGGCCTGAGGCATCACGCATCTCAATCTGGCCGACTGTATCCCAGTTAAATACCGTAGTTTTTGGGCTATTCTTACCGCTTCCAGAAACGGCAAGCCAGAGGCATTCATTACCGCTGTCACGCAATGCTGGCACGGAAAGAGAGTTCCAAGGCAAACGGCCAATGGTTGAAACATCTGCGGCTCCACAAGTTGCCTCGCTCTGGCCGTCATTATTGGTATCTGGGCAAGGCAGATAGCCGAATACCTCGTTAGGGTGAGTATCTCTGTAAGTAGCAGCATACCCAATCAAGGCTTCCTTCGCCTGTGCCAGCGCAGCCGAGGTAATCTTATCCCGTTCGATTTTCTGATTTGCCTTGTTGAGTGCGGAAACCAGTAAAAAAGCCGCGCCTATCCCGATTATGGTGAGCATGATGAGCAGGGCGGAACCGCGTTCTTGCTTGAGTATGTGTTCAGGCTGGTCGGCTGGGGACATGAAGTTCCTTACTGCAAAACTTCGGCGGGCAAAGGGGCGGGGATGGCTATATCTTCGTAACCTTCCTTAACCTTGCCCGTGAAGCTATCGAAGGTTTGTCCTGGTTTAATGCGCACCTTTTTTCCGGAAGGTAGTTTCATGGATACATCTGGCGATTTGGCACTTGATTTTCGTGCCTTGCTACCCTGTCGTTCGTCTTCATCTTGCGGTATCTGGTTGATCCAGACCGTTGTCTTGCCGTTGTTGCGGCGGACGAAGCCGTTTAGAGTGGTTTGTGCAGCAGGGGGTGGGGCAAAGTTGGGTTGGGTGTTGTCAGTGATCTTCCCGTTGCGGATCTGATCGAGACGGGCTCGTTCATCTGGGTTGAAAAACAGGCGACCGAGCGGCTCCGCATTGGCGCAAGCAGTGTGGGCGAGCAAAAGGAAGGTTGTCAGTATAACGGTTATCCGTGCCATGTTTTATTGTTTGTCCGGTTGGGGTATTGCATCCGGGTTGCTGGTTGGCTTGTCGATGGTCAGCCAGTATAAATTGCATTCTGCGGCAAGACGTGGCGATAATGGCGTTTCGGCAATAGCGTCGCTTCGTTTAAGAGTACAGTCCTGCACAGTATAAGCTCCTTTTGTTTTCAGGTCATCCAGGAAATTTAGCAGATCCCCCTCATGCAGGAGCTCCATTTGCAGCTTCATTTTACTGCCGTGCAGCTCCAGTTCACCGGTAGAAACCTCGGGGGATACTTGAAAAATCTGTTGAGGAGCAAATTCGTAAGTGATTGGCAAGAGTTTCCGGCTTTCCCGGATAAACTTGATCTGGGTTATCCAGTCCAGACGTCTTTCTGCGCCAACGAACCCGAGCTCGCGCAACTGTAGATATTTTGCCTGGTAATCATGGATTGCCTGATTATCGTTTTCAACCTGAGTGCGGTTGCTGAGGGCCTCATTATATTGTGCTTGGGCAAGGGTCATGGCTGTCTGTTGTCTGTTCCAGAACACTTTTTCGGCGATGACCATGGCTGAACATGATATCAGGCTTATGCCCAATATAATGATCGCCTTGCGGAGAAGCAAAAAATCGTTGCGCATGAAGGTCTGCCAGGCCGGGACGTTTTTGTCCGCAACCTGCGCAGAGCCTTGGCGAATGGTTTGTTTTTGACTGGCGGTTCTGCTTGGAGGCATTTTAGTTCTCTGGGCTCAAGGTCAGTTTAAGGCTGAACTGGGCCTTGCTGTCTGGGGCTTCATTTCCTGTTTTGCCGGTTAACGTGCTGGTTGGCGCAATATCAAGGGGGAAGCGGATAATTTCTACTTTCAGCTGTTTGTTTTTGCCGAGTTCGGCGACCAAGGCGCGTACACTTTCCAGCGCGCTCCGATAGTCGAAGGCGAACGGTTTTACCTCGCCTTCGATCAGCAGTACCGTGTTGATTTTTTTGGGAATACCGATCAGCATGGCATCGGGGGCCGCCTCCAGGCCAACAGCCGCCTGTGGCATTGTGGGGGATTCTTTGTCCCCAGTGCTGACTTGCCAACGCAGCTGGTCGAGGCTGATTTGCGGCAGGGCATCGAGCGCCTGACTGACAATGCTGAGCAGTTGCTTAGGTGCGAGAGCATTGTGGGCAATTATTTGCTCGATGTTGACAGCGGCTTTCATGCTTTGCGGGCTTGCGTCGGTGGCTGGCAGGAGGCGAACGACGGCCTCTTGTGCTTGGTGGGCGTTACGGGCTTCTATGACCATTTGTCGGCTTTGCTGAGAATGTTGCATGGTTTTCAGACCGTTAATTCCCGTCCATAAAAGCACTCCTGTAACGAGACAAAGGCTTAAGATGTTTAGGCCAATCCGTATATGCCGCAGACGAAAGTAACGAGTTTGTTCTTTCGGCGCATAATGATTGGTGCTGGAGTGGTTGAGCAGGGATAAAAACAGCAGATCGCAGATGGAAAATGAACCTGGGTTCTTAAGTCCGAGTTGGGTGGCGGCATCTGTAAGGGAGAGAAGACGGTATGTGATGGCAGGTGTGTCCTGACAAAATGACTGAAAGTGTGGCATATATTCTGCGCCTGCCAGAATTATCACTTCTAAAGTCGCATCGCGCGGCAACAGGCGGGTGCTTGCCAGAAAGTGTTGGGTATTGGCCGTTTCACGGGCGGCCATTTCGGCCACAGTATCAGGTTTGTGATCGTTTAATGAGGTCAGACGGCTGAATTTTAGTTCGGAGTTCTGGAAAAAACTTTGGCGCAAGCCGTTTGACTGGTGGGTGACCAACAGCAGGTTCTCGCTGCCAAGGCCAAGTTTTCCGATCAGGTGTATACTTAACAGTGCTGGAGAGTAAATTCCTGCAAGTGGCATTTTTTGTTGCAGGAGCGCATTCACCCAGGGTTTCAGCAACTCCATGTTGACCAGGGCGGAAAAAAGCATCCGGTCATCCTTGCGACCTTGCACCTCGCGTCCCTGTTGAATGGCATGACGGTAGGGAGTGTCACGATAAAGCTGACCGAGACGACGCTGGATAAGCGCTTGCCTGGCACTGCCCAGCACATGGGGTATGGTGTCTTGCTGAAAAGATTCTTCGATCAGATCGGCTAAAAGGAAAGTCGGGGTATCTGAATATTGGGCAAGATAGCAGGAGAAATCTTCCCAGCCAGCCTCATCGTTAAAGAAAATGTGGCCGGTAGAGTAAAGACCTTTCTCCCATTGGAATATGGTGACCTGGTCGTTGCTCAGATAAAGAAGCTGTTTGCAGAATAAGCCCATGCTTTAATTTCCGTCAGGTTTTGATTTTGCTGATGGTGTCGTAAATCGGGCCGAGTACGGACAGCATGATCCATCCCAGAATAATGCCGAGAGTCACGGTCATGACCGGCTCGATCATGGATTGTACTTTCTCGATGGATTCCTTGACCTGGCGGTTATAAAAATAGCTGACATTGCGCAAGGCCGTATCCAATGCGCCGGTTGTTTCACCAACTTTGAGCATGCTCACCACCAGAGGCGGGAATATGCCGACGCTCTCAAAGCTGGTGGTGATGCCCTGTCCATCAGAAATATGTTGGCCGACGCGCTGCAGACCTTCTTCAATAACCTTGTTGCTGACTATGCCTTCTGAGAGTTTTAGACAATCGAGAATGCTGATTCCTGAGGCGTACATCAGGGCAAAGAAGGTGGCAAAGCGGGCCAGGATGATTTTGCGCAGAATCGGGCCGATCATCCAGATCTGGAGCTTTAACTCATCGGCTTTGTAACGGGCGCGTGGATCAATTTTTATTAAAAAAGTGAGACCTGCCCAAGTTAGCGTTGGAATGGCGATAATCAGGTACCAGTAATTGATGAAGATGCCGGAGACAAAGATCAGCGCCTTGGTATGAAACGGCAATTCCTGGCCCATATTTTTAATGAAACCGACAAGCTGTGGTACCAGGTAGATCATGAGAAAAAAGGTGATCCCAAGCACGATCGTGCCAACGAAGAGTGGGTACATCAGCAGTTTTTTGGTCTGTGCGGCAAGCTCGTCCTGCCATTTCAGGCTTTCGCTCAGGCTGCGGAACACCTCGGATATTTCACCGCTTTGTTCGCCTGCCGCGATCAGGCTGACAAAGGTTTGGTCGAAGATGTTGGAGTGGCGTTGCAATGCCTGTGAGAGTTGCATTCCGCCTTCGATATTCTCGATCAGGTCAGAGATGATTTCGTGGAAGCTTGGATGGTCAAGGCCGTCACGCAGATCAGCCAAAGTCGCCAGTATCGGGACACCAGCGGTGCTAAGCTGTTCCATGTAAAAGCAGAAGTTGATTAAGTCCTGACGGGTTATCGGGCGTTTGCCTCCAAAGGAGAACATTTGCTTTTTAGCCGGCTTAAAGTCGATAAGGTCCAGATCCATGCGCTTTAAGCGCGTCTCAAGTTCGGAAAGATTGGCGGCATCCATGATTCCGTGGATGATCTTGCCGCTAATATTCATGGCCTGGTAAGATAATTTACTCATCAGTTCAGCCGGTCGGTCAAGTCTACCAGTCGCGAGATTTCTTCCAGCGAGGTAGCGCCTTCCAGCACGTAGCGCACGGCGGCTTCCACCAGCGGACGGAAACCTTGGCTCAGCGCCATGTTGGTCAATTCGCGGTTGGTGGCGCGACGGGCGATCAGTTCATCAAGGTCGGGAGTCATCTTGAGCAGTTCCATGATTGCCAGACGACCTTTGTAACCCTGGAAGTCGCATCTTTCACAGCCAATGGCCCGAAAAGTGGTGATTTCCTGGATTGCCGGGTCAACGCCAAGCAGGCGGCGTTCCAGATCATCGGGCTGGAAAGGCTCTTTGCAATGCACACAGAGTTTGCGAATCAGACGTTGGGCAACCACGCCGATGATATTGCCGGCCATGATGTCTGGGAGCATGCCAATATCGAGCAGACGTGGAATAGCGCCTATCGCCGAGTTGGTGTGCAGGGTGGAATAAACCTGGTGGCCGGTCATGGCAGCGCGGAAGGCCATTTCCGCTGTATCCTCATCCCGGATTTCACCGATCAGGATGATATCCGGGTCTTGTCGCATCATGGAACGAATACCAGTGGAAAAATCCATTTTCGCAGCTTCGTTGACTGAGGTCTGACGAATCATGTTCATTGGATACTCTACAGGGTCTTCCAACGTCATGATGTTGACGCCCTCGGTGTTAACGTGGTTCAGAATGGAGTACAGGGTGGTGGTTTTGCCGCTGCCGGTTGGGCCAGTTACCAGGATAATGCCATTAGGCCTGGCTACCATGAGTTTGAGCAGGGACAGATCATCTTCTGGTAATCCGAGGCCATCCAACGGCACTATGCCTTTTTGGCTGTCGAGGATGCGGAGCACGATGTTTTCACCGTGCACGGTGGGCTGGGCTGCCGCGCGAAAGTCGATTTGTCGCCCGGAAAAAGAGATGGAAATTCGGCCATCCTGGGGGGAGCGGGTTTCTGCGATGTTCATGCTACTCATCACCTTCAGGCGCACTACCATAGCCGACCAGTAGGTTTTGTGCAGACTGCGGATTTGTCGCAGCACGCCGTCGATACGGTAGCGAATGCGCAAAAAGAACTGTTCCGGTTCAAAATGGATATCAGAGGCGCCGCGCTGTACCGCGTCGACAAGCAGAGCGTCGATCAGTCGTACTAACGGTTGGGTGTATTCGTCGGAAACGGTTTGCAGGCCATGGTAATCGACCACCCCGGTCTCAATTTCATGCAGGATGCCGTCGATTGACAGTTCAAAACCGTAATACTGGTCAATCGCCCGCATGATTTCGGCGTCGCCCGCAAGAATTGGCGCAATAGTTATTTCAGTGCCCAGCAGGGCGCTAACCTGGTCAAGAGCGACAATATTGTTGGTGTCTGACATCGCCAGTTTCAGCACAAGGTTTTGCTTGTTGAGTTCCAGAGGGAAGAGCTGATAGCGTTTGGCGATCTCTTTGGGAATCAGTTTAAGCGCTTCTGCGTCCACGACCATGTGGGTCAGGTCGACGCTTTGCTGGTTGAGATTTTCAGAAAGGGCTTCGCGTACAGTGGCTTCGGTGGCGAAGCCAAGACTGATAAATAGCTTGCCCAGCTGGATGCCGGTGCGTTTTTGCTCAAGTAAGGCGATGCGCAGCTGATCTTCGCTGACGACGCCCTTTAGAACCAGTAATCTGCCAAGGGGAAGTTTGGGTTTTTCGGCCATGTATTTTAATTGCCCGCCGGTTGTTGGATTTCCAGGATGCGGATCTCGGCCGCATTCCGGTCGAAATTTGCCGGGCCGGAATGAGACAGAGCGCGTTGGTAGTAATCAAGTGCCAGTTTGCTCTGTCCCAGATGATCGAGGCTGATGGCGAGGTTGAAAGCGTAATCGGCATTGTTCGGCGCATTGCTGTAAGCACGGAAATAAGATTGTTGAGCTTCGGCCCAGCGTGACTGTTGGGTATACACATTGCCCAAAGCGAAGTGGATAGCGGCCGCATGAGGATTCTGAGAGAGAATTTTTTTCAGACTGCTTTCACTTTGTGCCAGATCGGTTTGCCCTCGTAGTCCGATCAGGCCTGCAAAGGCATCAGGATCATTGGGGGCAAGGTCTAATAATCTTATGTAGTATGCTGCTGCCTGTTCCGATTGTTTGCGGCTTATAGCGATAGCTGCAAGCCCCAGTAAGGCGTCGCGGTTGCTTGCTTCCTGTTGCAGAGCTTGGCTGTAATGTTGCTGCGCCAATACAAGATCACCGGATAGAAAAGACTTATAGGCTTTGTCAAGCATTGGGTTGAGCTTATTGGTTTCCTGACTCTGCCGGATCTGGATGGATTTATTTCCCAATGGGGTCTCTATTTCAGGTCTTTCTTGCCGAGGTTGCCTGGTCGCCCTCGCCTTGGTTTGTGCGGGAACATGAACAGGCTTGTTAATTTTTACAGCAGGTGCCAGGTCAGAGGCAATAGGTGGCGGTTTCTCCTCGTTTGGTATTGAGATTTCGGGGGATGGGGGTGGTGGTACAGCTGCCGGTATGATGGCAGCAGGGGGCAAGTTGTTGTGCAGGGCAGAAGTGGGGGCGGAAATACTTTGCCAGACATAAATGCCGTAGGCGGAAATTAGCAGAGCAACGACCGCAACGGTGCCGGTGATTATCAATTTACGATGGTTGGCTGGTTGTTTGGCAAGGAGGACAATCTTGGCTTTTTGCCTGGCGGCGTCAATTTTTGCCTCATCCTGAACAGGATGGGGCTTTGCTCCCGTCTGTGACACAGACTTTGATTCTGGCGGGGGTGAACTATCAGTCTTTGGATTGGACGCAGTATCCAACTGCACCCAAATTTTCAAATCGTCGCTGACTGCGGCTTTAGGCGGTTGAATTTCGGAGGCACATGCAGGTTCTGCGCGTAATGGCAGGTCATCCTGTGCCGCAGTGGACATCAGGGTTAACTCCGGTATTGCGGAGAGATCAGCAGAAATTATCGGAGATTTACTTGTTATCTCAGTGTTGACGGAGGGTTGTTCTCCTGGTGTTAGCATCTCCAGAACTGGATCGGGGTGGGTATCTTGAGCGGGTTGAATATCTTGCTGCTGTTTGGCCCGCTCAGATTTTTTCAATGCCTCCATCAGCAGGCTCATGGTTTACCCACCTCTGCTTTGCCTGATTCAAACAGGTTGCTGGACATGGCATCGCGTGAATTCTGGAGGAATTTTTTATCAGGCAAAAAGTTGCGATAGGCCTTGTAATCGCCGTCGAGGTTTGCATCCTTGACGACGATTGGGCGTAGGAAAATGACCAGTTCTGACTTGGTGCTGGCTTCGTTGCGGTAGGCAAAAGCGTCGCCGACAAAAGGAAGTCTGGACAAAAGCGGGACTGTATCCTTTAGGTTGTTGACATCGTCTTGCATCAACCCGCCCATTATCGCAATTTGTCCGCTGCTTATCTTGAGGATGGATTCCATTTCTCTGGTCTGGATTTCCGGAATCGGACTTGTTACCCCAGCAGTTTTTAAATCAGGACTTGGGTCATTGACGTAGCCCAGAATTCGGGAAATGGTGGGGCGTACGTTAAGGGTAACGGAGTCAGTTTCGTCGATCTGAGGGGTAACGCTCATCACGAAGCCAATAGGTACCGTATTTACCGTAGTATTATAAACGATCAACGGGGCGCTTCCTCCCTCCCCCGGGGTAACGGTTACCGCGATGGTGAAATAAATCTTGTTGTCTACTACCTTGAGCAGGGCGGTTTGGTTGTTCAGTACACTGATTTTCGGGCTGGAGAGCACTTTGACATTGCCGAAAGATTCCAGCAGCTGGATGGAAGCAGCGATATTGCCAAGTGGTGATGTTGGATCGACGTAACCAAAGGTTAAAACTCCGGGCGATGAACCAGGATTAATGCCAGATGGCAGGGTGCCGATCCCTTTCTGGCTAAAGTTAAAACCTTTGGTCCGTGTTTGTGACCAGTTGATACCTTGTTGATACTGGTCGGAAAGCCGCACTTCTACTACGGTCGCTTCAATCATTACCTGGCGTTTGGCACTGGTCATAATCTGATCAATAAATTCCTGAACCTTTTCATGTTGGCGGCTTGTGGCGCGAACTCCGAGAATACCATTTTCCGGGTTGGCGATTACCGAGGCTGCTTCACGAAAGGTTGTGACCCGCTTTACTGTGGTATTGTCGGTGTTTAAAGTAGCGGGATTAGGGCTGCCGGCCAGGTTGGTTTGGGTCGCACTACTGCGGCTGGTTGATTGCCTCGGCGCTGCGGTGGCCCCCGTGCCGGTGGTGCTTTGATTGCCGGCCTGTTCCGTGGTGGTTTCGGAAGAGCCATCGGGGAGGATTTTGTCGGTTTCCCGCAGGATGTCCTTGATATTTTGCACCAGGGTATCCCAGAAGCGGTTGTTGGATTTGTTGGTGACGGAGGTGGTGGAGTTATTGGTGCCAGATCCACCGGTGGCTGCACCAGCCCCGCTGCCAGTTGTGGCGATCTGGGTGGCGATGCTGATGTTGCTGGTCGCATCCCGCGACATGTTCAGGTAATCCACCTTGTAGTTGCGCAGAAAAGGCGTATCAGGCATGACGACCAGGTTCGGCCCGTCCAATTCGTATCGCATGTCGACCTGTCTGGCGATGCGGGTGAGCAGTTGCGGCAGAGTCTGGTTGAGGGCATTGAGGGTGATGGCGCCTTCAATGCCGGAGTGGATATCGATATTTACTTTGGCATCCCGTGCCAGGGCGAATAGCAACTCCTGTACGGCGACATTGTTGACCGAAACGCTGTAGGTTTCCGCCTTGGCGGTGGCTTTGGGCGGGGGTAGCGGGGCCACCTGCTGTACTGGGTTCGGGATTGTGCCGACCGGACGGGGATCATCCTTGATATGGCCGGCTGACGGCACAATCGGTTGCGTGCCGCATGCGGCAAGGAGAGAGCAACTTGCTATAATGATGAGCATTATTTTATTCATGTTTACTTGACTACCATTTGGGGTTTTTAAAATCAATCATAAAAAAACATAAAAGCCATGAACTTGATTATATAGCTCACTGGATTTAATGGAATTTATGCAAGAGACTCATGGTCTATAACTCTTGCTGTTTGGCAATTTCATTTCTGATGCCTTGGACTGTGCGCAATACGGGTCCATTGCGCTGGTAAAAGGCGGGCATGGTGGCAAAAGCGGCAAGAGCCTGTTCCTCTGAGGGGAAGTTGCCGTAAGTTATCCTGAGTTGATTATCTGCGGTGATACTGGTGTGGTAGATGTAAATTTGCCTTAAGCCGAGTTCCTTGTCCAGTTTGCGTAAAAAATCTCCTGCCCTGGCACCAGTGCCAGTATCGGTAAGAAGTATCAATTGCAAGGTGAAGTTGGCGCCATTCTCTTCGGCCAGCCATGACTGGGTGGCGGCAAGCCTTGCTTGCAACTGGTTGGGCGTTGTGGCAACCGTTATTGGCAGGGGGATCTTCTTGGTGGGAGGCTGAACCGTAAGCACAGGTTCGGCGTGAATGGCTGCGGTAGCAGTGGCGGCTTTGGATGGTAAATGCGTAAGATACTGCCAGCCAGATCCGAGAAATATGCCAAGCCCAAGCAGAGCAAGGGTAAAGCCGAAATATTTTAACGGCAACTTCTTGGCAATAATGGCCAATTCATTATCTGTGATTGCAGCCTTAATATGTCTGGGCAGGATATTGTGAGTATTTTCCGAGAATGCCGCGAGTAAGGCCTTGTCAGCGAGAACATTGATGCGGCGGATAATGCCTTGCGAGGCGGCGGTGATTAGTTTGAGTGCATCTTTGTTGAAGATGTCCGGCCCATGGTAGCCGGCGGCACGCATTCTAAACATCAGGTATTTGGGTATATCCGCCTTGGTAAGTGGCGGCACTGTAAAGCTGTGGGTGATACGTTCTTTGAGTTGGCGCATCCGAGGCAGGGATAGATTATCGTCAAGATTGAGTTGGCCGAACAGCACGATTTGCAGCAATTTGTGCTGTTCGGTTTCCAGGTTGGAAAGCAGACGAATTTCTTCCAGGGTGTCGAGCGGCATGGCCTGGGCTTCCTCAATTAAAAGTACAACCTGTTTTCCTGCGGCATGTCGTTTGATTAGATAATCTTGGATCAGGTGGAGGGTTTCGTGGGTCTTTTTTCCTTGGGTGGTGAGGCGGAGTTCGTTGGCGATGACGTAAAAGACATCGTCTCGATTTAGACTCGGATTGATAATATAGATTGCTTCCACATTTTCTGGCAGATGGTTTGCCAGCATGCGACAGAGCATAGTTTTGCCGCTGCCTATTTCGCCGGTGACTTTGACAATACCCTCGCCGTGGATGATAGCATAAAGCAGTGCCTCCAGAATTGCTCCGCGATTGCCACCGATAAAGAAAAATTTGGTGTTTGGCGTAATTTTGAAAGGTGGTTGACGAAGGCCAAAATGGTCAAGGTACATTTGTTTACCTATGTTGGTATGTAACTGTTCAATAATATCCTATGCAATTTAAATAAGCCCGCTCAAGGGTGTCGGCATGGTATTCAAGGCGGCAGTCTGCCGGTGAGCCGATAAAGCTGATTCTGCCTTCGTGTAGAATGGCCATGCGGTCACAGATTTCTTCCACGTCTGCCAAGGCATGGGAGCTGAAGAACAGGGTGTGCCCTGCCATGCGCAACTCTTGTAAGCATGATTTGAGTAATGCATGCGCTTTTGGATCAAGGCCACTCATCGGCTCGTCGAGTACGTATAACTCCTTGCTTGCAAGAAAACAGGCCGCTAATCCTATTTTTTGGGTCATCCCCTTGGAGTAGGAACGAACCGGACGGGATAATGCCGAAGGGGCCAAGTCGAGTGCTTGCAACATTTTCTCTGACTTGGCTTGGTCATATGGTAGGGCTTGCAGTTTCAGTATGTATTTCAAGAAATCCATGCCGGTAAGGTAATAAGGCGGCATAAAACGCTCGGGCAAGAATGACAAGAGCTTACGTGATTCGGTCAGGCGATGACTTACTTCAAAGATTTCGATAGTGCCGCTATCCAGGGCGCAAAAATCGAGCAGGCATTTTATCAGGGTGGTTTTGCCAGCGCCGTTCATGCCAACCAGCCCAAAAAATTCGCCGCTGGCGATATCCAGGTTGATCTCACGCAGAACCTGTGAGGCTCCGTAGCCCTTGGAAACATTCTGGAAATGAATGGCTAATGGGGGCATGGCAGACTTGGGATTAAGAGAAGTTGTCAAATTGTTGTGCTCTGATTTCAATCAGCTTATGTTCCTTGATTCAGGTTTGTTGCGTTACAAGGCCGACAAGACAGAAAGAGTCTAATGGAAGGAAAATACAGTGTCAAGGAAGGACTTGCAAGAAAGAGGAAATGACTTCTCTCACTGCGGCAAAAGAAGTCAGGCTGAAAATTTGGCGTCTTATTTCCGCCCCGCCTGGTACCCCCTTGAAATACCGACCAGCGTGATTTTTTATCTGGGAGGGTGGCGTGTCTGGCTGGTGCTTGGCAATTAGGGTCAGGTGGCGGTTCAGGGCCTTTATTCTGTAGGCGAGGGATGGGTTTTCCGGCGCCTCGGCGGAGAAAATCCAGGGGGCGCCCAGGGCACCCCGGCCGATCATTACCCCGTCGCAGCCGGTTTCCGCCAGCATCCGCAGGCCGTCGGCATGGGAGGTGATGTCGCCGTTGCCGATCACCGGAATGGAAACTGCCTGCTTTACCTGGCTGATGATCCGCCAGTCTGCGGTGCCGCTGAAGCCGTCGCTCCAGGTTCGGGCGTGGACCGTTATCGCTGCCGCGCCGTTTTCCTCCGCCATTCTGGCAAAGTCGCAGGCGGTGACGGTTTGGTGGTTCCAGCCGGAGCGAAATTTTACGGTCACCGGCACTGCAGAATTTTTTACCACAGCCCTGATTATCTTGGCAGCCAGAGCAGGTTCCTTCATTAGAGCGCAACCTGCTCTTTTTTTTATGACTTTCTTAGCTGGACAACCCATGTTGATATCGATGAGATCAATGGAATGCTCTGAAAGCATGGCCGCCGCCTCACCCATGATCTCCGGTTCAGCACCAAAGAGCTGCATGGCTACAGGCCGCTCAGCAGTCACGGTTTTGAGCATATCCAAGGTACTTTGTTGGCGGAAATGGAGCCCGTGGCAGCTGATCATCTCTGAGAAACATAAGCTGGCGCCGTACTCTCGGCAGAGCAGGCGAAAGGCCAAATCGCTGTATCCTGCCAAAGGGGCGAGGATGAAGGGGGTGTCAAGGTTCAGGGTGCCGATGCGCATTATGGAAAAGGTCAGGTTGCAAGTCGCAAGGTTAAAAAAATTGCTACGGCTGAAAATATTTTGGTTCAGGGGAGATTGGCTTCGACACGGGAACACCAATAGCCTGACCGGCGAGATTGGTTGACTACCGCGAAAATAACGATGCCGTTGGCTGATGGTTTGTAAACGAGAAAAATTGGGAACCCCTTAACGGCTATGCGTCGTGTTCCCGAAGCAAAGGGAAAACCGGCATTTGGAAAATTTAAGGCCAGTTCCAAGGCTAAGACCACAGTCTTTTCAACGGCAATAGTAAAATTTGCGCCTAACCCTTTTTTAACTGTGTTGTAGTGTAACACCTCTGCGAAAAATTCTTCTCGTGCAACGGTGACAAATTTAATATTATTCATTGGCAGATACGCTTAGCTTCGGCAAAAACATCTTCGGCGGAAAAGGCTGGCGCTGTGTTTGTTTCGTGGGTGGCGACACGACGCGCGATTTCTTTTTTCCAATCCAGTTCTACCTCCGCAAGCACAAGATCGTGCAAAGACTCCAACAGATAACCAGCGAGTCTCGCCCTGTCGCCGGGAGACAACCGGGATGCTTGTCGTTCTATTTCTATGGGAGACATAGTCATTAGAATCACCTTCCGATGTATAGCTTTTGACTTTTCTGTCGTCTTGAGCTTGTTATAAAATAGTTACAAAATTTCCTCAATAGCCTTGACTACATTCTCCACGGTAAACCCGAAGTAAGGGAACAGTTGCTCTGCCGGCGCGGATTCGCCGAAGCGGTCGATGCCGATGACCTTGCCCCTGGTGCCGACATAGCGATACCAACCACTGGTGACTCCAGCTTCAATAGCAACCCTGGCTTGGACCGTATCCGGTAGCACGGATTGTCGATATGCCTTGCTCTGGCTTTCGAAGCAATCGGTGCTGGGCATGGAGACCACACGAATATTCTTGCCCATAGCCCCAAGCTCTTTGGCTGCCGCTATTGCCAACTCGACCTCGGAGCCGGTGGCGATGAGGATGGCTTCCGGGGTACCGTCGCAATCGAGCAGGACATAGCCGCCCTTGGCAATGTTGGCCAGCTGTTTAGCGCTGCGGGGTTGGTGGGGTAGATTCTGCCGGGAAAGCAGCAGGCAGGTGGGGCCGGTATAGCGTTCGATGGCAACTTTCCAGGCTATTGCAGTTTCTACCGCATCGCAGGGCCGCCATAGGCCCATGTTTGGGATCAGCCGTAGAGTGGCGGCCTGCTCCACCGGCTGGTGGGTGGGACCGTCCTCGCCCAGACCAATGGAGTCGTGGGTAAAAACATATACCGAACGCTGCTTCATGAGTGCGGCCATGCGCAGGGCGTTGCGGGCGTATTCGGAAAAGATCAGAAAGGTGGCAGTGTAGGGGATGAAGCCGCCGTGCAGGGCGAGGCCGTTGGCAATGGCGCACATACCGAATTCGCGAACTCCGTAATGGATATAGTTGCCGCCCTTATCAGTGTTGATGCCCTTAGTGCCGGACCAGATGGTCAGATTGCTGCAAGCCAGGTCGGCTGAGCCGCCAAGGAATTCTGGCAACAGTGGGCCATAGCCGTTTAAGCAGTTTTGTGAGGCCTTGCGGGTGGCGACCTTCTCCGCCTTGGCGTTGACGTTGTCGATGTAGGCACCTGATTTTGCCTGCCAGTCGGCAGGGAGTTTGCCGGCAAGCCTGCGCTCAAGTTCAGCGGCAAGTTCAGGGTACGTTGCTTGATAAGCGACAAGACGGGTATTCCATTCAGCTTCCCGGGCGGCGCCTTTGTCCTTGGCGCTCCAGCCAGCATAGATCTCCGTGGGGATTTCAAAGGCAGGGTGGGGCCAACCGATGGCCTGGCGAACCAAAGCGATTTCGGCCTCACCCAGAGGCGCGCCGTGGCAATCCTCTTTGCCCTGCTTATTGGGAGAGCCCCAGCCGATCACGGTTTTGCAGCAGATGAGTGTGGGTTTATCCGT
>Ga0208863_1000845_pt1 | contig 23839 bp, 17 predicted proteins | sample RifOxyD3_FD_184040 | JGI IMG/M metagenome (GOLD analysis project Ga0208863, IMG submission 184040) | Soil microbial communities from Rifle, Colorado - Rifle Oxygen_injection D3 (SPAdes) | ecosystem: Environmental > Terrestrial > Deep subsurface > Rock core/Sediment | place: Rifle, Colorado...
GGAGGCCGGGTCCACCACCACGGGCTCCAACTTCTTGCCGAGCAGGCCGCCCTTGGCGTTGATCTCGTCAATGGCCATCAGCACGGTGTCTTTCAACACGGTTTCCGAAATGGCCATGGTGCCCGACAGGCTGTGCAAAATGCCGACCTTGATGGTGTCGGCGGCGAGCGCTGGCATGGCTGACAAGCCAGACAGTGCGATAGCGGCAGTGAAGGCCTTGAGTGTAAAACGACGTTGCATATGTGCTTCTCCAGTAGGTAAAAAAGAAACCCGTTCTCTGCCTTGAGCCTGCTTTTTAGGCCAGGCTTTGGCATCGCGATGGGGTAACTTTAAGGAAGCACAGGGGGTTTGGAAATACGCCGAGTGGCGTACAGGGTGGGGCCTCGCTTATTGCATGTGTTGACCGCCGTTGATGGCGATGTTGGCCCCGGTCACGAAGGCCGCTTCCTCGGACGCCAGGTAGATGATCAAGCCAGCCACTTCCTCGGGCTTGCCCAGACGACCGACCGGGATGTTGGGCAGAATCTTGGAGTTCAGCACCTCCTGCGGAATAGCCGTCACCATCTTGGTGCCGATGTAGCCTGGCGAGATGGTGTTGACGGTCACGCCTTTCTTGGCAACCTCCAATGCCAGCGCCTTGGTGAAACCGTGCACGCCGGCCTTGGCTGCCGAGTAATTGGTCTGACCGAAGGCGCCCTTGGAGCCGTTGACCGAGGACACGTTGATGATGCGGCCCCAGTTGCGCTCGACCATGCCGTCGGCGACCTGCTTGCTCATGTTGAACAGGCTGTCCAGGTTGGTGCGCAGCACCGCGTCCCAGTTGACCTTGTCCATCTTCTTGAAGGTCATGTCGCGCGTGATGCCGGCGTTGTTGACCAACACGTCGACCGGGCCGAGCTTCTCCTGCACCTGGGCCACGGCGGCGGCGCAGGAGTCGATGTCGGTCACGTCGCAGGGCACGGCCAGGATGTTGTAACCATGCGCCTTCATTTGCGCCAGCCACTCGCCGTGCTTGCTGTTGCCGGGCGAGTAGGTCACGGCCACCTGGTAGCCGTCATCGACCATCTTGGTTGAAATCGTTTCGCCCAGGCCGCCCATGCCGCCCGTGACCAGAACCACGCGTTTTGCTGTCATCTTTGTCTCCTCGTTGGTGAATAAATTAAATCGTCAGGTCCATCGTCAGACGCGCTCGACCGCCAGCGCCACGCCCATGCCGCCGCCGATGCACAGCGAGGCCAGGCCCTTGTTGGCGCCGCGGCGTTTCATCTCATGCAACAGCGTGACCAGGATGCGGCAACCCGAGGCGCCGATCGGGTGGCCGATGGCAATCGCGCCGCCGTTGACATTGATCTTGCTGGTATCCCACTCCATCTGCTGGTTCACCGCGCAGGCCTGCGCCGCGAATGCTTCGTTGATTTCCATCAGGTCCAGCTCGTGCGCCGACCAGCCGGCCTTTTGCAGGCACAGCTTGGAGGCCGGCACCGGCCCCATGCCCATGAGGCTGGGGTCCAGGCCAGCCGAGGCATAGGCGCGGATCACCGCCAGCGGTGTCAGGCCGAGCGACGCGGCGCGCTGCGCGCTCATCACCAGCACGGCGGCGGCGCCGTCGTTCAGGCCGGAGGCATTGCCGGCGGTCACGCTGCCGGCCTTGTCGAAGGCCGGGCGCAGGCCGGCCAGCACGTCGGCGCTGGTCTTTCGGTTGACGAACTCGTCGGCGGCAAAGACGATCGGGTCACCCTTTTTCTGGGCAATGCTGAAGGGCAATATCTCGTCCTTGAACTTGCCGGCGTCCTGCGCGGCGGCCGCCTTCAATTGGCTGGCCAGCGCCAGCGCGTCCTGCATCTCGCGCGTGATGCCGTATTTCTTGGCCACGTTCTCGGCCGTGGTGCCCATGTGGTACTGGTTGTAGACGTCCCACAGGCCGTCGGTGATCATGGTGTCGATCAGCTTCCAGTCGCCCATGCGCTGGCCGTCGCGCGAGCCCGGCAACACGTGGGGCGCGGCGCTCATATTCTCCTGGCCACCGGCGACGATGATGTCGGCGTCGCCGCATTTGATGGCCTGGGCCGCCAGCATCACGGCCTTCAGGCCCGAGCCGCAGACCTTGTTGATGGTCAGGCCCGGCACGCTTTGCGGCAAGCCGGCCTTGATGACGGTCTGGCGCGCCGGGTTCTGGCCGGCGCCAGCGGTGAGCACCTGGCCCAGAATGACTTCGCTGACCAGGTCGCCGGCTACACCGGCCTGCGCCAGCAGGCCACGCACGACGTGGGCGCCGAGCTCAGGCGCGGCGGTCTTGGCCAGGCTGCCGCCAAACTTGCCAACGGCAGTACGGGCGGCGGCGACGATGACAATATCGGACATAAAAACTCCTTCTAGGTGGATAAGGGGGAACAAACTTGCGGTGGCGCCGGTGCTACTTTTTCTTCTGCGGCGGCAGATCGGTGCAATGGCCTTCGAAGACCTCGGCCGCCATGCCGATCGATTCGCCCAGCGTCGGGTGCGGGTGGATGGTCTTGCCGATGTCGCCGGGCTCGCAGCCCATCTCGATGGCCAGACACACCTCGCTGATCAGATCTCCCGCATGGGTGCCGACGATGCCGCCGCCAATGACGCGATGCGTGGCCTCGTCGAAGATCAGTTTGGTGAAACCTTCGTCGCGCCCATTGGCGATGGCGCGCCCCGATGCAGCCCAGGGGAACACGGCCTTGCCAATCTTGATGCCTTCCGCCTTGCACTGCTCCTCGGTCTTGCCGGCCCAGGCGACCTCGGGGTCGGTGTAGGCCACGCTTGGGATCTGGCGTGCGTCGAAGAAGGCGTTCTCGCCATGCGCGACCTCGGCCGCCACATGCGCTTCGTGCACGGCCTTGTGCGCCAGCATCGGCTGGCCGACCACGTCGCCAATCGCGAAGATGTGTGGCACATTGGTGCGCATTTGCCGGTCCACGTTGATGAAGCCGCGTTCCGTCACGGCGACACCGGCCTTGTCGGCGCCTATCTTGCCACCGTTGGGGCTGCGGCCCACGGCCACCAGCACCAGGTCATAGACCTGCGGCTCGCTCGGTGCCTTCTCGCCTTCGAACTTCACCTCGATGCCGGCCTGGCTCGCCTTGGCGCCGACGGTCTTGGTCTTGAGCATGACGCTGCCGAAGCGATGCGCGTTCATCTTCTCCCAGACCTTGACCAGGTCGCGGTCGGCGCCCTGCATCAGGCCGTCGAGCATTTCGACCACGTCGATGCGCGTGCCCAGCGTTGAGTACACCGTGGCCATCTCCAGGCCGATGATGCCGCCGCCAACCACCAGCATGCGTTTCGGGATCGATTTGAGCAGCAGCGCGCCGGTCGAATCCACCACGCGTTCATCCTCGGGCATAAAGGGCAGTTTCACCGCCTGGCTGCCGACGGCAATGATGGCCTTGGCGAACTTGACGACTTTTTTGCTGCCGTCGGCCGCTGCGATTTCAAGATGGTAGGGGTCGAGAAAGCTGCCCAGGCCGGTCAGCACCTCGACCTTGCGCGCCCGTGCCATGCCGGCCAGGCCGCCGGTGAGCTTCTTGATGACGCCGTCCTTGAAGCCGCGCAGCTTGTCGATGTCGATCTCGGGCGCGCCGTACTTGATGCCGTGATCCGGCAGGTGCGACACTTCGTCCATCACCGAGGCGGTGTGCAGCAGCGCCTTGGATGGTATGCAGCCCACGTTCAGGCAGACGCCGCCGAGTGTCGCGTAGCGCTCCACCAGCACGGTTTTCATGCCGAGATCTGCGCTGCGGAAGGCGGCGGAATAGCCGCCGGGGCCGGCGCCAAGCACCAGCACATCGCATTCCAGATCGGCCTTGCCGTTGTAGCTGGCGGCATTGGGGATAGCTGCCGCCGGGGCCGCGCTGGCTGCGGTCTTGGCCGGTGCTGGCGTGGCGGGTGCTGGCGTGGCGGGTGCGGCAGGCACTGGCGCCGTGGCAGCGACACCGGCTGCCTCGATCAGCAGGAGCACCGAGCCCTCGCCGACCTTGTCGTTGACCTTGACCTTGATCTCCTTGACCACGCCGGCGTGCGTGGACGGAATCTCCATCGAGGCCTTGTCGGACTCGACCATGACCAGGCCGGTATCGACCGCAATGGTCTCGCCGACCTGGACCATGACCTCGATCACGGCGACGTCCTTGAAGTCGCCGATGTCGGGTACTTTGACTTCCACTAAATTAGCCATGGCAGCAAGCCCTTATAAGGTTAGAACAGCACGCGCCGCATGTCGGCGAGCAGGTTGGCGAAATGGACGTTGAAGCGTGCGGCGGCGGCGCCGTCGATCACGCGGTGGTCCCAGGACAGCGACAGCGGCAGGGTCAGGCGCGAGGTGTAAGTCTTGCCGTCGCTGGAGTGCTGCTTCCAGTAGCTCTTGCAGACACCCATGATGGCGACCTCGGGCGCGTTGATGATGGGCGTGAAGTAGATGCCGCCAATGCCGCCCAGCGACGAAATGGTGAAGGTGCCGCCCTGCATCTGGTCGGGTTTCAGCTTGCCGTCGCGCGCCAGCTTGGCGAGCTCGCCCATCTCCTGGGTGATCTCGGGAATCGTCTTCTTGTCGCAGTCGCGGATCACCGGCACCATGAGACCGTTGGGCGTGTCGGCGGCAAAACCGATGTGGTAATAGTTCTTCAGCACCAGCGCATCGCCGTCCAGGCTGGCGTTGAACTCGGGGAACTTCTTCAACGTGGCCACGGCCGCCTTGATCATGAAGGGCAGCATGCTGACCTTGACGCCGGACTTCTCCAGCTCCTTGTTCATTTGCACGCGGAACTGCTCCAGATCGGTAATGTCGGCCTCGTCGTGCGTGGTGACATGCGGGATCACGACCCAGTTGCGGTGCAGGTTGGCGGCCGAGATCTTCTTGATGCGCGAGAGCTCCTTGCGCTCGACCGGGCCGAACTTGGCGAAGTCCACCTTGGGCCAGGGCAGCAAGTCCAGGCCGCCACCGCCACCACTGGGCGCGGACGCCGCCTTGGCCGCGGGTGCCGCCGCGCCGCCGCCCTTCGCGAAGCGCTCGACATCGGTGCGCACGATACGGCCATGCTGGCCCGTGCCCTGGATCTTGCCGAGATTGACGGCGAGTTCGCGTGCCAGTTTGCGCACCGCCGGGCCAGCATAGGCCAGCGCGAAAGCGGCTTCGTCGATGGCGGCGCTGGCTGACGTTGGTGCGGCTGGCGCAGGTTCCGCTACGGATGCGGCCGGGGAGGTCGCCGCCGTGGCCGCTGCCGCGCCGGGCTGGGCCGTCGGTGCAGCGGGTGCCGTGGCGGATGCTGTGGCGGCGTCACCGCTGGCCAGCGTCAGCACGATGCTGCCCTGGCTGAGCTTGTCGCCGACCTTGACGCGGATGGCCGTGACCACGCCCGCTTGCGGCGAGGGCACGTCCATCGTGGCCTTGTCGGATTCGAGCGAGATCAGCGGGTCCTCGGCCTTCACGGTGTCGCCGACCTTGACGAAGATCTCGATCACCGGCACGTCCGTGAAGTCGCCGATGTCGGGTACGGGGATATCGATGGTTTGACTCATGGTGTTGGTCCTTGCTCGTTCAGACGGTCCACGGCGCGGCGCGCTCGGTGTCCAGGCCATATTTGGCAATCGCATCGGCGACGACGGCGGCTTTGATGAGGCCGTCATCGGCCAGCGCCTTCAGGGCGGCGACCGCCACGTAATAGCGGTCAATCTCGAAGAAGCGGCGCAGCTTGGCGCGGTAGTCGCTGCGGCCGAAGCCGTCGGTGCCCAGCACCACGTAGCGGCGCTCACCCGTTTGCACGTACTCGCGCACCTGGTCGGCGTAGTTGCGCATGTAGTCGGTGGAGGCGATCACCGGGCCCTCGTGGCCGGCCAGACAGGTCTCGATCCAGCTTGGGCGCGGTGTCTCGGTCGGGTGCAACAGGTTCCAGCGCTGCGCCGCCATGCCGTCGCGCTTGAGTTCGTTGAAGCTGGTGGCGCTCCAGATGTCAGCGCTGACATTGAAGTCGGCTTTCAGCAGCTCGGCCGCCGCGATCACCTCGCGCAAAATGGTGCCGCTGCCCATCAGTTGCACGCGCAGGCCCTTGCCCTTGCCCGATGAGGCGGTCTTGCCGCCGTCCTTCAGCTTGTACAGGCCCTTGAGAATGCCCTGCTCGGCACCGGCGCCGGCGTCAAGCAGGCCGGGGTGCGGGTAGTTCTCGTTCATCAGGGTGAGGTAGTAGAAGACATCCTCCTGCTCCTCGTACATGCGGCGCATGCCTTCGCGCACGATGCTCACCACCTCGTAGGCAAAGGTGGGGTCGTAGGAGATGCAGTTGGGAATGGTGGCGGCGATGATGTGGCTGTGGCCGTCCTCATGCTGCAGGCCTTCGCCGTTGAGCGTGGTGCGCCCGGCCGTGCCGCCCAGCAGGAAGCCGCGGGCCCGGATGTCGCCGGCCAGCCAGGCCAGGTCACCAACGCGCTGCAGGCCGAACATCGAGTAGTAGATGTAGAACGGAATCATCGGCACGTTGTTCGTGCTGTAAGAGGTGGCCGCCACGATCCAGCTCGACATCGCGCCGCCTTCGTTGATGCCTTCCTGCAGCACCTGGCCGTCTTTCGACTCGCGGTAGTACATCAACTGATCCGCGTCCTGTGGCTTGTACAGTTGGCCGACCGAGGAGTAAATGCCGAGTTGCCTGAACATGCCTTCCATGCCGAAGGTGCGCGATTCATCGGGCACGATGGGCACGATGTGTTTGCCTATGGTCTTGTCGCGCACCAGCGTGCCCAGCATTTGCACGAAGGCCATGGTGGTGGAGATCTCGCGCTCGCCCGAGCTGTCGAGCAGGCGCTGGAAGCTGGCCAGCGGCGGGATAGTCAGCGACGCAGACGTGCGCCGGCGCTGCGGCAGGTAGCCGCCCAGGGCCTGGCGGTGCGCGTGCAGGTACTTCATCTCCGGGCTGTCGTCGGGCAGTTTGACGAAGGGCATATTGACCAGATCGTCGTCCGACACCGGAATCTGGAAGCGGTCGCGGAAACCCTTGAGCGCGTCCTGCGTCATCTTCTTGGCCTGGTGCGCGATCATCTGGCCTTCGCCCGATTCGCCCATGCCATAGCCCTTCACGGTCTTGGGCAGGATCAGCGTCGGCTGGCCGGTGTGCTTGACGGCCGAGGCGTAGGCGGCGAAGACCTTCTCGGGGTCGTGGCCGCCGCGCGTCAGGCCCCAGATCTCGTCGTCGCTCATGTCGGCGACCAGGGCCTTCAGTTCCTCGTACTTACCGAAGAAGTGCTCGCGCACATAGGCGCCGCTCTTGCTCTTGAAGTCCTGGTACTCGCCGTCCACGCACTCTTCCATGCGCTGCAGCAAGAGGCCGCTCTTGTCCTTGGCCAGCAGCTTGTCCCAGCCGCCGCCCCAGACCACCTTGATGACGTTCCAGCCGGCGCCGCGGAACACCGATTCGAGTTCCTGGATGATCTTGCCGTTGCCGCGCACCGGGCCGTCCAGGCGCTGCAGGTTGCAGTTGATGACGAAGATCAGGTTGTCCAGGCGCTCGCGCCCGGCCAGCGAGATCGCGCCCAGCGATTCGGGCTCGTCCATCTCGCCGTCGCCCATGAAGGCCCAGACCTTGCGCGGCGCGGTCTCGGCCAGGCTGCGGCCTTGCAGGTACTTCAGGAAGCGCGCCTGGTAGATCGCCATCAGCGGCCCCAGGCCCATCGAGACGGTGGGGAACTGCCAGAATTCGGGCATCAGCCAGGGGTGCGGGTAGGACGGGAGGCCCCGGCCTTCGGTTTCCTGGCGGTAGCCCAGCAGTTGCGCCTCGGTCAGGCGCCCCTCGACGAAGGCGCGGGCGTAAATGCCAGGCGAGCAGTGGCCCTGGATATAGATCAGGTCGCCGCCATGGGTCTCGGTGGGCGCGTGCCAGAAGTGGCCGAAGCCGATGTCGTAGAGCGTGGCGGCCGACTGGAAGCTGGCGATGTGGCCGCCGAGTTCGGAGCTGTCCTTGTTGGCGCGCAGGATGATGGCCATTGCGTTCCAGCGGATGATGGAGCGCAGCCGGTGCTCAATGGCGCGGTCGCCGGGGGATTTCTCCTGGTCCTCGGGCGCGATGGTGTTCTTGTAGGCGGTGGTCAGCGAGTTGGGCACGTAGATGCCCTCGCGCCGCGCCTGGTCCACCAGGTGGTTGACGAGGTAGTTGCTGCGTCCGCTGCCGCGGTGTTGCTGGACCGCGCGCAGCGCGTCGCTCCACTCGTCGGTCTCGACCGGATCGAGGTCGTCATTCACATTCATCTTGTCTCCTCGTTTGCATGTCGGTTCTGGTCTTTGTGGTCTTTGTGGTCTTTGTGGTAAAACTGGTCTGACCATGTTGAACAGAGATTACACTGGTAACCTATCGATTTCCATGCGGGTTTGCCCGGGGTGCGTTGTCGACGCGGCTCGCCCCGGTGGACCCGACCGTCCTGTATCATGCACATGCAATGAAAACCAACAGTCCATTCAGCGCTGTCATGCCGCCTCGCCGCCCGCGCCTGTCGGACAGCATTACCGAGCAAATCGAGCGCTTGATCGTTAACGGCGAGCTCAAGCCCGGCGATTCCCTGCCTTCGGAGCGTGACCTCGCCAAGCAACTGGGTGTGTCTCGGCCGTCGCTGCGCGAGGCACTTCTGGTATTGGAAGGCCGCGGCCTGGTGCAGGCGCGGCGCGGCGGAGGCTTTGGCGTCACCGACATTACCGGGCCGACGATCACCGACCCGCTGGTGCACCTGTTGCAGCGCCATCCGTCGACGGTCGACGACGTGTTCGAGTTGCGCCATGGTCTTGAATGCGTCGCCGCCTATTTCGCAGCCATCCGCGCGACCGATGACGATGCCAAACGGCTGCACAAGATGTCGACAACGATGAGCAAGCGTCGCAACGTGCGTGACCCGTTTGAAGATGCCGACCTCGACGCCGACTTCCACATGGCGATCGCCGAGGCCTCGCATAACGTCGCCTTGGTCCACGTGATGCGCGGCATCTTCAACCTGATGCGCAGCAACATGATGCGCTCGCGTGAAGTGATGTACCGCCAGCCCGGCAACGTGGCGCTGCTCGACGAGCAGCACGCCGAAATCGTCAAGGCCATCGTGGCACGCGACCACGACGCCGCGCGCGCTGCCGCGAATCTGCACCTGAGCTTCATTCAGAACAGCCTGCGAGAAATTGCCGCGCCGGCGCTCAAACGTACGCCAGCCCGTCCCAAGCCGAAAACCTAGACCTTGCTCGGGCGGTAGGCGTGGGCTAGACATTGGCATGTGGCGCGCCGTTGGCCTGATGGACCAGACCACGGACAGCGAAGTTGGTGTTGCCCGCGTCGCGATATTGCTGGACCGCGCGCCGGGCGTCGGTCCACTCGTCGGTCTCGACCGGATCGAGGTCGTCATTCACATTCATCTTGTCTCCTGTTGTGATCTGATGTCGCGGGGTCGGGGCAACATGCGCTTGAGCAAGCATTGCAATCAGCGTGTCAGCCCGCCCGGTGATCGTTCACGTATGTCAAGTCCTTGATTTAGAAAGAGTTTTTTAAGCCGGGCACTGGCCCGCAGCAGCAGGCCGGAATGCTGGCGCGGCCGTCGTCCGGTTTGCCGTCCGCCCCGATACGGGTTCCTACCGAGGTCGGCGGCTCGCCGTCGCCGGCGCGGATCCGCGACAGAACCGCAGTGGCGGTGCGGCTCGACCATTCGCTGGCGGCATCGACCGAGGCCAGCGCCGTCATGTTGACCAGGCGCCGGACCGTCGCGGTCGGTGTCAGGATGTGCGCCGGGCGCGCCAGCCCGAGCAGGATCGGGCCGACCGTGATGCCGTGGCCCGAGGTCGCCTTGAGCACGTTGAAGGTGATGTTGGCGGCGTCCAGCGTCGGCATCACCAGCAGATTGGCCTCGCGCGTGAGCGCCGCGCCCGGGAAAAGCTGGTCCAGCAGCTCGCGCGACAAGGCGGCGTCACCGTGCATTTCGCCCTCGACCTCGAACGCGGGCTGGAGCGAGCGGATCAATTCGAGCGCGCGGCGCATCTTGCGCGCACTGGCCGTGTCCTCACTGCCGAAGCTCGAATGCGACAGCAGGGCGACATGCGGCCTGATGCCGAAGCGGCGCATCTCGTCGGCCGCCAGCACGGCGATCTCGGCGAGCTGCTCGGGACTCGGGTCGGGGTTGACGTAGGTGTCGCAGATGAACAGCGTGCGCTCGGGCAGCATCAGCAGGTTCATCGCCGCCAGGGTCTCGACGCCCTCGCGCAGGCCGATCACGTCGGCCACCACCTCCAGGTGCGCGCGGTAGCCGCCGGTCACGCCGCACAGCAAGGCGTCGGCGTCGCCGCGCTGCACCAGCATCGCGGCCAGCACCGTCGGGTTGCGGCGCAAGGCGGCCTCGGCCGCCAGCGGCGTGATGCCCTTGCGGCAGGCGAGCTGGTAGTAGGCCTGTGCGGCCCGCGGCACGCGCGCGTCGGTCTCGGGATCGACCAGTTCGAAATCGCGCCCGCTCTGCAGGCGCAGCCCGAAGTCCTGGATGCGCTGCGCCACCACGGCCGCGCGGCCGACCAAGATAGGCCGCGCCAGGCGCTCGTCGATCACGATCTGCACCGCGCGCAACACGCGTTCGTCCTCGCCCTCGGCGTAGACCACGCGTTTGGACACCTTCTGCGCCGCGTCGAACACCGGCTGCATGACCGAACCGGAGTGGTAGACGAAGCGCGCCAGGCTGGCGCGGTAGGCCACCATGTCGGCAATCGGCCGTGTCGCCACACCGGAGTCCATCGCCGCCTGCGCCACCGCCGGCGCCACCACCTCGATCAGGCGTGGATCGAATGGCTTGGGAATCAGGTACTGCGCGCCAAAGCGCAAGCCCACCGCGCCATAGGCCTGGGCCACCACCTCGGGAATCTCGGCATGCGCCAGCGCCGCGATGGCGCGCACCGCCGCCAGCTTCATCTCCTCATTGATGGTGCTGGCGCCGACATCCAGGGCGCCGCGGAAGATGAACGGAAAACACAGCACGTTGTTGACCTGATTCGGGTAGTCCGAGCGCCCGGTGCCCAGGATGGCGTCCGGGCGGACCGCCAGCGCTTCCTCGGGCGTGATCTCGGGCGTCGGATTCGCCATCGCCAGAATGATGGGGTCGCGCGCCATGGTCTTGACCATCTCGGGCTTGAGCACACCCCCGGCTGAGAGGCCCAGGAAGATGTCGGCATCCTCGATGATGTCAGCCAGCTTGCGCGCCGGCGTGTCCTGCGCGTAACGCGCCTTGTTCGGGTCCATCTGCTCCGTGCGCCCGACATAGACCACGCCCACCGAGTCCGAGACGAACACGTTGCGCAACGGCAGGCCCAGGCTCACGATCAGGTCCAGACAAGCCAGCGCGGCGGCACCGGCGCCGGAGGCCACCAGCTTGACCTCGGTGATGTCCTTGCCCACATGCTTGAGCGCGTTCAGGATGGCGGCGGCGGCAACGATGGCGGTGCCGTGCTGGTCGTCGTGAAACACCGGGATCTTCATGCGCTCGCGCAGCTTGCGCTCAATGTAGAAACACTCGGGCGACTTGATGTCTTCCAGGTTGATGCCGCCAAAGGTCGGCTCCATGCGCGCGATGGTGTCGATCAGCTTGTCGGGGTCGAGCTCGTCAAGCTCGATGTCAAAGACGTCAATGCCGGCGAATTTCTTGAACAGGCAGCCCTTGCCCTCCATCACCGGCTTGCCCGCCAGTGGGCCGATATTGCCCAGGCCCAGCACCGCCGTGCCGTTGGTGATGACCGCCACCAGGTTGTTGCGCGCGGTCAGGTTGCCGGCCTCTGCGGGATCGTCCACGATCGCCAGGCAGGCCTCGGCCACGCCGGGCGAGTAGGCCAGCCCGAGGTCGCGCTGGGTTGCCATCGCCTTGGTGGGGTTGACCGAAATCTTGCCCGGCGTCGGGTAGCGGTGGTAGTCCAGGGCGGCTTGCTTCAGGGTGTCGTTGCTCATCGTGTCTCTCTCGTTGTTGTGCGTGATCCGGGCAGAACGGCTGCCCCTCAGGCGATGAAGCGGCAGGCCGAGGCGGGGGCGCGCGTGTCCATGTTGCGGCCGCGGTTGAGGTGGTCGTCGATCTCGGCAGCGCAGCCCAGCATGCGGGCGTACAGAAAGACCGTGAACGCCGCCGTCTCCAGCGCGTCGGCCTTGATGGTGCCGGCGCGATAGGCCGGCCACACGGTCTTGAGCAGCAGCGCCGCGATCACCGCGTCGACGTTGACGCAATACACATTGCGCGACACACCCGCGTCATAGAGCTTTTGCACCAGGGCCTTGTAGAAGGTAAGGAACACGTTGTGCTCACCGCGCTTTTTCATCAACTCCCCAACGAAGACCTCGCGCGGATCGAGGTTGACCGGCTTGTCCTTGAATACCGGGTGGTTGACGCAGGGGATCTTCATGATGTCGAGGTTGCCGCTGGTCTTCTTGTCGCTCTTGTAGCGCGCATAGGCTTCGACATAACGCGTCACCAGGGCGTCAATGTCCACGTCAGGCGCCGGGCTGCCCGGGTCGGCCAGGCCGCTGTCCTTGAACTGCGCCAGCAGAAAAGCCACGCCTTCAAAGCCGTTGCCGCCGTGCGCATAGCCGCAGTGCGTGAGAAAGCCGATCAAGCCCTTGTTGAGCTGCACACGTTCCGGTTGCTCGGGTCCGTCGGACGAGACCGCGCCCTTGGCGCCCTGCGCCGAGATCGTGCCCGGACCGTTGGTCAGCAGCAGGCCGACCAGTGTCTGGAAGGCAAACAGGTCACTCGCACCCGGCTGGCCCTGCAGCAGCGCGACATAGGCCACCTCGGTAAGCGAACACCGGCCCAGCAGATCGACCTCGTCGACGCCGCAAAAGCGCGTCGCTTCGTGGCGCGAGGCATCCACCGAGGCGCCGATGGCAGTGCCGAACAACTGCATCCAGGCCGGCAGGCACTCTACCGTGAGACGCGACACCCGCTTGCGCATCAGGGGGCCCCAGCCGAGTGTGGTGGTAATGGCAGCCAGCACGGCATCAAAGCTGGGGTGGCCGCCCAACTGCTCCAGATAACGCACGAACACCGAGCGGGTGCCGCGCGTTCGCAGACCGTCGAGCATGGCCTGGGCGCGCGGGTCAGGCTGCGCGCCCAGCATCAGCGCCGCATCACCGGCGTCCAGCAGGCCGGCCAGAGGGAAGCTCTGGTCCAGCGCATCCTTCAAACCGGCCGCCGCGAAGCGCTCGATCAACGCCTGCGCGATGGCGCGGGCGCGCTCGGTGCGCCGCGGCCCGACAATGGCCAGCGCCGCCGCCAGCACCGCGTTGGGGGCGTTGCCGGCATCGCGGGCGGCCTGCGCCGCCGCCAGCGTGGCCTCGCCATGCAGATTCAACCAGGCGCCGACCGCCACGCTGACCAGTTGGCAGTCGTTCTCGCCGCCGGCCTCCTTGAGCAGCGCCAGGCTGACGTTGGCCTCCAGCGAATACTGCGCGGCGTCCAGCACCGAGACGCCGTTGAGCCGCGTCACCTGGGTCTTGGCGTCCATTTGCGACACGCCGGATGCGTCCTTCATGCTTTCGCGCGCGAACACGGTGCCCACGTGCCGGTCAATCGCCTCGACCTGGGCGTCGTAGGGCACGGCCGCGCGCACCACCGGCAGGTCCAGCTCGGCCGGCAGCCAGACGCCCATGTTGGAGCCGAACCAGGCTTTGAGTTCCATCGTGCCTTCGGGCGCGAAGTCGGGGGCCACGCCATTGGCGGCCATCACCGCCGTCAGCGCGGCCGGAATGTCGGCGATGTTGACCACCACCGCGCCCTTGGCCGAACACACCGGGTTATCGGGCGTGAACAGCGCGTTGACGCCAAACTTGTCCATGAACCAACGCTCCTTGGACACCGCGTCGTCGCCGCCACCGGACATCGCGCCGGCATGGCCGACGGCGCGCGTGAGCTTACTTTTCCAGCGACCCACCACGCAGGCCACCACCGGCTTGGTGAACTCGGCATCGAGCTCGTAGTAGCCGCCGGGCTCGCAGTACAGCACCGCCGCCTGGCTGCGCGCGTCGTTGCCCAGCGCGTAGGCAAACTCGGGCGCGGCGTAGTGGATGTAGACGTCCTTGCCGGACGACACCAGCGTGGTCGTGCCCCAGCCGCCCATGCGCAGGTACTGCGCGATGGTGGTGGTGAAGCCACCCGAGTTGGAGAGGATGGCGACCGAGCCTTTCTTGAGCGTGTCGCCCGGGCTGTCGCCGCCGAGCGCGCCGCCGATGCGCACCTGGGTCCACGAATCGGCCACGCCCAGGCTGTTGCCGCCAAAGATGTCGATGCCGCGCTGCTGCGCCATGGCGCGGATCTCGCGCGCGTCGTGCACGCTCATCTTCTCGGTCGGGATGAATATCTTGGTGAGCTCGGGGTTGACCCGGATCAGCTCGACCACGCCGTCATCGGCCGCGCTGGGCGGCAGGTAGACCACGCCGCAGTTGAAGCGGTGGCCATCCTCCAGGCCCTCGCGCACATTGTTGTAGACCGGGATGTTGCCGGCCGGCGTCTCCAGCACCTGACCGCGCCGCCCGGGCGAGGTGCCGAACACCACGTTGGCGCCGCTCCAGGCATGGCCCACGGGGGTGACCTCGCTGGACTCGCCGCCCAGGATATTGAGCACGCAGACCCGGTCCTCGCGGGTCGCGATCTGGGCCAGCGACTCGATGCCCGTGAAGTATTTGAAGTCGCCCACACTTTTTCTGATCATGATGTTTTCCTCAAGCTGCCAGCTTCATGCCACGCGCCACCTCGGCGCGCCCGCCGGTTTTCATCCAGGCGTCGACGCGCCGCGCGTAGTCCACCACCTCACTCATGGCCGAGTCGAAGCCAAAGATGCGGTAGGGAATGCCGAGCGCCTCGCAGGTGTCGCGCATGACCGCCATGCCGCGCACCAGGTTCGGTCCGCCACGCCCCACCACCAGGTAGAGCGGCTGCGCGCCGTACTTGCCGAAGTGCTCACGCAGCGCGTCGGCCATGGCGCGGAAGGTCTCGAAGATGTCGGTGTTGTTGCTTTTCCCCCCGATGATGAAGAGCACGTTGCTCTGCTTGAGCCAGTGCTTGAAGCAGATGCGCGCCACCGCCTTCATCTTCTCGTAGGGCGGGTTGCCGCCGAAGTCCGACGAGATGCTGGCGTCGTCGCCCAGCATCTGCGTCACCAGCGAATTGGCACCGCCGCCGAAGGTCGGCGCCAGGATCGTACCCTTGGGGTTGATCACGTAGACGTCGCTCTGGCCCTGGTAGGTGCGCAGCTGGTTGATCTCCTGCTCGAAGTCGGAGTAGTCGGCGGCGAACAGATCGGCCGGCAGGCTCAGGCGCTGCCAGCGCGGGTCGTCGCGGTCAAAGCCGCACTTGAAGTCGCAGGCCACCGGCGTCAGTCGCCCCTTGGCATCGGGGCGCAGGCGGATCGGGTTGAGCTCCAGCGTGGTCATGCCGTAGTCGTGGAACAGGTCCCACAGATTCGGCAGGAACTGCACCAGCGGCGAGATGATCTGCCTGGGCGCCTTCAACTCCGACAGCGCATTGGCCACGATGAAGGCCTTCAGGCCGGTCAGCGGGTTGAAGGGCACGCTCACGATCTGGGTCTTGTCGAGCTCCTCGATGTCGACGCCGCCGTGGTGCGTCAGCGTCATGGTCGGCGCCCGAAAGCGCGTGTTGTCGGTGAGCGAGAAATAGACCTCGTGCTCGGCCGGCACGCCGGCCTCGAAGGTCACGCCGTTGGACTTGGCGACCTGGTTGCCGTGGTGGTGCTCGCAGAAATAGAGGCGCTCCTTCTCGGCCAGTGCGGTGCGCAAGTCGGTGGCGCGCCCGACCAGACCGGCCTTGCCCTTCTTGCCGACGCCGCCCTTGAACACCGGCTTGATGAAAACCTGACCATGCTTGGTGATCAGGGCCTTGATGTCAGATTCGCTGGCGTCGGGGCCGAGCATTTCCGGGGTCGGGAAGCCCGCCAGTTTGAGGAGGCGGGCGCCGTGCAGCATGCCGGTGATGTTCATAGGGGGTCCTTGGTGCGGAGTGATTCGAAGCTGCTGACGATGCTAGGAGGCAGCCGCGCACGTCAGCTTTCGAAACTCTTTCATTGCCCCCTATCGATTTCCCTATGCGGGTAAGTACCGGGCTCAAGACGCGTCATTTGAAAGTTCGCCGAAAGCTTGGGTTCGCGGCCGGTCCGCAAAATTCATTCGCCCCGAAAACCAATTTGATGGAGACATACCGATGAAGATCACGCAAGCAACCCGGCGGCTCGCCGCCGCCCTCGCCAGCAGCGCGCTGCTGTTCACCACCCCCTGCGCCATGGCGCTGGAGGCCGTCAAGATCCTGGCGCCGGCTGCGCCCGGCGGCGGCTGGGACCAGACCGCGCGCTCAATGCAACGCGCCCTGCAAAGCGGCGACATCGTCAAGCGCGTGACGGTGGACAACAAGCCCGGCGCCGGTGGCACCATCGGCCTGGCACAGTTCGTCACCTCGTCCAAGGGCGACCCGCAGACCATGATGGTCACCGGCATGGTGATGATCGGCGCCATCCTGGTCAACGGTTCGCCGGTCAACCTGACGCAAGTCACGCCGCTGGCGCGCCTGACCGGCGAGTACGAGGTGCTGGTGGTGTCGGCGGCATCCAAAATCCAGAAGCTGTCGGACCTGACCGCGCTGCTCAAGGCCAACCCGGGTTCGGTGTCCTGGGGCGGCGGCTCGGCTGGCGCGCCAGACCATCTGCTGGCGGCCATGATTGCCAAGAGCGTGGGTGTCGATCCGACCAAGATCAACTACATCGCGCATGCCGGCGGCGGCGAGGCGCAAGCAGCCATTCTGGGCGGTCATGTCACGGTCGGTGTCAGCGGCTGGGGCGAGTTCGCGCCCCAGATCAAGGCCGGCAAGTTGCGCGCGATCGCCATCTCGTCGGAGCAGCGCCTGCCCGATGTAAAGGACGTGCCGACGCTCAAGGAGCAGGGCATTGACGTGGTGATGGCCAACTGGCGCGCCTTGTTCGGTGCGCCCGGCATCAGCGAGGCGCAAAAGGCCGAGCTGGTGGCAGCCATCGACAAGGCCGTGAAGACACCGTCCTGGAAAGAGACGCTGGACAAGAACGAGTGGACCGACCTCTACCTGTCGGGTGACGCGTTCAAGAAATTTCTCGATGCCGAGCAGCCACGCATTGCCGAGATCGTGAACACGCTTGGCCTGGCCAAGAAATAAGGCTGCTGCCATGAACCCGTCATCATCGGGCCGCCCGTCCCTGGGCGGCGAGGCGCTGCTGTCGCTGGGCATGGTATTGCTGGGCGCCTTCGTCGTCTGGCAGGGCAGCCTGGTCAAGGCGGCGGCCAGCTACTCGGGCATCGGTCCGGGCCTGTTCCCCGGCCTGATAGGCAGCGGCCTGTCGCTGATCGGCCTGGTGCTGGGCTGGGAGGCGCTCAACGGCGGCTGGCGCGCCATGCCGGACGACGAGACCACGCACCAGGACGCCGACTGGCGCGCCTTCGGCCTGATCAGCCTGGCGGTGCTGCTGCACATGCTGCTGGTCGGCTGGGCCGGCTTCATCATTGCCTCGGCGCTCCTGTATGCCTTGATCGCGCGCGGCTTCGGCAGCACCCGCCCGGGGCGCGACCTGGTGATCGCCCTGCTGATCTCGGTGCCGGTGTTTTTCATCTTCACGCGCGGGCTGGGCTTGAACCTGCCGGCCGGCTGGCTGACTTGGGGAGCCTGAACCATGGACACCTTCACCGCCCTGATGAGCGGCTTTGCCGTCGCGCTCAGTGTCCAGAACCTGCTGCTCGGTGCGCTCGGCGTAACGCTGGGCACGGCCATCGGCGTGTTGCCCGGCGTCGGGCCGGCGCTGACCATCGCGCTGCTGCTGCCGGCCACCGCCAATTTTGAGCCGACCGGCGCGCTGATCCTGTTCGCCGGCATTTACTACGGCGCCATGTACGGCGGCTCGACCACCTCGATCCTGCTCAACACACCGGGCGAGTCGGCCACCATCATCACCGCGATGGAGGGCAACCTGATGGCCAAGCGCGGCCGCGCCGGCCCGGCGCTGGCCACGGCGGCAATTGGCTCGTTCGTGGCCGGCACGCTGGCCACAATAATGCTGACCATCGCGGCGCCGGCGATGGTGGAGGTGGCGCTGAAGTTCGGCCCGGCCGAGTACTTCGCGGTGATGGTGCTGGCCTTCGTCACGGTCTCGGCGGTGCTGGGCAACTCGCCAGCGCGCGGCCTGGCCAGCCTGTTCTTCGGCTTGACGCTGGGCCTGATCGGCCTGGACAGCCAGAGCGGCCAGCCGCGCCTGACGCTGGGCATCCCCGAGCTGCTCGACGGCATCGACATCGTGATCGTCGCAGTCGGCCTGTTCGCGGTCGGCGAGACGCTGTATGTCGCGACCTACCTGAACCGCATCGCCGACAAGATCGAATCGGTCAAGGGCTCGGTGTGGATGAGCAAGTCGGACTGGGCGCGCTCCTGGAAGCCGTGGCTGCGCGGCACCGCCATCGGTTTTCCGTTTGGCGCCATGCCGGCCGGCGGCTCGGAGATCCCGACCTTCCTGTCCTACGCCGCGGAGAAGAAGCTCACGAAACATCCGGAGGAATTTGGCAAGGGCGCGATCGAAGGCGTGGCCGGACCGGAAGCGGCCAACAACGCGGCCGCCGCCGGCATGCTGGTGCCGCTGCTGACGCTTGGCCTGCCCACCGGCGCGACGGCGGCGATCATGCTGTCGGCGTTCCAGCAGTACGGCCTGCAGCCCGGCCCGCTGCTGTTCGCCAGCGAGCCGCAACTGGTGTGGGGCCTGATCGCCAGCCTCTATGTCGGCAACGTGCTGTTGCTGATCCTCAACCTGCCGATGGTCGGCCTGTGGGTCAAGCTGCTGTCGATCCCGCGCCCGCTGCTGTACGCCGGCATCCTGGTGTTCGCCACGCTGGGCGCCTACGGCCTGCGCAACTCGTGGTTCGACCTGGCGCTGCTGTACGGCATCGGCCTGGTCGGTTTCGCGATGCGGCGCTACGACATTCCGGTGGCGCCCACCATCGTCGGCCTGATCCTGGGGCCGCTGGCCGAGACCCAGATGCGCCGCGCGCTGGCCATCAGCCAGGGCGACGCCACGGTGTTCCTCACGCAGCCGATCTCGGCTTCGGTGCTGGCGATCACCGCGGCGGTGCTGATCGTGCCGCGCCTGCTCAAGCGCCGCCGGCTGCCCGAACCCACCCTCTTGCCAACGGACGCACCATGGAAATAGACCTCACCAACCCCGCGTTCTGGCTGTCGGTCGGCCAGATCATCCTGATTGACATTCTGCTCGGTGGCGACAACGCGGTGGTCATCGCGCTGGCCTGCCGGCGCCTGCCACCGGCGCTGCGCCGCAAGGGCATTCTGTGGGGCGTGGCCGGCGCGGTAGCGGCGCGCATCGTGCTGATCTTCTTCGCGCTGCAACTGCTGTCGCTGCCCTACCTGAAGGCGGTCGGCGCGCTGCTGCTGCTGTGGATCGGCGTCAAGCTGCTGCTGTCGGACGAGGAAGAGGCGCACGGCAAGGTCGAGGCCGGCACCACGCTGTGGAGCGCGGTGCGTACCGTGATCATCGCCGACGCGGTGATGAGCCTGGACAACGTGATCGCGGTGGCAGCGGCGGCCGACGGCCACCTCGGCCTGGTGGTCTTCGGCATCCTGGTGAGTGTGCCCATCATCGTCTGGGGCAGCAAGCTGGTACTGATGCTGATCGACCGCTTCCCGCTGGTGATCGTGCTGGGCGGGGCGCTGCTCGGCTGGATTGCCGGCGCCATGCTGGTGGAGGACCAGGCCTGGAAAAACTGGTACGCGGCGCAGCCGTCCTGGGCCGGTCACGCCGCGGCGGCGGCGGGCGCGCTCTTCGTGGTCACACTCGGCCTGCTGCTGGCGCGGCGCGGCCGCAGCAGGCGGGCTGGCGCGGCGGCACCGGCCATACCCATGGCGCCGGTGGTGCACCCGGGCATACTGCGGCTGCTGGTGCCGGTCGAGGCCGCATCGCCGGCGCAGGCCATCGCCGACTACCTGCGCGGCGAGCGCTCGCGCGACCCGCACATCGAAGTCCAGTTGCTCAACGTGCAAATGCCGGCCGACTACTCCGGACACGCGCGCATGCTGGTAAACCCGGACGAGCTCAATGCCTATTACGCGGAGGAGTCGGCCAAGGCGCTGGCGCCGACGCGCGCGGCGCTGGACGCGGCGGGCGTGCCGTATGCGCTGCGGCAGGAGGTTGGCCACGTGGCGCAGCGCATTCTGGCGTGTGCGCGCGACTACGGCGCTGACCGCATCGTGATGGGACGGCGCGGCGCGTCGGAGCTGGTGGATCGGGTGCTGGGCTCGGTGGCCAGCGATGTGTCGGCCCAAGCCCAGGTCCCGGTCACGCTGGTGGACTGAGGTGCGCGCCCGGCCAGGCGCGCCCACGAACGCGCTAGCCGGGGCGCAGCGCCTGGTTCCAGCGTTTCAGGAAAGCCTGGCGCCGACTCTGGTCAAGGTGCGCCATCAGCCCGGGCCCGAGCGCGATCGGCCGGAACGCGCGGCCCAGCCGCGGTGCCAGTGTGGCCGCGGCGCCAGCGTCGGTGCGGACCCCCCGCAGGCCCCCGGCCTCGGCCAGCAGGCGCTGGCCCGGCGCCGACAACAGGTGGTCCAGCCACAGGCGCGCGCCCCGCAGATTGGGCGCCGTGCGCGCGATGAAGGCCACGCGCGACACCACCAGTGTGTAGTCCTGAAGGTAGACCACCTCGAGCTCCGGGCGAGCGCGCGCGAAGACTTCGGCATAACTGCCCAGCACGTTGCAGGCCAGCAGCGTGTGCCCGGCGGCCACGCTGTCGAGCATGCCTTGGGTATCGGTGTGCAGGCTGGCCTGACAGCGGCCCAGGGCCTGCACCAGTGCCCAGTAGCGCGGCGTGGCCATCGCGTCCTGGGCCGCGATCAGAAAGCCCAGGCCAGCGCGTTCGATGTCGTAGGTGGCGACGCGGCCACGCCAGCGCGGCACATCGGCCAGCAGCAGCGCGGTCAACGCGGCGTGCGTGCGCGGCACCTCGGCGGCGGCCAGCAACTGGCGATTGACGACGATGCCGACCGGCTCGAACGTGGTGCCGTAGGCCTCGTGTTTCCAGATCGCCCATTTCGGCAACTGGGCGGCATGCGGGCTTTCATGTCGTAGCGCGTGGCCGTCGTTGACGAGCTTGATCTGCAGGTCCATGGCCGAGCTCCACAACACGTCGGCGCGTGCCGGCGCATCGTCTTGCTGCAGCAGAAAACGCTCGTGGAGCGCCAGGCTGCCGAGCTCGATGTAGTCCACCCGCAGGTCGGCATGGCGGCGCTCGAAGTCGTCGATCAGCGGCTGCACGGCATGTCGGTCGGTGGCCGCCAACACGCGCACCAGGCGCCCGTCAGGCGCGGGCGCGGCCAGGGTGCCGACCGTGGCCAGGCCCAGCAAGCCGGCTCCAATCACTCTGCGGCGCAATGGCATGGGTTTGTCTCCAAAACGTTATTATCACTGCGCACTTCATGTATTCATCCTGGCGCCGAATCCGGTCGGCCCCAGGCCGATTGACAGCCATTATTGTCGCCTGCCATGCATATCTTGTTGATCGAGGACCATCTGCAACTGGTGCAAACGCTGACACATTCGCTCGGCGTGCTCGGCATCCAGGTCAGCGCCTGCGCCGATGGCGTGCTGGCCGATGCCGCCTTGCGCCAGCATGCCTTCGACGCGGTGGTACTCGACCTGGCCCTGCCGCGCCTGCACGGCATCGACATCCTGCGGCGCCTGCGCCAGCGTGACGACCGGGTGCCGGTGCTGGTGCTGACCGCCAGCGGCGACACCTACGACCGGGTGCAGGGCCTGAATGCCGGCGCCGACGACTACCTGGCCAAACCGTTCGACCTGGCCGAACTCGAAGCCCGCCTGCGCGCCCTGCACCGGCGCGCCATCGGGGCCGTGGATTCGGTGCTGTGCGTGGCCGCGCTGGAGTTCAACACGGTGTCGCGCCGCTTCGTGCTCGGCAGCCACGCGCTGGACCTGCCGCCACGCGAACACGACCTGCTAGAGGCCTTGATGGTGCACGCCGGGCGGCCCGTCAGCAAGCTGGTGCTGACCCAGCGCCTGGGCGGCGGCGATACCGTGCTCAGCAACGAGGCGCTTGAGATTTACGTGCACCGCCTGCGCCGCCGACTCGATGGCAGCGGGGCCGAGATTCATACCTTGCGCGGACTCGGCTACGTACTGGAGGCTGCCGATGACGCGCCTGCGTAACCTGCTGCTACGCTGGCTGCTGATCCCGACGCTGGCGTTGTGGCTGCTGGCGGCCACGGTCGGTTATTTGCGCAGTCTGGCGCTGGCGCACGAAGCCTATGACCGTACCTTGCTCGGCGCCGCGCTGGTGATCGGCGAGCGCCTGAGCGTGCAGGACGGCCAGGTGGTGGTGGACCTGCCTTTTGCGGCGCTGGAGATGCTGCGCACCGACGCGCAGGACCGCATCTTCTACCGCGTGGCGACGCTGGCGGACGGGCGCCACATCACCGGCTACGCCGACCTGCCGCCCCCGGCCACGCCGCCAGGGCCCGAGCCGCTGTTCTATGACGCGGTGTACAAGGGGCAGCACATCCGCGTCGTGGCGCTGGCCTGGTCGGTGGTGGACGACAGCGCGCCGCGGACCCTGAGCGTGCAGGTGGCCGAGACCATGGACGCCCGGCGCCAGTTGACGCGGCGCATCAGCTCGGAGGCGGCGGCGGTGCAGTTGCTGCTGATCGCCGCCGCCGCCGCGCTCATTGCGTTTGGCGTGCGGCGCGGCCTGGCGCCGCTCAAACGGCTGCGCGACGAGGTGCGCGCGCGCGGCGCCCACGACCTGACGCCGATCAACACCCAGCAGGTGCCGCGCGAGGTGGCGCCGCTGATCCATGCCATCAACGCCCACACCGAACGGCAACGCCAGCTCAGCGACGCGCAACTGCGTTTCATCGCCAACGCCTCGCACCAGTTGAAGACGCCGCTGACCCTGCTGCGCGCCCAGGTCGATCACGCCCTGCAGCAGCGCGACCACGCCGCCATGCGCTACGTGGTCGAGGGCATCCGCCGCACCGGCCAATCGACCCAGCGCGTCATGAACCAGTTGCTGAGCCTGGCGCGCAGCGAGCCCGGGCGCACGCTCGACATCCAGCAGATCGACCTGGCCGAGCTGGCGCGCGAGCAGACCTTCGAGATGCTGGCCCTGGCGCGCGCGAAAGCGATTGACCTGGGCTTCGAGGGCGATCAGCGGTTGCCAGTGCGTGGCGAACCGGTGCTGCTGCGCGAACTGGTGGCCAATCTGGTGCACAACGCTATCAGCTACACGCCGCCGGGCGGCCGGGTGACGGTGCGAGTGACCTTACATGAGGGGCAACCCCAACTAAGTGTGGTTGACAACGGCCCGGGTATTGCGCCGGACGAGCGGACCAAGGTGTTTGAGCGTTTTTACCGCAGCACAGCCACCAGCGAACCCGGCACCGGCCTGGGGCTGGCGATCGTGAAGGAGATCTGTGATCGCCATCAGATCGCGGTTGCCATCGAGGACGGCCCGGCCGGCCAGGGCCTGAGCATCGAGCTGCGCTGGCCAAGGCCCGTTTAGCAACGCGCACGACGGGTACAGAATTTCCAGCGAGCTGCCTTTGAGTTCGGCAGCGTGGCGTAGGGTCTCTTTTCTATTGAAAGCGCCCGCGCAGGTGCCATTCTCCTGGTGCGATGTCATTGGCAATGGCAATCCGTGTGGCTTCGTCGACCCCTGGACCGGTCGGGTCATACAGGCCGCAAGACCGTAATGCCTGCCGCACATTGATGGCCTGTCCGAGGTGCTCATAGATCACGCGAGCGCAGCAG
>Ga0208863_1000846_pt1 | contig 23816 bp, 25 predicted proteins | sample RifOxyD3_FD_184040 | JGI IMG/M metagenome (GOLD analysis project Ga0208863, IMG submission 184040) | Soil microbial communities from Rifle, Colorado - Rifle Oxygen_injection D3 (SPAdes) | ecosystem: Environmental > Terrestrial > Deep subsurface > Rock core/Sediment | place: Rifle, Colorado...
CGCAAGCCTGCCGCACCGACAATCGCCGCCATCACCGCATCGACTTCCGGCAACACGCACACCTGTTCTAACGCATCCACGCCGCACAACACCTCGGTCGCAAGACCGGCATCGCACAGCAGCGCACGCAACTGAGCAGCGGAATTCTCATCCGGCAACACGGCAAAGCCGGGTTTGAACTGCATGCACTGGCGAAACAACAGGTCGATCTGACGATGGGCCGTTAGCGCCGTAATCCGGTACTTGTCAGGGTGTCGCGCTACCACATCCAGTGTACTCGTGCCAATACTGCCGGTTGAACCTAATACCGTAATGTTTTGCATATTAACTAAACTGCCCTAACAGAATCACCATCGCAGCAAGCGGCAGCGTCGGAGTCAATGCATCGATACGATCGAGCAGACCGCCGTGCCCCGGCAGCAGGGTTCCGCTGTCTTTCACCCCAGCCTGACGCTTAATCGCGGATTCAAACAAATCGCCAATCACGGCTAATCCGACCCACCACCAGGCCGCCAGCAAAATAATAGGCAGCATGGCGAACGGAAAGATATACCAGACGATCAGCACATAAATCGTCACAGCGAACATGCCGCCTGCCACCCCTTCCCAGGTTTTTCCGGGACTAATGCTGGGCGCCAGTTTGTTTTTACCGAACCTGCGACCTGAAAAATAAGCCCCGATGTCCGCAACCCACACCAGCGCCATCAGCAGCAGCAAGACCCAGGGACTCACTGCGTGCAAATCGAGCATGGCAAGCCCCGTTGGAATCAAAACCGCCCCCCCCACTACCGCCATCAGTGCCGGGCTCTCAACGCGCCAGGATGCGATCATCCAGGTCGGCACAATAATTAACCACAGCAATGCGGAAACGGCGTAGATCATCAAATGAACAAACAGCCGGTCAGGCTCGCTGTAATGCGTATCAAACCAGATCAAAGCCAGCATGGCAGCCAGTGTCAGCCCCGCATTTACGTAGGCGCCCTTAAGCTGCAATTTAGCCAATTTCGACCATTCAAGCGTCCCCTGCATCACAACCAGCACGACCAGAGCTGACCACCACCCGTCCGGCAAGGTAAAAAGCACACCCAACAGCAACAGCAACAGGATGATGGCAGTAATGATTCTGGATTTAAGCACGCCGCTCTCCTTCATTCGATTGCACAGGGACACCGACCAGTTGCTCACTGGTGCGACCAAAACGACGTTCGCGATTTTGATACGAAGCAATGGCCTTTTCGAGCTCTTTCCGGTCGAAAACCGGCCACAGGGTATCGGTGAAATACAGCTCCGTATAAGCTAACTGCCACAACATGAAATTGCTGATGCGCATCTCGCCACCGGTACGGATAAAGAGATCCGGCTCAGGCGCATCCCCCATAGACAGATAGGGCTGCAGATCATCCTCAGTAAATGAAGTCGCAAGTTCTGGATGAACGCTCAGCAAACGCTGCACGGCGGCCATCATATCCCAGCGTCCGCCGTAGTTTGCCGCAATGGTGAGCGTCAAGCCGGTGTTGCCGGACGTGAGCGATTCTGCATGCAACATCGTATTTTGCAGTTTTTCATCAAAACGGCTGCGGTCACCGATGATTTTCAAACGGATATTATTTTTATGCAGGCTGGCGACTTCGCGCTCCAGCATTTTCAGGAACAACGACATCAAAAAGGAGACTTCATCGACCGGACGACGCCAGTTCTCGCTGCTGAAGGCAAAAACAGTCAGATATTGTACGCCCAGATCGCGGCAGGCACGCACCGCCGCGCGCAAGGATTCTACGCCGCGCTGATGCCCCATAATGCGCGGCATGAAGCGCTGCTTCGCCCAGCGCCCGTTACCATCCATGATGATGGCAATATGACGCGGCACACGAGCCACATCCGGAATAGCACGCGTGGAACTGGGCTGTTTAGTCATATAGGATCGCGGATTGAGGACTGAGAACGAGCACTGAGGATCGAGTTAAAAACCTTACGCTGCTCAATCCTCATTCCAATTAGACGGCCATCAAATCAACTTCTTTGGCAGCCAGCATCTGGTCAATTTCAGAAACAAAACGGTCGGTTAGTTTCTGAATATCATCCTGAACGCGACGCTCGTCGTCTTCGGAGATTTCTTTTTTCTTGAGCAAGTCTTTCAGAGAACCATTGGCATCGCGACGAATATTGCGCACCGCAATTTTCGCATCTTCGCCTTCTGACTTGACCAGTTTGATCATATCGCGACGACGCTCTTCGGTCAGCATCGGCATCGGAACGCGGATCAGTTCGCCGTTCGTGGCGGGATTGAGCCCCAGATCCGCATCACGAATCGCGCGCTCGACCTTGCCAACCATATTTTTTTCATAGGGCTGCACACCGATGGTGCGCGCATCGACCAGCGTGATATTGGCAACCTGGGTCACCAGCGTCGGACTACCGTAATAATCCACCATCACATGGTCCAACAAACCTGTATGAGCGCGACCGGTACGAACCTTGCCCAAATCCGCGCGCAAGGCGTCCAGCGACTTGCGCATTCTGGCTTCGGCATCTTTTCTGATTTCAGTAATCACAGCTTTCTCCTGTCTTTACGAGTGTGCTACTCAACACGTACCAGCGTACCTTCACCTTCACCGAACACCACGCGTTTTAATGCGCCTGCCTTGAAGATGCTAAATACGATGATAGGCAATTTCTGATCACGGCACAAAGTCAGCGCGGTGGCATCCATTACCTGTAAATTCTTGCTGATCGCTTCATCAAAGCTAAGACTCTGATAGCGAACCGCATGCGGATCCTTTTTAGGATCTGCAGTATAAATTCCATCCACCTTGGTGGCCTTGATCACAACTTCGGCACTCATTTCCACGCCGCGTAAAGCGGCAGCCGTATCGGTGGTAAAAAACGGACTACCGATACCTGCCGCAAAAATGACGACCTTGCCTTCTTCCAGATAACGCAGGGCCTTGCCGCGAATGAAAGGCTCAGCAACTTGCTCCAGATTCAGCGCTGACTGCACGCGGCAATCGAGCCCCGCGCGATTCATCGCATCCTGCAGCGCCATTGAGTTCATCACCGTGGCCAGCATCCCCATGTAATCGGCGGTCGCTCTGTCCATTCCCGCTGCGGCAGGCGCCACACCGCGAAAGATATTGCCGCCGCCGATGACCATCGCCACTTGCACACCCATCGCCACGACTTCTGCTATCTCGGCAACGATGCGCTCGATGACCGTGCGATTGATACCATAACTGTCGTCGCCCATCAGGGCTTCGCCGGAAAGTTTTAACAGAATACGTTTATAAACGGGTGCGCTCATGGCAATTATCCTTGTGCAGCTGCGATGGTTGCAGCAACTTCTGCCGCGTAGTCTTCTACCTTCTTCTCGATGCCTTCACCGACCACGAACATCTGGAATGCAGACACCGAAGCGCCGCGCGCCTTCAACAGTTGCTCGATGGTTTGCTTGCCATCTTCAGCCTTAACGAAAACCTGACCCAGCAGCGTTACTTCCCTCAGGAATTTCTGCACAGTACCTTCAGCGATTTTTTCCAACATCGCTTCGGCCTTGCCGGCTTCGCGTGCTTTTTCGATTGCAATGCGGCGTTCAGTTTCGATATCCGCAGGATTAACACCTGAACTATCAACCGATTTAGGCTTAGAAGCTGCGATGTGCATGCAGATATCACGACCCAAAGCTTCATCGCCGCCAGTAAAATTCAGCAGAACACCGATCTTGCTGCCGTGCAGATAGCTTGCCAGTGTGCCTGTAGTCGTTTCGTAACGTTCGATACGACGAACAGTCAAATTTTCACCCAGCTTCATTACCAGCGCCTTGCGGGTTGCTTCAACCGTATCGGTTCCGTTGGCAATCGTGAGCTCGGACAACGCAGCGATATCCGCAGGATTATTCTTTGCAACAGTTTCGGCAACATTCTTTGCAAAAGCAACAAAGTCGTCGTTCTTAGCAACAAAGTCAGTCTCGCAGTTCACTTCAGCAACCGCACCCGACTTAGCATCAGCAGCGATAAAAGCACTTACCACACCTTCAGCCGTGACACGTGAAGAAGCCTTGCTGGCCTTCGCGCCGCTCTTGATGCGCATTTGCTCTTCAGCCACCTTGAAATCACCGTTTGCTTCAACCAGCGCTTTTTTACATTCCATCATGCCGAGGCCGGTGGCTTCACGCAATTCTTTAACCATACTTGCAGTAATTTCTGCCATAACTAACTCCAAAAATTCTTAAAAAACTTACAAAAAAAGGGGCTTGCGCCCCTTTCAACGCCTAAAAACAACTTAGGCTGCTTGTTCTGGCTCTTCAGCGACCTGCTGAACCAATTCATTCAATGCCTGTGCGCGACCTTCCAATACCGCATCAGCGATACCGCGTGCATACAAACGGATTGCCTGAGTCGAATCGTCGTTACCAGGGATTACAAAATCCACACCGGCTGGCGAGTTGTTGGTATCGACGATACCGATAACAGGGATACCCAGCTTTTTGGCTTCAACGATTGCGCCCTTTTGATAGCCCACGTCGATGACGAAAATTGCATCCGGCAGATTAGGCATATCCTTGATACCGCCCAGACTGCGATTGAGCTTTTCCAGTTCGCGCGCCATAACCAGCGCCTCTTTCTTGGAAACGCCTTCAGCGCCTTCAGCGGTGATCGCCTCGAGTTCGCGCAGACGCTTGATCGATTGCTGAACAGTCTTGTAGTTGGTGAGCATACCACCCAACCAGCGGTGATTTACGAACGGTGAATTTGCACGAACAGCTTCTTCTTGCAAAATCTCACGAGCCTGGCGCTTAGTCGCGACGAACAGGACGGTGCCCTTTTTCGCGGACAATTTGCGCACATAGCTTTCGGCTTCTGCAAACAGCGCTACGGATTTTTCCAGGTTGATGATGTGAATACGATTGCGGTGACCGAAGATGAACGGAGCCATCTTAGGATTCCAGAAACGGGTTTGGTGACCAAAGTGAACACCAGCATCCAGCATTTGACGCATTGTTACAGCCATGTTTATTCCTAACGTAAGGGTTAAAACTACCACTCGCCAGCCTGACTCTTACGAGCACCCCAACTTGTGCGAGCGGGAAATTTGCACCGGCCAATTCCGATGCAACGCGCATTCTACCACCAATTTACCATCCGGCTCAACACGCTTATCAATCAAAAATTCGATTCAAACGGTGGCGCCACTTTGACGACCTCAGCCAAAGTCGTCAGCCCTGCGGCCACTTTTTCGGCGCCCGAGAGCCGCAACGGCTTCATACCCTCCTTGATTGCCAGCGCCTTGATCGCCGCCAGATCGGCATCGCCTGACACCAGCTTTTGCATATCGATGCTAAACGGCAGCATTTCATAAATACCCGTGCGGCCGCGATAGCCGGTCATACGACACTCCAGGCAGCCTGTCGCCACACTGACATTGGACGGCACGGCCGACTGCCACGGACGAACCAGCTCCTGCCACTCATCAGCGCTGACCGCCCCTGCCGCCTTACAATGCGGGCACAGTGTGCGCACCAGACGCTGCGCCATCACGCCCAGCAGGGTTGAATTAAGCAGATAGGACGGCACCCCCAGCTCGTGCAGACGCATAATGGCGGAAGGCGCATCCCCCGTATGCAGCGACGACAACACCAGATGCCCCGTGAGTGCGGCCTGTATCGCCATTTCGGCCGTTTCCGCATCACGAATTTCGCCGACCATAATAATATCGGGGTCCTGCCGCAACAGCGTGCGCACGCCAGTGGCAAAATTCAGACCGATATTTTGCTGCACCTGCATCTGATTGAACGCAGGCTCGATCATCTCGATCGGGTCTTCCACGGTGCAAACATTGACTTCCGGTGTCGCCAGCTGCCTGAGCGTTGAATACAGCGTCGTCGTTTTTCCCGATCCTGTCGGCCCGGTCACCAGAATGATGCCGCAAGGCTGAGCCGTCCATTGATTCCAAAGCGCCGTCTGCCCCCGCGAAAAACCCAGATCGGCAAAACTTTTCACCAGAATTTCCGGATCAAAAATCCGCATCACCAGCTTTTCGCCAAAGGCGGTGGGCATTGTGGACAATCGCAATTCAATTTCGTCGCCTGCCGTACTCACCGTCTTGATGCGCCCGTCCTGAGGGCGGCGCTTTTCCACCATATCCATGCGCCCCAACAGCTTGATGCGATTGGTAATGGCGTTATTGACGCTGGCTGGCAACTGATAAACCTGATGCAGCACCCCATCGATACGAAAACGCACGATGCCAATGTCGCGGCGCGGCTCAAGGTGGATATCGCTGGCACGCTGCTCGAAGGCGTATTTAAACAGCCAGTCCACCAAAGTCACAATATGCTGCTCGTTTGCATCGAGATTCTTGTTTTTACCAAGTTCGACCAGTTGCTCAAAATTTTGCACGCCAACCGCCTGCCCCGCTCTCGCCCGGCTCGCCTGCTGCACCGAATTGGCAAGACTATAGATTTCCGGCAGATAGCGGTTGATATCGAGCGGGCTGGCCAAAACCCGGGTAATCTTAAGATTCAGAATGCGTTCGAGCTCCGCGACCCACTCCGTCACAAACGGCTCTGAGGTTGCAATCACCACTTCGCCGTCACCGACCTTTACCGGCATGATTTTGAGCCGCTCGGCGTAGGATTTTGAAACCACATTGGCGACGCTGCCAAAATTGAGTTGCAAAGGATCGATATGAAAATAGACCATGCCCGTGCGCGCGGCCAGCCACTCGGTCAGATATTCGACCGTCAAGAGCCTCGCGGGCAATGTCCGGCTGAGCCACTTTTGCTCCGCGATCACCACCAGCGGATACACTCCGCGCTCCCGATTACCCGCAAGCTGTTCAGCATCATCCCTTAGGATCACGCCATCCTGCACCAGCCAGCTTAATAACTGGCCGAGCGTCAATCTCGCCTCAAGCGGTATCGCGTCCTTAGTCATCACTTACCCCGCATTCAATGCCCACCAGGCCACCCAAGGCCTGACTCCCGCCGTCCCGTTGATAAGCCGACAGGATGCGTCTGACAGCCGTCGGATCCCGCTCAGTGCGCAACGACTGGTACTGCTCCTGCGCTTCAGGATATGCCGCGCGCATCATACCCATCCATTGCTTGAGCCGCCCCGGCGCGTGCCGGTGCTCCATCCGATCACACAACAGATCGAAGTAATCGAGCACCCAGGGCCGCAACGCCTGCCAGTCCATCGCATCCCCCCCCTCTTTGATGCGCCGCATCAGATCAGGCCTGAGGATCACCCCGCGCCCTATCATCACATCTTCACAGCCGCTGATCCGGCGAATATCCTCACCATCCTCCGGCGTCCAGACATCCCCGTTAACCACCATCGGCAACGTCACCACCTCACGAATCTGGCTGAGCCACTCCCACCTCGCAGGCGGACGATAGCCATCTGAGCGCGTACGTGCATGAACGGTGATTTCATCGGCGCCGCCAGCCTCAATTGCACGAGCGCATTCCAAGGTCAGCGAAGTATCGGAAAGTCCCAGCCGCATCTTGGCTGTCACAGGAATACCTTCAGGCACAGCCCGGCGCGTGGCCGCGACAATGTCGTGGATTTGCTCAGGGAACGCAAGCAGGACAGCACCGCCGCCATGCCGGTTAACGGTCGGTGCCGGACAACCAAAGTTAAGATCAATCCCCGGCGCACCCAAACTTGCAATGAATGCAGCATTTTCAGCAAGACAGACGGGATCGCTTCCCAGCAACTGCACACGCACCGGAACACCGGCCGGTGTGCAACCTCCGTGATCGAGTTCAGGCACCGTGCGCAGCACAAATTTTTCGGTAAGCAGATGATTCGTGACACGCACGAATTCAGCCACACAAAGATCAATGCCGCCCAGTCGCGTCAATATGTCGCGCAGACTGGAATCGGCCAGTCCCTCCATCGGGGCAAGAATCAGACGCATGTATTTATCTGCATTTTTTAGGACTTGTGAGTTTAGTGTAAAAACACTCTGACAATGCTGATTTTGCGCTGAGTATTTTAAATATGCCACATGCCGATTGCACTAAAGCGCAATCTGGTTTATTCTGCTCGCCCTTCGGAGAGGTGGATGAGCGGTTTAAGTCGCACGCCTGGAAAGCGTGTTTGGGATAATATCCCAACGGGGGTTCGAATCCCCCCTTCTCCGCCAAATCAATGAGTTACGCTTGTTTTAACCAACAAGCGTAACCTCAAATAAGACAACTTTCTTGCTGGCACTGTGCCAGAATTGTGCCAAGAAAGTTGCTCTAAATCCCCATATTATTGTTTCTTTCACTGTGCCAGAACTGTGCTCAGCCCGCTATGGAAGAAAAATTCATGGCATCTAAAGCCTCTTTTCGAGCTTCTGCCATTTTATTGGCAACTGACTGTGATGTCGCAAACCCATCAATAATATCAAGCCCATGTTTTGCGCCGAACATCTTCCACACATCGTCTTCTGATACCTCTTCGCCCCATTTTTTCCGTATATCACGCAAAAGTAGTGCTTCAACTGATTCACCCCGCTGAACAGACTTTACGGTTTCCTCCTTTCGGGAGGATAAATCAAGAATCAGTTTATGGAGTGGCGCAAGAGCAGCAACAATATTTTTGGGTTGATGTTCTTCAAGTAAATTGTTTGCCTGCAAAATAAGCTGTTCGACGGCCAACATGAATTCTTTGAGTTGTGACTCTCTAGGATCATAAACATAGCTTTCGTTGATGGTCCAATCAGCCATTTCTAATTTAATTTCCTGATTTATCACTTCACTAAGCAGTTGCTGTCCGATATTCGCAGGAAGAAGGCCGTCCTTTATCGACTTTTTGATTTTTGAATGCAAGTTTGGTAACGCCATAGACTTGCTGCCTCTCCTGTATTTACACCAAACAGTACCCGTTCCATCTCCAATACCCAGTTTTTCCTCAAGCTCCTTTGTACGAAGTTTGCAGCTATCTTCAATTAACGCTATAAATTTTTGAGTAGCTTCTTTTTTGAGCATTTTCAATTCATCACTATCCTTAGATCTCGCCATAATTACCCCTATTTTATAGAACATTAATTATATAATTAATTATGTTTATTAACTGTACCATCATATTTAACTAGAACAACAATAATATCCCCATCGTAGCAAATAAGGGGTATACAAGTGGACAATTCAAGTAGCATTGCATTGGATATTCAGCAGTTAAGCAATGAAATTCATCTGGCGGTAAAGACCATCCGTACAACTTTGGTGAAAAATCCTGGCGCACTTCCTCCTCGATTGATTATTGAAGGTCAAAAGCGATTGCTCTGGCTGCGCAGTGATGTGATTGATTTTTATAATCGACAAAAACGCTCTCATGGGTCAAATCCGGATTTTTCTACGAAACCATTCAAGCCGTCATTAGCAATCGAGCCAACTTTAAATGCGAGAAGAAAACGCGGCGCGCCTACGAATTCGGAAAAATTAGCCAAAAAAATGGCTGTACGCTGAGTCTCGGAAAGCAATTTGATGGAAGGCGAAATCGACAGCACGTTTCAAACGCAGCAGCGTGATATGTTCACATCAGGAATCGTGGCTGAAATCGGGGTAAATGCATATGCCGTTTGGTCTGTAATCAAGTGCTACGCCGACTTCATGACCGGTGAGGCATATCCAGGTATGCGTGAAATTGGCAACAAAATTGGCTTATCTCAGCCAACAGTTTCCCGAGCTGTTGATATTCTTAAAGACGCGCATATGCTTCGCATTGTTGATAGCGCCAAATTCAAACGCAAGGGGCAGACCTACGTTGCACGTGAACGGCTTGCCGTGAGACTTGGTGGCAAGGTTATGTGCTTTGTTGTGGTTGACTATGTGCCAGCCAATTTGCGCGACCAGCTAAAACGAATTAACCAGCTCCTAAAGACAGGCGAGGAAGACAAAGAAACGTGGGCGGAAGTTGAGATCGTGCCAGGAGATGGATTTGTATGGGATGACAAATCAAAAACCTTAAAATCTTCTATCAAGGCATCCTCACTACCGACAAGCTCATCAACAGAAAGTGATGAGTACCACAGGCAGTTAGGTGCAGAACTGTTCGCCCGGATCGCTCCAAACCTAGCCAAACGACTGCCTAAAAAATAAGCACGTATGATTCATCAATGAATAAGCACTATGATTCACCAGTGAATCATATCAAATCCCAGTGAATACGATTCACTCGTGAATCGTAACTATATCTTTTATATTTAAAGAACTATAGAAACTATGCTGTGAACAACGCTAACGACAGCTTCGTGATATACAATCTGCCAAGACGAGTTGCACGGTGCCATGCACGTCAATCACAGCGATGAACATGAAGGCTTGCTCTTCGGCATGAGCTGACATTGGCAATCAAATTAACCCATGGCCGCTATGTATTTTAAAGAAGTCGTTCAAAATATAGAGGCCCTATCTACACACTTTGGCCTATTGCTTTGTTGTTTGCCGCAATCTAACCTGTTCTTTTTTGCCGATTATCATAATTCATGACACATGAGCCCAACTTATAAAAATTAGCTTTCGCCGGTATCAAACTCAAAATGAGTCAACTCGCGTACCATACTGCGATGCTGGAGGCGAAACGAACTGCTCCATGGGTCTAAAGCAAATTTTGACGAAGGCGGGAATGTAGATATGCACGAAATTATTTGCCCGCACTGCGGGAAAGCATTCAAGATAGACGAGGCGGGGTACGCGGACATCCTGAAGCAGGTTCGCGACAGTGAGTTCGAGCAGCAGTTACATGAGCGGCTCGAACTGGCCGAACAGGACAAGCGGAATGCCGTCGAACTCGCCGAAATTAAGGTCGCCGCCGAGTTGCACAAAGCTGCAGCAGTCAAGGACTCCGAGATCAAGGAGCTGAAGGCCAAGCTAGATGCAGGTGAGGTCGTGCGGAAGCTCGCCGTGACCGAGGCCCTAAGTATCGTGGAAAAAGAACGTGACGCTCTCGCGAACGAACTTTCACAGGTAAAGCATGAGAAGCAAGCTGCTTCAGAGCTAGCCGAGGCGAAGCGTGTGAGCGAACTGCAGAGTGCCGCCGCTACGAAGGACTCGGAGATTCAGGGGCTGAAGGCCAAGCTCTACTCAATAGAGCTTGCGCAGAAGCTCGCAATCACTGAGGCAGTCAGTGTGGTTGAGAAGGAGCGCGACGAACTGAAGAGTGGTATTGATCTAGCGAAGCTTGAGAAGCAGCTCGCCGAAAAGTCGCTAAAGGACAAGTACGAGACGCAGATTAAGGATCGCGATGACACGATTGATCGCCTACGGGATATGAAGGCACGCCTGTCAACCAAGATGGTTGGTGAAACACTCGAACAGCACTGCGAGACTGAGTTCAACCGCATTAGAGCGATGGCATTTCCGAGGGCATACTTCGAAAAGGACAATGACGCACGAACTGGCAGCAAGGGCGACTACGTCTTTCGCGACTCGGATGAGGCTGGCACCGAGATTGTCTCAATCATGTTTGAGATGAAGAATGAGAGCGATGAAACAGCTGCCAAGAAAAAGAACGAAGACTTTCTCAAAGAGCTCGACAAGGATCGCGCCGAGAAGGGGTGCGAGTATGCTGTGTTGGTCTCCCTGCTCGAACCCGACAGTGAACTCTACAACACCGGAATCGTCGATGTATTCCACCGCTACCCGAAGATGTACATCGTCCGACCGCAGTTCTTTCTCCCAATCATCACGCTGCTAAGAAATGCGGCGATAAACTCGCTCAAGTACAAGACAGAGCTTGCGCTCGTTAGGGCGCAGAACATAGACATCACGCACTTCGAAACCAATCTCGAGACGTTCAAGACTGCATTCGCCAAGAACTACGACCTCGCCTCCAAGCGTTTCCAAGCGGCAATTGACGAGATCGACAAGTCTATTGACCACCTGCAGAAGACGAAGGAGGCATTGCTCGGCACCGACCGGAACCTTCGTCTTGCGAACGACAAGGCGCAGGACGTGACAATCAAAAAGCTAACTCGATCCAACCCGACGATGGCGGCCAAGTTCGCCGAGCTCAAGAATAATGATACTTCCGATGTTGGATGAAATGACACCGGTCAGTATCGAATTATTTTCTGAAGCACTTGCAACACACATTGCCGAATAAATAATGTGACGCTGTCCCCTTTAGTCTTGATCGTCGAAGCATTTACCACGATGCAAGAAGGCCTGGATAAAGAACGCAAAGCCATTATGAAGCAGTGGGCCAAACGTGTGGAGCTAATCGAGCGGGTACGGAATGGGAGTGACAGTTGGGATATATAGGGCTTGCAGCGTATCGCGGGTAAATCGCTACTTGAAATCGATGGACTTTAACTAAAAGCCCTAAGCGCAGGTGACGTTGAGCCTAAAGTGTTAACAAACAGTGGAGCAATTAAATGGACAATTTCCATGATCCTATTCGGCATTTGAAATATCTTAGGCAATCACTGTCGCAAGATAATGAGTCAATCGGTTTTTTTATTTCGGCGGGCTGCCCGTTATCCGTAGAAATGCCTGAAGGTAAATGGCCGTTGATACCTGATGTCGCCAATCTTACCAAGTATATTAATGAGCAACTGAAAGACGATAATAAGTATTCTGTACTGCTGGCAGAGTTAAAAAAAGCTGAGAAATGCACTGAAAATATTGAAGATATTTTAAGTTTTTTACGTAGCTTGTTGCTGGTATCAAAAGGTGGGGATGTAAGAGGGCTATGCGAGCAGGATTTATTAGGTTTGGAGAAAAAAATTTGCACAGTTATAGCGGAAAGATTAGATGTAAGTTTACCGAGCCAAGAAACGCCATACCATCGACTTTGCAAATGGATAAGATCAATAGATCGAAAAGTCGCGGTAGAACTCTTTACAACAAATTACGATCTTTTAATGGAACAAGCGCTGGAAGATTTAGAGGTGCCCTATTTTGATGGGTTTGTGGGGTCGAGAAGTTCATTCTTTGATCTTCGGGCTGTAGAAGATAATTTGATACCCACACACTGGTCGAGACTCTGGAAAATACACGGATCAATTAATTGGTATCAGGAAAAAATAGGTGGGCAAAAAAAGGTCTATCGTTCTTCAGAGATAAAAAAAGATGCATCGCATTTAATTTATCCATCACATTTGAAATATGAAGAAAGTCGGAAAATGCCTTATCTGGCTTTGATCGATCAATTGAATAGATTTATTCGAAAAAAATCGTCATTTTTAATCCTGTCTGGTTATTCGTTTAATGATGGTCATTTGAACGACACGATTATCAATGCGCTCACGGCAAATCCAACTGCGATGGTGCTTGGGCTAATGTTTGAAAGATATGAAGATGCAACTGACTCTGGTGAATCGGTAGAAAGGTATCCGGAAGCTTATCGGTTAGCCAAAAAACAGCATAATCTAAATATTTGGACCTTTGACAAAGCCATAATCGGAACAAATCTAGGACGCTGGCATAGAGGAAAAAACAAAGACGATGACGACCCTGATCTATTGAGATTTGTTTGTCATGACAAACAAACTGATGGTTCTGAAAGTCCTAAAGACTTAATTAAACTTGGGGACTTTTCTGTATTTACTGATTTTCTTAAAAAAATAATTGGCGCTTCCAAGGAAGATAAGAATGTCTAACAAAGAAACATATCTTGGAGATGTCCAAGATGTTAAAGGGACTACAGTCAGCATTTCCTTATCTAAGGAATCGTTAACGGGGTTTGTGTATATTGACGGTCAAGGATATAGAGTCGGTCAGATAGGTAGCTTTATTCGTATACCGATCGGATTTAATGATTTATTTGGAATTATCAGCCAAGTAGGCGCAAGTGCTGTACCTGAAAGCCAAGTTGAAAATCATAGCTATGGTAATAGATGGATGACAATTCAACTGATTGGAGAAGGGCCTAGAAACGGCGTATTTCAAAGAGGTCTTTCACAGTACCCAACTATTGGCGATGAAGTTCATTTAGTGTCAGAAAAAGAGCTTAAAAATATTTATGGGCAACCAGATAAGCCCTATTTCGTAAAGTTAGGCCACATTTCAAATGCAGAAACTATCCCTGCATTAATAGACGTAAATAAGCTAATTACCAGACACTCTGCCGTTGTCGGCACAACCGGTTCCGGCAAGTCAACAACAGTTTCAAGCATCATGAATGCGTTGTCTGACAGCGACAAATATCCATCTGCCAGAATAATCATGCTGGACCTTCATGGTGAATATGGCCAAGCGTTACAAGAAAAAGCAAATATATATAAAATTAACAGTGATGCCACTTCAAAGCTTAAAGAGAAGGAGTTGCATATACCCTTTTGGGCACTAAACTTTGATGAGTTATGCGAAATTAGCTTCGGCGAGTTTAGTAATGAAAAAGATAAAAACATTGTAATGGAGAGAGTTCAGAAATATAAAATTGAATCCTTGGCAAAATACCCTCGAAAAGGTGCATCTGCCGACACTCTCAGTGTTGACTCACCAATTCCGTTTAGCATTCATCACTTGTGGTATGAATTATTTGTTGAAGTGTTTGGCACATATTACAAAGGTCGGCCAGGTAAACCGAGCGATAATTTGGCTTATGAAACTGATGCGAAAGGTAATGAATTAAAGGGTGATCCAATTAAAGGCATCGCCCCAATCTTCAAAAACATTGTGACTGAAGCCGGGGAAGAAAAAATATTCAATTTGCCGGGTTCATTAAATATTGGGAAGCAGCTTCTATTATTGGGTACTAAGCTAAGGATTCCTAGGTATGATTTTATTTTCAAGCCCAATAAATGGATGCCTGACGTTAAAGGAGAAGTTGGACAAGATTTGGATCGCTTGTTAAGAAATTGGATAGGCAGTGATAAGCCCGTTACTATTTTGGACTTATCTGGTATCCCAGCCGATATTTTGCAAACAACAATAGGCGCACTTCTTCGGTTGCTTTATGAGGCTATGTTCTGGGCTAGAAATTTGTCTCAAGGAGGTCGGCATAGACCCCTACTTGTTGTCATGGAAGAAGCGCATATTTATTTAAATGATGACTTTAAAGGGATGGCATCAAAGATAGTTCAACGTATTGTCAAAGAGGGGAGGAAGTATGGAATTGGTGCCATGATTGTGAGTCAAAGGCCGTCAGAAATTAACCCCACAATACTTTCGCAATGCGGAACATTCTTCGCGCTCAGATTAACGAATGCATCTGATAGAAGCCACATTACGTCCGCTTTGTCAGACAACTTGGATGGCTTAACAGATATGCTGCCCATTTTACGTACAGGTGAAGCGATAATTTTGGGTGAAGCCGTCAAATTGCCAATGCGGACAACAATAGAGGCCCCGCCGAGGAGTAGAAGGCCTGATAGCCAAGATCCCATTATTTATGATGACGTCTCTTTGGAAGATTCACAAAATCCTGGTGGATGGGGAATCAAGATGGAAACTGAACCCCATTATGAGGAGCTAGTTGAAACTTGGAGAGCACAAAATCCGAAAATCGATAAAGTAAAATAAACAGGAGAAGTATGATGAAAATGATACATGTTGATTCAACCAATGTTGAAGCTGTTGGCTATGATGAGGATAGTTCCACATTGCAGGTGGAATTTAAAAACGGCACGATGTATCAATACTTTGATGTACAGGAAGATGTATTTATTGGATTGCGCGATGCAGATTCCGTCGGCGGATATTTGGCGGCTAGGATCAAAGGGGCGTATCGATATTCTAAAGTTTGATTAACTCATGGGGGCAGCATCGCTTTAGTTACCTGCATTATCTGAATGGTGATCCCTGAGTCTATGGCCGCTGTGCATCCCATAGCGGCCATAGGTCCATCTTGACGCCACCGGCTGCTGACCGAGGAGAGGTCGTTAGGAACGACGGCATTGTTTCAATAAATGCCCGGCCACTTGCCGCCGCCCACATTTCCAGCTACTGAAACATCATCAAAAAGCTCAGCCAAGCGCCCATCGCTGCAAATATAGTGGCAAACAAATTAACAAAAATTTTCATGGCTATTTCATCCGCCTCATTTTCCGAAATTGAATCGCTGATACTCCTCTGCAATAAAAACAGCGTCAGTGCGATCACAAAAAATCCCACCCCGCCCACTGGCGCTCGCATGAGCGATGATGTCAACTCAGAAAAAACACCACCTTGCTTTATCCATGCTGGAACGTGCCAGGTGGCGTAAATTACCCCATATGTCACACCAAGGCCAAACACTGCCAGTCCAGCAAGTACGCCACCAACAACCCATGCAATTTTTTTTGCGTCGGCCATAACAACCCTAGCCTCAGCTTCCTTTCTCGCAATCTGGTTTACTGTCTGAGTGACAATGCCAGACAACTCACCAACCACCTTTTTGTCGATGTCGCGAAATGCTAGTTGGTGTTTCCTCGACATTTCTTCCAGCATGACTTCATTGAGCGCAACCAAAGTAAATACAGGGTCGTTATCAGCAACTCGAATACCTCGCGCCATCAAAATTGACTGCAATTTTGTAATGTCCATCGCGCTCACCAATTCACTTTATCGAGTTCAGAAAAAATGCCCGTAACGACCTTCTGCAATCTATTCTTTGCGAGAAAGTTGAACTCATCAGACGCCATTACATCTGCCAACGTCATATGGCTTTCAGTCATTTGCTTTAGGTCTCCGACAAAGGTGTCAGACTGACTACGATCAACAATCTTCACGACACCGGCAATTTTTCCAGCCTTGTCAGCATCTTTGAAAAGTCTGGTCGAGGTAATTGGATTAGTTCCTTCGTACTCAACGCGCCCCCAGAATTCGTTTTCCCAAACGACAATTTTTGCAAAGTCATTCACCTTGCCAACCAGTTCCACAAAACCGTTGTACGTGTCTGTCTTGGCTTGCCCACCTGTCAGTACCGTATGGACGAAAACCTGTTTCCCTGCTTCGGACATAATGCGAAAGATGTCATTTTCTGACAGATAGCGAGTTAGCGGCATGAAAGTCGCAGCGCCGTTATCCAGAACGAAGTCAGCTTCGGTGGAAATAATTAATTCCATTAATGGGTCAAACTTGCGCTGGATCACATTGCCAGCTTCTGCGATGTCTATGTGCGCCACGTTCAGCGATGCATATTGTGTAAAGGTCGCATTAACCGGATCTGTGTCGGCACAAATAATATTGCCGCCTTTGCTTTGGAGATATTGAGCCAAAAGTACGGCAACTAACGATTTACCTACTCCGCCTTTACCTTGTAACACCATGTGAATGCTGTTCATTTGTTTCCTTTCAAGAATTATCAATTTCAATTTTGACCGGCGGAATAGGATTGAACTCCCCTTCCTTCGGTTTGCCCGACAGGGCGCGCAACGGGTTTTCTCTTGATGTATTTGCTGCTGGTCGTTGTGGTGCTGAAGGAATAATCAAGTTCTGTCTATCGCTTGAATTGATGTTTGTTCGCAAAAATGCTGACAGCCATGCAACCGAAACTTCAACCTCGTTTTCCTTCAGAAAATCTTGAATTTGTTTCAGCGTGTATTTTTTGTCCTGTAGGGATTTCAACGCTGGCAAAAACTCGTGAAGTCGCGATTTTTTTGCCCCAGGTTTAGTTTTTGCCAAGAATTCTTCAAGATTCTTCATTCGTCTTTATCTGTTATTTGTTGATTTGTATCCATTATTGTTGATTTCGTGATTACGCCTAAGTCTATAAATAACAATGTTTTTTATTGATATTTTTGTTCTATTTTTCATGCGTAAGATTACTCAGGAGCAAGGGCTAATTCGCGCTTCGCTTGAATTCTCCTTGCGCCTGCGGCGTGCTACTCGCTCCGCTTGCAATATGAATTAATCAACCTTGATGGAGGTTTCATGACTGAAATAAACGAAGATCGCAAGCGTCGGCGCGGGCCGATTCCGCTTGATGCAAATGAACGCAGAAATCATTGCGTGTCTGTGCGCCTGAACAAAAATGAGCTTAATTTGCTTGATGCGCGGCGGTCTAATTTTGAGCGTGGTGAGTGGCTGCGCATGGCGGCCATTGATCAACTTCCTTGTTTCATTCCGGCAGTCAACCGCGAAGCATGGATTGAACTTGCCCGGCTGGCCGCCAACTTGAATCAATTTCAAACTGCAATCAACCAAGGGCGAGCCAGTGGCTATCCATCGAATTTTCTGGGAGAGGTACTTTCACAAGTGAAGGCGCTTCGTCGCGATCTGCTCGGCACGGGAGAACCCGATGAAGGGAATGCAGAAAATTAGTCGGGGACGCGGGTTCAGAGGCGCACTGAATTACGCCTTTGAGCGTGACAGCAACGATGTTGAACCGGGACGGCATTTGGGCGGCAACATGGATGGCGCTACGCCATCCGAACTTGCCTCTGAATTTGCAATTGCGCGACAAGTCAGACCTGACATCAAGAAGCCCGTCTGGCACAACTCGCTACGTCTTCCAACTGGCGAAAAATTAAACGATGATCAATGGGTAAAGGTTGCCGACGATTACATGCGTCGCATGGGTTTTACAGAGCTGCACCAGCGCGCCTATATTCAGCACGGTGACGCCAATGGGCAGCACATCCACATCATCGCCTCGCGGATTGGCCTTGATGGGCGGTTGTATCTTGGCAAGAACGAAAACCTAATCAGCACCAAAATTATTCAGCAGCTCGAACGCGACCACGGCCTGACGGTCACCAAAGGTGTTGAGCTTGATCGTGAAGGCAATGCTGTTTCGCCGGATAGAACAAGATTAAAGAAAGGTGAACAGGAACTTGCTGATCGACTGGACAGAATGCCGCCCAAAGAGCGATTGCAAAAAATCATAGACAGGATTTTTGATGAGCATTTTCCAAAAGCCGAGGACAAGTCTGATGTAGGCAGCGACCGCGAGCAGTCACAAATATACCGTGATCGAGCCGCTGCTTTAGGGCTTCGTCTCGGCACGAGAGCCGTGATACCACCGTCATTCCCGGTTTTGGATAGACCAGTTAGGCCGCTATGTCATGAAGCTGAAATCCCGTTTGATCATGACAGTAACCGAGACAACGTGCTTCCGCCTAGCGATGAGATTCTTCACCTCGATGCACTCGAAGCCCAAAGTGACTATGCATTATGGTGCAACATTGATTCAAAACCCGGCGAGCTGACGGCCACACAATTTGCAGAGGCATTATCAGCGTATGGCATCAAGTACCGCGCCCACATCGCCAGTACAGGACGCATGAATGGATTTTCGTTCGAATGCGATGGCGTGTCGTTTTCCGGCAGTCAGCTTGGTAAGGCCTACGGATGGAATGGGTTAGTGAAGCGCGGCCTGTTCTACGATCCTGAACGAGATCGTGACAACCTGGTGGTGCATGTTGCACAAACAACAGATTCGCAAGCGCAGCCAAAGCAACTACTTGATGAATATCGTGCATTTCTGGCAGAACAGCGACCTTTGATAGTGTCGCAACGAGCCAGTGTTGCGTCTGAGAGAAAAGCTATGGTTCAACAACATCAGGAAACGCGCACGGCTCTCGCCGAGATACAGCGCAAAAAAAGGAAGGTTCTGTTTGAGAAACAACATCACGATCCAGCTGCGTTGAAAATTAAAAAAATGCTACTTGCCAAGCAACAGGCCGATGAAAAAGCAGCTTTACAAGAAAACCTCACAAGAGCGCGCAAATCGTTGGTTTCACCAAAACTGCCGGATTATGCGGAATGGCTGGCAACGCTGGAGGCGTCAGTTCAGCAGCAACAGGCATTAGATGCAGCCATTCAGCTCAAAGCAGAACGGAAGAAAAAGTCAGAGTTGGATGCCATCAAGGATGAAGCGCAATTGTCCGGTCAGAGCGGAACTGTTTTTCCTCTGAAACTCGCGCAAGCGGATATTCGGAATTTTAGTGCCATCGTTGATTTGGCACGCGGAGCAATCGAGTATCGGAGTGTCACCGGCACGCTGTCTTTTACTGATGTCGGTGAAAAAATCAATATCGCACAACAGCACGATCCAGATACGGTGTTTGCCGCGTTGCAATTGGGCGTACAGAAATATGGGAAGCTCACGATCACAGGTGATGTCGAGTTCCGGCAATTATGCGTTGAACTAGCCGCAAAACATGGTTTCATGTTTGCTGATGACAATTTAAACCAAGCGGTTGAAACGGAGCGTCGTCGCATGACTGCTGACGCTCAGCCCGCCGATTTGGTATGTGGCAGTTATACAGGTGCCGTTCATTCGATTGAAGCAGACGCAATATTTATTGAAGTACGCCGGGGGTATTTGCGCAAACTTCCAATGAACGAAGCTTTCAAACAGATGCGCGTAGGGGAGAAATTTCAAATTAACTATAAAAATGGTAAGCCTGACGTAAAAATATGGCTTCAAAAATCTAAAAACCTGTCTCAGACTCACTAATCATAACTCCATGTAAATGAAAGATATTTTTCAGGACACTATTTTTGAAGTGATAACAAAGTGTTAACAAACAGATAACAAACTGCTAACAAACTATATTTTAACTATTTGAATATAAACAATAAATTATTATAAATTAAGTTTATAATTTTGCTTCATAACTACGCTTCACAATTTTTCTGCTGGAGGAATACGGAATGCAAAATTTATACAAGCCGCAGGTATATCCAAAAGATCTACATAGTCTGATAACTCAGACACGCACGGGCATAGAGCTGGCAAACCGCTGGATGCTGGGCTGGCCTGCGAAGGTGAAAACGTTGATCGAGGCGCAGGAATATCAAGTGGCGTTCGAGATGCAGTTGGAGCAGGAGATCGAGGCGGAAGCGAATGCCGCCCAATACAGTCATCTGTCGAGCTGGGAAAAACGCGAAGTGCTTGGTCTGAGCGAATCGCCATAGAGGAATGATGATGCAAGTGTTTTTCGATACCGAATTCGCCAATACCCAGCCGGACAAGAACGGCCACCGATACCTAATTTCTATCGGTTGCGTTTCCACGGACAGCCGCGAATTCTATGCAGAGCTAACTGACACCTACGATGAACATTTATGTTCTATGTTTGTACTCGATACCGTCGTGCCGCTACTGGAAGGTGGCGAATATCGTATGGGCGTGTCTGAGCTGGCCGTGCGTCTCAAGGCATGGATTGAAAGCCTCACCAGTAAAGAGGTGGTATTGGTTAGCGATGCGCCAACCTACGACTGGCCGTTTATTCAGGAAATATTCGACCATAACGGCTGGCCTGAAAATCTGCGCAAAAAGTGTTCATTACTTTGCTTCGAGGAATACAAGCAACGACATCGGTATGGCGCGGCACTTGCTAATTTTTGGAAAGACAACGGCGCACGCCAGCATCATGCACTGGTTGATGCAAGAAGTATGTTGTTCGCATGGAAGTTCGCAATTAGACGGGGCATTTGATGACGCACGACGATGGTTTTTACCTGTCGAACGGGCAAAACGCTAGGTGCTTGAGGGAGTCGCCGTGAACGTATATTTTGATTGTGAATTTTCAGACTTAATTGGCATCAAGTATGACCCATGCCTGATTAGCATAGGGTTGATAGCCAGTAATGGCAACGAGCTATATATCGAGCTAGCTGACACCTGGGAAAAAAGAACATGCTCTGATTTTGTGATCGAGGTAGTGCTTCCATTGCTACAAGGCGCCGAATATGCGTTACCAGAAGCCGACTGTGCGGCACGATTGAAAGCGTGGATTGAGGGTTTCGCCGAGAAAGTGACCCTCTATTCAGATGCACCTAATTATGACTGGCCTTGGGTATCGGAGATGTTCGACCACTATGGCTGGCCTGAAAACCTGACGCGCCAATGCCACCATGTCTGCAACTTTGAATCTGATACCGAACGCTTCCGATATAACAACGCAGTGGCCGACTACTGGCGCACCAATAAGTCACTTGGTGCAGTCCGACACCAGGCACTATGGGATGCTCGATGTATCTGGTTTGCGCATCGTTGTTTTCAAAGGAAAAGAATATGATCCTATTCCTTGATTTCGACGGGGTGCTTCATCCTCTTTTGAGAACAGAACCGGATTTTTGCCGCATCGAATTGCTATGGAAAATCCTGCGTGCCTGCCCAGATGTTGACGTTGTTTTTTCTACGTCATGGAGAGAAATCTACAGTCAAGACGAGTTGCTTGAGTTAGTGACACATGGCAATGGGCGGGAATTCACGCACCGGTTTGTCGGGGCAACACCTTCTATTTTTCGTGAGAAGGGGGCGCTAATTCACGGGCCGCATCATCGCCGTCATATTGAATGTCGCTTATGGCTTACCGGCAACGGGCAGTATCAAAGACCGTGGCTTGCCGTGGATGATATTGCCGTGTCCTTTCCACCAGCCTCACCGACACTGCATCTTGTTGATGGAGCAACCGGCCTCACTGAGTCAGACGTGGCGGCCATTATTAAGAAAATCCAAGATTTTTACATATAACGATCAAAACTACGCAATGCTTGCCAGCAAATTCTCAGTGACCAAATAACTTGAGCAGTGCATCTATCGTCGGTTCTTTGTTTCTACCCGCCAGCAAGCAAGCCGAGCCAAAATGCTGCGCATAGTTATCCCGTTGCGTCGGATCGTTATTTACGAATGGGGCGAACTGTTTTTTAAGGGCATGAGCGTCACCATTGGCTGACTTTCCAAGCAACCGCAACATCATCGCCTCAAGGCAAGGCTCAGATTTTAGAACCTGTATTTTTTTGCTTTTCGCCAATTTTTCAGTTTTGCTATTCCAGTCAGTGTCCGTATCGAGCAGGGCGGCAACTGCATCATAATCAGCGTTGGCAATTTGCTTGGCTGTCCAGTCAATCACATGCAAAGCCCCTTTACCACGGGCATTCTTGATCGTCACCGAAAGCCCGCAGCCACGCGGCACATAAAGCTGTTTGAGATGATTCAGAAACGCGTCTTCATGGCGTCCTTCGCCGACGATCAATAAAGTACGCTGTGCTTTCCAGATAGCCATGGCAATCAGAGTACTGGCACAGCGCCATAAGCGCCCGCCATGTATTTAGCATAAAAATTGTCATCATTACGGATACCTTCCACCGCATCCATGCGACTGGCTGAACTTTCGCAGTCTTCATTTTTTTGCACCAATATCACCTGCGATTTATGCACCAGATTCAACACTTCGATGGCGTGGCAGGTGAATAACAGTTGCGCATTGTGCGGGTTCGCTGAGGGATTTGCGAACAAGTCGAGAATAGGCTCCAGCATGTGCGGATGCAAATCATTCTCGAATTCGTCAATTACCGCCAAACCGCCAATTTCTAGTGTTTGCAATAGCCGTGACAATAGGACAAACGCACCTTGCGTGCCGCTTGATTCAAGTGCAAAAGGCAACTTAAATTCAGTGTTCCTGTTTTTGTGTTTGCCAAACGGCACCCATACGGTCTGGCTTGGTTCCTGTGGATTATTAACGACAAATTCCTGCAACTCGATGCCGGACAAGCCTAAATCCCATGCAGACAACAAGAGTTCCATCCGTTCACGTTGAACAGCATGGACTGAAAAATGTTGCGCTGCCACCTGAACATCCTGACTGCCAATCGGCATGCGGCCCAGCAAATTGACATTGGTATTCACATAGGGCGCGGTCATGCGCATCGCCAGCGGCACACCAAATTGCGCCGCCCAGGCAATCAGCGAAACATTTGGGCGCACCTTGCGTGCTTCTTGCGGAGCTAAACCAAAATCCTGTTGCTTGACCACATAGGTCTTGGTTTCAGCATCCCAATCCCGAACAAAGACATAACCAAATCGTTCACGCTTTTGGTAAAGCGCTTCATGCAGCACCCGTTCAGGCGTGCAGCGCAACACATAACGCCACAGCTTTCCGTCAAAGTCCACCATGCACTCCAGCTCACTCGGCTCATTTGCGTTCGCGGCGTGCGGGGCAATAGGAAT
>Ga0208863_1000847_pt1 | contig 23760 bp, 19 predicted proteins | sample RifOxyD3_FD_184040 | JGI IMG/M metagenome (GOLD analysis project Ga0208863, IMG submission 184040) | Soil microbial communities from Rifle, Colorado - Rifle Oxygen_injection D3 (SPAdes) | ecosystem: Environmental > Terrestrial > Deep subsurface > Rock core/Sediment | place: Rifle, Colorado...
TCGTGACCGCTCATTTCGCTCGACACCTAAAATCGGTCACGACTTAGCGAAACGAGCGGTCACGATAGACCGAAATCATCGGTCACGACTTAGCGAAATCACCGGTCACGATGCTCCGAAATACGCAACGTTAGCCATTATGAATGATCGCCCACCCCTTAATGAGGCTGAAGCCGAGGCAAGAAAATCACTTGTCGCCACCGTCCGCTCAATGCTTTTTGGAGAGCTTCCGTATGTTGAGGGCGCAGTTCAAGTGCTTCGCCTTAAAACGCAAGTCGGCGGCATCGGGAATCACGATAAGGACTTCAACGCCTTTGTTGCTATCGCGTCAGAGACTGATCACCTACCTTTGAAAGCTCAGCGTCATTTGTGGGCACCCGAAGCGTTAGCGCGTTTGGAGCCGGAACTTGAAAAAACACAGAAATGGGCAGCGTCCTTTGCCCCTGAAGCATGCGCAAAACTCGTTGCTCGGTTCAGCCATGGCTAACCCGGCGCTCAACCTAGCTCCCTTCGGTCGCTGGACGCTGCGCGATAAAGCCGCGCAGCGCCGGTTAGCTTTACGTTCGGCGTCAAAACAATGAAACGAGTACTCATCATGGCCGGTGTCTTCTCATTCCTTTCGGGGCTGTTTTCATCTGGCGCCGTCGCCGAGGGCTACAAAGTGGCAGAGCCTTATGCTGGCTTGCGTAACATGGTGCTCACAACAAAACCCGAAGCCGTTGGGCTGAAACCTAATGCGGGAGGTCTGGGGCATCCGCTATATACCGCGCCGGGCAGTGATACGACTTCCCGGCAAGCCGCTTACCGCGAGTTGTTTCGCTATGCGCTGGAACCCGGTTTGGTGGATAAAATTCGTCGCGCCACCAATGGCAATTTCGCATTGGGAAACGAACGATTCGCGTCGCAAGTGGCGACGATGATAGGGCGATGCGCATCCCCCGGACAATCTGGACGACCTCGCAAGCTTATAAAACCCGACCCTGCCGAGTTATTTTAAAAACCGTGGTCTGTCCCCGGTTTAAAAATAACTGCGACAGAGCCAAAAATAAGGCAGGGTAATGACAGTCGCATGACTAAATCTGACGCTGGCGCAGTGCAACCCGTTTCAGATATGCTTCCCGCGCGATCTGCACGTCTTCCAGAAAATAGGGCAATTCACTCAGCAACATCGCTTGCGGCCCGTCGACCAGCGCTGCGAGCGGTTGCGGGTGAAAATCCACCAGCACCATATTGGCACCGGCTAACACACCTTGCGCAGTGACATGCATCATGTCCATGATACCGTCAGGGGACGCCGCACGGGAGCCTACCGAATGCGAGGGATCAACGCAAACTGGCATACGGGTCAAACGTTTGACCACCGGCACATGGGCGAAATCGACGAAATTTCGGTGCGGATCGGCCATATTGGTCTTCATGCCGCGCAGGCAGAACACCACGTTGCGATTGCCCTCGGAAGCCAGATACTCCGCCGCATTGAGCGACTCATCCAGCGTGATGCCAAATCCGCGCTTGAGCAACACCGGCATTTTGGTTTGGCGACCGACGATCTTGAGCAACTCGAAATTTTGCGTGTTACGCGTGCCGATTTGCAGCATCACACCGGTCGCATCTCCTGTCTGGTGCAGCGCCTCATTGATTTCATCCAGATGCGATTCGTGGGTGATTTCCATCGCCATCACACGGATTCCATATTTTCCGGCCAATTCAAACACATAAGGAAGACAGGCTTTACCGTGCCCCTGAAACGCATAAGGACTGGTGCGCGGCTTATAAGCGCCCATGCGGGTGCAGACCTGACCGTTGTCGCGCAAGGCGCGCAGCATGATCTCGACGTGTTCGCGATTGTCCACCGCACACAGACCGGCAAACACATGTAAGGTATCCTGACCTAAGCGCACGCCGTTGTATTCAAAATGGGTGGGACGCTGATCGTCACGATGCCGCCCGAGTATGCGGTATTCTTCAGACACCCTCACCGCTCGCTCGACACCGGGCAAGGCCTGCATCTGGGCTATGTCCAGTTGTTTGGTGTTACCGATCAGATACAGTTCGGTGAGATTCTGCTCACTGCCCTGTTCGACATGCACCCGCACCCGTATCCCCGGCAAGGTAGCCAGATGGATCAGCAAAGACTGGTACTCGGCGGAGGTTTCTCCGACATGGGCTGCTAGAATCAGAATCATGCGTTTTCCTTTGAATTATTTAACACCCGGTGCACCACATCCGGCAACTGCAACACAGAACGCAACTTCACATCCACGCATTCGGGCATTCTGCTCTGTTCGCTGATCCACACCGTGCGCATGCCAAGACGTTTTGCCGCCTGCAAATTTTCCAGACTGTCTTCGACCATCACGCATTCTGCCGCCCTGACCCGATGCCGCCGCATCACATGACGAAACCCGAAAAAATCCGGCTTAGGCCGGTAGCGAGTCTGCTCGACCGCGATCACATCATCAAATAAATTATTTATTTTCAACAGATTAAGAACTTCCAGCGCATAGTGCCGGGGCGCATTGGAAAACACCACCTTTTTGCCCGGCAAGGCGCGCAACACATGGCGCAGACGCGCCTGGCGCAGCACCATGCGTTCGAGTTCAGGGAATTGGTGGGTATGCCATAGAAAATGAGCGGGATCCGTGCCGTGATGGCGCATCAACCCGCTCAAGGTTGCTCCATAACGCTGCCAGTAATCCATGCGCAGCGCGTTCGCCGCAGCCTCGGACAGTTGCAGATGCTCCTGCAAGTAGGCGGTCATGCTGCGGTTGATGTGTGGAAAGATGTGTGGACTCGCGTTGTGCAGCGTGTTGTCCAGATCAAAGATCCACAGGGGCGAGTTCACGTCAAACAATCCATTGGGGCGTCATTGATAGAACAACTAGCCATTCCACTAAGCCAGCAAGCTGGCAAGTGGCTGGTTATCCGGCGCAGGCCGGAATCCAGCAATAAAAAATCCGCAAAGCGCACAAAACCGAAATGCTGTTCCACTTCGTGGGCCTTATTCGATAATCTGGATACCGGCCTTCGCCGGTATGACGCAGTTTTTGGGTTCACTATTTGCTCTTGATCAGCGTACCCACACCCTCATCGGTGAGAATCTCAAGCAGCAAGGCATGCTGCACCCTACCGTCGATGATGTGCACCGAACGCACGCCGCCGCGCGCCGCATCCAGCGCGGAACTGATCTTAGGCAACATGCCGCCTGAGAGCGTGCCATCCGCCACCAGCGCATCGATTTGCGCCGGGGTCAGTCCGGTCAGCAGATTGCCATCCTTATCCAGCACACCCGGCGTATTGGTGAGCAGCACCAGTTTTTCGGCACCCAGCACTTCGGCCAGCTTGCCGGACACCACGTCGGCGTTGATATTCAGGGTTTCCCCGTCCGGACCCACGCCGATCGGCGCAATCACGGGGATGAAGTCGCCCGAATCCAGGAAGGAAATAATCGAAGGATCGATCTTGTTGATGTCACCTACCAGACCGATATCGATCATATCTCCCGGCGTCGTATCGCTTTCCAGCATCAATTTTTTGGCGCGAATAAACGAGCCGTCCTGCCCGGTGAGACCCACCGCCTTGCCGCCATGGCGGTTGATCAGGTTGACGATATCCTTGTTGACCTTGCCCAGCACCATTTCGACCACATCCATGGTCTCCTCATCGGTCACGCGCATGCCCTGTATGAAATGCCCTTGTTTGCCGACGCGCTTCAACAAATCGTTGATCTGCGGTCCGCCGCCGTGCACCACCACCGGATTCATCCCCACCAGTTTCAGCAACACCACATCGCGCGCAAAACTCTCCTGCAATGCGGGATCGGTCATGGCATTGCCGCCGTATTTGATCACGATGGTCTTATCGAAAAAACGCTGAATGTAGGGCAGTGCTTCGGACAACACCAGGGCTTTAAGTTGGGCGGTAGCTTGAGACAACGGCATTATTTTTCCTTTAAAAATTTGGCGAAGATTTTACACCCAATGGGCACGGCAAAGATGCCGGACATGACAATAGTTCAACCGGGAAACACGCCGGTAGACAGATAACGATCGCCACGATCGCAGACGATAAACGCAATCACCGCATTTTCCACCTGCTGTGAAATCCGCAGCGCAACGGTGAGCGCACCGCCCGATGAGATACCACAGAAGATTCCTTCCTCACAGGCTAAACGGCGCGTCATCTCCTCCGCGTCCGCCTGACTCACATATTCCAGCCTGTCGATATTAGTCCCGCTGTAGATTTTCGGCAGATAAGCCTCGGTCCATTTGCGTATACCGGGGATTTGCGCGCCGGTCTCCGGCTGCACGCCGATGATTTGCACGTTTGGATTCTGTTCCTTGAAATAACGCGAGCAACCCATGATGGTGCCGGTCGTGCCCATGCTGCTGACAAAATGGGTGAGATGCCCGCCGGTATCGCGCCAGATTTCCGGCGCAGTGCCTTCATAGTGCGCAAGCGGATTATCGGGATTGGCGAACTGGTCGAGGATGATTCCGCGCCCGGCATCGCGCAGTGCTTCTGCCGTATCGCGCGCCAGTTCCATCCCCCCCTCTTTCGAGGTCAACACCAACTCGGCGCCGAAGGCTTTCATGGTCTGACGACGCTCAACGCTTTGATTTTCCGGCATCACCAAAACCATCTGGTAACCCTTCATCGCCGCCGCCATCGCCAGCGCAATACCGGTATTGCCGCTGGTCGCCTCGATCAGGGTATCGCCGGGCTTGATCTGTCCGCGCTGTTCGGCACGAACAATCATAGACAGCGCAGGTCGATCTTTCACCGAACCGGCCGGATTATTGCCTTCCAGCTTGGCTAATAACACATTGCTGGTATGGCCCGGTATGCGTTTGAGGCGCACCAGCGGCGTGTTGCCGACAAATTGATCTATGGATGAATACATGGCCAGACCTTGAGATTTCACGAGGGCGCCATGATAACTGCGGACGCGAAATATCGCATGAAATTTTACATAGCCACCCGTGCGCAGGCTTACAACTCCCGTGCGATCGCTCAATATCTTTCCCGGTTCGCTCACATTGTAAATCGGGGGAATTTACAAATTCCGACCATAGCGCAGACTACAGCCTGTTAAAATGGCGGTCGACTATACATTCAGGCGGATGACACCATGAATCTCCAGCCCATACCCATCGAACACATCCTGCCTGGTAAACCGCTACCCTGGCGAATTTACGACCGTAACGGCTCTATTGTTTTCTCCCAAGGGGACATCGTAAGCAGCTTAAAACAACTGGAAGCGCTACAAGATGCCGGATTGTACGAGGATATCGACGCGCCTATGCAAGCCAATGAGAACAGCGACTGGTCTGATTTTTCCTTCAACAAAATATCGCCTTCGGATATATTTCCACCCCATGGAATTAAACCCCAAATCGGTGAGTTCGTGCAACTCGTCCTGCCGAATCGCAATCCGCAAAACTTTTACTCGGCACGCCTGATAGGCTGCGTGAAAAACCTGAGCATTCTTGTCACACGACCTCCCGATGCACCTTTCGTTCCGACTGAAGGCGAAACGGTAGAAGTGCGTATGGTCACCGGCAGCAACATTTACACCTTCCAGACCACTATCCAGCGTCTGTGCATCAGCCCCAGCCAATACTTGCATCTGGATTACCCGCCAATCGTGAACGCGCAAAAACTGCGTAAATCACCGTGGGCTCGCGTAAATCTGAATGTCATTACCACGGATGCCAGCGGCAATCGCGAATTCGCCCGACTCATCAATCTGAGTTCCGATGGCGGGCAACTGCATGCGTCCCCCAACCTGGGTAGAATCGGCGACACACTGCGACTATCCATGCACGCCGTGATGGAAAACCTCGATTGCACATTGAACATTGCGGCCAGCATCATACATGTACGCCCCTCCACCACCCATACTGGAGAAGCAGAAATGCAGGAATTCGGCGTCAGTTTTAATGATGTTGCACCTATTGATTCACTTTGGCTCAAAGCACTGGTGTATAGGCATATAGCCGAAGGCGAAATGGCCTAACGGAGACCGAAAAAATTTGCCAGGCGCGCCAGCAGGCCGACTCGAGCCTTAACTTTAGAACGGGCACGTGACACCACCGGTTCCACTTCCGGAGTATGGCTGTCCTGCTCTGCCTGAATTTCCATCCCAAGCAAACTACGCGCCAGGTCAAGCTGCACAGCAAATTGATGTAAAAAACTCTCACAATACGTGACATTCAGCCCCAAGCGCCGTACCGCTTCAACACGAGACCAATCCACCGTCTGCACGCCGGATAGCACCAACAGATCGGCCAAACTGACGAGATCAGCATAAGTCGCCTGCGCTCCGACCGGATTGTCTTCGACCATTTGCACCATGGTTGCCGGAAAATTCCAGGCACGCAACAACATGGCACCCACCCTAAATTGCAGCCGGTCAACTAATTCACAGAGCTGCGCTTCTTCCAGCGCGATCCCCGCCTGTTCAATATACAAACATAAAGGCAAGGCACCGATATTGTGCAACAACCCCGCCAGCATGGCCTGATCGGCATTAAACTGACGATTGTCTTTTGCGAGCACATAGCTCACCGCCGCCACCTCACAGTTACGCGCCCAATGCCGGGTCAGATACTGGTTAATCAGCGGATTGGTAGTGTGCAGCAATTTACCCAGCGTCAATTCCAGCACCAGATTGTGCACCTGCATATAACCCAGCCGTGAAATCGCCTGATGAACATGTTCAACGGCAGGCTTGTCGCTGTAGACTGCACTATTGGCGACCTTGATCAAATGCGCCGAAATCGCGATATCTCCTGAAATGGCGGCAAACACCTCGCGCGCCGACACTTCTGAATTATTTACTAAATCACGCACTCTGTTAGCCACGTCAGGTAATACAGGAAAGTCAAATTTACCGCTCTCAATCGCGACTAGCACTTCATCAATAAAAAATTTATCTTTATTTTCAATCATTTACAACTCCAATATCAGTCACAACCAAGATCATCCAACAAAAAAGCAAGGTCTTGCATCAACACAGTTAATGCAAGACCTGCCCCCAGTCTTTAGTGGTTTACTTTGGCGGTAGTCGTTGTGAATTGCTCACTCTGGCTTGCAGCATCTTGATTGCACGTATCGTCTGATTGGACAACAGAAAAAATTCGCCGCCAAGCTTGCTGATTGCGTCATCCATATGTTTGTCGTGCACACATTGCACAATCACCCCGACACTGCGATGAAAGTCCGCATGCGACTTCTTCAGATCGGCATATTCGGCTAAGTTGGCATAGCACTTGGCAGGACCATACAACCACTTGCCCAGATCACATTTATCGTCACACGACACTTTTTCAACCTCAAGTTCTTCCTGACTGTTGCCCTTGATGTAATCGACCAGTCGCGACTTCCACTTGATGTGTGCGTTAATCCCGTCATTAAATGAAAAGGATTTGTCGCCGGAGGATAATCCGGGCAGCGGTGCGTGGCTGAGTGTCGCACGTTTTTGTCCGCCCCCCTCCATCCTAAAGGTCAGCATCATTTGACTCAATTGCTGCGCCTGTTCTTCCATTGATTCAGCCGCCGCTGCGGCCTGTTCAACCAGCGCAGCATTCTGCTGAGTCATGTTATCCATCTGACTGACCGCGATATTGACTTGCTCGATGCCCGTACTCTGTTCTGTAGACGCCGAGCTGATTTCAGACATAATATCGGTGACACGCTTGATGGCGCTCTGCACCTCTTCCATGGTTATGCCCGCCTGATCGACCAGTTCGGTACCCGCATGCACCTTCTCAACCGAATCGTTGATCAGATCCTTGATTTCTTTGGCTGCCAGCGCACTTCGTTTAGCCAGATTGCGTACTTCGGTAGCGACCACCGCAAAACCCCGCCCTTGTTCACCGGCACGCGCCGCCTCAACCGCCGCATTCAGCGCCAGAATGTTTGTCTGGAAAGCGATGCTGTCGATCACACTGATGATATCGACGATCTTCTTCGAGCTTGCACTGATCGAACTCATGGTCGTCACAACATGCCCGACAACATCGCCACCGCGCAGCGCGATGTCTGAAGCGCCCATCGCCAGTTGATTCGCCTGTTTGGCATTGACCGCATTCTGCTTCACGGTCGAAGTCAACTCTTCCATACTGGCTGCGGTTTCCTGCAGACTGGAAGCCTGCTCTTCGGTGCGCTGCGACAAGTCGGCATTGCCGTGAGAAATTTCTTTCGCAGCCGTATTGATGGTTTCCGCCGCTTCCCTGATCCGGCTGATAATCTCACTCAACTGGGATACCGTCGCATTGGCATCATCTTTGAGTTGCCCGAAGGTGCCCTCATAGTCACCGCTGATCGTCTCGCTCAGATTGTATTCCGCCAGCGCGCTCAACACCCGCACCACTTCATTCAGACCGATTTCGCTGGTCTTCATCAAGGCGTTCATCGACTGGGCCAGTTGCAGATAGAAACCACTCTTACCCTCAACCGAAATACGTCCTGAAAAATCACCCAGCACAGCCGCCTCGACGATCACGGCAATCTCGTTTTCAGCCTTGATCTGATCGGTCAGATCCAACCACTGCCCGACCGTACCCAGACGTTCGCCATCGGCGGACAAGACAGGCGTCGTAACCACGTCATACTGACGAGCACCCAGTTTCAATCGGGTATGCACCGTTGACTTCAGATTGCGCAAACGTTCAATCGCCGCCTGAGGGTCTGCGTAGAACACCCCGATGCTACCACCCAACACCTTATCCGCAACGAATGCCGGATTTTCCTGCTGAAATGCGCTTTCGTAACGATGTAAGGTATCTAGCAGCGCGTTATTGAGATAGATCACCGTTCCATCGTTGTCTGCCACACGCACACACATGCTGACATTATCCAACGCACACTTGAGCCTTTGCATCTCACGTACACCGCGCTGCTCCACTTCCATCCTTTCCAGCAACTTCGCCTGCATGCTGAAAAGAGATCGCATCAGCTCGGTAATTTCATCGTGACCTTCAGCGGCGAAATCGTTGTCGTAACGACCATGAGATACCGCATTCGCCACACCGGCTGCGACCGACATACGCCGCGAAATATTGCGTGCCAGCAAGTTTGAACCCACCGTCATCAAGCCGCCGATCAGCAAAACGACCAGCGCCATCTGCCAGGCATGGCGCATCACCACCGCATCGATATCATCCACATACACGCCGGAACCGATCACCCAACTCCATGGCTGATAACCTTTAACGTAAGAGATTTTCGGTATCGGTTTATCGCTACCGGGTCTGGGCCATTGGTAATTGACAAAACCTGCGCCCTCCGACTTGACCACCTTGATCATATCCTGAAATAGCAGCTTGCCGTTAGGATCCCTGGACTCGCTCAGGTCTTTGCCATCGAGCTCGGGCTTGACCGGATGCATGACCATGCGAGGATGCATGTCGTTGATCCAGAAGTATTCTTTGCTGTCGTAGCGCATCGCCTTGAGTTGAGCGATGGCGCGACTCTTGGCCTGCTCTACGGTCACCTCGCCTATTTGGGCGGATTTAGCCAGACTCTCGACCATACCAAAAGCAGTTTCGACGGCGTAACGGGTGGCCCGCTGCCGATCTTCCATCAGCATATTTCGCTCAGAAATCAGCGTTATCAACGTCAGCAGCAACAACGCCACCATGGCCAAGCCATTCATCAACCAGAGTTTTTTACCTACTGTCACAGGGTACTCCTTCGCTAGAACCGTTCACTCTTCAGCCAGCATTTTTTGAGCTGACTATCCACCTGCCTTTGGTACGAGCCTGATTATAATTTCGGTGCTGCGAAACGATGCAATGAATAGACGACTTTTAATTCTCTATACTGATGCATCAAGGTGAATTTTTACAGCGAGCGGGAACTACTTAGTCAACTGAGCAGAATGCACACGACCGTGCTCAACTGTCATTTTTGCCAGCTGTATGGTCTGCCAGGGTTGAACCTGATCCCAGCTAAACCGCCATACCCAATTTCCCCCGGACTGGCCGGGATAGTTCATGCGATGTTCGCCGGACAGGCGCAACACATCCTGCATCGGAAAAATGACCGTGTTCGCGACAGAAGCCGACAGCATATTCATCATATCTGCCGGCACGTTGACCGTTTCTGTACCCAGATAATGCCTAACCGCACTTTTCTCCCGGTCTGAGGCGGTATTCCACCAACCCAGCATGGTGTCATTATCGTGAGTTCCGGTGTAGGCGACCGTGTTGGGGATGTAATTGTGCGGCAAAAACAAATTGGTCTTATCTTCGGCGAAGGCGAATTGCAGGATACGCATGCCCGGCAACTTAAACTTATCGCGCAGCTCAGCGACATCCGGTGTAATTACGCCCAAATCCTCGGCTATGATAGGCAGTTCGACGAAGGCATTTTCAAACGCTTCGAACAACTTGGCACCAGGACCTGGCATCCAGCGACCGTTGATCGCTGTCAACTCACCGGCTGGTACTTCCCAGTAAGCGGCAAACCCCCTGAAGTGATCGACACGCACCCAGTCAAAATGCACGAAAGCATGCTGCATCCGTTTAATCCACCAGGCGTATGCTGTTTTTTCGTGCTCATCCCAGCGATACAGCGGATTCCCCCACAACTGTCCGGTTTCACTGAAGTAATCCGGCGGAACACCGGCAACCACCGTGGATGTCCCCGATTCGTCCAGCTCGAACAATTCCCGGTGCGACCAGACGTCTGCGCTTTGATAAGCAACAAAGATCGGCACATCACCGATCAGCTTGACCCCCCGCTCATTGGCATAATGCTTCAGTTGCATCCACTGACGGAAAAAACACCACTGACAGAATTTCCAGAAATTGATTTGCCCGGCACACTCTGCATCCAACTGCATCAGGGCGTGTGCCTCCCGGTTAGCCAGCGCAGACGGCCACTCATTCCAGTGACACCACCCATGCTGCTCTGCCAGCGTCATAAAACGCGCATAGTCATCCAGCCATGCATGCTCGGCGATACAAAATACGTTATACGCGCTGAGCAGCGTCTCATTATTCGAGCTAAAAAAGCGCTCGGCTGCACGGCGCAGACGTGCCATCCTGAACGTTCCCTGCAAAGCATAGTCAACTTTGTTGTGACTAAATCCGGGATCAGGAATCAAATCCTCCGCCCCCAGCCACCCCTGATGCGCCAGATCGTCAAGATCAATCAGCAGCACATTGCCGGCAAAAGCGGAACTGCTCATATAAGGTGAATTACCCGGACCGATTTCGCCCAGAGGCAACACCTGCCAGTAAGTTTGTCCGGCACCCAGTAGCCAATCCACAAAATGATAGGCATTCGCGCCTAAATCTCCCGCGCCGAACTGGCCAGGCAAAGAGGTCGGGTGCAGCAATACACCACTGGTGCGTTCATTTATCATAAGTTATTGATTATATTGACTTTTACAACTAAAATTCAACAATACTATTCGGTTGCACGGCGCATTGCGCCGCCCACTTCAGTTTCCGCAGCACAACCTCGACTGACCGGATCGATCAGACTCATCGGCGCGGACAACTTCAATAGACAGTACAGCTCAGTCAGATTGTGCCGGAACAGGCGATCGAAACTGGCCACCGAATTGGAAGGATTGTAATCACCGAACCACCAGAACCAGTCCGAGCTTTCACAGGAGCAAAGCTGCTTCTCGGCGGCATCCTGTTCAGCTTGACTCAATCGACCGCTCGCCATCACCATGTCGTAACTTTGCTTAGCCGCGCATAAAAGATCCCAGGCGCGGTTTTTATCTTCGCAACCTATCCAGGTCGAGAAATTCCCATATACCCAACTGCCTGCGGCAATCGTAGGTAGCTTGCCGGTGCGCGCACGCAACGCTTCATCCTGCGCCAGATAATCCGCATAAGTACTGGTATTAATTGAATTATTTTCTTCTAGCCTGGCATACAGCTCGTCGAGGAAATAAAAACCGTTGTAAGGATAGTATTCCCACGCATTCTCACCATCCAGAATCACACTAACTACCGGTGTTTCACTGTCCGGCACCTGTCTGGCAATTTCTTCCAGCTGATCGACGAAGTGTAACGCCGCATCCTTACCGTGCCAGCGTGAATATTCAAAGCCGATTAAATCTGACAACCTGTCATCACGGAAGAAACACTGTAAACCATCCGCGCCTTTTTCCAAACCATAAGGGCGATACAGGTACTGTCCACGTTCAGGAACAGACCGATACGATTTGTGCAAACTGTTGACCAGCACGCCTTCACCGCTGGCAACCCAGGCACAACCTTGCTCCGCGAATACTTCCAGCGTTTCCGTGGAAATCGACCCTTCGGCCGGCCACATGCCGCGAGGCTCACTGCCGAAACGCTGTTTATGGCTCTGTCTGGCCAGTTGAATATGCTGATTCACCCGCAACCGCCCCTTGGGGTAATGCATGGACTTGGGCAGGGGCGCACCCGGCATCGCTTCACTGGCGCTGGCAAAATCGATCAGCAAGGGCGCGAGAGGATGATAATGCGGCGTGGCGGAAATTTCGATCTGCCCCGCATCGGACAAGGCACGGTAACGCGGAATCACACCCCTGATCAATTCACCGATCAGATCAAACAGCTGCCGCCTATCTTCCAGGGTAAAGCCACACGCCTTGGTCATCAGACGCGCAACCAGCTCATTTTCACGGCGCACGCTCTCGCCACACCAGGTCAGGTGATACCAGGTCAGCAAGTCCGCCATATACTGTCCGGACAAATAACACAGCGCGTTATCCCCGTCTCCTTGCAAACGCTGAAACAATTCCCACAGACATTTATACGAAGGATACGGTGCGATCATCTTGGTGTGGTTGCTGCGAAAACACGAGTCGAGCGCCAGTTGCCGCTCCTCGGCCGTCATGGCTGCCGGATCTTTGTGCACCAGCAGGCGCAACAGCGGATCGCGCAACTGACCGGTCGCGAACTGCTCAGTGTAATCGGCCAGCTGGTCGAGCAGGATAGGAACGAAATTCACCACGGCACGCACCCCGGGATGACGTTCGAAGTGATAAGCCATATCGGTGTAATCCTTGATGGCGTGCAAATAAGTCCACGGCAACACGAAATCGCCGGTGGCATAATCGCGATAATCCGGCTGATGCATATGCCAGAGAAATACTAGGTCTAGGGATTTTTTCATAGCAGAATACCCCCGCCGTTTACCGGCGAGGTGATTGATTATTAGTCTAGCGAATACTGCGCAGTGTCTGCCCGAGCATCTCGGGGGTGATGAGCGCGATGCCATTCTCACTGACGTGGAAACGCTTGCGATCGGCTTCGATATTCACACCGACTTCCAGTCCGTCAGGAATTTTACAGTTTTTATCGACAATCACACGTTTTAACACCACATGACGACCGATATCCACATTCGGCAAAATCACCGAGTCCTCAATGGACGAGTAACTGTTGACCCGTACATCCGAAAACAACAGGGAACGCTTCACGGTCGATCCGCTCACGATACAACCGCCGGAGACCAGCGAATCCACCGCAATGCCGTGCCGCTCAGGTTCATCGAACACGAATTTAGCGGGCGGCAGTTGCTCCTGATAGGTCCAGATCGGCCATTCCTGATCATACATATTCAGATCCGGAATCACCTTGGTCAGCTCCATGCTCGCTTCCCAATAGGAATCGATCGTTCCCACATCGCGCCAGTAAGGCACATTATCCGCGCCCATCCCGACACAACTTTGCTCAAAGCTTTGTGCGAAAACACGATATTTTTCCACCATGTGGGGGATCAGATCCTTGCCGAAATCGTGGGTCGATTTAGGATTGTCCGCATCGCGGATCAGTTGTTCGATCAGGAACTGGGTGTTAAAGACGTAGATCCCCATACTAGCCAGCGACTTCTCAGGATTGTCGGGTATGGAAGGCGGATTAGCCGGTTTCTCGACAAACTCGACCACGCGGGCATCGTCATTCACGCCCATTACGCCGAAGGCATACGCTTCAGCGATCGGCACTTCCAGACAAGCGACCGTCATATCGGCTTTTTTCTCGACGTGAAAGGCCAGCAATTTGCCGTAGTCCATCTTATAGATGTGATCGCCGGCCAGAATAACGATAAACTCACACTTGGAACCACGGATAATATCCAGATTCTGGAATACTGCATCCGCCGTGCCCTGATACCACTGATCTTCGCTGACGCGCTGCTGCGCCGGCAGCAAATCGAGATACTCGCCAAACTGACCATTCAAGAATGACCAGCCGCGCTGTATGTGCTGAATCAGGCTGTGCGACTTATATTGTGTCGCCACGCCGATACGGCGTATGCCGGAATTAACACAATTGGACAATACAAAATCGATGATACGGAACTTGCCGCCGAAGGGAACAGCCGGCTTGGCACGCCAGTTGGTCAGCTCATGTAAACGACTGCCGCGCCCGCCTGCCAATACCATCGCATAAGTGTTTTTGGTCAGACGACTCACGAAACGCGGTTCAGGATCTCCCGCTGCAACATGGTATTTTTTTTTCAAATAACCCAGCTCAACACTCATCTTAACCTCCTCCTTGCAATATTTACCTTAAGTAGCCGGAACATTATCGTTTACAATTACGCCACGACACAAGAACTAAAAAGAGGAAATGAAGTGAATAAGTTGATCGATTCCTTGTTACATGCTCACCTCCACGATCCTTTTGCACTGCTTGGCCTGCATCGCGATGGCGCAGAGTGGGTCATACGCTTTTACGAGCCGCACGCCACGCAAGTTGCACTGACAGGTTCTGTCGAAGGTTTGTTCACAAAAATTCACCCTGACGGCCTGTTCGAATATCGCACAACTACCGAACCCGCCACACCCTACCGCCTGCGTATCAGCGAAGGCTCAGCTTCACGCGAAGTATTTGACCCTTACCAATTTCCAGCCCATATTTCCGAGCAGGATTTATTTTTATTCAGCGAAGGAAAACTCCGCCAGGGTTACCGCATGCTGGGCTCGCACCCGGTTACGATCAATGCTGTTGAAGGTGTACGTTTCGCCGTCTGGGCACCGAATGCAGAACGCGTCAGCGTAGTCGGCGAATTCAACAACTGGGACGGTCGCTTGTATCCGATGCGTTTGCACGGCTCATCCGGCGTCTGGGAGATCTTCATACCCGAAATTCGTCAGCACGCCCTGTATCGCTTCGAAATCCGCAACCGTGACACCGGCCACATACTGACCAAGACCGACCCTTATGCGCAGGGCTATGAATCGCGCCCCGGCACCGCAGCACTCGCAGCACCCGCTCACCACTATCAGTGGCAGGATAGCCAGTGGATGAAAGCACGCGGCTCGTGGGACTGGTTGCACGGCGCGATCAACATCTATGAAATTCATCCGGGTTCCTGGAAGCGCCATCCGGATGGCCGCTTCTACACTTACAGCGAACTGGCCACCGATCTGGTGCCTTACGTGCAGGGGATGGGCTACACGCATATCGAGTTGATGCCGATCTCCGAACATCCACTGGATGAATCCTGGGGTTATCAGTGCACCGGTTATTTTGCAGCCTCCAGCCGTTTTGGTTCGCCCGACGAACTGCGCCATCTGATCGACACCTGCCATCAGGCCGGTATCGGCGTCATCCTCGACTGGGTACCCGCTCACTTCCCGCAGGACAGCTTTGCCTTAGCGCGCTTCGACGGCACGGCACTGTATGAACACGAAGATCCGCGCTTAGGATTCCATCAGGATTGGGGCACCCACATCTTCAACTTCGGTCGCAACGAAGTTAAATCCTTTTTGATTTCCAGCGCCCATTTCTGGCTGTCCGAATTCCACTTCGACGGACTGCGCGTCGATGCAGTCGCCTCCATGCTGTATCTGGACTACTCGCGCAAAGCAGGCGAATGGATCCCGAACAAATACGGCGGCCGCGAGAATCTGGAAGCGGTCGATTTCCTGCGCGAGATGAACATCATGGTGCACGAGGAGTTTCCCGGTGCACTGACTATGGCGGAAGAATCCACCGCCTGGCCTGGTGTATCGCGCCCCGTCTACTTAGGCGGCTTAGGTTTCTCGATGAAGTGGAACATGGGCTGGATGAACGACACCCTGAACTACTTCCACAACGATCCGGTACACCGCCGCTACCATCACAACCAGTTGACCTTCGGGCAGATGTACGCCTACAGCGAAAACTTTGTGCTGCCTTTCTCACACGATGAAGTCGTGCACGGCAAGGGTTCGCTGCTCTCCAAGATGCCGGGCGATGCGTGGCAGAAATTTGCCAATCTGCGCCTGTTGCTGACTTTCCAGATGACCTTCCCCGGCAAAAAGCTCAACTTCATGGGCAATGAAATTGCTCAGGGGCGCGAATGGCAGTCAAAATGGGAGCTGGAATGGTGGCAACTGGGTGAAGAATTGCATCGCGGCATGCAGAATCTCACCCATGACCTGAATCAGTTATATCGCAGCCTGCCTGCCCTGCACGACCAGGACTTTCAGTCCGAAGGCTTCTCCTGGGTCGACTGTAACGATGCGGAAAAATCCGTGCTGTCCTTCCAGCGCCATGCGCGTGACGGCTCCAGCGCCATCGTAGCCCTGAACCTGACGCCGCTACCGCGCCAGCACTATCGCATCGGTCTGCCCGCAAAGACGCAATACCGCGAAGTGCTCAATAGCGATTCGACTTACTACGCAGGCAGCAATCTGGGCAATGCAGGACTGATAGAGGCGGAAGAAATACCCTGGATGGGCTTACCTTATTCAGCCGAGATTTCGCTCCCCCCCCTGGCCGGCGTGATTTTAGTCCCCGAGGCGTAGCACGCGACCCCCTCCCGGTGAGGGGGATTTCGTTAAATTTGATTTGAAAACAGACCATGTCAAAACTTACCCTATCCCATGCCTGGCAGGCGCTGACCGCACACTATGCCACTGTCCAATCTTTACAGATGCGTCAGCAATTTCTCGATGATCCTGCACGATTTAAAAAATTATCATTAAAATTCAATAGCTTACTATTAGATTATTCAAAAAACCGGATCACTGAAGAAACACTGCCACTCTTGATCGATCTGGCACTGGAAGCCGGGCTGCCCGCGTATATAGAACGTCAGTTCAACGGCGACAAAATTAACAGCACCGAAGGGCGCGCAGTCCTGCATACCGCGCTGCGCAACCGCTCGGATCGCCCTGTTCTGCTTGATGGTGCGGATGTGATGCCCGATGTACGTCGCGTACTTGGTTTGATGCGCAAATTTTCGGACAGCGTCAGGAGTGGACAGCACACAGGTTTTACAGGACTTGCCATCGCCGACATCGTCAATATCGGTATCGGCGGTTCGGATCTGGGCCCATTGATGGTCTGCGAGGCGTTGAAATCCTACGCCAGCCCCGATCTGCGCGTGCACTTTGTCTCCAACGTGGATGCGACCCATCTGACCGAAACGCTCAAGAAACTCAACGCCGCAACCACCCTGTTTATCGTCAGTTCCAAGACGTTCGTCACGCAGGAAACCCTGACCAACGCGCGCTCGGCTCGTAGCTGGCTGGTCGAGCAACTGGGCGACGAGTCTGCCGTTGCGCGTCACTTTGCCGCCGTTTCAACCAATCTGAATGCAACCGCCGCCTTCGGCATCAATCCGGATAACGTCTTCGAATTCTGGGACTGGGTGGGCGGGCGTTATTCGCTCTGGTCCGCCATCGGCCTGCCCATCGCGCTGTTTGTCGGCATGGATAAATTCGAAGAGTTGCTCAGCGGCGCCCATGCGATGGATGAACACTTCCGCAGCGCACCGTTTGAAAAAAATATGCCCGTGCTGATGGCCTTGCTCAGCACCTGGTATGGCAATTTCTTCGGCACCAGCTCCAACGCCGTGCTGCCTTATGACCAGTATCTGCACCGCCTGCCCGCCTATCTGCAACAACTGGACATGGAGAGCAACGGTAAACGCGTCGATCGCGACGGCAATGCAGTCGATTACGATACCGGCATGGCGATCTGGGGCGAACCCGGCACCAACGGTCAACACGCCTTCTATCAGTTGATCCATCAGGGCACCCGGACGATACCGGCCGATTTTTTAGCCCCCTTGCACAGCCAGAATCCGCTGGGCGAGCATCACGCCATATTGCTTGCCAACTGTTTTGCGCAGACCGAAGCGCTGATGATAGGAAAAACAGCACAAGAGGCGCGTGCCGAACTGGAAGCTTCCGGTATGCCGGAAGCAGAACTCACCGCCCTGCTGCCGCACAAGATATTCCCGGGCAACAAGCCCACCAACACCCTGCTGTTCGACCGCCTCGATCCGCATACGCTGGGCATGCTGATCGCATTGTATGAGCAGAAGGTGTTTGTGCAGGGCATCATCTGGAACATCAATTCATTCGATCAGTGGGGGGTGGAACTGGGCAAACAACTGGCAAGTAAAATTCTTCCGGAATTGTCAGGCCAACCCGCACAGTCCGGACACGATGCCTCTACCGCCGGGCTGATCGCCTGCTTCAGGGAACGTTCATGATCGCGCTGCTTAAACTTATCCACCTGTCCTCCGTGCTTATCTGGGTAGGCGGCATGTTCTTCGCCTATGTGGTGCTGCGCCCCGCTGCCGTGGAAACACTGGAACCACCGCTTCGCCTGCGCCTGTGGAACGCGGTGTTCCGCCGTTTCTTCACCTGGGTGTGGGGGGCTATCGCAACCCTGCTGGTCACCGGCACCGCGCTGATCGCCCTGTACGGTGGCTTCACCCAAGTCGGCGCACACGTGCACATCATGCTGCTGCTGGCCATGATCATGACAGGCGTGTTCTCCTACGTGTACTTCGTCTGTTACCGGCAGCTTGCCGCCCATGTGACGGCAGAACGCTGGAAGGAGGCGGGCGTACAACTGGGGAAGATTCGCCAGCTGGTTGGCCTCAATCTGTCACTCGGTGTCTTGACGGTATGTGTAGTGGTATTCGGCATAAACGGATGGTAAAACGCACTGAAACACCATAAATCAAGGCTCTGTTGATTGAGTTTCAACAGTTAATTGCTACATAGCCTAAATCAAAGCAGCACGGGTTGATCCGGCATTTCGTTACTCGGCGGGTGAGCCTTAGCCGGATAGCGACGGGTCAGCAGTGCGCCCACCTTATGTATACCGGCCAGCACGCCGGCCTCAAAATGCCCGGCACGAAATGCGCTTTCCATTTCCCCGCAGATCGCCTGCCAAACTTCCGGATCCTGCTTTATGCCGCGATCGGCGATGATTTCCACATCCCTGTCTGCCAGCAACAGATAGATCAGCACACCGTTGTTGTGTTCGGTATCCCAGACGCGCAACCGGGAAAATATCTCAATCGCACGCTGCCTGCCACTCTGTCCGGCCAGTAACGGCGACAACTCCAGGGACGCTTCAACCGCAAAGCGGATCTGCCCGGCATGCTGCATCTCGACTTCCCTGATCGCCCGTTCAATCGCCTCCAGCGTCCGGCGCGGGAAAATATGTCGCACAGACGCGCGACCGGTAGACAAATGCCAGAATACACGCGCTAAATTCATTTCACCACCTCCCGGAGGCACCGCCGCCGCCAAAGCCGCCGCCACCACCGCCAAAACCACCGCCGCCAGCAAAACCGCCCGTCGCTAAGCTGCGCCCGGTTCCTCCTCCCAGCAACACGAGCACGAAGGCCACCAGCCCGACCAACAACGCGACTGCCGCATAGGCTAACATTAACCAGGCCACCCCTCCCAACACGCTGCCCACCAGCAAGGCTGCCGGAAGACGCCCGATCAGCGCACGCAACAGACCGCCCAGCGCTACCGCGATCACGAGCGCTGGCAACATCAGCGACTCAAACTGCTGTCCTACACGCGCGACAGGCGGTAACGGTTCTCCGCTCACCACCTGTATCATGGCAGACAATCCTGCCTCTATACCCTGAGAAAACTCCCCCCTCTTGAAACGCGGCACGATGAGCTCATCGATGATGCGATGCGCGGTGGCATCGTTAAGCACCCCTTCCAGGCCGTAACCGACTTCGATACGCAGCGCATGATCATCTCTGGCAATCAACAGCAATGCGCCATCATCCACCCCCTTGCGCCCCAGTCGCCAAGCCTCGGCCACGCGTATACCAAACTGCTCTATGCCCTCCGGTTGCGTAGTCGGCACGATCAAAACGGCGAGCTGAGCCCCGTTTTGTGCTTCCAGCGCTGCAAGACGGGACTCCAGCAACTGAATTTGTTCAACATTCAGCGTCGAAGTCAGATCGGTCACTCGCCGGCTCAGTTGCGGTAAGTCCACCTCCGCATGCACTGTGCCGGTTAGCAGCAGCACAAGCAAGATGAGGATTTTCATTTGGCGGCCGGCGCATTGAACTCCACCGTCGGCGCATGAGAAATGGCTTGCTCATTTTCCACCGTGAAGGAGGGTTTGACGGTATAGCCGAACAGCATCGCGGTCAGATTGCTCGGAAAGGAGCGCACTGCGACGTTGTATTCCTGTACCGACTTGATATAGCGGTTGCGCGCCACGGTGACGCGATTCTCGGTGCCCTCCAGTTGAGCCTGAAGATCGCGAAAGTTCTGGTCGGATTTGAGTTGAGGATAATTCTCCGACACCAGCAGCAGCCGGCTTAGGGCTGAAGTAAGCTGCCCCTGTGCGGCCTGAAATTTAGCAAAGGCATCCGGGTCGTTGATCAGCTCAGGTGTAGCCTGAATGCTCCCCACCCTGGCACGCGCCTGGGTCACCCCCAACAACACCTCTTTTTCCTGCGCAGCATAGCCTTTGACGGTGTTGACCAGGTTGGGGATCAGATCCGCCCGGCGCTGATACTGGTTAAGAACCTCCGCCCAACTCGCCTTAATTTGCTCATCGCCAGCCTGAAACGTGTTGTAGCCACAGCCACTGAGCAGCAGAGTAAGCAAAAAAATCCGTAACACAGCCATAATCATCCCCTTTAGTTAATCCGGCACAAACGTAAAACAACAGCACAGAAAAATAACATTAAAATCAAATAATTACAACTAAATAACCGCAACAGACGCCACATAGAACTTAGCCTTCAAAGGCAACATCCGGCCCATACGGGCGCGCTTACCGAAATGGCTTTGCAGATCGCTCTCCGACACCCGTATCTGTTGCTCTCGCCCCGTCTCTGTACGGGTAGTGACCAGCAGCTTAGCCTTGCAATCCACCAGAATAGCGGCCAGCGTATCCCCTTCCTCCAGCCCCATCACGATCAGCCCCTTGCCGCCACCTGCCAGGCGCTTCATCTCCGCCAGCGGGAAAGCCAGCAGACGCCCGGAACGCGTGACCGAAACCACCCATGAATCATCAGCGGGCGTGAACAGCAACGGCGGCAAAATTTGTTCCTCGCCGTCCAGGGTCAAAAATTGCTTGCCCGCCTTATTGCGCCCCGTCATGTCGCTCAGCTTGCAGACAAAACCGTAACTGGCCGTGGTGGCCAGCAACACATTCTGCTCTAAGGCGCCACAGATCACCTGAGCTATCTTCGCCCCCACCGCCAGTTCGATTAGCGAAGTCAACGGCACACCGTCACCGCGACCGCCCGGCAAGCCGGACACCGGCACGCTGCAAACCCGTCCATTGCTGGAGATGACGATGCACTGATCGGTGCTGCGGCATTCGAATGAAGCGAGCAGACTGTCGCCCTCTTTAAAAGCGACAGCGGACAGATCAAGACCATGACCCAGCCGCGTGCGCGCCCAGAATTTAGCGGAAATCAGCACGGTCACCGGCTCATCCACCACCGACACGGTCAGCACCACGCGCTCGGCCTGTTCGATCAGCGTGCGTCTGTCATCGCCAAAGGCCTTAATATCTTCGTCGATTTCTTTCGCAACACGGCGGCGCAGCACGGCTTCAGAGCCTAGCACACGGTTAAGATCGGCACCTTCTTCCTGCAAGCCTTTGAGTTCGCGCTCAATCTTGATGCCTTCCATCTTTGCCAGCTGGCGCAGACGAATTTCCAGAATATCTTCGGCCTGACGATCAGACAACTCGAAGCGCGCAATCAGCGCCGCCTTGGGATCGTCCGACTCGCGGATCAGCGCGATCACTTCATCCAGATTCAAAAACACGATCATCCGGCCTTCCAGCACGTGGATGCGATCGTTGATCTGCGCTAACCGGTGACTGCAACGGCGACGCACCGTCGCCAATCTGAACTGCCCCCATTCGCGGATGATGTCGGTGATGGCCTTCTGCCTGGGGCGGCCGTCTATGCCTATCATCACCATATTGGTCGACAATCCGCACTCCAGACTGGTGTGCACCAGCAGGATGGTCATCAGCTCATCGACCGACTGACGGCCGGATTTTGGCTCAAACACCAGACGCACCGCCTGATCCTTGTCTGACTCATCCGCCACCTTATCCAGCACGGACAGGATCAGTTGCTTGTTGTGCACCTGCTCCGCCGTCAGCGTCTTCTTGTTCAGCCTGAATTTCGGATTGGTCAGCTCCTCGATTTCCTCCATGATCTTCTTGGAGGACACGCCGTGCGGCAGCTCATACACCGCCACACGCCACTGACCGCGCGCCAGCTCCTCGACATGCCAGCGCGCGCGCATCTTAAGCTGTCCGCGCCCGGTGCGGTAGCATTCGCGTATATCCAGCGCTGAGGAGATAATCTGTCCGCCACCGGGCAAATCGGGACCGGTGATGTAGCTTAAAATTTCCTCGTCCGGACATTCCGGATTCCTCACGCACAGCGCGGCCGCAGCCCCCACTTCGCGCAGGTTGTGCGAAGGAATCTCGGTAGCCATCCCGACCGCAATCCCCGAAGCGCCGTTGAGCAGCACCATAGGCAGACGCGCCGGCAGCATGGCGGGCTCCTGAAAATGGCCGTCGTAGTTCGGGATCATGTCCACGGTGCCCATATCCAGCTCGGACAGCAGCACGGCGGCAATCGGCGTCAGACGCGCTTCCGTGTAGCGCATCGCGGCGGAGTTATCACCATCACGCGAGCCGAAATTCCCCTGCCCGTCCACCAGCGGGTAGCGCAGCGAGAAATTTTGCGCCAGTCGCACCATCGCGTCATAGGCCGAGGAGTCGCCGTGAGGATGGAATTTACCCAGCACCTCACCGACCACGCGGGCGGATTTGACGAAAGTGCTGTTGTGCGTGAGCCCCATCTCACGCATCGCATACAAAATACGGCGCTGCACCGGTTTCTGACCGTCGCACACATCCGGCAGGGCGCGCCCCTTGACCACCGACACCGCGTATTCCAGATAAGCGCGTTCGGCATACTGCGCCAGCGGCACGGAATCCCCTTCCGGCAAGGCCGGTAAAGGGAAAAACTGCCGCACCGCTTTACCACTGGCGACGACTGGCAGTTCCTCGACTTCAGGAATGACTTCTACAGCTTCAAACAGTTCTTTTTGAATCTCAGACATCGCCGGTTACCTCGTTTCCGTGAAACTCCAGCCATTCGCGGCGGGAGCCGGATTCTTTTTTCGCCATCAGCATATTCATGGTTTGTTCCGCCGCCACAAAGGACGCGGCCGTCAACTCGACACACAAGGCGCGCCGCGTGTCCGGACACATGGTAGTTTCCCACAGTTGCAGCGGATTCATCTCGCCCAAGCCTTTAAAGCGCGAGATGCTCCACGAACCCTCGCGCACTTTTTCCTTGCGCATCCGGTCTTCGATAGAGGATAGCTCGTCGATATTCAGCGCGTACAGCTTGCGCAGCGGCTTCTTACCCTGAGCGGGCACGTCGATGCGGAACAGCGGCGGTTGCGCCAGATAAATATGACCGCTCGCGATCAACTTGGGGAAATGGCGGAAAAACAGGGTCAGCAGCAAAGTGGCGATG
>Ga0208863_1000849_pt1 | contig 23711 bp, 22 predicted proteins | sample RifOxyD3_FD_184040 | JGI IMG/M metagenome (GOLD analysis project Ga0208863, IMG submission 184040) | Soil microbial communities from Rifle, Colorado - Rifle Oxygen_injection D3 (SPAdes) | ecosystem: Environmental > Terrestrial > Deep subsurface > Rock core/Sediment | place: Rifle, Colorado...
TGAATCGGCAAAAAGGCCGAGCCGGTCAAGGCTGGCCAGGCTCTCCAGGAGCGCCTTTTCGCTGTGCGGCTCCAGGGTGATTATCGGTCGCGATGCCAGGGTCTGCAGGTAAGTAAAGAAGCCGGAGAAATCGAAGTCGCCGGCGCCGATTGCCAGGTGGGCGTCGTAATCACCGTGGTTGTCGTGCAGGTGGAGCTGGCCCAGCCAGGGGGTTAAGGCCGGCAGCCATTCCTGCCAGGGGGTGCGGGCAAAGGCCAGGGTGTGGCCAACATCGAAACAGAAGCGGGCATGGGGTGAGGCCAGGGCCTGCAGAATGCGGACGTGCATGGCCGGGCCGGTTTCATAGGTGTTCTCCAGCATGAGCGGTGTCCGGTGGCGGCTGGCAATGGCAAGCAACTGCAGCCAGGTGTCCATGGACTGTGCGAACCATTCGTCCTGTTTGCTGCCGTGTTTGTGCGGTTCGAAGTTGAGGTGGCAGACAATGGCCGCCGGTTCGAAGACCGGGATCAGGTCAAAGGCCAGCTTGAGCTTGTCCAGGGAGGCTTTGCGGATGCAACGATCCCAGGCCCCGGGGCAGAGATCGGAAAAAGGCGCATGGAGAGTGCAGGCCAGCCCGGCGGCCTTGAGGGCATCGGCCGCTTCCGTGAATTCGCGGCGGCTTCGATCGTAAAGCACGTCGTCATCCAGGCCTATTTCCGGCTGGAGGCGGAAGTCGATGATCCTCTGCAGGTCCAGCCGAAGACGTTCGAACGGAACATTGACAAAACAGCGGGCCGTGATGTGCGGGAAGGAGCGGGGCATATTTTCTTGGTTGTCAGGCAGGTGCTTTCCCGCCAGGTTGCAGGGTTTTGTCCAGCTCGTCGGCCAGGCGCTGCAGATGGGCCTTTTCCTCTTCGGCCAGTTTGAGAAAAAGAGTTTTCACCTCGGGGTCCGTAGTTTTTCTGGCCAGCCGACCGTACAGATCCAGGGCCTGGGTTTCAAGCATCATGGCCAGATCGAGGATTTCGGCAATTGTCGTAAGCTGGTCGCGGACGCTAACCAGAAAAGGTTCCGTGGCCACGCCGCCCTCCATGAGATCGGCAATGGTGGCTGTTCCGGGGGCGGTCGCCGGCGCGGCGTGGCCGGCCTGCATCTGATGGCGGCTCAGCAGGCGGGTCTTGTGGGTTTCTTCAATCTCGCCCAGCTGGTTGAAGAGCTGTTTACAATCTTCTGCCGCCGCGGTTTCGGCCAGGGAGCGGTAGAAGCGGCCAAGACCATCTTCCATGCCAAAGGCGAGGGTCAGCGCGTCGGCGAAATCAGCGTCGGCGTCAAGAAGCTGTAGACCTTCCTCCGGCGGGCCGGCGGCCTTGGCGCCCTGCCAGGCCTTGATGCCGCCGGCCAGGTTGAAGACTTCCTGAAATCCCTGGGCGGCCAGGAGTTGGCTGGCGGCCCGGCTGCGGCCACCTATGGCGCAGTAGGCAATGACCGGTTTTTCCTTGTCCAGTTCTGCCAGGCGGCCGGGCAGTTCGGCCAGGGGGATGAAAATGGCGGCGGGCAGATGGGCCGCCTCATATTCCTTGGGCTGCCGCACATCCAGCAGCTGATAGGTGCCGGCCGGCCGTTTTTGCATATACTCCCTGGCCTGGTCCGGCTCCAGGTTTTTAACCGGGGTAAAAAGGTTTTTCCAGTTCATGGTTTTTCTCCGAGACTAACGGCTTCTTCTGGTGAAAGGCAGCAGCCAGAGTTGCAGGAACCCGACCTTGTCAAAGTCGCGGTGCGAGCCGAGGCCGATGACAATGCCGTCTTGGTCAACCCCTTGGGTCAGGGTGCCGAGCAGACGATCCCACAGGGAAAAGAGTACTCCGTAGTTGGAATCCCTTTCTCTGATTTTCACTGAGTGGTGGACGCGATGCATGGAAGGCGGCACGAACAAAAGCATCCAGCGTTTTTCAAAATCGGCCGGCATCCGGATGCTGCTGTGGTGGAACTGGATGGACAGGTTGGCCAGGATTTCGAAGAGGATATAGCCTGCGGCCGGCAGCCCGAAGGTGTAGACCACGGCCAGTCGCAACAGGCCGGAGAAGAGCAACTCGCCCAGGTGGAAACGGTTGGCGGTCGAGGCGTCCATGTTCAGGTCGGAATGGTGGACCCGGTGAAAGCGCCAGAACAGAGGCACCTCATGGTTGAGCAGGTGCCAGATGTAGATGACGAAATCGAGAATCAGGATGGTGAAGAGCATTTTTAGCCAGTAAGGCAGGTCGTAGCTGTTCAGCAGGCCATGGCGTCCTGCTTCGTTTTGCAGGAGAAGCAGGCCGAGCGGCGCGGCGTATACCATGTGATAGAAAAGGCCGTTGGCAATGGAAAGCGGCAGGTTGGTCAGCCAGCGCTGCAGCTTGGAAACCGTTGCCGGCCGGTAGGATTCGCGCAGCTCCAGCAGCAAAAAAAACGCCAGGCCGCTCCAGTAGAGGATCAGTTTTATTTTCTCGCCGCTCATTTTAGTCCTCCGGAAAGTCATGCATATGGATGTTTGATCTTATCTGGAGGCGGCCATGTTCTTCAAGCTTTATCGGCGGTGGTGTTTCAGGAAGATGGATTCTGGTGTTGTCAGCCAAAATACTTGGCCAGGCCGATTATGCAACCAGGGATGTGTCCCGCTTTTTTCGAAATCACGGGAGAGAAAGCCAAGTAATGAACGCCAAGGGATTCCGCCCCCCCTTCGCGACAGGCCGGATAAAAAGGCAAGTTGAATTAGAGCCAGCGCCCCCCTCGTCAACTCGTCAATATTTGTCAAAAAAACGCTGGAAAATTCTAGGGATGCCCCAGGTAAGAAGTGGAACGGTAGCGGACCTGTCGAAGGGCTGGGGCTAGAAGGCGAAAGGCATGTACACCCTTGTCTGGTCCCAGCCTTTACCCTTGCGGCTGAGAAATTTCCAAGCGTCATCCTAAAACAGCCACAAATTCTCCAATTACCCGTGCCTCTTCACTCTGGCTCTCGTCAAGCACTATTGGCTCATATCCAATAGCCGTCGTGTCCGGGCGCAGGATTATTGATGTGTGCTGCCATGTGCCGTCTTCGTGAATTATTTTCTTGCTGTCGTAAATCTTTACTGTGTAATGCCCTCCAGTATCAGTGTCATAGATTTCGCGATGTTGAACGAGCACAACCTTCCCCTGGCGACTGCCTGCAGGAATTTGCTTGAACAGACACCATGAGTCGCTCGGAATGCGGCGGTTCATTGACTCTCCAACTACCTGAATCACGAAAAGGCCCTGTCGAGGACGAAAGACATCCGGCAGTTCGACCCAATCCATATCGGAGATCTGCTGCTCGTCGCTGAATTGACCTGCAGCCGCCTTGAGATCATAAAGCGGGACGCAATTTTCGAACGGCTTTACCTCTTTTGGTTGCAACCGGCGGAATGGCAGAAGAACTGCTTCCTGATTGGCATCAGGAACCGAATCCGTTCCAGAAATTTGTTTGCCTATAGGAACTGACATTATTCTCTTCGCAAAGAACTGCCGTGTCTCATCATCAACAAAGTAGACGTAACACCCCTTTTGTCCGCGAGTCATAAGTGTGCGATAGGTATTCTTGATAATGGCGTCGAGGCGTGTATTGGCAATGGCTGGGTTTTCTTTGGACAGGGCTTTCCAGCCATGGATCGATTTGTCTGTACTGGCCCTCTCGCCTGGCAGGGTGATGACCGTGCCATTACGTACTACGAGGTCTGGACCGACGATCACGCCGATATAGTCAACTTCCAGTCCCTGGCAGGTGTGGATGCAACCGACTTCGTTGACTGAATTTGGCTTGATAATCCAGGCCTGGCCGTCGGAATCGAGATTCCAGGTTGCCTTGTAACTGCCAATAACAATGTCTTTAAGTAGTAGGTTTTTCTTGCTGATCCACTTCCAGCAGTAGCCGGCTACCATGCGAGCTTTATTTTTCGCCCTGTTCTTGTGTCGAATCAGTTCATGCAGTTCGGCGGGGCTGTCCATGATCCGGAAATCGTAGTCTCTTGTTTCCAGCGTCTCGTTCGCTGTTTCCCGGACCTGCAGCGTATTGTCGAGCCAGGCCAGATAGCCGTCAGAGCCATTACAGCGAAATTGTGATTCCAGGCTGAGTTCGGTAACCTCTGCTTTCAGTTCTGTTGCCCAACGACGGATTTCTTCTTTGTCACCGATGTCTTTCAGTGTCACTTTTTGGTCTTCATCAGTGAAAAAAACGCTGAGTTTGCTGGCCTTGATGATTTCCTTGATCTGGTTCTTACCAAGGTGGTTGAACATCCCCGATTTTTCGTTAAGCCGGTGTGCTTCATCGACAATCAGGCAGTCAAAACTGTTTGGCTGCACAGCATGGAAGGAGCCTGAACCGGAGAATATATTTGAAATGTGCGATCTTGTGAATGAGCCCGTGAGCTTGGCTTCATACACCAGGCGGGGAGCCGAGTTTCGGGTAACGTACTTTGCAACATGCTGGCGCGCAGTTAGAGCCACGAGCAGATTTATTGCCACGACTGACTTGCCGGTACCGGGTCCTCCCTCGACGATCAGCACCTTCTTCATTTTTTCAGAAGATTTTTTCGCAAGCCTGATGGCCGTCTCAAAGACTACCTTCTGATCATCAATCAAGACAAATTCTTCGTTGCCCTTGAGCATGGACAGGAGTTGATCGGCAAGATTCTTCGATGGCTTAATCTTTCCGTGGTCAATACGGTACATGAGCTGATTCTTGTCACCGTATTTAACGTTATCCTTGATGAACTGCTGCAGTTTCAGGGCATCTTTTTTGAGAAAAAGCGGTGCATTTCTGATGTGCTCACTATAAAACTCATTGGCAATGACATCATCTCCCTCGTAATTGTGAAGATAAGCGCATGGGTACAGCTGGATATTTTCTTCCTGTACCGTCTGATTGAAGTCTTCAAGCAGGCGCTTGTACGACCAGGCCTGATAGGAGGGATGGAGCGTTTCGCGTATTACGTGCTTAAATTGTGTAATGACAATGGCGTCGCTGGCCGTCATCTGGGCTTGCTGCCACTGCTTGAGCTCTATAAGGATTGCTGATTCCAGCTGGTTATGGTCCTTGCCAGTCAGAATGAAGTCGATGCGTTTTGAGGACTGTGGCAGGTGATATTCAATGGCGACACCTGCGTCATGCGGAATTTCGTCATCGTTCAACACACGATCCATGTACTGCAGGGAGTTTATCCACGAATCGATTTCCGACTTGCCGGTATTTCTTCCCGTGGCAGATCTGTAGGCGTCATAAATGATCGTGCCGATATCATTCGTCATGACGTCCTCTTTAAATTTTGCTTTCGTGGAAGAATAGACAATCAAAAGGTCCGCTCCGAAAGAAGGATGAACGATTTATTGGTACTGCTGGTGCAGTCCGATAATTTACAGCTCGGTATACTTTTTTGCTATTCCCCGCGCCTTGTCCGCCGGATACTTGGCCCGGTTCACCTCGAGTTTCTTTGCGGCTGCTTCCAACGGGTCTATTCCAAGCTTGTCCGCCAGCCGGGTCAGATAAATCAGGACATCACCGATCTCCTCCCGTACTTGCCGCAGTTTCTCTGGAGGCAACGCAGAACTCTGCTCCTCCGTCAACCATTGGAAATGCTCCATGATCTCCGAAGCCTCAACGGCAAGGGCCATGGCCAGGTTTTTGGGAGAGTGAAACTGGTCCCATTCCCGGTCGTCAGCGAAGTTCCTTAGTTCTGCCGCAAGAGCTTTAAGCGATTGTTTCTCCATCAGTGTACCATTGCCTTCTGCGCCCGCAGCGCAATTTCATAAGCCTCGGCAAAATCAAGCCCGCAGTTCATCGACGGGTCGTACAGTTTGAATCCTACGTACATGAGGCAGAGAAGGTGTAGGCCGGTGAAGGTCTCACCGGGATACGCCTTCAGTGGATAGGTTTTACTGGGGGTGATGTGGTCAATGCCATTCATGCCGAGGATGCCGATCTCGGAAGCAACGATAAAAATCTCCGCACGGCCCTTACCGTCAAATCGACGCAGTGCGTCGAGGCAATAGAAAGATGCTTCCGATTTGTCGGTGGTCAAGGGGGCAGTGTTTTCGGAATGTTGCCTTGAATGGCTCAAGTCTTGGACAGCATCCGGTTGCCATACATACCAGGAACGTAATTTGAGAGGACGGGCGAATTCATCCACTAAGTCGTACTCGTCTCCCGGTTGCATACCATCTATCCGTTTTCTCCAAATGTCGAAAAGATTTTTCCCCATAGAAAATATTTCTGAAGAGCGATAGGCAGAGGCGTAGTCGGTGCGACCTTGATACAGGTGGTCGATAAAGAGGGCGTAGGCGCAGTTAAGCGTGCTGCTGGCGCGAAATATGCTGGGGGGGTAACCTTTTTGATTTGTGCGTTGGTAAAAGTTTCCAGTGCCTCCTGATACATCTGGTGAAGCGAGACAAATTGACTATGCTGCAATTCCGGGTACTTTACATACAGGTTGTGTTCGACAACCATGTCGAGCGGACAGTTGAAAATCTGACTACATAGCCCGTGGATGAGTTTGAGGATGACCTCGGCAATGTTTTTTTCCGCATATCCCTGGCGCTGCAATTTCGAGACATGGTCTGCAACTGAATGGACGGCGACCTCCCGAGTGTCAGCAGTGGTGGTGAAGAATAGGTTTCTTCCTCTGCCGCGAGCCTGCTGTTCAAGGACGATATGCTCCAATTCGTGGGCAACCAAGTGCGGGGTAACCGATTCAGATTTCATGCGATAGAGTACCCGATGTTCGTCCCGCCCATGCTTCCAGGCCATCTGGGCAACGGCTGAAACGTACTCCAGAGAATTGTCCTCTTCGATGCTGATACGTTGGCCGGCTTTACATTCCAATTCCGACTTTTTTTCTTGAATCAACCTCATAAGCCCTGTGCTGTCCTGGTGGGCCAATTCTTCAGAGAGCTCTAGGTAGAGCGCACGGGCATTACGATAAACCTGCTCACTCCTCATATCTGACGATTTCGACTGATCGAATAACCGGTCCAAGATGGCTATGGCTGCTGCCGGTTCTCGGGTTACCTGATGGAGATAAGCCAGTCCGTAATAGGTGTTCGGGTAAGACAAATCAGCCGCCAGCGCCCTTTCGAACAGTTCTTGCGCCTTGACATTATTCCCTTGCTCCATCTGCAACGCGGCATAATTATTGAGAAGGATGTTGTCGTTCGGGGATGTGGCCAGCCCGGCTTCATAATAGAACTCGGCAACGGGACGGTTCCGTTCGTGCTTTGCATAGATGTTGCCGAGGAGTACGAATGACCATGCATTGGCCGGGTCAAGCTTCAGGCACTGCTCAAGATGCTCCTTGGCCTTGGCGACATTGCCGAGTTCCAAGTGAGCCATGGCAAGGTTGCGACGGGCGTCGACATGGTTCGGAATTATTTCGAGAACCTTTGCAAACGCCTTTATCGCTTTCCGGTAATCTCCCTGCTGTGCCCACCTGACCCCTTTCTGGTAGGTTTTCTGCGCATCGTTGGTGCGGTTGGAGCGTTCCTCCTTCAGTTCGATCACGGCAAGTCCGTCCCTGATCGATACGTCAAAAGATGACGAAAGAAAGCCGTACGACTCCTTGATGAGCCGGATGGCGTCCTGTTCGGAGAGAAGGGAAAGGTCTATCGAGTTGGTCGGGTCGAGGATGATTTGTTTGAGTGGGATAATCACTAGGGCCATCAGGGGGTCCTTTGAATATATGGAACTACGAAGAGGATGGCGGTTTGGTTGTCAGGGTGTCTCCGTGGTCGTGAGCATGACGTAAGGCGCGGCGCAGTTCGTCAGAGGGGGTGACATGCATGCCGACGAGTAGTTGGCGTGTTCCGAAACCTGTTCCCGATGTTATCAGAAATTCTTGGCATCGCTATGGCTCGTTACGTTTTTATATCTTATTGCCCCCCCTTCCGACCATGCTGACAGAGCAAGGCAGCATACCGCACCCGTCTAATTCATTCAAGAAAGATACATTTTTTTTCAGCCTCACGATTCATGAAAAGCTTATTTACGGTCAAGCTCCCAGTTTTTGTCACTGTCAGCCAGAAAAAGGATGGAATTGGGTAGAGCAGCGCTACGTCGGAACTGAAAACCAAGGACAGATTCATTTTTCATCTAAATTGCCATCTTGCCAAAAGCCGATCATCGGGCCGAGCTGCTCGATCAGGTCTTCCCCGATTTCGTCTTCGGTCAGAAGTCCGAGTTTCAATGCCCTGGAAACCAGCAAATCTTCATCAACGGTATTGTCATACATTTTCCAGAGTTCCCGCGCTGTCTTCTGGTGAAATAGATGAATACGGTCATTCAGTTCGAAGGCGTCGATTTTTCGGGCCTGCCACGCGTCAAACTGGTCGTGCAGTTTTTGGAGTGCGCCGGCCAGTTCCCGCTCATGAGCAATTGCAGTAAGTTTTCGAAATCTCTTCCGCGTTGGCTTATCGTAACGTTGCGCCATTCCCGGTCCACCTTTCACCTTGCAACCTTACTAAATTATTTCCACAACACCCGTTCCGCCTGGCCGAGGAGATGGCAGAGGATATGGGTCGGGACTTTCAGAAACTGGGTATCAATGCTTTCCGACTCGCGGTACACCGCCAGGCCGCCCCAGTACAGGATCAGTTTTATTTTTTCACCGCTCATCTCAGGCCTCCGGCGCATGCTGCGTCCGGGTAATGGATATTATTTGGGAACGGCCCTGTTCTTCAAGTGTTATCGGCAGTGGTGTTTCCGGATGGGCTTGATGGGTTTTGCTACGTTTCTCCCGTTTGTGGCTGCACGGGTATTGCGATTACGCTGCGTTCAGGGTCTGGATGCCCTCGTAGCCGCCGCGTTGCGTCAGAACCCACAGATCGAGCGTTTGCTGCATGCGCAACCATATTTCCGGTCCATTGCCGAGCAATCTGCCCAGGCGCATTGCCATATCCGCTGTTACCGCCCGCTTTTCGTGCAGCACGGCCGATACAGTCAGCCGGGACACACCTAGTCGCTCGGCGAATTCCTTCTGGGTCATGCCGAGGGAGGGCAGTACGTCCTCCCGCAAAATTGCGCCAGGGTGGGTTGGGCGCCGCTTGGGGTCTCGCAGGGATTAGCAACCATTAGTGATAATCCTCCAGGTTCACGTCAACCGCATCTTCGCCCTCGAATCGGAACGTGATGCGCCAGTTCCCCGACACGGTCATTGCCCACTCGCTCTGCCGGTCTCCCTTCAACGGATGGAGAGAGTAGCCGGGGATATTTAGAGCTTATCCATAAATAAGCTTTTCAGGGATTGCGCCGGATTTTGAGACGGATTTGGCCGTAACGATTGAGCAAAACCGCAGTCGTAGCAGCGCTACGGCGAGGATTTTGCGATTGAGGAGCGGTTAAAGCCGACCAAAAGCCGGATGCAAGCACCAAAGTTTTATTTATGGATAAGCTCTTGATTGCTCGGCAGCGCTTGCATTGTCCAGCAGATCAAGGATGCGAGCGAGGCGAGCAGCCTGTTGCGCTTGAATGCCGCGAACATCGCCCTTGCGAAAAAATCGCTTGAGGCCTTTGTGCCGAAAGCTTTTGATCATGGTTCAATGTATCACATGGGATTACACGGTGCAATGCGATTGATGGATTGTTGTTTTCTGCCGAGCGCCTTATGCGACAAGCTGGCTGTTCGACGAAACACACGTTGTTGTAATGCCAAGAGAGAGCGAGAGAAAAGACAAGAGGGAATATCAGAAGCAAGGACCATGCCACGGCCAGGACTTAACGGGGGGAAAAGTCCTGGCCGTGACTTTGTTTGGATAGTGACGATGCTTTAAGTAACACGGTAATCTCGATTTGAGAATGTGGCAAATTGCCGCACCGGAAGAGAGCGGCGCAACTCCCTGGCATTGAAGCGGCGCCTGTGCTATGTTTTCGTCCACGCGCCGGGACCCTCCGGGGATGTTTTCCAGGGGGCACTTGGCAGGAGATCTTGAAAAATTTCAACCATCGGAGCGAAGCATTGCGACCATACGGTAAGCGTTCGACATTGAGCGACTGGCGCATTCTGCCGCAGGATATCGCCTTTTCCTGGCTTCTTGCCCTGCGGTGGGGGGCGGTGGCCTGCCAGATCCTGCTCTTTGCCGTGGTCGCCCTGATTTTCAATATCGGGATTCCAGTGTGGATCGTTGCCGCCATCATCGGCTTCGAGGCGGCGAGCAATCTGTTCTTTTCTGTGTTGCGGCGGCGCCGGCCGGTTTCCGACTGGCTTTTTGCCCTGGTCATGTTTCTTGACATCATTTTATTCACCAGCCTGCTGTACCATTCGGGCGGGGTCATGAATCCGTTCACCTTTCTCTATCTTGTTCATATCGCCCTGGGCGCCATCCTGCTGCGGCCCAGATGGTCGTGGGCCCTGATGTTTTTCACCGTGCTTTGCTATGCCGGCTTTTTTTTCCCGGAGGGCGGGGTGTACGCCGCCATGGGCTCGACCATGGCCGATCTGACCGGCGGCTGGAATGGGTCGGCGGTACTGTGCCACCTCCCTGAGGCTGAACCGACGGCTGAAACGCATCTGGCCCTGCATCTGCAAGGCATGCTGGTCGCCTTTGCGATCACCGCGTTTTTCATTGTTTTTTTTGTGAGCCGGATCCGGCAGTCCCTGGAAGAGTACCAGCAGATCCGGGTCAGCCTCAAGGAGGAAAAGACGCGCAGTGAGCGGCTGGCCTCACTGGCCACGCTTGCCGCCGGCGCGGCCCACGAGTTTTCCACGCCGCTGTCGACCATCGCGGTGGCGGCCGGCGAGATGCTGCACTATCTGAAGAAGCACGACAGCGATCAGGCCCTGATCGATGATACCGTGTTGATCAGGGCGCAGGTAGAGCGCTGCAAGGAAATCCTCTACCAGATGGCCGCCGATGCCGGCGAGCATCTGGGCGAGGCGGCAAAAAGTTTTTTGGTCAGGGATCTGGTCGCCGAGGTGCTGGCTGTACTCGGGCCATCCGGGGCCGGCCGCATCTCTTTTGTCAACCGGGTTGGTGCGTTGCGCATCCGCATGCCCTACCGGACCCTGAAACGGGCGCTTAAGGGGCTGGTGAAGAATGGCCGCGATGCCTCGCAGGAAGATGGTCCGATTGAGCTGGTCGTGCGCGAGGAGAACGGCTTGCTTCATTTTGAGGTAACTGACCAGGGCGCCGGCATGGATCAGGCAACCCTTGACAAGGCCGGCGAACCTTTTTTTACTACCAAGAAGCCGGGCAAGGGCCTGGGGCTGGGGCTCTACCTTGCCAGAACCGTGGCGGAGCAGTTTGGCGGCTACCTGCGGATCGACTCGGCGCCCGGCAAAGGCACGCGTGTCGATCTTGTCCTGACGTTGGCGGAAATTACCGCATCATGACAGCGTGTTCCGTCACAAGGCGGAGCAATCGGAGAATGTGCGATGCAGACCATCCTCATAGTTGACGACGAAGATTTTTTCCGGGACCGGCTGGCCCGCGCCTTTGCCGGCCGCGGGTATGGAGTATTTCCGGCCGCGGATTACGACGAGGCGATCAAGATTGTCACCGAAAGCAAGCCGGCCCTGGCGGTGGTCGATCTGAAGATGCCCGGCAAAAGCGGCCTTGAACTGCTCAAGAAGGCCAGGAATATCCATCCGGAGATGCGGGTTGTCATTCTGACCGGCTACGGCAGCATTGCCACCGCCACCGAGGCCGTTAAGCTGGGGGCGGTCAACTATCTGCCCAAGCCGGCGGATGTGGATGATATCCTGAATGCCCTTAACCGGGATGGTGCAACAACGGATGCGGGCCGGCAGGATGATTTCGAGCCGCCATCGCTGGCCAGAACGGAGTGGGAGCACATCAACCGGGTGTTGGCCGATTGCGGCGGCAATATCTCCGAGGCAGCCAAAAAACTTGGTCTGCATCGCCGGACCTTGCAGCGTAAGCTCTACAAGTTCGCGCCCAGCAAATAGTTCTACTCTGTCACATTGTGGAATTCAGAATCCAGAATTCAGGAGCCAGAATAAATCAACCCATTTGGTCAGAAGTATGTTTCTCATTTTCTCCTGAATTCTGACTCCTGTCTTCTGGGTTCTCTCGGAATGTGACAAAGCCGAAGTAGGCGCGGATGTTTTTTTCGAGGTTGACGAATTTTGCTTGTTGCTTTTTTCATAAGAGTATCGGTAAGATTCCTGCCAGTCGGTGGTCGGCCCTAAACAAAATCCGGAGACAGGGATGCTTTTTAGAATACTTGACAAAACCGAACTGGCGCGGCTTTTCGAGGAGTTGGCGGGCAATCGGATTATCGGACCCGTATCCAGGGGTTCCGACCGGCAGGGGGCGCCCATTTATTCCTTTGAGGTGGTCTATGATTTTGCCGAGTTGCGGCTTGATTACACCACCACCCGGATGCCGGCCAAGCGTTTTTTCCTGCCCTATCGGGAGACCCTCTGCTCCTTTGCGGTGCACGGCCGGGCCTGGGGAAAAATAGTGGATTTCAATATCTACCAGCCGCAGATCCTCTTCGGCCTGCATCCCTGTGACATCAATGCCTTGAACAAGCTTGACAAGGTTTTGATGCAGAGCGTCTATCCCACGCCCTACTATTCCAGTAAGCGGCGGAATATGTTTATCATCGGTCTGGACTGCATGCCGCAGCCTTTCTGCTTCTGTCGGTCCATGGGTACGGATACAGCCCTGCACGGCTTTGACATGTTTCTCACCGATCTGGGTGATCGGTATTTTGTCGAGATCCAGTCGGCCGCCGCCTTCAACTATCTGAAAAATATCACCGCCCGCGAGCCGACTGAGGCGGATCATGTCCGCTACCGGGAGGTGGCGGCCGAGAAGAACAGCAAATTTACCGCCCAGGTGGATACCACCGACCTGACCAAGATCCTCGACATGGAGTTTCAGTCCGAGGTTTGGCAGCACTGGGGGGGACGCTGTCTGTCCTGCGGCACCTGCGCCAATGTCTGCCCCACCTGTTATTGCTACGGAGTGGAGGAAACAGTGGATCTCGATCTCAGGGGTGCGGTCAAGACCAAGCATCTCTATTCCTGCAATGTCGTTGATTTCGCCGAGGTGGCGGGCGGCCATAATTTCCGGCCGGACAGCCATTCCCGGCTCAAGTACCGTTACTATCACAAGCATCGGGGTTTTGTGGAGGCCTTTGAGGAGTCGCTCTGTGTCGGTTGCGGCCGCTGCGGCGAGGCCTGCCTGGCCCGCATCAACGTGCCCGAGGTTATCGCCAGTGTCAGAAAGGGAGAGGTGTAAGGGATGCGGGAGAAGTTGCCGTTCATCGACGTGTTGCGGCAGACCAGGGGCGGCGGCCGGCGGCCGCATGATCAGAGCGGTTTCGAGTATTCGTACCAGGCGGAGATTACCAATGTCTATCCGCTGACCGCCACGGAAAAGCTCTACCAGATCCAGATCGTTGACCCGGAGCAGCGGCGCCGCTTTACCTTCAAGCCCGGCCAGTTTGTCATGCTGGAGGTGCCGGGGATCGGCGAGGCGCCTTTTTCGATCTCCTCGTCGCCAGTCCGGCACGGGGATATCGAACTCTGCATCCGCAAGGTGGGCACCCTCACCGGTTTCCTCGACCGCGTCGAGCGGGGCACGCCGGTCGGGATCAGCGGCCCGTTCGGCACCAGTTTTCCGGTTGAGGCGATGCAGGGCCAGAACATTATGCTGATCGCCGGCGGCTTGGGCATTGTGCCGCTCAGGGCGCCGATTTTTAGCGTGCTGGAAAACCGCAGCCGCTACGGCAACGTCGATATTATCTACGGAGCCAGGCAGCCCTCCGAACTGTTGTTCACCTACCAGTATGAGATGTGGCGCAAGTTCGACATTTCGCTCGATATCACCGTTGACCAGGCCGATTCCGCCTGGCAGGGGCATGTCGGCCTGATCACCGCCATTCTTGAGGAGCGGATTGCCGCGGCCGGCGCCGATCTGGCCCGGGATACCTTTGCCATTGTCTGCGGCCCGCCAGTGATGTTCAAGTTTGTCTGCAAGATGCTTACCGCCGCCGGCCTGCCCATGCAGAAGATGTTCGTCTCCCTGGAGCGCCGCATGCACTGCGGCCGCGGCAAATGCTGCCGGTGCAATATCGGCTCCACCTATACCTGCCTGGAAGGGCCGGTCTTTGATTACTGGACCGTGATGAATCTCAAGGAGGCGATTTGATGGCGACACCGCTTTCCTATCTCGGGGTGGAACTTTCGCGGCCGAAGGTGGCTTTTTTCGAGCTGAGTTCCTGCGAGGGCTGCCAACTGCAACTTTTGAACAACGAGGCAAGCCTGCTCGATTTTCTCTCCCTGGTCGAGGTGGTGCAGTTTCGTGAGGCCATGACCGAGAAACGGGACGACTATCAGATTGCCTTTGTCGAGGGCAGCGTCACCCGTAGCGATCAGGTGGCAAGGCTTGTCGAGATCCGGCAGCGGGCCAAGGTGCTGGTGGCCTTTGGTTCCTGCGCCTGTTTCGGCGGGGTCAACCAATTGAAGAACCGCTTTGCGGACAGCGATTGGGTGAAGAGGGAGGTGTACGGCAGCTTTCCGATCGACACCGATACGGTGCGGCCGTTGCGGGCGGTGGTGCCGGTGGATCTGGAGATCTACGGCTGTCCGGTTAAGAAAGAGGATGTGGAGCGGATCGTCACCGACCTGGTGCTGGGTAAAACCGTTTGCCATCCCAAGTATCCGGTCTGCATGGACTGCAAGGCCAACGAAAATATCTGCCTGTTCGACCTGGGCGAGCCCTGCCTCGGGCCGATCACCCGGGGCGGTTGCGATGCCTGGTGTCCAAACAACCGCCTGGGCTGCTGGGGCTGCCGCGGCCCGGCCGAGGTGGCCAATGTTGCCGAACTCCAACGGATCATGACCGAGCACGGCTTTTCCGCGGAAACCATGCTGGACCGGCTGGAATGTTTCGGCGGCTTTGGCGCCTATACCGAGGAACTGGCAACGATGGTCCGCAACGAGCGGGGAGGGACGTAACCAGTGCGGCTGAACTGCGATATCAAGGTGAACCATTTGAGCCGGGTCGAGGGCCACGGTAATATCTCGATTACGATCAGAAACGGCGAGGTGTTAGAGGCGCGCTGGGATGTGGTGGAGACCCCGCGTTTCTTCGAGGCGATTCTGGTGGGCAAGAAATGGGAGAACGCCCCCTATCTCTGCGGCCGGATCTGCGGCATCTGCTCCATCGGTCATACCCTGGCCAGCATCCGCGCCGTGGAAAACGCCTTCGGCATCGAGCCCTCGGCCCAGACCGCCATGCTTCGTCTGCTCCTCAAGCACATGGAGACCCTGCAGAGTCATATCCTGCATCTCTATTTCCTGGTCGCACCCGACCTGCTCGGGACCGGCAGTGTTTTGCCCCTGGTCGGCAGCCATCCTGAGGTGGTGCAGCGTGCCTTGCGTCTGAAGATGCTGGCCAACGACGCCTGCGACATTATCGGCGGCCGTCGGCTGCACCCCACCCGCACCGTGGTGGGCGGCTTCACCATGCTGCCGGAAAAATCCCAGCTCGACCTGCTGCGGCGACGTTTTGTCGACGAAGTCGACGATCTGCTCCGGACCGCTGATCTATTCGCCAGCCTGACCCTGCCGGACTTTGTCCGGGAGACCGAGTTCGTTTCCTTGCAGGGTGATGGATCGTATCCGTTCATCGGCGGTCGCCTGGTTTCCTCGGACGGAGTCAACCGGCCCGAAGAGGAGTATCTGCCGATGACCAATGAATACTGCGTGGCGAACTCCACGTCCAAGTGGACCCGCCTGTCGCGCGACTCTTTTGCCGTGGGCGCCCTGGCCCGGTTGAACAACAATTTCGATTTGCTGCATCCCCAGGCCCGGCAGGTGGCGGCGCGTTTCAACCTGGCGCCGGTCAACCACAACCCATTTATGAACAACATCGCCCAACTGGTGGAATGCGTCCACGTGGTGCTGGATGGCGTCAGTCTTATCGAGCAGTTGCTCGGCATGGAGTGGCAGGCGCCGCGGCAGGAGGTTGTACCGCGGGCCGGCACTGGCGTGGCAGCGGTGGAGGTGCCCCGGGGAATCCTCTATCATGCCTATTGGTTCGACGAGGCGGGTCGGATCACCAAGGCGGACTGCGTGATTCCCACCACCCAGAACCATGCCAATATTCATCTGGATTTGCAGGAACTGGCGCGCCGGTATGCGGCGCTTGGCAAAACCGATGCCGAGATCGAACTGGCCGCCCAGATGCTGGTCCGGGCCTATGACCCCTGTATTTCCTGCTCGGTGCACTGATCGGCGGATCTGCAGAAATATAAAATTCAGAGAAACGGTGCTTACTGTTTCTGCTTTGTCGCATGCCAAGAGAATTCAGGAGTCAGGAGTCAGAATCCAGGAGAAAAGAGCAACATTCTTTTGTCCGGCTGGTTCGATTTATTCTGTCTTCTGAATCCCACAATGTGACAACGTGGAATTATTTACAATCCAGGTTGGAGGAAGAACTCGATGAGGATGCGGCTTGTTTTTTTGACGGTCTTGCTGATAAGCGTGGTGGCGGGGGCGGGCTTTGGGCGCGCTGCCCAGTATGAAGACCCGCAGGTTGAGTATGCGGCCGATCAGTTGATGACCACCGAGGGGACGTCCATGATGTCCAAGGTCTATCATGCCCACCAGAAGATGCGTCTTGAGATGAGCGGCATGGTGACCATCGCCCGGATGGACAAGAAGGTGACCTGGATGCTGATGCCGGAAAATTCCTCGTACCAGGAATTTTCCATGGAAGAGGCCGGAAAGCACGGCCAGACCATGGACCCAACCAGTCAGAAAATTGAAATGACCCAACTGGGTCAGGAAACAGTGAACGGCATCAACTGCACCAAGAACAAGGTGGTGGTTACCGCAAAGGACGGCCACAAGTCCGAGGGGACCATGTGGGTCTCCAAGGAGGGGATCATGGTGAGGATGGTTTCCTCCGACCCCGCCATGGGGCCGGGCAAGCAGGTTACGATAGATATGAAGAATTTGAAGATCGGCAAGCAGGATCCAGCGCTCTTCGAGATACCGGTCGGCTATGCAAAGGCCCCTTCCTTCAACATGTTTGGCGGCCAGCCGCCGGCTATGCCGCCGCCAGCCGCGAAGAATAAACCTGCGGCCAACAAGGTTGACACCGCGACCACCGGTCGTTCCTATACCGCCGCCCGGGAAATGACGAACCAGCCCGCGCCCACCACTACTGTCGACACCGGGCAGGGCCGGGCCTACACCGCTGAGCAGAAAACGGAAGAGGGCGGCGCCACCGGCACCCTCAAAAAAGGCGCCGATGTCCTGCGGGGCGTTCAGGGGCTGCGCGGTCTGTTTGGCAGATAAGTTGCGGTCCCGAGCGGGGTTGCGGCTGGCCGCCGTGTTCGTCGGCCTCTGTCTGGCCGTGCTGCCGGCTTGCTTGTCGGCCATGGCCGGATCGGTGCCTTTTGGCGTTGATGCCGCCGCCTATCTGGTCAAGACGGACGGCGAAATCCTCTGGGCCAGGGATGCGAGCCGGCGCCTGCCGCCGGCCAGTCTTACCAAGCTCATGACCGTGCTGCTGGCCCTGCGCCAGGTCGGGGTCGACGAGGTGGTCACGGTCGGCAAGCGGGCCGCGGCCGAGACTGGTTCCCGCCTCGGGTTGCGGGAGGGAGAGGAGGTCTACGCCGGCTTTCTGGTGGCCGCGGCCCTGATGGCCTCGGCCAATGACGCCTGTCTGGCCCTGGCCGAACAGGTGGCCGGCAGCGAATCGGCCTTTGTGGCCATGATGAACCGGGCCGCGGCAGGGATGGGCCTGCAACAGACCCATTTCACCAATGCCTGCGGCCATGATAGCGCCGGCCATCTGAGCAGCGCGGCTGATCTGGCCACCTTGGCCGAGGCCGCACTCCAACAGCCGCTCATCGCTGCCCTTGCCGCTGAAGTAAAGCTGGATATCGATACCCGCAACAGCCGCCGGGTTTTTCATCTGACCAACAAGAACGAACTCATTGGCCGCTATAGCGGGGCAGTCGGCCTGAAAACCGGCTTCACCGCCCGGGCTGGCAAGTGTCTGGTCGCCGTGGCCGACCGCCAGGAGCACCGGGTGCTGCTTGTGCTGCTCAATGCGCCGGACCGCTGGTGGAGTGCGGTTCGGCTGCTGGATGCCGCCTTTGCCGGGACCGGCCGATGAAGGTGTCGGCCCGCGCTCACATCCTTCTGCTCGCGGCGAGCGTGGCCCTTGCCTATGGCAACGCCGTTACCGGCCCTTTTCAGTTCGACGACTACAACGTCATTGTCAACAATCCGGCTGTCCATTCCTGGCCGGCATGGTGGCGCGATCTCGGCCAGGGCGGCATCCGGCCGCTGCTCAAGCTCTCCTATCTGCTCAACTGGCTCACCGGCTGGGGCGCGGTTGGCTTCCATCTGGTCAACGTCGCGCTGCATGGTGCCAATACCGTGCTGGTCTATCTGCTCGGCTGCCGCTTGGCCGGCCGTTATCTGCCGGCCGACCCGGCCCGGGTCCGGGCCGTGGCCTTGGCCGGCGCTTTGGTTTTCGCCCTGCACCCGGTCCAGACCGAGGCGGTTACCTATATCTGCGGCCGTTCCGTGTCGCTGATGAGTTTTTTTTATTTCGCCAGCCTGCTCAGTTATATTGACGGCCGCGCCGCCTCCTGCCGGCTCCGTACCTATCTGCTGTCGCCATTTTTGTTCGGGCTGGCCCTGGCTGTGAAGGAGGTAGCCGTGACCCTTCCCGTGGCCCTGCTGCTCTGGGAGGCCACTGGCCAGCGGCCCGACCGGCGGCCGATCGATTTTATCGCCGGGACGGCCGTCCACTGGCTTCTGCTCCTGGCTGGGCTGGCGGCGCTGGCCATGCACGATGGCTATCGTACCCTCCTGTGGTTTTCCCTGCAGACCCGGAGTATTGCCGCTAATCTCCTGAGCGAGGTAAATGGCATTACCTATCTGCTTTCGTGTCTGGTCTGGCCGCAGCGGCTCGATATCGATCCGGACCTGCCCGTGTTGACCGCCTTGAGCCTGCCGGTGGTTGCGGAGTTCTGTCTGCTTCTTCTTCTGGTTGTCGTGGCAATTTGCTGGTATCGCCGAATGCCCTGGCTCACCTTTGGCGTGTTCTGGTTTTTTCTGCACCTGGCGCCGACCAATTCCCTGGTGCCCAGGCTTGACATTGCCAATGAGCGGCAGCTGTATCTGGCCGGCTGGGGTTTTTTCATGATCCTTGCCATGGCCGGCACCAGTCAGCCGATCCGTCGACCGGTGTCGCGCCTGGGTTTTTCAATCCTGTGCTGCCTGCTCCTTGCCGCGACCGTCAGCCGCAATCTGGCGTATGTGAGCGAGATCGCCCTGTGGGAAGATACGGCCCGCAACTCGCCCGGCCGCGCCCGGGTGCACAACAACCTGGGTTATGCCTATTATCTGGCCGGTCGTTTTCCCGAGGCGCAAGTTGCCTATCTGGAGGCCCTGCGGCTGGCCCCCGATTTCCGGCTCGCCCGGAGCAATCTTGCGCTTCTGCCTGCGCCGATGAACCGCGGTAATGAGCCGCCTGAAGACCGTGGGGTTCAGGAAAAATAAGCCTGTCAAAGAAGTTCTTTTTTGACCTCTCTTCTCTTGCCTGATATTCCGATGGAAATGATATTTTCTGGAGTATCATGTACTAGCTAAACCTGGTAATAAATCTACCGGAAACTTCGTGCTTTTTTGGATGTCGCCTGGCGTAACTATCGCTATTTCAGCATGATAAGTCTTGCCGCGTTTTTGGTTGAGTGGTACGATTTTGGCAGTTGAGCCTCTGTTCGTTGGACATGGGTTGGACATGGCTTGATCTTTCTTCACCAGGAGGGAGCCCATGGCAAGAGAGAAGTTATTCCAGCAGAACATCAAGAAGTCAGGGTTGCGGTCTGCCCGGTCTGACTCCCGGTTGCCGCCTGCTTCATCCGGCTCCACGGATCGTCTGCGTTCTTTTCTGCGGCAGGCGCCGTTTGCTGTCCAGATTCATTCCCCCGACGGGCTGCTGCGCGAGGTGAACAGGGCATGGGAAGAGGTCTGGGGGATAACCGCCGACCAGGTGGTTGATAAGTTCAATATCCTCGAGAATCCCCATGCCCGCGCCCTGGGCATTCACTCGATTTTTTCGCGGGCCCTGGCCGGCAAGGCCACCAGAATCAAGGAGCAGGAGCTTGATCCGGCGGATTTCGGCCATCCGGGCCGGCGCTGCTGGGTCCGTTCCCGGGTCTTCCCGCTGCTCGATGCGGAAAATGTCGTCCGGGAGATTGTGATTGTTCACGAAGATATCACCCTGCACAAGAAGAGCGAAGAACGGTTCGATGTCTTTGTCGAGAATGCCAACGAGGCGATTCTGGTGGTCCAGGATGGCCGTCTGAAGTTCTTCAACCAGAACGCCCTGGAGATTGCCGGCTATTCCGCGCCCGGCGATTTTGCCGGCCGGTTTTTTGAGGATTTTGTTCACCCCGACGATCGGCCGGAGCTGAGTGAGAGGCATCGGCGGCGCATGCGCGGCGAATCAGTGCCAAGTTTTTATCAGGCCCGTATCATCCACAAGGACGGTCATGTTGTCTGGCTGCAGATCAATGCCATCCGGAGCGAATGGCAGGGGCGGCCCTCCAGCCTGGCGTTTCTCTACGACATCAGTCCGCAGAAGGCGGCGGAACAGGAGCTGGCCCACAGCGAGGTCCGTTTCAGGACCCTGTTCGATTCGGCTGGCGACAGCATCTTCATCCATGATGAACGCGGCTGTATTCTGGAGGCAAATCGGAGCGTCTGCGAGCATCTCGGCTGCCAGCGCGAACAGATAATCGGGCGGAATGTCATGGATATCGGCATCCGGCGAGAGGTTCCTGCCGTGACATTGGACAAAGCGCCCGTCCCAGGTTGGCCGGGTGTTATTGAATCGTCCTATATCCGGCGCGACGGAGTCGTGGTGCCCGTGGAAATCAATGTCTCGCCCATCGAGTTCAATGGCCGGCCCGCTTTTCTGAATGTCTGCCGCGATATCACCGAACGCAAGCATGTCCAGTCGTTGCTGGCGCAGGCCAGGGATGACTGGGAGATGACCTTTGATTCCATTGATCAGGCGATCACGGTGCATGACATGAATTTTCAGGTGATCAGGGCAAACAAGGCAGCAGCGGAGCTGTTCGGCTTTCAGTGGGAGGAGATCGCGCAGAAGAAATGCTATCATCTCCTGCACGGCACTGATTTTCCGCCGGCGGACTGCCCGTGCTCCCAGGTGATGCAAACCGGAGTGACGGTCGATCTGGAGCGGTTCGACGCCAGGTTCGGGAAGAGTTTTCATTTCAAAGCACTGCCCAGATTCAGCCGGCAAGGCGATTTGATCGGCACAATTCACGTGATCAGCGATATCACGGCAAAAAAAGCAGCGGATGAGGAGCAGCGAGTTCTGCAGGCCCAGTTCATCCAGGCTCAGAAGATGGAGTCGATCGGCCGGCTGGCCGGCTGCGTGGCCCATGATTTCAACAACCTGCTGACCGTTATCCTGGGGAACACCGGGCTGGTTCTGGAAGATCTGCCGCCCGGTGCGTCTCGGGATGATCTCCTGCAGGTTCATGAGGCTGGCAACCGGGCCGTGGAACTCGTCCGACAGCTTCTGGCCTTCAGCCGGAAACAGGTTCTGGATATCCGACCGGTGGATGTGGGCCGGGTTGTTGCCGATATGTCAAAGATGCTGTCCAGGATGATCGGCGAGGAGATCGAACTCGCCTTGAAGATCGACCCGAACATCGGCAATATCATGGCCGACCCCGGTCAGCTCGAACAGGTGCTCATGAATCTGGCGGTCAACGCCCGGGATGCCATGCCCTGTGGCGGTAATCTCATTATTGAGGTGGTCAGGATCTGTATCGGCGACGGCGAGCTAAACGGTAATGGGCTGTTGCCGGGGAATTATGCGATGCTTCTAGTCCGCGATACCGGCTCCGGCATCCCTGATGAGATGCAGTCCCGGATATTCGAGCCTTTTTTTACCACCAAGGAAACAGGGAAGGGCACCGGGCTCGGGCTGGCAACTGTTTACGGTATTGTCAAGCAGCACCAGGGCATGATCAGCGTGCACAGTGAACCGGGGCAGGGGACGACGTTTAAGGTCTATTTTCCCGTCGTCCGGAATGAAATTGTTGGGGATATTCCTATGGAGGCCACCGAGAAAAGTCGGCCGGGAACGGAAACCGTGCTGGTAGTGGAGGATCAGGAGGATATCCGCCGGCTGGTGGTCCGGCTGCTCAAGCCCTTGGGGTATACGCTTCTGGAGGCGGCCGATGGTGTCGAGGCCCTCAAGCTCAGCCGGCATTATCCGGGTCGGATTGATTTGCTCCTCACCGATGTGATCATGCCGAAAATGAACGGCAAGATTCTGCAGGACAGGATCAGGGCGAGCCGGCCAGACATCAAGACGATCTTCATGACCGGCAACCTGGACGAGGCGATGGCCGTGCTCAACGATGAAGAAACCGGCGCCTCGCTGCTGCAGAAACCCATGGGCCTGAAAAGGCTGGTCAAGACCGTGCGCGTGGTGCTGGACGGCTGACTTATGGCTTTTCTTGCGAAACATGGGGATGTTCCTTGACCGCCTATCCCGTCAATCGGCAAAATAGACCAGAATAAAGGTCAACCCTAATTGAGGTCATTTACATGAAAACGCTTTCTCTCTCTGAAGCGAAGATGAAGCTCAGTTCCCTGATTGACGCGGTCAACGCAACCGATGAGGAAGTGGTCATAACCAAAAACGGTCGCCCGGCAGCGGTACTGGTAAGTCCAGCCGAATTCGAAGGCTGGCGGGAAACCCTGGTAATCAAGTCTGATACCGAACTCATGGCTGAAATCAAAAAGGGCGTGCAGGGCCTAAAGGTGAAAAAGGCCAGCCTCTATACCCTGGAAGAGCTTTTTGGTTAAGCCGTTGTCACAAAATAACATCTTCATCTGGATGGCTCGACGGCAATAAGGAGCCGTAACGAACCACGCAGAAATGTGGATATTATTTCGTAACGGCTCCTAAAACCATGGCCCAACCGGAACTGCGTATCCCTGCTGAAGTGGCGGCCCTCATCAAGGGGCTCCACCCGGACCTCAAAAAAATCGTTCGGAAGGCACTGGAAGCCATCCTGGCGGAACCTGCCAGCGGCAAGGCATTAAAAGATGAACTATCTGGCCTGGTAAGCGATCGGATCAAGCGGTTCCGCATCATCTACCGCCGCGGGCCGGGCCAACGGATTGAAATCATCACCATCGGCCCCCGAAGATATATCTATGAGGAAACCTTTAAGATCATGAGCAGGGAGAAGAAAAGGTAGAACGCAGGCGCCCATTGGGATTGGATGTGGGGATTTTGTCAACTTGGTCAATAACGAGTTCCCCGCCAATGACTGAAAAAAGGCCGTATCTTTACTACTTGATATTCTGCGAGATATCTGGTTAACAAACAGAGGCGACGGTTAGGAATCCTGTGCCCGGTTTTTTGCCAGTTTGTTTATAGGGGAATTCGTGGCAGGTGGCTTGGGGTTATTTGTGGCCAAGGTGAGAGTGTTGCTTGGTTGGAGGAATTGCCGGGGAATGATCGCCATCTAAAACAAGTTGTTTTAGAACCAGCGTCCCCCTCGTCCCCTCGTCCACACGAATATGGACCCGCATGTTGCCCGCGTCGATGTCGCCGACAGTGAGCCGGATGCCCTCGCCAAGGCGCAGGCCCATGCTGTAGCAGGTAAAGAAGAAGACCTTGTAGCTCAAGATCCTGGT